>Ga0315281_10011814_pt1 | contig 11931 bp, 14 predicted proteins | sample YL17G07_0_MG_FD_204540 | JGI IMG/M metagenome (GOLD analysis project Ga0315281, IMG submission 204540) | Sediment microbial communities from Yellowstone Lake, YNP, Wyoming, USA - YL17G07_0 | ecosystem: Environmental > Aquatic > Freshwater > Lake > Sediment | place: USA: Wyoming | collected... | reverse complement strand
GCCTGTATGCCAGATCTGGACAATCCAATCGGACACTGGAAGAAGATTGCTCTTTACCAGGGTAAGATTGTGAAATGGCTCAAAGGGAAAAAACAGGTACATCTTATCGGGAAAGAGACCGATTTGAAATTGAGTATTGAAGGCCGAACGTTTATTAGCTGCCACGGGGATAAAAATATTCCCGACGGCGAGGTCTTTACATGTCCTGTCGAAAATAGTGCTGAAGGTCACGTGTTATTCTCTTATCCAGCTATTTATAACGGGAGGGAAATGACTGGTGTCCGTCTTTGGTTTGAAAAAGGAAAAGTCGTCAAAGCGACTGCGGATAAGAACCAGGACTTCCTGGTAAAAACACTTGCGACCGATAAAGGTTCCAAAAGAGTCGGTGAGTTTGCGATAGGCACGAACGAAAGCATTACAAAATTTACCCGCGAGATCCTGTTCGACGAAAAAATAGGCGGGTCGTTCCATATGGCACTAGGTGCAGGCTACCCGGAGACGGGCAGCAAGAATGAGTCTGCGATACATTGGGATATGGTCTGTGACCTGCGCGATGGCGGCGAAATCCGGGTTGATAATGCATTATTTTACAAGAACGGCAAGTTCATGATTAAGGTTTAAGGTGCAAACCGGGACTGTTTCCTTGTCTTAAGCCAGGCAACGCTATCGACTATCGATTCGACAACCGGTCGTTTAGAATAACCGAGCTTCCGAGCGGCTTTTTCAGAACTTACAAAAGAGTTACTCTTTAGTACATCGATTGAGTAGGCGGTAAAGAGCGGTTTAGTTTTGAAGAGACGGTAGAACGGTGTAAAAAGTCTGCCCAACGCCCGAACAAGCAGTGCCGGAGCTTTGTACAGTGGGGCTTTTATTCCGGTGGTTTTCTGTAATACCTGCATTAGATCATTTATAGAAATACGCTGCCCGGATAGAATATAACTTTCTCCACATTCACCCTTGTCACAAGCAAGCACCAATCCACGAGCCACATCACGAACATCAACGAAATCATAAGCGCCATCGATGTACATCTTGAGTTTGTTGGACATATAATCCCTGATCAGTTTTCCCATCTCGGAATTTTTGAAATCATACGGTCCAATTACTCCGGTCGGGCAGACGATGACCGCATTTAGCCCGCGTTTAATACCCTTGAGTACTTCGATAGTTGCCATCGCTTTAGATTTTGCATAATCACCCAAAACGTTTGTCGGATCGTAAGGAAAAGACTCATCGATGGTAGTACCGTGTGGAGGCTCCTGAATTGCATGTATCGAGCTTGTGTAGACCAGTCGCTTCACACCGGTCTGAAGGCAGGCTTCGACGACGTTCCTCGTGCCTTCCACATTAATGCTATGAAGAAGCTCTTTGTTTCCAGGAATGATTGAGATGAAGCCTGCGAGATGATAGACCGTATCTGCTCCATTGAAAGCTCGCAGGAGAAACTCTTTATCTCTGATATCACCGACCAATATCTCAACTGTTAATCCATCAAGAGGGGAGACGTCTTCACCCGGCAAAATTATTGTTCTGATAGATTCTTTCTGCGACGCTAGCTCGCGTACAAGTACGTTCCCAATGTGCCCTGTTGCACCTGTTACTACAATCATCCTTAACCTCCCTCCACTCCTACAGGTATTTTAACCGCGGGTATTCAACATTGCTTTTAATATATCTCCAAAGAGCTGTAAGTTCGTTGAATCCAGAGATTCAAGTAATTCCCTGCTCTTGTTCTTAGATGATTCCCATAACCGGCTTACCATCGCTTGTCCTGTTTGCGACAGGCTGCACAGGACGACCCTCCGGTCATCGGGATCGTCTTGCCTGATAACAACGCCTTTTTCTACCATGCGGTCCACCAGTCCGGTGGCGGTAGCCATGGTTACACCCAGGTCGGCGGCAAGATCGCTCATGCGCATTGGTCCATTAAGAAACAGCAACATAATGGTTTTTAATTGAGGCATAGTTACATCCATTTCCAACCATTCTTTGGGGACTTTAGGCAGCAATTGCCGGAATAGTTGTTCAGCCAGTTTGAGAAGACCTTCAATTTGTTCATGCCTGGGCTTTCTAGCCATTTGTCAGCCTTTCTTGCGCTGTTTCTTAATCGATAAAAATAAACATAACGCAAATAATTAGTATTACACTAACTATTAGTATTATATATAGTAATATGGGAAAAGTCAATCTTTGCGGGGACGCTTCTCCACCCTGAGACTGCCGCGCCTACGCTCGCAGTGACAAGAATAATTTGATGGATCCCCGATCAGGTCGGCGATGATAATGCGAAGTGGAATCCTATTCAGTACGGGAATGACGTTGGTGCGTAGGTTGGGAAGGCTATTTCTCCCCGCCCTGAGATTGCTTTGTCGTTAAAACTCCTCGCAATGGTGAGATTTTTGATATGAAAGGGATTGGGTGAGATCAAGACGTTTCGGTTTTTTTACTGAATGCGATTATGATACCTGAAAGTATCAGTGCACCGCCAATCAGCTCGATTATTGTCGGGACTTCTTTGAGGATGAAAAAACCGAGGATTGTCGCTCCTACCGGTTCACCGAGCACGGCAATTGTCACCATCGTCGCCGGGACAAATCGCAGTGACCAGTTGAGCGCAGAATGCCCGATTAATTGAGGCACGAGTGCCAAAAGTATGAACATCAGGTAAGTCTCACCAGAATAGTCGAATAGAATTGCTCCCCTCGCCAATGAGGTGATGAGCAAAAATACAGCGGCTGAAGAATAGGTTAAGAAAATGTAACTGAGCAGCCCCATACTTTGCCTGAGTTTACGTCCGATAAGCAGGTAGCCGGCTACCGCCACCGCCCCCGAAAGAGCCAGGATACTGCCGTGGACTGATGTGCCTCCCAACTGCCAGCTGTTGAAACCGATGATGATAGCCCCAATAATGCTGACTATAATCCCGGAAATAATCCGTCGGGTAATTTTTTCCCGGAAAAGCAGGTATGAGGCGATAGCGACAAATATCGGGCTGGAAGTAACCAACACAACAGAACTGGTGATAGTGGTGTAGCTCAAAGACCAAATCCAAAGCGCAAAATGTAACGCCAGGAATGCTCCTGAGATAATTGCCAGGATGACCTGCTTACGTGTGAGTCTGAGCAGCTCTTGACGTGCTTTGAACCAGGCAACCGGCGCGAGCACAAGTGCTGCAAGTGACAAGCGGTAAGTTGCGATGACAAGCGGGTGGGCTTCTGCCAACCGGATGAAGATCGCGGCAAAAGCGACAGAGACCACGCCTATCAACAATACAAAATAGGGCTTCATTAATTGTCCATTTTGAATAGACTTGAGCACTAAAGTCAAGAGCGGCCATTACCAAAAGCCGTATGGTACTTTGGTACTTTCCATAAAATATTCTTTCCAAACCTATTGAATTTGAGGCTAAAAAGGTGTATTCTTAATGTTTAAGAGGGTTCAAAACCTCTTTTGAGGTGATTTATGAGAGGCGCTTCAGGACAAAGACGATGTCCGCGGTGCGGTGGTAATATCTTCCTTGATAAAGACTACGATGGCTGGTATATGGAGTGTCTCCAGTGTAGTTATACCAGGGACCTCGATATTATGGCTGAACCGGGGCAGCGGCGAATATAATAGAATCAAAACAGTCCATAACTGTTAACATATCATCTGAGACAAGCCAGGCTTGTTCCCTTCGATATTGAGTATTGTAAGACCTCGATTGTGAAAAAAAGCTATAATAATTATTGAGTGGTCTTATAATTTGGAAAAGTCTGAAGCTGTAACCAGGGACAAGAAAATAAGGAACCATGATGAGAAAGGGGAACCGGCGTTCCCCTGTTTTCGTTGCGGTATTTGCTGCACAGGGTATCAGATTTATATGAGCCAAGAAGAAGCCCAGGAGCTGGCAAAAAATCTCGGAATTACGATGCAGTCGTTCGTGGATAATTATCTCGATCCGCGCTGGCCTGGTGAATCGGTGGTAGTTCGTCACATCGCTGGCAGATGTCCGTTTTTAGACCAGCCCGAAGGTAGTATTTTTGGCTTGTGCCGTATTCATAACTTTAAACCTTTTTGCTGCCGGCAGTGGCAGGCAAGCCTTGACCGCAAAGAATGCCGGCAGGGTTTAAACAGGTACTGGGGTCTTGCAGTCGGTGAAGACGGCGAACTAATAGGCAGTACTGAAAATAAACTATGTTTTCAGACATTTATAGATTCCTTGAGTGAGGAGGAGGATGCTTAATGCCTACCTATGATTTTGAATGTATCAAATGTCAGCACAAATTTGAACAAAAACTAAGTTTTAAAGACGAAGGAAGCGTCGAATGTCCGCGCTGCCGTGGTGAAGCACGACGTCTCTTTACGCCTGTTCCGGTTATTTTTAAAGGTTCCGGTTTTTATGTTACCGATCACCGGCAAGGCGGCGGGGTGAAAGCTGAAGCTGCTACGCCAGCAGAGACCAGTAAAACGGAGAGCAGCACTCCGAAGCCAGCCGCGACAACTGAATAACACGATTATGCTTTAAAATTTGCAAATGGATTCCTTCAAAATAGGAGGTCGCTCGTGAACTGCCCTGTATGTAAAAAAGAAGCTCGCGCTCATATTGTCAAGTGCGGTTATTGTGGCGGCTACGTACATGAAGGATGCTGGCAAAAACATGTCGAAGAAGCACATAAAGACGAATCTTAATATTTAGTGAACATTCCCAAGACGTGTCCGGCTTGCGAACCTGCTGTCTCCTGAGCAACCGATCATTATATTTCCTTGTTCAGCCATTCGTGGTAGAATCATTCCAACCCTTGTTTTGTTTCTTAAGATTCATGTAAAGGCTTATTATGTTCGAAGATAAAATAATCCAACAATCTCTGGATGGGAGGCGGAAGTGGGTGGAGGAAGCACAAAAGACCAACCCACCCGATAAAAAATTTGTTACAATTTCCAATCTCGATATTAAACCTTTATATACTCCTGAAGATATCGACGGGATGGATTACAAACGCGATATTGGCTTCCCAGGAGATTATCCTTTTACGCGGGGCTGCCAGCCGACAGGTTACCGGGGACGCATCTGGACTCTGCGCATGTTTTCCGGTTTCGGGACACCTCACGACACAAACAAACGATGGCATATGCTTTTGAAAGACGGCGAGACCGGACTAAGTACCGCTTTCGATTTTCCAACCTTAATGGGTTACGATAGCGATTCACCGAGGGCGGAAGCAGAGATCGGAAAATGCGGAGTAGCTATCGACAGCCTGGAAGATATGGAAATCCTCACCACAGGCATACCGCTGGACAAGGTGACTACGTCGATGACAATCAATCCCCCTGCTTCAGTTTTGTGGGCAATGTATCTTGCTGCGGCTGAAAAGCAGGACATTTCATGGGAAAAAGTCGGCGGCACTATCCAGAACGATATGCTCAAAGAGTTCATCGCGCAGAAGACTTTTATGTGCCCGCCAGAACCATCGATTCGACTTATTAGCGACGCAGTCGAATTCGGCACAAAATACGTACCTCGCTGGAACACGATCAGTATTAGCGGCTACCACATACGCGAAGCGGGCTCTACTGCCGTCCAGGAGCTGGCATTTACCCTTGCCGACGGTATTGCCTATGTACAGGATGTAATCAAACGAAAGAAAATGGATGTAGATTCTTTCGCTCCGCGCTTGTCTTTTTTCTTCAACTCCCACCTGGATTTTTTTGAAGAAATCGCCAAATTCCGCGCTGCACGCCGTATGTGGGCGAGAATTATGAAAGAACGCTTTAAGGCGAAGAATCCACGTTCGTTGTGGATGCGTTTTCATACACAGACTGCCGGGTGTTCTCTGACTGCGCAGCAGCCGTACAACAATATCATCAGAACGACAACCGAGGCACTGGCGGCGGTGCTGGGCGGAACACAGTCGCTCCATACGAACTCACTCGATGAAGTACTGGCGCTTCCGTCCGACTTCGCTGTTAATATTGCGCTACGCACCCAGCAGGTAATAGCTGAAGAGACAGGTGTTGTGAACACGATCGATCCCCTGGCCGGTTCATATTTTATCGAATCTCTGACTAACGAGATCGAAGAAAAGGCATGGGAATATATAGAAAAGATCGATAAGATGGGAGGTATGCTGGCTGCAATCGACCGCGGTTACCCTCAAATGGAGGTCAGCAATGCCGCATATGAATATCAGAAAAGAGTCGATAGCGGCGAAAGGGTGGTTATTGGAGTCAATAAACATGTCGCAGGAGATCAACCTCCGATCACGGTCTTAAAGGTTGATGAAAAGGTGCGAGATGAGCAGCTAAAGCGTCTGAAACGAATAAAACGCACCAGGAGCAACAAGCAGGTCACAGCGGCATTGAAAGCAATTAAAAAAGCCTGCCAGGGCAGCGAAAATGTAATGCCATACGTCGTGGAAGCAGTAAAAGCATACGCTACCGAGCAGGAAATTTGTGATGTTTACCGAGCTGTTTTCGGAGAGTACCGGGATCCCGCTTATTTCTAACCAAGAGGATTATAGATGACAAAACAAAGAAAGCTGAGAGTATTACTCGGTAAACCAGGATTGGACGGACACGACCGCGGCGTGAAAATCATCGCCCGGGGCTTCCGGGATGCTGGGTTCGAAGTAATTTATACCGGCTTGCACCAAACGCCAGAGCAGATAGTCAACGCGGCGGTCCAGGAGGATGTGGACCTGGTAGGATTAAGCTGCCTTTCGGGAGCGCATGTCCACCTGTTTTCCGAGGTGGTCAAACAATTGAAAGAGAAAGGCTGCAGCGATATGACAGTCATTGCCGGCGGCATTATCCCGGCCGAAGATATCCCCGTACTAAAGAAGGTCGGGGTAAAAGAAATTTTCCCTCCCGGATCACCAATCCAGGAAATTGTCGACTGGGTAAAAAAGTACGTAAAACCACTTTAATTTCGGATTCAGAAACATGCCATTTGAACGTGCTGCCGGCGCCATTATCATCCGCAGGGAAGGAAATAGTACTTACTTTCTGCTCCTGGAATATCCACGCAGTACAGACTCAACCAATACGTATTGGGATTTACCCAAAGGACATGTCGAGAAAGGCGAAAAAGAACTCGAGACAGCCAAGAGAGAAGTGTTCGAGGAAACCGGCTTAAATGATTTAGAAATCATCGACGGATTTAAAGAATGGATAAAATATTCTTTCCGGGAAGAAGGCAAATTCATCACTAAAGTCGTCACTTTTTTCCTGGCTTTGACAAAGCGGGAGAAAATTAAGATTTCCTACGAACATGTTGGTTATGTGTGGCTGCCCTATGACAAGGCTCTCGCAACGTTGACGTTCGATAATGCTAAAGGAATTTTAAAGAAAGCTGCTGAGTTTTTAAAAACGAAGGCTTTTGATTTACAGGAAGAGGACTAGTGGAAAGCGACCTCAGGCATAAAATATTAGCCGGGGACGAGCGGGCTGCAGCTCGTTTGATGCGGGGGATTGAAGATGACTTACCGGAAGCAATTAATGAATTGCGCGATCTCTATGGTAATACAGGTAAGGCTTATATCGTAGGGATAACCGGCTCGCCCGGCGTTGGCAAGAGCACCTTGCTCGACGCTCTCATTAAAAATTTTCGCAAGCGCAAGCTGACGGTCGGGGTGGTTGCTGTCGATCCCACGAGTCCGTTTACCGGAGGGGCGCTTCTTGGCGACCGCATCAGGATGGCGGAGCATGCTCTGGATAAAGGAGTGTTTATCCGCAGTCTTGCCAGCCGCGGATGGGCTGGCGGATTAGCTCGAGCTACCTTGAGTATCATTCACATACTCGATGCTATGGGTAAAGATATCATCCTGGTGGAAGCAGTGGGGTCGGGGCAAGGAGAGGTGGATATCGCCCGTCTATCCGATACGACATTGGTCGTTCTCAGTCCCGGGGCGGGTGACGATATTCAAATGATGAAAGCCGGCATCCTGGAAACGGCTGATATTTTTATTATCAATAAAGCAGATAAAGACGGGGCTGAAATTTTGAAAATTCAGATGGAACAGATTTTAAATTTAGCGTCTAAATCGGGTGATGTTTGGAAAAGTCCTATCTTACTTACAACAGCAATCAATGGAACTGGCATCGAAGATCTCGCGAAATTAATTTTCAAACATCAACAATACTTGATTTCCAGTAAGAAAATTCAGGAACGCCGGGATGAACGGGCTAAGTTAGAACTTATTGAAGCTGTCGAGCATTCTTTACGGACTCGCGTAAATGAAATTCTTAAAGACAAAACTTTTCAAGAGCTTACAAAAGCTCTTGCCAGCAAACAGATTGATCTATACTCGGCTGCAGAAATCGTGATGAAAGAGACACTCAAGAGAAAAAAGTAAAAAAATCTCTAACTACAATAAAAAACAGATTACTTCTTTTCTATCTGGCGTAAAAGGAGAACTTAATCGGATGAATGCGCTTTTAATGCGCAACCAATACTCGACGCCTTTTAATGCTAAACGCGGGCTAGTGCATCTTGTTGTCGGACTTAGTGTGAGCATTGCCTGTTTTCAATTATCCCGACCTCTTTTGCTTTCAATCCTCATCCCGGTAACTATAGCCTGGTTGTTAATTGATTTCTTAAGAATGCATTTTACGCGGCTTAGCGTTATTTTTACAGTTGTTTTTTCCCCATTTTTAAGAGATTACGAAAAATCACGCCTTACAGGGGCTAGCTTTCTTCTGATTGGGTGTTCACTTTCATATGTAATTTTTAATAAAGAGATAGCTGCATTGGCAATTTCATTTCTTGCAGTCGGCGACCCGTTGGCGCATTTCGTCAAAGATAGGCTCGGCAAAAGTAGAATTATCTTTCAATCTGCGGGGGAGTCAGCTGCTTGTTTTATCGCATGTATTGCCGTCGGTTTATTGTGGCTGCATTATGCTAATTTAACTTTGGACGTGATTTCCATCAGCGTAGGAGCAATTACGGCGGCTGTGGTCCAGTCCCTTTCACTACCGCTGGATGATAACTTTACAATACCACTGTGTACCAGTGGACTGATGTGGATTACTCAGATGTTATCCGGATGATTCCTCGCCGTTATCGGGATTTTGCCTGCTGGAAGTTTGGGATTGTTTTTGGAGAGCCTCATCGAAAAGCCCGGATACGTTATTTGCGAAGTAAAGCTTTCGTGTTGGGTACTGAATTTCAATCTTCTCTTCTTGAAATCTCTTGTGCAGCGCTTTAATAAACTCGTGTTTGAGCGTGAATTGAGCAACACGGTCGATTCCTTTTAAAATGACCGTGAACTCGATGTTCGAGTCGCCAAAATGATTGAACCTTAAAACTGGTTCAAAATCCTTGGAGCCAAGTGGATTTGTCCCGAGCAATTCCCTTGCAATATCGAGAGAAATACGCTCGACCTTGGCGAGGTCTGAATCATAGCCGACGTAGCAATCTACGGTAAAAAGCATAGATGCTTCAGGCTTTTCATAATCAGTAACAATGGCATCCGCCAGTTTAGAGTTGGGGAGAACGATAAGATTACCCTGCCAGTGGCGGATTTTTGTCGTGCGCCATCCAATATCTTCTACCGTACCTTCTTGTCCGCTATCAAGCATGATGTAATGATCCTTGTGAATCACCGCGTCACTTATAACGTATGTTCCTGCAAGGAAGTTACTCAAAGTAGGTTGGAGCGCTAAAGCAACTGCCAGACCTCCGATGCCTAAGCCTGCAAGAATAGGACTGATATTTATGTGGAGCTCGTCGAGAATAATCATCAACGCTATCCCATATATAGGGATATCAACAATACGACGCAGCACCGGAATAAGACGGTCGTCGACCTCTGATTTTGTTCGACCAGCCATCTCAACGCTGTACCAATTAAGTACCGCGTGAATAATCCTTATAATCGCGATAGCTGCGATGGTTATGTACAAAATAATAAAGATTCGATGTATTGTTGTCTGGTAAGGATCCAGTTCGGTAAGCCGCGATAAGGATATCCATAGACCAGCAGCAATAATGATGATAAAAACTGGCGCTACTAGCGATTTGATAATGAGGTCATCGAGGGTTGTCTTTGTACGGTGAGCGATGATGCGTATCGTTAGAGACAAAATAAGGCGGGATAGGAGTGCCAGCGCAACAAAGCCTGCGACTATACTGGCTGAAATAGCCCAGCTAATCATTTCCTCTTCGGTAGGTAAAAAGGCGAAACTCACGATCACTTCCTGGTTTAAAATCAGTCAATATCTCTAAGAGACCAGACTATCTTTATGATAAAGTTGCGTCTGGAGCGTGTCAACACCAGTTGTGTCCAAGATTGAAGCACAGTGGCCAAAATGTTAGAATAAGCGTCAATCAAAGTTGTCTTATTTCTTTATCGTCTACAAATTTTACTCAGATCAACGGACAATGGAATTCTAATGCCGGTATTAAGATTTTGTTCGAATTGTGGATCTCAAGCTGAAGCTGACGCAACTTTTTGCAGCGAATGCGGTAATGCCTTGACCGATTTCAGAACATGGTCCGCAGATGTTCAACCCGCCAGAGAGGTCAACTGCGCCCGGTGCGGAGCGAGTAATCCCCCGGAAAGCGACTTTTGCAGTAATTGCGGTTCGATTATCAAAGCAGCAAAGAGCTTGCATAAGGAATTGCAGGTTCAGACGACAGATAAAAAACCATCGGGAGCGTGGTGGCTTCTAATATTTGTTCCAGTTGTTGGCGGTATCATTGCCTGGTCGATGTTACAAAAACAAGACCGTAATTTAGCTAATCGCATCTTTATTGTGAGTCTAACAATTGCTTTGATCATCTTTTCGAGTATCATTTCAAACCTGAGATAAAGAACTTACGTTATATATTAAAACAGCTTCAGATTTTTAAAATATCGGATAATCTAAATTGATAAATAATCCTTCAGATAGAAAAGTATAAGGAGATGTTTTATGCCAGCTACAAAAAAACCGAGACAGATGAAAGTCACTCAAACAGCAGTCACCAGAGGGTATGGTTCTACCAGGCCGACAGTGCAGGGTCTCGACCTACCGCCTATGGACCGACCACACATCATTATTCTCCTGAAAGGCGAAGAGTTTGACATGTACGCAGTAATGGATGAAAGGATAGCCAGGAATCTAAGGGAAGAGTTAAACATCAATCTGAAATAATCAGACACGCATTAAAGTAATTCGCTTATTATACAAACTGCGAGTGGTTTTGACTCTTTAGTAATGTTACGCTATTGTAGGATACGAAAAAATTAGGGGTGAGTAAAAAATGAGTCCTAAGAATTCATACACATGGCCGTTACCCACAACCAAACCGGAAGAAGTGGGCTTTTCTTCAGAAAGGTTAGCCAGGATCCGTCCCGCAATGCAAAAGTATATAGATAATCGTGAAATTCCCTGCATGATCACTCTGGTCGCCCGCCACGGCAAAATTGTTCACTTCGAAGCTCAGGGTTACATGGATATCGAATCCAGGCGTCCTGTCCGTAAGGATGCTTTCTTCCGCTTATGGTCTAACAGTAAACCAATTGCCGGCGTTGCAACTATGATTCTTTATGAAGAGGGTCTCTTAAAACTTGACGATCCCGTCTCAAAATACGTTCCCACTTTCAAAAATCCGAGGCTGAGTACGATAGCAACGGCTGCTGAAGCAGGTATGATTCCATCAGTACCCGCTCGCCGGGAAATTACGGTACGCGATTGCCTGCGGAACACCACTGGTCTCGCGATGGTAAGCCGGTTGCCGATACAAATTATGAGCAAGTACGAGGACGCTTTGATCAAGGCAAGACTGATCCCAGGACCTGAAGGCAAGCGCGCTAAATCGGTGCGCGAAATTGTTGAGAACTTGGGGAGTTTACCGCTATCGGCTAACCCCGGCACCGAATGGCAATACCACGTGGGTTTTCCCGTGTTAAGTACCGTACTCGAGGCGGCATCAGGAATGACCCTGGAAGAATTCTATCAGAAACGGAT
>Ga0315281_10011812_pt1 | contig 11933 bp, 8 predicted proteins | sample YL17G07_0_MG_FD_204540 | JGI IMG/M metagenome (GOLD analysis project Ga0315281, IMG submission 204540) | Sediment microbial communities from Yellowstone Lake, YNP, Wyoming, USA - YL17G07_0 | ecosystem: Environmental > Aquatic > Freshwater > Lake > Sediment | place: USA: Wyoming | collected... | reverse complement strand
CCGCGCGTAGCTGTCGCCGGCATCGGCATCGTCTCCCGAGTAGACCCCGTAGCGGCCGAAGCCGCGCCATCCCTCATACCAGGGCGGGAACGAGAACTCGCCGCAGAAGGTGGGCTTGCCCACCTCCCGCTGGAGCCGGGCGAGCGAGCCATCCTCGTAGCTGGCGGTGTAGCGATCGTAGCTCATCACATCGCAATGGGCCGCGATCAGCCGCCAGTTCCCGTCATTCTGCGGGCAGACCGGGCAGATGTAGCAGCCGAGGTAGAGATGGTTGGGATCGAGCGACTTGACGGTGGTGTAGACGAAGCGGTAGTACTCGTCGGCATAGCGCTTGCGCATGAGTTCCAGGTCGCTGGCGGTGGGCGTGGGGGTAGAAGCGTAGAGCTCATCGCGGGTCGTCACCGTCATGCCCCAGCCCGCCGCCAGCGCGGCGACCGAGCCGCCGTAAAGCTGATCCACCGCGTAGTCCAGCAGGGCGCGCTTGGCCGGCGCGGTGGCCGGCTTGGCGAGCACCTGGGTGATCTCGTCGGCGAAGAACAGCTCGGCGCGCTCGCTGCCCACCGTCCACCCCAGGATTCTGGGATTGGTGATATCGGGCGCGATCTGGGCCGCCAGCTCGGCGCGAAAAGCGGCGCACACGGCTGGGTCGAAGACATCCGGGTGGCTCACCAGGTTCAGCGCGCTGGACCTCGATAGCACGGGAGTGGCGACGACCGTCGCGGGTGCGCCCCACTTGCCGCCCCCGCTGAAGCCCCATGACTTCAGCCGCCGCACTGCGCGGTCCTCGGACGCCGCCCACCAGTCGCCCGCGTACTTCCGGATCAGGTTGCAGGCATAGTAGGAAAGATAGTCGGCGTCCTCGCCGGCTCCCCAGGGGTCGCGCCCCCAGGCGAGGGTCCAGGGATCCTCATGTGGGGGGAGCCAGGAGAAGAAGGACTCGCGCTCCGTGACCGGCGTGTAGCAGAACGTCCGGGCCGGGACAGAGCAGACGCCGACATAGAAGCAGGGATTGCCCGCTGGGCTGATCAGCCACCAGTAGCCGTCGCGCTGCACCACCCGGAAGAACCCGGTGGGCGGCTCCTGCCAGCCGGCCTTGAGATAGCCCCCATACTCGTCATAGTCCGGGGAGGGCGGCATGAGAGCCAGTTCGGCATCTTCGCGCGCGAGGTCTCCTGTGAGATCATCGTCGCTGAGCACCTTCTCCGGCCAGTCTGCATACCGGCACTGGCCGTACTGGTCCAGAAACGGCGCCCAACTCGCCGGGTTCGCATCGGCGAAGCGCATGGAAACATCAATGGCGACCGTATCGCCGGGGCTGGTGGCCAGCGCACTGGAGGTCGGCGTGGTGCCCGCGAGAAGCTGGAGCGGAACCGGGCGCGCGCTCGCCTGTGTCAGGTCGAAGTCCCTGCGCTCCACCTCGACGCCGCCGCGGATGACGGCCACGCTGACGCTGCTCACGAGTCCGATCCAGTCGCCGGATTCCGAGGCCCAGCCGGGCCGGGAGTTCACCTCCAACACGCCCGCCGCCGGCCGGAATCCGCCCGGACTGTCCGCCACCAGGTTGCCGTCGAGGTAGAGCTGAGCGCGGTCGGGGGCGACCACCGCGTGGATCTGGTAGTCGCGATCTCGCACGAAGCCGGGCCGGTAGAGAGGGAACCGCCAGTTCGTGCCATCTGCGACCCCAAGGATGAGCGGGAGGTCGGCCAGGGTCTTGCCTTCGAGGTCGAGATAGAAACCGAGATTGCCGCCCCAGTCGTACTGGTCGGTCAGGTAGAGACGGCAGAGGGAACTCTGAGCGGAGACGGGCAGCGCCAGGCCCATCGCGATCGCGGCTGCGACCAGAAGGGTGATCAGCCTTCGCATCGTCGCGCCCTCCTCTTGGTTTCGGACGCAGAGCGCCGCGGCCGGACGAATACCTATCGGCACTTCACCAGGGCCGTGCCACAGTCCTGCGGCCGGCAGACACTGGCGCAGCCGAGCATATCTCTGCGGCCAGCGGCAGTCAAGCTATGGCCGGCTGGCTCGCCGAGGCGTCACCGCGCCTCGCCGATCGCCTCCAGCAGCATCTCCTGCTCGAGGGCGAGCGGTGACGTACGATGCATCAGGCGCGCCTGCTCGCGGGCCGTCGCCATCTTGCCCTCTTGCACGTAGAGGATCCCCAGCACGGCACGGAGGCGAGCCGCAAAGCGCTCGGCCGGCATCTCGTCTGGCTGCAGGCCAGCCTCGAGAAGGGAGATGGCCTCGCGCCGCGCCGCCGGAGTGGCGGACCTCTCGGGGTCGGCTATCCAGAGACGCGCCATCGCCATGGCGCGAAGATAACGCACCCGAGCATCTCCGGGGCTCTGCGCGACCGCCTCGTTGTAGCCTGTGATCGCCTCGGAGAACGCGTGAGGCGAGAAGGTCCGGCCCCAGGCGGCCGCGAATGCCGGGAACTCGCCCCAGTAGCGCTCCAGCGCGGCTCGCGCCTGACCTGCGGCCGCGCCCTGGACGTGCTCCCAGGGCCTGGCCCGCATGCCCAGCATGCGGCCGAGGTTCTGGAGGCCGATTTGGGGATTGACTTCAGTGTCGAACTCCACAAGCGGGAGGTCGTCCCGGTTGATCGCCATCGAATCGGAGTAGCTGGCGAGCGACTTCTCATCGAGCAGCAGAGTGCTCAGCAGGCGGACTGGGTCGTCGAGCTGGACCTCCGCCAGATCGCTCTTCACCTCCGGCTGCGCCAGCCTCGCCGTCCACTCGGCCAGGTCAATCTCAAGCGGGCCCGGGGTCGCGATCAGGACGGCATGGAATGGGTTGCAGAACCAGAGCGTGACGTGAGGGAAGACCGACCGGAACGTGGCCGCCAACGTGGGGAAGCGGCCCATGTTGGTCGGCACCCAGGCGCAGACCACACCGCCGGGGCTCAGCCTGCTGCGACAGAGCTGGTAGAACTCCTGCGTGTAGAGGTAGGGGCTGAAGCTGGGGTTGATCGCGTTGAAGGAGATGACATCATACCGCTGGTTGGTGGTGAGCAGGAAGTTGCGGCCGTCCTGCGTCAGGAAGTGGAACCTGGGTTCGGAGAGAATGCCCTTGTTCTCAGAGGCGAAGTATTTCGCCGACTGCTGCTCGGCCGCCACCAGCTCGACGCAGTCAACTCGCTCCAGCGGGTAGCGGGAAATCGCCCAGGCGGTAGAGCCCAGCCCGAACCCGATCACCAGGGCCTTCCGCGGGTGCTGCGCAAGGAGCATGGGAACATGCGCGAGCATCTTGTGGACCACGACATCGTCGTAGTCGGCGGCCGCCGTGGTGTCACCGTTGAGGTTCAGCTCTCTTCGCCCCGCGGGGTTGGCGAGCACGGCGAGCGAGGCCTCACTTCCCTCGTGGTAGTAGAGAAGGTCGAGCTGGAGGTGCATGGCGTCCGACCAGTACATGATCGGGGCCTTGGGGTGGCGCGAGACGGCAATGCCTACACAGAGGGCGGCGATCGCCACGGCGCCGACCAGGGTCTTGGCAGGCCGGCGCCACTGGCCCCAGGCCAGCACGAGCAAGCCCAGCGCGACATTCACCGCGGCGACGGCCAACACGCCGCGCTGCGCGCCGAGCAGCGGCAAGAGGGCGAATCCTGCCGCCACCGATCCGAGCACACATCCCACCGTGTTGGCCGCGTAGAGAGACCCGAGCCGCTTGCCCAGGCGCTCGACCTCGCTGACGTAGGCGCGGACGAGCAGAGGCGTCACCGCTCCCATCAGCAGCGTCGGCACGAGCATCAGCGCGAATGCCACCACGAAGCGAGGCAGTGCCTCCCCCGCTCCGGAGAAGTGCCGCTGAGTTGCGGTCGCCAGCGGGAGCAGCTTGCCCACGATCAGCAGCAGGTAGCAGGCCGAGAGGCCGATAGCAAGCTCAAGCAGCGCGAAGATGACCAGCCGGTCCTTCGCCCGGTCCGCAGGCCGCGCCAGGGCCAGGCTACCCAGCGCCAGTCCTATCAGGAAGCAAGCCAGGATGGTCGAGAAGGCGTAGATAGTCTGGCCCGTGAAGTAGATCAGCACCCGCGTCCACAGCACCTCGTAGGCCAGCGAGGTGGCGCCCGCCACGCCGTAGCTCACCAGGAGGAGCCAGGCCGGGGCATGTGCTGCCGCTCTCCGGGTCGCGCGCGGCCGCCCCTCGACTCCGCTCGGGGTGTCCCTTCCCGTGGCGGTGGGGGCGACCCTGCTTGCCCTGAGCGTAGCCGAAGGGAGCCTGCCGAAGGGCCGCCGCTCGGCCTTCGGCTCCGGCGGGCTCTCGGGCGCTTGCCGCGCCAGCCAGATGCAGACGAAGCCGATCAGCAGGTTGAGGGCGACCGCCACCCTCGTGGTCAGGGCCACCCCCAGCGTGCCTAGCAGCAGGAAGCCTGCCGCGATCGTCCCCAGCACGCCGCCGATGGTGTTGACGCCGTACAGCAGCCCGACGCCGCTGCCGATGCGGTCCCTCTCGCGCACCCAGAACCGGCTCATGGCGGGCAGGGTGCCTCCCATCAGGGTGGTCGGGACCAGCAGCGCGACGAAACAGAGCAGGTACCGCAGGACGACGAAGGCGGGGGTGTGACCCGGAAGCCATCGGGCGAGGCCCACATAGACGAGGTTAACCGCCTCGAACAGGTAAGGCAGCAGGAAGGCGGTGGCGCCGATTCCCAGTTCGAGCGCTCCGTAGAAGAGGAGGGGGCGCCGGCTGCGGTCGGCTCTCGCACCCAGCAACGCGCTGCCCAGGGCGAGACCACCCATGAAGGCCGCCAGCACGGTGGTGATGGCGCCGGAGGTGACGCCGAAGATGAGGGAGAGCTGCTTGGTCCAGATCAGCTCGTAGGCGAGCCCCGAGAAGCCGGACAGGAGGAAGAGCAGAAGAATCAGCCCGCGCCTGGTCCGCTCGGGCCGGCCGGCCATTACCGGGCCTTCACCAGATCCGCGCTCGCGAGCGATGGGCACCAGAACTTCTCGATGAACTCGACCACCAGCCGCGTCCCCTCGTCATGGCTGACATAGGGCGGCCTGGCGGGATTGTACATCGTGTCCGTCAGATCGCGAGCCAGGGAGATATTGGCCCCCCACCGCACCAGCTGCTTGATGCCGAAAGAGCGGTGCAGCACGCACATGTTGGTGTGCACGCCCATGATCACCACGTGCTCGATCCCGTGATGCTTGAGGAAGCTGTACACCTCCACGCCGTCATCGGAGATCGCGTCTTCATCCTTGATCTCGATCGCCGGGTGCTGCCGGCTCCAGGCCCGGTGCCAGGAGGTCTCTCCGGTGTCTGATCCGTGGTCGGAGTCGTCAATCGGGAGCGGCGGATCGTCATGTTCGATCGGCTCTGGCGGCGCCGCGCGCGGCGTCTCGATCATCCGCCGCCGTGCCGGCGCGGCGGCATAGAACTCCATCGTTTCCGAGGGAGCGTGGATGATGCGGACGCCCCTGGCCCTCGCCGCGGCCACCACTTCGTTCATCCTCACGGCCATGGCGGCGCACCGCTCGGCGGCGCCGCGGCTCCAGTGGTTGTCCCACATGTCGCAGATGAGGATGGCCACTTCGGCGGTGGAGAACTGCTTGCGCGCCGTCACCGTCCGCCAGTAGCTGTGCCCGTTGGCATCTCGCTCAAGGACCCGGGTGCGCAGGTTCAGCCGGAGACGCTTGCCCTCCCCCACCTCATCTTCCCTCCAGGAGCGACATCGCCAGAATGCGCTCGGCCAGCTCCATGGTCTTGACAGCATCGCCGAAGTGAGAGCCGGGCTGGCCGCCGTGCCTCACGCAGTCGAGAAACTCCCGGTGCTTCGCCTGGAAGCCGCCGTATACCCAGATCTGATCGCTGCCGGCCGCCTCCTGCGAATCGTAGACGACACCTTTCGTGTCGCCGTCGGCGTAGAGATAGCCCTTTCCCTCGTGCTCGGCGTCCACCCGGATGCCGGGCGCATGCATCTCCACCCGGAAGGTACGGCTCCCGCTCGACCAACTCGTGACCATCAGGCCGGTGGCTCCGGTGTCGAACTCGAGCAAGGCGGAGATGAAGTTGATGTCGGGGACCTGCACGCGTTTCGTGAGACTGTGGATGCGGGTCACCTCGCCGCCGCACATCCAGCGGATGGTGTCAACGGCGTGAATGCCATCATCCGTCATCCGGTCCCTGGGCTCGAGGTAAGGAACGATCAGGCACTTGTAGAACTCGCAGACCGCGTGCACGATCGGCCCCCGCTTCAGGCACTCCTCCCGCAGCTTCACCACCATGGGGCAGGTGCGCCGCTGGAAGCTGACCTGGGTGATGCAGCCGTTCTTCTCGGCCGCGTAGGCCAGCGACCGCGCCTGGTGGACCGTGATGCCCATCGGCTTCTCGATGTAGAGGTTGAGCCCGTGGTCCAGGCACCACATCCAGATCGGGTACATCTGGTCCGGGTGGCCGATCACGTAGACGGCATCGGGTGCGATTTCCTCGATCATCTTCCGGTAGTCGGCGTATCGTCTCTCCACCCCGTACTTATCCGCGGTCGTGTTGAGCCGCTCGGCATTAAGGTCGCAGATGGCGGCGATCTCCACGTCGGAAAACGAGGCCAGTGAGGGGTAATGGACATAGTTGGCCATGTCTCCGGCGCCCACCATCGCTACCCTCAGCTCACGGCTGCGGTCCGCCTTGGCGGACCGCGCAGCCGCCGCGGGCTTGCGGCGAGCTGGCTTCCTCTGTCTGCTCTGTCGCGCCATCGGCCGTCCTCCCAGGTCTCGCCCTCTCTCCACGGACGTTCGCGCAACGAAGTAACGTTGCGCGAACGTCTTTCCTCAGACATTACCTGGCTTTCTTATGAATGTCGCCCATCACTTCCTTGGGCGACATTCATTGGAGAAGGCGCGGCCAGTAGGGCACTCTTTGCCCCGACAAGGCGATTGTCCTCTGCGACGATGCAGTGCAAAGGTGGGAGGCTGACCCGCAGACCGCGGCCTCGCTCGCTTACCGCCGGGTGGGACAACGGCGTTTTGCCCGTGTGGGCCCGGCGGCCTGTGCGACCTACGCGCGGTTCGGACGCACGCCCGGTCTTGCGGAAAGGGCCAGGAGTTGTACACTGAGAGCCGCGGTCAGGGCGTGGCCTGGTAGCAGGCGAAGCAGTATGATCTGGGGCGGTCGCGGAGGGGGCCGAAGATCGCCCCGGGGACGGGGCTCCCACAGCGGTGGCGGCCAACCCGGGCGAGAGGCGCTGGTGAAGCGAGGGATCCATGAGAGCACATCAGTCGGCGTGTAGTGAAGGCTTGCGCGGTCTGGTGGTAGTGGCATGCGCTTCGTGGCTGGGGCTCGCGGCAGCAGGCTGCGGGGGTACAGCGGCGAGCCCGCCGGCGGCGGGCGGCTCTGCTTCCGCTGGCGCCGCAGGCAAGCGAGCGGCGACCTGGTCGCTCACGAGCAAGGCCTTCCGCAACAACCAGGCGATCCCGGCGAAGCACACGGCGGACGGCGCGGACGTCTCGCCCGATCTCTCCTGGTCGGCGCCGCCGAAGGGAACCACCGAGTTCGCCCTGGTCTGCGATGACCCCGACGCGCCGCGCGGCGTCTGGACCCACTGGGTGCTCTACGGTCTGCCCGCGGCCCAGCGCGGGCTGCCAGAGGCCGTGCCCACCACTGAGACCTTGCCCAAGCTCGGGGGCGCGAAGCAAGGGCGCAACAGCTTTGGCAGTATCGGCTACCGCGGCCCCGCGCCGCCGCCGGGGGCAGTGCATCACTATCGCTTCCGGCTCTATGCGCTCAACGCGCCCGTCACCCTGAGAGCGGGCGCGCAGCAGGCGGAGCTGGAGCGGGCGATGAAGGGGCATGTGCTGGCCCGGGCCGAGCTGGTCGGGCTGTACTCGCGGTAGACGCCGCTGGCGCGGGCGATCAGGCCAGGGCGCGGCCGGTAGTGGTCGAGACCAGCTTGCCGTGCTTGACGCCGCGGGTGCTGATGAGCCGGTCCGCGATCGCCTGCACCTGGCGGGCCGGACCCTTCACTACGATCACTTCGAGGCAGTTGTGCTCATCGAGGTGGACGTGGGTCGAGCAGACGATCTCCGCATGGTGGCGGTGCTGTAGCTCGGTCAGGACCTGGGTCAGCTCGCGGGTGGTGTGGCCGTAGACCACCGTGATCGTGCCCACCACCTCACCGGAGTACCCCTCCCACTCCCCCGCCACCAGGTAGTCCCGGATGATGTCCCGGATCGCCTCGGACCGACTGCGGTACCCTTTGGCGCGGAGGCGCCGGTCGAAGGCCGCCGCGAGCGACTGCGGGATGGAGACGCCGAAGCGGACGAGCGCCATCTGGTGATCCTCATGCAGGTTGCTGTTGACCGGCGCCCGGGCCTGACGGCCCGATGGGAGCCGAGCCCAACGGTCCAGTCGCCGGTGGCCGGAATGGTAGTATGTGCGCGGGCCGTTGTCAAATCAAGGGAAGCCCTACAGCAGGCCCAGGCGGCTCTCCAGCCCGGTCTCTGCGAGTCTCAGCCCGATCCGCCAGGTGAAACTGAGTGCCAAAAAAAGGGTGGGCCCCCGCGCGTCAGAGGGGGATTTAGCGCGAGGGCCCTGTCTGGGTTGAACCAGACGTTCATTTCTTCCCCACCTACCACCCGGTCAAACCTGCCCGCGCGAAGATTTTTCCGCGGCAACTTCGCACAGGCCGGGAACTGTTTCTGGCGCCAGAGGACCACGAGGCCGGAGGTGGAAAGGCCGCTCACACCCAGTGCGGGCTGGCGCGGATCGTGGTGAAGGGCGCCGCGTCACGGAACAGCAACATCGCAGCCAGACGCGAAGTGTAGAAGAGCAACAAAGCCCTTGGCGAACTGGTGAAGGCCATGGACATTGTGGTGAAATCCGCTCTTGGCGCAGTGGTGATCGCGGTTCTGCTGACCATTGCGCGGCGGGGGCAATACCTGCTAACCGGTCTCTTGGTGTCCGTGCCAGCGGTTTCGCTCTACACCTGGTGGTGGGTGGGGAGAGAGCATGGCGTGGGTCCTCTGCGCACCGCGGTGCGGGCGGCCATGTGGAGCGCGATCCCCTGGGTCGTCTACCTGGGAGTGGTCTACCTGCTGGCGGGGCGCCTGCCCCTCTGGGCGACCCTCGTCTGCGGGGTCGCGACCTACCTCGTGGTCGCGCTCGTGTTCTTGTTGGTGCTCCAGAGCAGAGCGTAACGGGCCCGCCACGCTCCGCCCGGGTCTGACCGTTTACCGTTGGTGGCGCGTTGTAGGGGCGGACAGCTGTCCGCCCAGGGCGCACAGCAGTGCGCCCCTACGAGATGGCGTCTGTCCCGACCAACGCTTGGCGGTCACACCCCGCCGCGACCGAGGCCTTTTCGGGGGGCGATCTATCTGCTCCGTTGGGCAGGAGCTTGCTCCTGCCCCTTGACGCGGGGACAGCAGCAAGCTGCTGTCGAACAGGGCCAGGCCAAAGCGCCCCGGTTGCTGGTGAGCCAACGGAAGGCGGTCACACCCCTCCGCCCCAAGGCCTTTGCGGCCTGGGGGCAATCTGCTAAGCTGTCCTCGCCCTCGGGCGTAAGCCCCTCGGGCAGGCCTCCGGGCGAGCCCTTCCCGCCGGAGTGGCGGAACTGGCAGACGCACGGGACTTAAAATCCCGCGGGCCGCGAGGCCCGTGTGGGTTCGACCCCCACCTCCGGCACAAGCAAGGGATTTGCCTGCTCGTTCGCCCCTGCGCGAAGTCCTGCGGCACACCGAAATCGCCCTGAGCGCGCGGGACTGCTCGGCCTGTGATGTGACGATACACCTGCGGCCGTGCCGTGTCAACCAAGAACGAACCCTTGTCTACCTAGTAACCAAACGCCTCTATGGCAGGGCCGTGCGAGAGACAAGACAGAGGGGGTCTTGCGCCGTGTCAAGTCGAGAACAAACTGGGGGTACGGCAGGACCGGGGGCCGGCCGGCGAGGGACAGGGGCTTCACCCGACAGGCGGCCACCACCGCCAGGGTAAACGGGGGAACACCCCACCTCGCACCTCAGCCCTTCCGCGCCTCTCTCCTAGGGCTACAGGCAGCGCCTACGCGTTCAGGGTCTGGGCTGGTGGGCTGGTAGGCGGCTACCATCGCGCCAGGACCCCTGAAAGTACCGTCATAACGGCATTATAACGGCATAGTGGCATGGTCGCATGGCGTAGGACTGGCCCCACGCGTGCGCAGGCGCGAAGACCTGTGACCTTGCAGCTCTATCCTGCCGAACAAGCGTGCGGGCCAGGGGGGTTCACTCGCTTCCAGTCCCTCAGGAAGCACCTCCTCGCCGTGCCCAAGGCCGAGGCGGAGAAACAGAAGAGACACGCTGGCCGACGGATGAAACACCCTCGTTCCGCGCGGCAGGTTAGTTGATCCCCCAGAATTCGAGTGCATTGTCGCGGCTAATGCCGGCCTGCCTCAGAATGGCCTTCACCGTGCCACGCGGAATCTCGCCAGCCGACCTGTTACGCGGGACTGGCACAGGCTTCCCGCGCTGCGGATGAACCCAGAGGGCGTGGCCTTCTCCGCCGACTCGATCAAGGCGGAAGCCACGCGAAGACAGCAGCTTCTCGATCTCCTGGGATGACCGAGGGGGCAGCCGCGCCACCTGCGATCACACGAGTGCAGGGCGACAGTCTGCGGGCGTTAGCGCGGACCGAACAAACTCCATCGCGGAAAGTTGCACTACGGGGTATGTGATGATGTCAACGATCAAGGCGTGGCGCTCTATCGTCGGGTTGCCCTGCCAGAGCTCAACGAGGTCATCACGGGGTACGGGACGCTCTATCTCCGAACTCAGGCCATGCCCAATCATGTAACCAAGATAGAGTACGATGGCCTCCTTTAGGCCTTTCCTCGCTTCGTCAAGGCTGCTACCACACGAGGCGACGTCAACCTCACACGCGAGGGCTGACCACTCGCCGTCTTCTTGCGTGAACACGAAGGTGAACGGATACACTACCCGCTCCGTCGTCTGCCCCACCTACGGTCTCCTTTGCTCACTTGCTTCGGCAGTCCGATGGGCGAACGGAGAGTGTTGCTGCGGAGTCGCGTCTTGCCAGTCCTGGTCACGTATGACGCTGCCGCCCTGGAAGCAGCGCATATGGAGTATACACCGCCTCGCCGTTGGTGTAAACACTGGCCGGAAAACAGCTTGTACAGCCTATATTCCACGCCCTGGGCCGAACTTGCTATGCCTCGCTGCGTCACGTGTATTGTTGCCCTTGCTAACCCCAGAACCTTGCAGCGCCGCGAGGCCCGTGTGGGTTCGACCCCCACCTCCGGCACACCCCTTCGGCACCGCCCTCCCCGGCGCCAACGAAGTCTCTTCTCTTTGGCCGTAGGGCAGGAGACAAGGTCGAAGCGACGAACCTCTGCGCTGAGGGCCGTTCACTACTGAGTTCCCCTTCGCGGCTTCGACCGGCCACGCTCATGCACTTGGTGCGAGGAGGCGAGCGGAATGAGAAGCTGGCGCTGGTACTCGAAGGTGCTGTTCGCACTGCTGCTGGCGGCGTACGCGTACTGGGTCTGGCCGACGCCGTGGAGGGATGAGGGCTACGTGACCAACCCGAGCGGCGTGCAGATGCAGGTGCGCGTCCATCGGATCACCGGCCGGGCCCAGTTCCTTTCGTACTACGGATGGGAGGACCAGAAGCCGCGCCCGCGCCCCGCGCCATAGGGTAGTTCCGCCAACGCGGCCGCCTCGGCCTCGGTCATCTCGCCGGCCTGTCGCCGGCGGTCGGCCTTCCCGCGGAGGGCCTCTCGGAGCGAGGGGGCAGGAGGGGGGAAGCGGCTGCGGTAACAGGGCCGGAGAGAGGGCGGCGCAGAAAGGGCAGCGCCACAGGAGCGGGAGCAATGACTGCCGCCGTGATGATTCCCATTGGGATTACGGCTCTGGTCCTACTGGTTTCCGCTCTCGCTTACCGGAGACACGGGAAGGCACTCGCGGCGCAGATAGCGGCTTCGCTCAACGTGATAGTGACCCGGATGCGTG
>Ga0315281_10011811_pt1 | contig 11934 bp, 9 predicted proteins | sample YL17G07_0_MG_FD_204540 | JGI IMG/M metagenome (GOLD analysis project Ga0315281, IMG submission 204540) | Sediment microbial communities from Yellowstone Lake, YNP, Wyoming, USA - YL17G07_0 | ecosystem: Environmental > Aquatic > Freshwater > Lake > Sediment | place: USA: Wyoming | collected... | reverse complement strand
GAGCGGATCGCGTAATCCCGCGCGCTCGCCGAGCACGACCGAGACATGGCGGCAATCGGTCTTGCCGCAGAAGCTGTGGATTTTGAACGAGTCGAACGGCAGCCGCGAAACCACCGCGACACCGTGGTAGCCCTTCTGGCCGTTGATGGCGGCATGCGCATAGCCGAGCCGCTGGAAACGCTTGAGCGGGAAAGCGTCATCCGGACATTTGGTTTCCTGCAGGCAGAGCACGTCGGGACGCGCGCTTTTCAGAAATTTGGCGACCAGGTCGATGCGCAGCCGCACCGAATTGATGTTCCAGGTGGTGATTTTCAACTGCATCTTTAAACACTGCCCGCGCGTTTGACCCGGGGGTCCATACCAATTTGCGGCTTGTTGAAACGCAAGAAGGAGTACCGGGTCAAGCCCGGCAATGACAAATGATGTGGAGGCGCGTCAGTTCCGATAGCGCGTGTAGTCGATCCGGAACAGATTCGGGTCCGGGCGCTTGCTGGCGTCGAGATTATAAACCGCGACTGTGGTGTCGTAGCCCTGCGGATCGGTCACCGTCCATTGCTTGAGCTGCATGTCGTTGGCGCTGAACATGATCATCATGCGGCTGGTGCCGACCACGCCGTGCTTTTCCTCCACCACTACCGTGATGAACACGTCGTCGGCATAAACCGCCACCAGGTTGGTGTCCTTGAGCAGATCAAGATGGTCGGCGAGCAGGAAGCGCAGCGGCGTCTGAGACAATGGATAAAGGTCCTGCGTCGCCAGATTTCGGTCGCGCACCACCACCGACTGACCATCGGCGACGATGTCGATGGGCGATGGTGCGTCATATTCGAAACGCACTTTGCCGGGCTTCTGGATGAAGAACTGGCCCTGGGTGCGGCGGCCGTCGGGCCCGACCTGGACGAAATTTCCGACCAACATTTGCACGCTGGAGAGATATTTGCTCACCCGGTCGATGATCGCGCGCTGATCGGGGTCGAGTGCGGTGGCGGCGCCCGGTTTTCCCAATAGTGCCGCGAACGGATTGGTCGGCGCCGGCAAGGGAGCCGACTGCGTGCGGGCATCGAGCGATTGCGGCGGGCCGACGGGTTGCGCGGGACGCGGCGCCACGGTGCCGGTGGCCTTGGGTTGCGGTTTGGCGGCTGGCAGCGGGACGCCTTGCGCCAATGCCGGCGCGGTCAAACAGACGAATAATGCCGCGATAATGGTCTTGAAAATGGCCCTGCCGCCTGGTCCCGCCATCTGGTTCTCCGCTTGCGCCCCCGCGGTGTCTGGTTGGTCTAGAGGCCGGCTATGGCAAATTCGCGGCCCGCCAGCACACCCGGTCCTGCCGACTTAATCGCGTATGGAGCGATTCTCAATAGCGGTCGGGTTCGGCTTCGCCGACCAGGATCTCGCGCTTGCCGGCGTGGTTGGGCTGGCCGATGACGCCTTCCGCCTCCATCCGCTCCATGATCGTGGCCGCCCGGTTGTAACCGATTTGCAGGCGGCGCTGGATGTAGCTGGTGGAGGCTTTCTGGTCACGCCGCACAATGGCGACCGCTTGCTGGTAGAGATCGCCGCCGTCGGCGCCCATGCCGGTGGCATCGAATACGCTGCCGTCCTCGCCCTCCTCGTCGCCGCCGGCGGTGACCTCTTCCAGATATTCCGGCACACCCTGCGACTTGAGATGGCGCACGACCTTCTCGACTTCGCCGTCGGAAACGAACGGTCCGTGCACGCGGCTGATGCGTCCGCCGCCGGCCATATAGAGCATGTCGCCTTGCCCGAGCAGCTGCTCGGCGCCCTGCTCGCCCAAAATGGTGCGGCTGTCGATCTTGGATGTGACCTGGAAGGAAATACGCGTGGGGAAATTCGCCTTGATGGTGCCGGTAATGACGTCCACCGAAGGCCGCTGCGTTGCCAGGATGACGTGAATGCCGGCCGCGCGCGCCATTTGCGCCAGGCGCTGGATTGCGCCTTCGATGTCCTTGCCGGCGACCATCATCAGGTCGGCCATTTCGTCCACGATGACGACGAGATAGGGCAGCGGCTCGAGCTCGAGCTTTTCCTTTTCGTAGATCGCCTCGCCGCTTTCTTTGTCGTAGCCGGTGTGCACCGTGCGCGTGAGCATCTCGCCCTTGGCCTTGGCTTCGGCGAGGCGAATATTGTAGCCGTCGATATTGCGCACGCCGAGCTTGGACATTTTCTTGTAGCGCTCTTCCATTTCGCGCACCGCCCATTTGAGCGCGACTACCGCTTTCTTCGGGTCGGTCACGACCGGGGTGAGCAGATGCGGGATGCCGTCATAGACCGAGAGCTCGAGCATTTTCGGATCGACCATGATCAGCCGGCATTGATCGGGCCGAAGGCGGTACACCAGACTCAGAATCATGGTGTTGATGGCAACCGATTTGCCCGAGCCGGTGGTGCCGGCGATCAGCAGATGCGGCATGCGCGCGAGATCGACGATCACCGATTCTCCGCCGATGGTCTTGCCGAGGCACAACGGCAGTTTGGCCGTGGATTCGCTGTAGTCGCTGGCGGACAATAGTTCGCGCAAATAGACCTTCTCGCGCGTCGGATTGGGCAATTCGATGCCGATGGCGTTGCGGCCGGAAACTACCGCGACGCGCGCTGACACCGCGCTCATCGAGCGGGCAATATCGTCGGAAAGCCCGATCACGCGCGATGATTTGATGCCGGGCGCGGGTTCAAGTTCGTACAGCGTGACCACCGGGCCGGGCCGCGCATTGATGATCTCGCCGCGCACGCCGAAATCGCTCAACACGCTTTCAAGCGCGGTGGCGTTTTCCTGGATTACATCGTTCGACAGCGTCGTGCGTTCGGAGGCGCGCTGCGCGGTGAGCAGCGACAGCAACGGCATCGTATAGCCGATGCCGGAGCGGCGGGCCGCCGGCCGCGCCGAAACGCGGCGGCGGATGTTTGGTTGCGGTTCATCGGTTTCGTCTTCGAACTCCGCCGCGGGGGCCAGCGGCGCGCGGCCCATATCGTCGAAACGCGGCTCGACGCGTCGGCGTCCCGGCGCCGGCATCGCCGTATGCAGCGTCGCTCGCGGCGTCGACCGCAGCCAGCGCGCGATCCGCGCCTTGGCGCTGAGCAGCGCATGGGTGATCATGCCGAGCGAGATCGACGCGCGCTCATCCTCGGCGTTGGTGTCATCCTCGGCAATGCCAGACTCTTCCGCCCGGAAGCCGCCCACCCGTTCACTGCTGAGCTGCGGCCAGCGCAAACCGGCGGCGATTGCCAGCATGGCAAGCGTGATAACGCCGAGCCCGGCGGCCGCGAGGAACAGATCGAATTCCGCCATGGGAGCGCCGAGCGCCGTCGGCAGCTGCAGTAGCGCGTCGCCCACGACGCCGCCCAAACCGGTCGGCAACGGCCAGGCCGCGCTACGCGGCAAGCAAGAGGCGAAGGCGGCGGCGAACAGCGCCGTCGCAAACCAGCACAGATTACGCCACTTGGCGCCGAGCGGGCGATGCGCCAGCAGACGCCAGCCGATCAGCGTGATCGGCAACAACAGCGTTGCCGCCGCCAGACCCAACAATTGTATCAGCAGGTCGGAGACGATGGCGCCGGCGGTGCCGAGCAGATTGTGCACCCGCATGTTGGTGGCGTGGCTGAGCGAAGGATCCTGTGCCGACCAGGTGGCGAGCGCGACGGCGGCCAGCAGCGCGATCATCAGCAATGCGAGCCCGATGAATTCGCGCAAGCGCCGGCGCAAAATATCGCGGAAATGATCCGAGACGAAAGCGACGGCGTCGAGGCTGCGGTCGATAGCGGACATGATGTTCCTCAGCCGAGCACGGCGACGAGGCGGTGAAGCGCCTCCGCCGTGGCCTCTTTGTCCTGAACCATGGCGACGCGGATGTAATCCGCGCCGGGATTTGAGCCGTCGGCCTGCTCACGGGCGAGGTAGCGGCCGGGCACCACGCGCACCCCGGCCTCCTGCCACAGGCGCTTGGTTGCGATCTCACTGCCGCCGAGCGCGCCGACGTCGAGCCAGAGAAAAAATCCCCCGGCTGGACGCGCGTAGCCGTAGCGGGTGCCGATGATCTGGTCGGCGAGATCGAACTTGGCCGAATAAAGCCGGCGGTTCTCCTCGACATGCTTCTCATCGCCATAGGCGGCGACCGCGGCCTGCTGCAACGGCACCGGCACTTGCGGCGCCGCCACGTTGCGCAGTTCAAGAAAGGCCGCGAGAAAACGCCGGTCGCCGGCGGCGAAACCGACGCGCAGGCCGGGCAGGCTCGAGCGCTTGGACAGTGAATGAAACACCACCGCATTGGCAAAATCCGGCCCGGCGGCTTCCAGCATGCCGGGCGGGGCATGGTCGCTGTAGATCTCGCTGTAGCATTCGTCGGCAAACACCAGGAATCCGAAACGCCGAGCCATTCCGGCGAGCCGCACGAGGTAGGCCTGATCGGCCACCGCGCCCTGCGGATTGGACGGCGACGCGATGAAGCAAACGACGGTGCGCGCCAGCAATTCGTCTTTGAGTGTGTCGAGATCGGGCAAGTAGCCGGTCGCCTTGCACGCCGGCAAAAAGACCGGCTCGCAGCCGGCGGCGCTCGCTCCGGCGGCATAGGCGGCATAGAACGGATTGGGAATGAGGATTGCCGGCGGACCGGCGCGACGGGCAACCCAGCGCTTGGCTGCGATGGCGCCGAGGAACAGCCCCTCGCGCGTGCCGCTAAGGACGAGCACTTCGTTTTCCGAATCGACCGGCCGCTTGAGCTTGTAGCGCCGGGAAAGCCAGGCGGCGACCGCGCGGCGGAACGGCTCGCTGCCCTTGTTGGCGGGATAGCGGCCGAAATCGGCGAGACTCGCCGCGATCTGCGGTCCGACGAAATTCGGGATCGGATGCTGCGGCTCGCCGACCGAGAGATTGATCGGCGGCTTGCCCGGTTTGATGTCGGCAATGAGGTCGGTGAGCCGCACAAACGGCGAGCGGCCTTCCGCCGGCGGGGCCTGAACCGAAGCATCGCGCTGGGCGGTCATCATGGGCATGCGACACAAATGCGGGAAGCCCCCGCGCACAAGGGTTTCGCCACCATAGCGGCGACGAGGTTAAGACCCCGTTAACCATCGGTCGCCGGTGGCCGCTTATTGGCCTTATCAATAAGAGAGGCCCCGGTCCTTGTGGGACCGGGGCCTCGACGGAAGGGACAGTGCCGGGTTTCCGCCCCTACCGCAGGCTCGTTGCTACTGTACCGCCTCGCCGTGCAGGGCGAGATCGAGACCCTCGCGCTCCACTTCAGGGGCGACGCGCAGGCCGATGACCGCGTCGATGATCTTGAGGATGATCAGCGAAGCGATGGCGTCGTAGACGATGATGATGGCGACGCCTTCGATCTGGTTGATCATCTGCGCGGTGTTGCCTTCGATCAGGCCCGCCGTGCCGCCGTATTGCTCGATGGCAAACACGCCGGTGAGTAGCGCGCCGACGATGCCGCCGACCGCATGCACGCCGAAGGCGTCGAGTGCGTCGTCGATACCGAGAATGCGCTTGAGGCCGGTCACGCCCCAGTAGCAGCACGCGCCGGCGGCAACGCCAATCACCATCGATCCGACCGGGCCGACGAAGCCCGACGCCGGAGTGATGGCGACCAGGCCGGCGACCGCACCGGAGCACATGCCGATGACCGTCGGCTTCTTGCGGAAGATCCATTCGACGATCATCCAGGTGAAGGCCGCGACCGCCGTGGCGATCTGCGTCACCGTCATCGCCATGCCCGCCTGCATGCCGGCGGTCACCGCCGAGCCGGCGTTGAAGCCGAACCAGCCGACCCACAGCAGCGAGGCGCCGATGAAGGTGAGCACCATGTTGTGGGGCGGGCCGATGTCCTTACGCTTGCCCAGGCAAAAGGCGCACACCAGGCCGGCGACGCCGGCGTTGATATGCACGACCGTGCCGCCGGCGAAGTCCAGCACCTTGATGATGGCGTCCGAGTTGCCGCTCGACAGGAAACCGTCCGGTCCCCACACCCAATGGGCGACCGGCGCGTAGACGACGATCGCCCACAAGCCGATGAACCACAGCATGGCGGAGAATTTCATGCGTTCGGCGAAGGCGCCCGCGATCAGCGCCGGCGTGATGATCGCGAAGGTCATCTGGAAGCATATGTAAACCGTCTCGGGGATTGTCGCCGCCAGCGGATTGGGATTGCCGATGCCCTTGGAAATATCGCTGACGATGCCTTGCAGGAACGCTCGACTGAATCCGCCGATGAATGGCGAGCCGGCGGTGAAGGCCATGCTGTAAGTGACGGCAGCGAACAGAATCGTGACCAGGCAGGTGATGGCGAAGCTGGTCATCACCGTGTCGCCGACGTTCTTCTTGCGGGTCATGCCGCCGTAGAACAGGCCGAGGCCCGGAATGGTCATCAACAGCACGAGCGCGACCGACGTCATCATCCAGGCGGTATCGCCCGAATTGGGTGTGCACTTCTCGAGCACCGCCTTCTTAGGATCGGGATCGGCGGCGCAAGCCGGCGGCGGTGCCGGCGGTGTGGCCGGTGCGGCTGCAGCGGCGGGCGCTGGCGTCTGGGCGTAGGAGACGTCGTAGGCCGCCACACTCAGGAAAAGGCCGAGCAGAACTCCGAAGGCGAGAGCCAAGAGTCCCGCACGGGAGAGTTTCTTGATCGTCATGGTCTAAACTCCTGTCCGTATTGGTTTGCTGTGCGGGTGTCAGAGCGCGGCGTCGGAAGTTTCGCCGGTGCGGATGCGCACGGCGTTTTCCAGATTCAAGACAAAAATCTTGCCGTCGCCGATCTGGCCGGTTTTCGCGGCTGCGATGATGGTGCTGATGACCTTGTCGACTTGGTCGGAAGCTACCGCCACTTCGATCTTGATCTTCGGCAGAAAGCTCACCGCGTATTCGGCGCCACGATAGATTTCGGTGTGGCCCTTTTGGCGGCCGTAGCCTTTGACCTCGGTAACGGTCAGCCCTTGCATCCCCATGGAGGTCAGGGCGTCACGGACCTCGTCGAGCTTGAAAGGTTTGATAATGGCCATGACGATTTTCATGGATTCGATCCCCGCTTGGGCCCGTTTTGTGACTGACGCAGTGCGGGCCGCTCACTGAGCGCAGCCGGCGAAGCGCACTTCGCGGGCATTGCCAGCAGCAGATAATCAAATGCCGTGCCAGACGCGGCGCATCGGCCTATCGTGCTGATCTGATGAAGGAATTATTGTTATTCTTGACCCAAGCAGAATACCGCCGCGGGCCAGCGCCCAAAGACTCGCCAAGCCTGCATAACAATTAGCCAGTAACTCTGGGTCGCAATCGCGCGCCGACCGCTCTACTGCAAGGCCTCTCCGTGCAGCGACACGTCGAGTCCTTGCCGCTCGTCTTCCTGGCTCACCCGCAGCGGAACGATCGCGTCGATCAGCTTGAGAATGATGAAAGTGAGCGCCCCCGACCAGACAATGGTGACGGCAATGCCGTAAAGCTGGAGCAACACTTGGCGCGGATTGCCTTCAATCAAGCCGGCCACCCCGCCCGGCGTGTCAGGGCTTGCCGACAGCGCCGCCACCGCAAACACGCCGGTGAGCAAGGTGCCGATGAATCCGCCCACTCCGTGCACGCCGAACACGTCGAGCGAGTCGTCATAGCCGATCGCAAGTTTGAGCCAGGTACAGGCCCAGAAGCAGACGCCGCCGGCGATCAATCCGATGAAAATGCCGTGCATCGGCAACACGAATCCCGACGCCGGCGTGATGGTGCCGAGTCCGGCCACCGCGCCGGAGATCAGGCCGAGCACCGAAGGCTTGCCGCGCGTCCACCATTCCAGCGCCATCCAGGTGGCGGCGCCGGTGCAGGCGGCCAGATGGGTCGTCAGGATTGCCATCGACGCGCGCGAACCGGCGCCGAGCGCCGAGCCGCCATTGAAGCCGAACCAGCCGACCCACAACATTCCAGTGCCGATCACCGCCAGCGACAGATCGAACGGTGCGAGATTTTCGCTGCCATAGCCGCGCCGCTTGCCGAGCACATAGGCCGCGACCAGGCCGGCGACGCCGGCATTGAGATGCACCACGGTTCCGCCGGCGAAGTCGAGAACGCCGGCCGCGGCAAGGAAGCCGCCGCCCCAGACCCAATGCGCCAACGGCACATAGACGACGATCAGCCACAGCGCGCAAAACATCAGAAATGCCGAGAACCGCAGGCGATCGGCAACCGAGCCGGCGACGAGCGCAACGGTGATGATCGCGAACGTCATCTGGTACATCATGAACAGGCTTTCCGGAATCGTCTTGGCCAGCGACGATATCGAGTCGAGGTTCATTCCGTGCAGGAACAGACGATCGAACGTGCCGAGTACCGGGCCCTCGCCGGTGAACGCCAGCGAGTAGCCGATCAGCGCCCAGAGGATCGACACCAGGAAGGTCGCCGCCAGACTTTGCGCCATGGTGGCGAGCACGTTCTTCTTGCGCACCATGCCGGCGTAAAACAGCGCCAATCCGGGGATGGTCATCATCAGCACCAGCGCGGTGGCGCCGATCATCCAGGCGGTGTCGGCCGCATCGATTTTCGCCGCCTGCGCAAAAGCAGGCGATGCTGCCAGCGTCGCGATCGCTGTCGCGACGGCGAGCGCAAGGCGTTGGTGCGCCGGTGTCATGGTGTTGCCCCCCCAGGTGCGGATTGTCTTAGAGCGCGTCGGTATCGGTTTCGCCGGTGCGGATGCGCATGGCTCGTTCGATGGCGGTGACGAAGATTTTGCCGTCGCCGATCTGTCCGGTCTTGGCGGCGGCCGCGATCGCTTCGATCACTTGATCGATCTGCTCGCTGGCGACCGCAACCTCGATGCGCAGCTTCGGCAGGAAGTTCACGGCATATTCGGCGCCGCGATAGATTTCCATGTGACCTTTTTGCCGCCCATAGCCTTTCACCTCGGACACGGTCATGCCCTGGACCCCGATGTGGGTGAGCGCGTCGCGCACTTCCTCAAGCTTGAATGGTTTGATGACCGCGATGACGAGCTTCATGGTGTCCTTTCCCGGCCAGGTGGCAGTTCCAAACGACAACGAAAACCCGCCCCGGTAGATGCCGGCACGGGCGATTATTGCTTACGATAACGACAGCCGGCATAAAAATTAAGCGCCTTAATTGCCGCGCCGGCGGGCCATGCGCCAAAGCGCGGGCAGATTGGGTCAGCTGGCCTTACTTATCCACCACTATCTGGGCCGGGCGCGAGCCGGAGGCCGTTGATCAGCCGTGGCAAAATCGTCCGCACCTGGTAGCGCGTCATGCCGGGCCGCAGGCGGGGGTCGTACAGCAAAGTCAGCAGCGCGCGGTCATAGACGGTGAGGTAGCCGACCATCCGCTTCTGGTTGAGCGTCGTCCAGGGATTGCTCTGGTCGTGACTGGACAGGCCGAAGGCGTGCAGCAACTCGTGATAGGCGCAATCGAGAAAAACATTCTCGCCTTTGTCGACGATGATGAAGGAGACCGCGCGCACGATCTCGCCGTCGGCTCGCGATTTGACGCTGGTCATGCATTGCGCATCGGTCTTGGTCACAAACGCCTGCGCGGTCGCGCGGCCGAAATCGGCCTCAAGCGCGGAAGCAAAATCCTTTTCGTCGATCAATCGTACAACCAGATCGGCCGCGGCGGCGGCCTCGCTGCCGCCGATGATGAGACGCAGATTGGGAATTTTCCGTCCATATTCGGCGAGGATGCGCTCCATCGCCGCCGTCCGGTCGACGCTGCCGCCGGCAATCACATGCGCGCGGATTTCGCGATCGAAGCGGCGGATGCCTTTCGGCCGCGCGCCGATGCGCAGATCGGAGCCAAAGGCGAGTGCGAGAAATCCACGCGTGAGTTCGGCCGTGGAAAAACGCGTGTATTCGGCCGGCGCGCGTTTAACCGATTCCGGCGGTGCCGGCCGCCGGCCGGACGCCGCCCAAAGCGGTGTCGCCGTCAATGCCGCCAATGCGATCGCTATCCATCGTCGTCGCATGAGCCTTCCCGGGTTCTAACTCTCCGACCGGCGGATACGCACCAGGCCTTCCTGCGCAACCGAGGCGACCAATGTGCCGTCGCGCTTGTAGATCAGACCGCGGGCGAAACCGCGCGAACCAGAAAGATTCGGACTGTCTTGCGCGTAGAGCAGCCAGTCGTCGGCGCGGAACGGACGGTGCAGCCACAGCGCGTGATCGAGGCTCGCCGCCATGAATTGCTTCTCGAACAGCGTGTGCCCATGCGGTACCAGCGCGGTATCGAGCAGCGTCATGTCGGAGGCGTAAGCCAGCACGCATTGGTGGATCGCCGGGTCTTCCGGCAGCTTGCCGGTGGCGCGGATCCAGGCATGAAACCGGCCGTCCGGATATTTCTTACCGAGATAGCGCTCGAACTCGACCGGGCGCAGTTCGATCGGACGCTCGCGTTCGTAATAGCGGCGCACCGGATCCGGCATCATCGGCAGAATGTTTTTGCGCACCTCCGCTTCGCTCGGAAGACTCTCAGGTCCCGGCACGTCCGGCATGGTCGCCTGATGATCGAGGCCGGGCTCGTCGGCATGGAACGACACCTCCATCGAAAAGATCGGATGGCCGTGCTGGCGCGCGGCGACGCGCCGGGTGGTGAAGCTCTTGCCGTCGCGGATGCGATCGACGTCGTAGATGATCGGCACCTTGGGGTCGCCCGGCAGCAGGAAATAGGCATGCATGGAGTGGGGCAGACGGCCCTCGACCGTGCGCACGGCGGCGACCAGCGCCTGGCCGATCACCTGGCCGCCGAATACCCGCTGCCAGCCGACCTGCGGCGAGCGGCCGCGGAACAGGTTTTCCTCGAGCTTTTCCAGATCGAGAATGGCGAGCAATTCCTGGACGGCGGCGGACATGGGATCGGGCCTGGCAGCGGTCAAACGGGGTCACAACCTGCTATGCTGGGGCAAGTTTGACAAGCAAGCGCAAGGAGCCTCGATGGCCAGGGTTCATCCCGAGCGAAAACCGGTCGACGTCTTGATCGCCGGCGGCGGCTTTGCCGGTCTGGCGCTGGCGATCGCGTTGCGCCAGGGGCTGGGCGATAGCTTTGCGGTGACGGTGGTCGACCCGGCGCTGGGTGCCGCCAAATCGAACGATCTGCGCGCCTCCGCCATCGCCGCCGCCGCGCGCCGGCTGTTCGAGACCATCGGGGTGTGGGATGCGGTCGCCGACGATGCGCAGCCGATCCTCGACATGGTGGTGACCGACAGCAAGCTCGACGACGCGGTGCGCCCGACTTTTCTCACCTTCGGCGGCGAGGTGGAGCCGGGCGAACCGTTCGCCCATATGATCGAGAACCGCCATCTGATCGACGCGCTGGTGGCGCAGGCGAAAGCCGAGGGCGTCGAATTGCGCGCGGCATCGTTTGCCGAATTTGAATTATCCACCCATTCCATCGGCGTGCGATTGATGGGCGGAGAAAAAATCCCCGCGCGGCTGCTGGTTGGCGCCGACGGCGCGCGGTCGGCGGTGCGTGAGGCGGCCGGTATTGCGACCACCGGCTGGAATTACGACCAATCGGCGATTGTCACCACGGTGGCGCATGAGCGCGATCATCAGGGCCGCGCCGAGGAACACTTCTTGCCCGCCGGGCCGTTCGCCATCCTGCCGCTCGCCGGCAAGCGTTCGTCGATCGTGTGGACGGAAACCACGGTGGAAGCCGAGCGCATGATCGCGCTGCCCGATGCCGAGTTTCATCGCGAGCTGGAAAAACGCTTCGGGTTGAAACTCGGTGACATCGAAGTGGTCGGACCGCGCCGGGCCTTTCCGCTCGGGCTGTTCACCGCGCGCGCCTTCATCGCCGAACGGCTGGCGCTGATCGGCGACGCCGCTCACGTCATCCATCCGATCGCCGGGCAGGGGCTCAATATGGGATTGCGCGACGCCGCCGCGCTCGCCGAAGTGATCGCCGACGCCGCCCGGCTCGGGCTCGATCCCGGTAGCGCC
>Ga0315281_10011809_pt1 | contig 11935 bp, 7 predicted proteins | sample YL17G07_0_MG_FD_204540 | JGI IMG/M metagenome (GOLD analysis project Ga0315281, IMG submission 204540) | Sediment microbial communities from Yellowstone Lake, YNP, Wyoming, USA - YL17G07_0 | ecosystem: Environmental > Aquatic > Freshwater > Lake > Sediment | place: USA: Wyoming | collected... | reverse complement strand
TGACGAAGTTCAAGATCGCGGCGGATGCGTATCCGTCGGCGGATGCCGGCATCTACGCGCGGTATCAACTGGCGGCGACCTACATGACGCTCGGCCAGGCCCCGCAGGCCGCCACGGCGTATCAGCAGGTGATCGATGCCGCCGGGACCAGTTTTTACGGGCAGATGGCGCGGCTCGGGTTGGCGGAGGCGCAGGCGCGCGCCGGCCAGTACGACCAGGCGATCACGGCGTTCAAGGATCTCTCGCTGCGCAAGGACGGCCCGCTGCCGGTCGACGGCATCCTGATGCAACTGGGCCGCGTGTATGTGGACGCCGGCAAGAAGACCGAGGCGCAGCAGACCTTCAACCGCGTCGTCGAGGAGTTCCCGGAATCGCCCTTCAGCGGCGATGCGAAGAAGGAACTCGATAATCTGAAGAAGACGTAGCCTGCGCTACGACTACAGCGAGGGGGCGGGCTCCTGCTGCGTCAGGCAATGGAGCGTCCCCAGTCCCCAGACCAAATCGACCGCGTGGATGCCGACGACCTGATGTCGCGGCATCAACTCCGCCAGCAGGGTCAGCGCGATCCGATCGTTCGGATCGTTGAACGTCGGCACGATCACCAGACCGTTCGCGATGTAGAAATTGGCGTAGCTGGCGGGCAGACGTTCGCCCGCCATCACGACGCGGCGCGGGTAGGGCAGCCGGACGATGCGCAGCGGGCCCACCTCGGGGTCGCGCGCGGCGGCTTCGAGCCGGCGCAGGTTGTCGATGGACTTGGCGTGGTTGTCATCGGTCGGGTCGTCCTCGACCGCGAGCACGACCACGTCCGGCGCGACAAAGCGCGCGATGTCGTCGACGTGCCCGTGCGTGTCGTCGCCCACGCAGCCCTCGCCGAGCCAGATCGTGCGGCGCACGCCGAGCCACTCGCGGAAGACCTGCTCGTAGCCCTCGCGTGACAGGCCCGGGTTCCGCACCTGCACGCTGCTCAGGAGCCATTCCTCGGTCGTCAGCAGCAGGCCGCGGCCGTTGACCTCGATCCCGCCGCCCTCGAGCACGATGCGCTCGCCGTTGTCGCTGCGACGTGGTTCGAGCCGCGCGCGGCCCGTGATGCCCGCGATCGCGCGGCCGATGTTCGCGTCCTGTTCCCAGTTCGAGTACTTCGCCCACCCGCTGAATCCCCAGTTGACGAGGGACAGGGAGCCGTCGGCGCCGAGGACACCGGTCGGCGCGCTGTCGCGCAGCCACGTCCGATCGAGCGGGACCAGATGCAGCCGGACGCGGTCGCGCCGGACGTCGTGCGCCGTCAGGATGCGCTGCGCGCTGTCCCGCACGGATTCGGAGTTGCAGAGGATTTCGACGGGCTCGACCGTCGCCAGCGCGCGCGCGATTTCCGCGTACACCCACGGAATCGGCTCGAGCTTGCCCGGCCAGTCCGGCTCGAAATGCGGCCACGCAATCCACGTGGCGCGATGCGGTTCCCATTCGGCGGGCATCCGCCAGCGGGGGAGTCGGGCGGCGTCGGTCATCAGGCCAGGTAGCGGTTGAGAATGGGTCCGTAGGCGTCGATGCGCCGGTCGCGCAGGAACGGCCAGTTGCGCCGCGCGGTCTCGATCACGAGGGGGTCGCAGCGCGCGATCAGAATCTCTTCGGCCTCGCCGGCCTCGGCCACGTAGCGGCCGTACGGATCGGCGATGAAGGAATGGCCGAAAAAGTCCAGGCCCTCGGTGCCCGGCTCGTCTTCATGGCCGATGCGATTAGGCGCGGCGACGTAGAGGCCGTTGGCGATGGCGTGCGCGCGCTGAATGGTGCGCCACGCGTCCACCTGCGCCGCGCCCCATTCCGCGCGCTCCGACGGATGCCAGCCGATCGCCGTGGGATAGAAGAGGACCTGCGCGCCGAGCAGGCTCGTGATGCGCGCCGCTTCCGGATACCACTGATCCCAGCAGATCAGGACGCCGATCGTCGCGTACGTCGTCTGCCAGACGCGAAAGCCGGGCGCGTCGCCCGGCGCGAAGTAGTACTTCTCGTTGAACAACGGATCGTCCGGGATGTGCATCTTCCGGTAGGCGCCGAGGAGCGCGCCGTCGGCGTCGATGACCGCGGCCGCGTTCCGGTACACGCCCGGGCCCTGGCGCTCGAATACCGGGACGACGAGCACGACCGCGAGTTCCTTCGCGAGCCGTTGCATGCGCGCCGTCGCCGGCCCGGGAATCGGCTCGGCGAGATCGAAGCGCTCGGCCTGCTGCGACTTGCAGAAGTAGGGCGCGTTGAACAGCTCCTTCAGGCAGATGATCTGCGCGCCGCGCGTCGCCGCGTCGCGCACCAATCGCTCGGCACGCGCGATGTTGCCGGCGATATCCGCCGTCGCGGCGTCCTGAATCACGCCAATTGTGAAGGGCGAACTCGCGGCCGGACTCATTCGAGGAACCGATCGCTCGGCACGGTACGGCCGTCCACCGTCATGGGGCCGGGCTCCATCGTGAACACGGGCTTCTTCCGCTTCTTGAGGAGTCCGTCGCTGCTTGTCGCGAGCGCCGTCGCGAGCAACGGCAGCGCGAGCGTCGCGTCGGCCTGCACCGAGACGCGCGGCGAATCGGTCGCCAGCTTGCCCCAGCTCTGCGCTTCCTCGAGACTCGAGCCCGAAGCGCCACCGAAGGCCGGCGAGTCGGTCACGATCTGCAGCGCGAAGCGATGGCCGTGGACTTTGTCGCTGTAGAATTCCGCCTGGACGCTCGCCTGATTGATGAAGTTCTTCGGCGTGCCGCCGCCGAGGACGACCGACGCGGTGCGCGGCCGGCGGATGATGAGGTTCGCCGACTCGACGATGTCGCCGATGATGTCGATGTGGCCGGCGCCGGGCGTCTTCTGGCGCGCCTGGGACAGGCCCATGCCGATCGAGGAGTCCGCGATGGCGGGACAGAAGATCGGGACGCCGGCACGATAGGCGGCGGTCAGGATGCCCTCGCGCTTCGTGGTCTTCCACAAGTGTCCGCCGAGCAGATACAGCATCTCGCGCGACGTGTACGGGCGCTTCTCGATCGTGCACGCGAAGTCGGCGATCCAGTTGTCGTTCGAGATGAATTCTTCCTCGCTGGCGTACGTGTCGTAGACGCGATCGATGCGATCCCTGGCCAGCGCGGCATCATCAGCCGTAGGCGAGCCGATGTAGTGATGGCGGCCGCGCGTCTCGTGGAGGTCGTGGTACAGGTTCGCGCCGGTCGACACGAGGCAATCGACGTAGCGATTCAGAATCAGATGGGCGACGACCATGCGCAGGCCGCCGGCGGACAGCGCGCCCGCCATGCCCATGAAGATCGTCACGTCGTCGAGCAGCATCTTCTGCCAGACACGGTGCGCGGTGGCGAGGTTCCGTCCTTGAAACGAAATGCGCTCCATCCGCGTCAGCACGTCCTCGGCCGTGGCACCGGACTCGACGGTGAACGGCTCGATCGGCGTCTGCAGGAAGCGCGATTTGTTCTTCATGCGGGGAACATTATAGTCGGTCGTCGGTAGTCAGCAGTGCGTGTTCGATTCCCGACTGCTGACTCTCGACTACTAGTACGCTCGGCCGAGCTTGACGTACCACGTCGTCTGATTCGGCGCGGTGCCGCTGCCGTCGCGTCCCCTCGCGACGCCGGCGGTCAGCGTCACGGGCAGAAAATAGCCGGCGACACCGTCGACCGAGAGCTCCGCGCCGATCGAGACCTTCATGTCCTGCGCCCGGAAGATGTTCGTCCAGGCGTGGCCCACGTCGGTGAACGCGGCCGCGTGAATCGTCTGGAGGAAGTAGGGCCACGTGCCGAGGCCGCGCTGGGGACGCGCCAGCGGAATCCGGTACTCGAGGTTCATCAGCATGGCGTGCGTGCCGCCGAACGTGTCGCTGGGAAACCCCCGCATGAGCGTCGTCGGGCCCGTCCCGAAGTCGATCAGCCCGGTGTCCCGCGCGGCGCCGCCCATGAGAAACGTGCGGGCCACCGACCGATCGCCGCCGACAGCCGCGCCCACCGCCCGGACCGCGATGACCTGATGCGGACCGAAGGCGGGCAGATACACGCGCGCGTCCGCGGTCACGCGCGTGGCGTCCGCGGCAGCCCCGAGCGCGTGGCGGGTCAGCTCCGCAGTCACGCCGGCGGCGATGCCGTCTTCGGCGCTGATCGAGTAGCCGTACCGGTGAGCGGACACGAAAACGCCGGCCAGGCGCGCCGAGGTCCGGTTGCGATCGATGTTCTGGCCGGCCAGCGTGTAGTCGTCGATGGCTTGAATGATCGACAGCCGGCCCAGGAGCGACTGACGCACATGAAGCACCGGCAGGTCTACACCGCCCTCGATCTGCCGTTCCCGTAGCGTAATGGGCAAGGGCCGGCCGGTGGCGCCGTCGAGGCCGTTGAAGAAGGTGGTGTCCGTCGCGGCGCTCACAAACGGCCGGATGCGCCAGCGGTTGTAGAGATAGAAGAGCTGCCAGTCGGCGACGGCGGGGCCGGGCGCGAGCGCTCCTGATGGCGCGGAGACGAGCCACGTGGCGGTCGCGGAGTAGAAGTGGTAGCCGAGCACATCCGAGCCAAAAACGGACGCGCCCACGCGCAGCTGATCGGCAGGGTTCTCGAGAACCGGCGACCAGGACGTCGGCCTCAATGTCGACAGGGGCGAGTACTTCGTCGAGGTGCCGGGGCCGGCTGTTGGCGACCCGTCGGGGCCGACCCGCGTGTCGGTCCCGACGTCGGGCGTACCTGCCGCGGGGCGGACACGTGGGTCCGCCCCTGCGCGTGGCTCCGGGTACGGCATGGAGAAGAGCTCGATGCCTTCGGTCGTGTAGCCCGCGAACACGATCGTTTTGCCGTCGGGCGAGACGTCCGGCCATGTCGCCCCGCCTGTCGTGTGCGTGAGCGGCCGCATCGACGCCGATTCGTCGATCGCGATCTCATACAGGTTGAACGGCGCGTCTGCGTGCGCCATGGCCACAACGATGGCGCGCCCGTCCGGCCGCCACGCCGGCGTCACGACGCGGCCGCCGGGGTCTGCCGCGATCACGCGGACCGATTTCGAGGCGACGTCGACGAGCACGACTTCCGGCATCGTGCCGAGCCGGTGCCGCTCGACGGCGATCGTCCGGCCGTCTGGCGACCAGCGGGGCGCGTTGAATTGCGTTTCGGGTTCGGCGATCAGTGTTTCGATCGCCACGGTCCGGCTGAAGCCGGACACCACTGATCTTGGATTCGTCGCTGAGCTTGGATCCGTGGCGTCCGGCTTCCCGCCTGCGCCCGGCTTCGGCGTGGCTCGCCGTAGCGCGAAGCGCGGAGGCGGCAGCCGGACCAGAACCAAGTCCCGCTGCCCGGGCCGGCTCTGGACGGCGACGAGGGTCTGCTCGTCCGGCGAGAGATCCGGCTCCAGCACGCGGGCCTCGGACGTCAGCCGTGTGACCCGTCCGGAGGCGCGCGACATCTTATACAGGTCGCCGTAGTAGCCCGTGTTGCGCGTCACCTCGAGTTGATCGAAAAAGATGGCGTCGCGGCCAATCGCAGACGTCGTGCCCATGATGCGCAGCGTCAGGGGCTGCGAAGCGCTGCCGTCGAGACGCAGACGATTCAGCGTCGGCAGCGAGTGCGGCGTCTGCACGGAGTACACCACTTCAGCGGGGCACGCCGCGCAGACGAACCGATCGAACCGCGGGCCGGCGACCGTGAATCGATGGTGTGTGATGCGCGCGAGCCCGGCGTCCGCCGGCGCGTCCGCCCCGCGACGGCTGATGGACGCTTCGTAGGCCCGCCACAAGTCGCCGAGCGATTCGCCGTACACCTTCTTGAACGCGCGCGACCCGGTGTACGGCACACGCCGGGCGGTCGCGTCTGCCAGCCGGGCCAGTGCTGCGGCGCCGAACCGGTCGGCGAGGTACTGGTGGAAGCCCAGGCCGTAGGCGTACGCGCCGAGGCCGCCGGGCCAGTCGATCAGGCCGCCGTTCACCCGATCGAGCCGGGCCAGCGTACGCTCGCGCGCCGCCTCGTCGACGATCGCGCGGAAGCTGCCGTCGTGCAGCCGTCCTTCGCCGGTGATCGCGCTCTCCTCGTAGGTGGCGAGACCCTCGATCTGCCAGACGGGCAGAAACAGATTGGGAAACACGAACGGCTGGCGCCCGAAGACCGTCCGCAGGGCGCGGGCCCAGGATTCCGACCGGTCGAGGTGGGTGATATGCGTGAATTCGTGCGTGAAGACGAGCCGCAGCCAGTCGTCGAGGTTGCCGATGAACGCGGCGCCGGCCGGCCACGCCGCATTGATCACGATGGTGTCGTACGGCACCGGCGTCGCGGAGCCGTTGGGCTGCTCGGTCTGATCGGCCAGCACGACGTGCGTGAGCGGCGGCGGCTGATGGCCGAGCGGCTGCTGCAGCGCCCGCCATGCCTCCTCGGCGATGACGCCGAGCCGTGCAGCCAATCGATCCTCGCCCTGATGAAAGTAGATGAGGAAGTGGGGCGTGCGCATCGTCCTGAAGCGCAGGGCCGGATCGAACAGCGACGCGGCCTGCGCGGAGGCCCCGTGAACTCCGCCCAGGACGGCGCTAACGAGCAGCGCGCTGATCAGCCGGCGTCCGGGCGACATTTTTCAGGAAGATGAAGTCGAGCGTGGGCAGAAGTTGGAAGCCGGTCAGCGAACGTTGGGCGACGACGACGTTGGTCTTGCACCACAGGCTGATGTAGGGCACCTCGCGGGCGGCCTGCCGCTGCACCTCGTTGTACGTGGCGCGCGCAAGCCGTACATCGTCCTGGGCGGCCGCCTGCTCCAGGAGGCTGTCCATGCGGGCATCCCGGAAGAAACCGCGATTGAAACCGACCGGCGGCACCTGCGCGGAGTGGAACACGCGGCGCAGGATGTCGGGGTCGGCGACCGCGCCGCCGACCCACTGCAGCGTAAAGAGCTGAAAGTTGCCTTTCAGGACGTCACCGTAGAACGTCGCGAACTCGAACATACGGATGTCGAGCGCGATCCCGACGTCGCGCAGGTTCTGCTGAATCACCGACGACTGGAGCCGGTTGAACTCCACGTTCGAGACTTTCAGCGTCAGACGAAAACGCACGCCGTCGACGGGCGGATGTCCGGCGTCGTCGAGGAGCGCGCGCGCCCTCGCGGGGTCGTACGCGTACGTCGTGACCGCCGGCTCGAACGCCCACGACATCGGCGGGAGCAGGCCGCTGGCGGGAATGGCGAGACCGCGCCTGAGGTACTTGATGATCGCATCCCGATCGATCGCATACGCGATGGCCTGCCGCACGCGCACGTCCCGCAGGATCGGATCGCGCAGATTCACACCGATGTACTGGTAGTCGGTACCCGGCGACTGGATGAGCTGCAGCCGCGGGTCCTGTCCGAGCTGATGGACGATGTCCGGCGCCAGATCGTTGATGACGACGTCGATCGTGCCCTTGCGGAGCTCGAGCCCGCGCATGATGTCGTCCGGCACGACGCGCAGGACGAGGCCATCGTTGGCCGGCCGGCTGTCGAAGTAGTCCGCGAAGGGCGCCAGTTCGACGCGATCGTCCACGACGTGCTTCACGAACCGGTACGGCCCGGTCCCGATGGGATGTGCGCGAAAGGCGGGGCCGGCGCCGTCAGGCACGATCGGCAGGACCAGCTGCGCGGGAAACGAACCGAACGGCTCCTTCAGCGTGAAGACGACGGTGTACCGATCGCGTGCGTCGATCGCCTGCACCATCCGGTAGGCGCCCTTGCGCGGCGAGAGCAGCGTCGGATCGAGCAGGCTGCGGAACGTGTAGACCACGTCGGCCGACGTCAGTTCGTGGCCGTCGTGAAACCGGACGCCCTGCCGCAGCGTGGCCACCCACGTCGTCGGATCGGGATGGTCGAGCCGCTCGGCCAGGTCCGGCACCACGCGCAAGTGCTCGTCGAGCGTCATCAGGTTGTTGAAGACGAGCTGCGAGATCTTCCCGGACACATCGTCGGTGCCGATGCGCGGATCCAGGTTGTTCGGCCCGCTCGTCACGCCGACGACGATGACGTTCGGATTATCGGTCGCGCGATGGAGGCAGCCGCTCGAGAAGACGGCGATGGCGATCACGCCCGCCTGAACGGCTCGTGCCGCATCCGCCGTCATTCCTGCGTCTCCTTCTTCAAGTCGGCGAGCAGCGCGAGCGCGTCGATCGGCGTCATGCGATCGAGATCGAGCGCCGCGATCCTGTCGCGCAGGCGCGTATCCTGCTGCGCTTGAAACAGGCCGAGCTGCTGCTGCGGCTCCGACGGCGTCCCGCTGACCGACGGCCGCCCGCCGCGCGTCAGCTCGTCGCGCTCGAGCGCCGACAAGATCTCACGGGCGCGGTCGATGACCGGTTGCGGCAGGCCGGCGAGTCGCGCCACCTGAATGCCGTAGCTCCGGTCCGACCGGCCGGGCACGATCTTGCGGAGAAAGATGATGTCGTCCTTCCACTCGCGGGCGGCGACGTGGAAGTTGACGACGCCCGGCGTCGCGTCGGCGAGGTCCGTGAGCTCGTGGTAGTGCGTGGCGAAGAGCGTCTTGGGGCGCATGCGCGGGTTGGTCGCGAGAAACTCGGCGACCGCCCACGCGATGCTGAGGCCGTCGAACGTCGCGGTCCCGCGGCCGATTTCATCCAGCACGACGAGGCTGCGCGACGTGGCCGTGTGCAGGATGTTGGCCGTCTCCTGCATCTCGACCATGAACGTCGAGTGGCCGCGCGCGATGTTGTCCGACGCGCCGACGCGGGCGTAGATGCGGTCCACGAGGGGCAGCTTCGCCTCGCGCGCCGGCACGAACGAGCCGGCCTGCGCGATGACCGAGACGAGCGCGGTCTGCCGCAGGTACGTCGACTTGCCGCCCATGTTCGGGCCGGTCAGGATGACGAGCTGGCGCGCGTTCCCGTCGAGCGCGATGTCATTCGGCACGAACGGCTCGCCCGCGGCGGCCGTGCGCCGCTCGACGACGGGATGGCGCGCGTCGAGGACGGTCATCTCGTCGCCGTCGTGCATGTGCGGCTTGATGTAGTTGTTGACGGCCGCATCCTCGGCGAACGTCGCGAGGACGTCGAGCGCGGCGAGGGCGCGCGCCGACGCCTGAACCCGCGGCGACTCGGCGGCGACCGCCGTCCGCAGCGCGTCGAAGAGGGCCAGCTCGCGCTCGAGAATCCGTTCGTCGGCGCCGAGGATCTTCTCCTCGTATTCCTTCAGCGCGGGCGTGATGTAGCGTTCGCCGCCGGCGATCGTCTGCTTCCGGTGGTAGTCGGCCGGAACGGCGTCGAGCTTCGACTTGGTGACCTCGATGTAGTACCCGAAGACGCGGTTGTAGCGGATCTTGAGCGAGCTGATGCCGGTGCGCGCCCGCTCGCGCTCTTCCATTTCCGCAATGACCTGCCTGCCCGACCGGCTGATCGTGCGGAGGTCGTCGAGCTCGCGGTCCACGCCGTCGCGGGCGAAGCCGCCGTCGCGCGCAAGGGCAGGCGGCTCGTCGACCAGCGTCGATTCGATGCGCGCGCGCACGTCGGGGACGTCGTCGAGTCCGGCGACGAGCGACCGGACCAGCGGCGCCTGCAGTTCACCGAGGATGGTCCGGACGCGCGGGATGACGCCCAGCGACTGTTTCAAGCCGACGAGGTCGCGCGGGCCGGCGGTGCCGAGCGCGGCGCGGGCGACAAGCCGCTCGAGGTCCTGGACGGCCTTGATCGCGTCGCGGAACTTGCCGCGTTCGGTCGTGCGAAACGCCAGCTCTTCGACCGCGTCGAGGCGATCGCGGATCGGTTCGAGCGCGACGAGCGGCCGCAGGAGCCACGACCGCAGGAGCCGGCTGCCGACCGACGTGACCGTGCGATCGAGCTCGTCCAGCAGCGAGCCGTCGCGGCCGCCCTCAGCGCCCTCGAGGATCTCGAGGTGCTTGAGCGTCGTCGGATCGATGAGCAGGGCGTCGGCGCGCTGGCGAAAGTGGATCGCGCGCACGTGCGCGAGGTCGACCTTCTGCGTGGTGCGCAGATAGTGGACGAGGGCGCCCGCGGCCGAGACGGCGGCGTGGCGCGTGTCGAGGCCGAAGCCTTCGAGCCCGCCGGCCCGCAACTGATCGAGCAACGTGCGGCGCGCGGATTCGAAGTCGAATGTCCATCCCTCGACCGGCGTGGTCGGCAAGCCCGAGGCGGCGATCTCGGCAATGTCCGCGGGAACGATCGGCGCGCCGGTGTCGCCGCCCGGCGTCAGAATCTCGCGCGGCTTGAGGACCGCGAGCTCGTCGGCCAGCGCCCGCCGTCCGTCCGCGCCGGCGTACTCGGCCGCGCTGAACTCGCCGGTCGACAGATCGAGCAGCGCCACGCCGAGCGTGCCCTTCGACGGCGCGATGGCCATGAGGAATGCCGGCTCGCGGGCGTCGAGATAAGCCGCGTCGGTCAGCGTGCCCGGAGACACCACGCGGACGACCTCGCGCTTCACGATGCCCTTGGCCTTGCGCGGATCCTCGACCTGATCGCAGATCGCGACGCGGAAGCCCTTCCGCACCAGGCGCGTGATGTACCCGTCGACGGCGTGGAAGGGCACGCCGCACATGGGAATGCCGCCGCCGTTGGAGTCCTTCGACCGCGACGTCAGCGTGAGATCGAGCGCGCGCGCGGCCACGAGCGCGTCCTCGTAGAACATTTCGTAGAAGTCGCCCATCCGGAAGAGGAGGATGGCGTCGCGATGCTGCTGCTTGGCGTCCAGGTACTGACGCATCGCGGGCGTCGCGGGCGCGGACATATGCGTTAGAGTCTAATCCAGCTGTCGGCTCTCAGCCCTCGGCTTTCAGATGAAGATTCTCGCACTGGACACGACGACGCGCGCGGGCAGCGTCGCGCTGGTCGTCGACGGTCGCGTTGTCGACGAGCGCGCCGGCGATGCCTCGCGTTCGCACGCCGAGCGCTTGCCCGGCGAGATCGTCGCGCTCGCCGCCGCGCACGATCTGGCAATCGCAGACGTCGATCTGTTCGCGGTCGCGTCCGGGCCCGGGTCTTTTACGGGTCTGCGCATCGGCATCGCCACGATGCAGGGGCTGGCGTTCGTGCACCGGCGCCCGCTGGCAGGCGTCCCGGCGCTGGACGCGTTGGCGCAGCGCGGCAGCGAGGGACTCGCGGCCGGCACGATCGTCGCCGCCTGGATGGATGCGCACCGGCGCGAGGTGTTCGCGGCGCTGTACCGCGTTGAAGACGGGCGAGGCGTCGATCGCGCCGCGTCGCCCCGGCCGGTCGAGCTGGTCGAGATCGAAGGTCCCACGGCTGGCGCACCGGACGTGACGCTGGCGCGGTGGCGCGCGAGCGGCTCGGGGGCCGACGTGTTCATCGGCGATGGCGCGGTGATGTACGCGGACGCCATCGGGCACGTGGCGCCCCAGGCGCGCGTGATCCCCCTGCCTCCGCTGGCGGGCGCGATTGGCCGGATCGCGGAGGCGAGAGCCGGGCGCGCCGCCCAGGGAGGTCCCTCCGCGATTCAGCCGCTGTACGTACGCCGGCCGGACGTGGAGATTGCGAGAGACGAAAAATTACGTAGAGGACCGCCGGGTCCAAGGGACACTTTTAGGGGAGTTTAAACACAGACGTGTCCAGTTGGCGGATCGCGCTTCTCACGACTGCGGACCAAATCGGCGACGTGCTGGCGATCGAGCAGGCATCGTTCACAAGCCCGTGGACGCGTGAGATGTATCTGGCCGAGCTCGAGAATCGCGACGTCTCCTGCTGCTACCTCGCCCATGACCGACAGGACCAGGCCGTCGGGTTCGTGTCGTTCTGGCGCATCCTCGACGAGCTGCACATCAATAACCTCGCCGTGCTGCCCGGCTACCGGCGAACCGGCATCGCCTCGGCGTTGCTGACGCACGCGCTGGCGGAAGGCGTGCGGAAGGGGGCGAGGCGCGCGACGCTCGAGGTCCGGCGATCGAACGAGCCGGCCCGCTGTCTGTACGAACGGTTTGGGTTTGCCGTGAAGA
>Ga0315281_10011808_pt1 | contig 11935 bp, 7 predicted proteins | sample YL17G07_0_MG_FD_204540 | JGI IMG/M metagenome (GOLD analysis project Ga0315281, IMG submission 204540) | Sediment microbial communities from Yellowstone Lake, YNP, Wyoming, USA - YL17G07_0 | ecosystem: Environmental > Aquatic > Freshwater > Lake > Sediment | place: USA: Wyoming | collected... | reverse complement strand
TGAACAGATCCGCAGGCTCGAGACGCAATTGCGAATCGGCGAGGGTGAAGTTGACGCACACGTCGCGTCGCCGTCCGAGGATCTTCGTCAGCACGACGGCGGCGAGGGTCACCGTCCACACCCGCGGCCCGCTCGTGACGACAAAGAGATCGAGATCGCCGTCGGCTTCCAGGTTCAGGTGCGCGATGCTGCCCGAGAGGGCCACCGTGCGCGTGAAGGGGAGCGCGCACAGCAACTGCAGGAGCCGGCGGTGGCGCGCCAGGAACGCCCGGCTGCGCGCTTCCCGCCGCCGCCGTTCGGCCAGCAGATCGTCGCGGCCGGCGGGAAAGAAGAACCCGTCCCGGTACTCGACGATGTGCTGGAGGCTCTCGCTGCCGTCGAACACGGCGAGAATCTCGGCCGGCGTCTGCTCCGATTCGATCAGGCTGACGTGCAGCTGATCGATCGTCAGCGGATAGTCGAATAGCGCCGCGTAGATGACGCTGCGCGCGATGGCGATCTCGCGTGGAGTCATGGCTGCACCCCGGCACCCAGCACCCCGGCACCCCGCACGGCACCCAGCACCTCAGCACCCGGCACCGCGGCACCCGATCGGCCTGACCTCAACACCCACAGTCCCACGCCGCATCCCGCCGTCAGAAACATCTCGGTCCCCAGCGTGGCCCACGCCGCGCCCGCAATCGACCAGCGCGGAATCAGGCGCGCGTTGAGCGCCACGTTGATCGCGAGCGCGGTCCCGCACAGGGCGGCGTACATCCGCTGACCGTCCCAGGCAATCAACTGGTGCGTCAGCGCGTAGTTCAGCGAGAGCAGCGGAAACGACAGCAGCAGAATCCGAAAAGCGGGAACGGCCGCGGCGTACCGCGCGCCGTACACGAAAGGGATCACCCAACCGGCGGCAAGCCACAGCACCACGGTGACGGCCGCCGCAAAGAGCGTCGCCGGCACCGAGACGTGCAGCAGCGCCCGGAGGTCACGCGCGCGCACCAGGGCGGGCAGCGTCACGGCGAGGACGGCGGCCGGAAACAATCGCAGCGCCTCGACGAGCCGGAAGACCGCGTTGTACAACGCGACCGAATCGGTTCCGGACCAGAGCTGGACGAGAAACACATCGATGCGGAAATAGAGCGCCGAGAGGACGATGCCCGCGCCGATCGGGAAGACGTCCGTTCTGAAGACTTGCAGCGCGGCCCTTGTCGCGTCAGCGGAGGCGGGAAAGCCCCGCGCGACGGGTCCACTCATCCGCGTCGCGATGCGCAGGCTGACGACGAGCGTCACCGCGACAGGCGCCAGCATCGCGATCGCGAGGACGGTCACGTCGGGCTTCCACGCGAGCGCCAGCAGTCCGCAGACGAGCGTTCCGCCGCGCTGCCACAGCGTGAGCGACGATTCGAGATCGCTGCGGGACAGACCCCGGTAGAAGTAGTGCAGGAACTCGATCAGGCTGCTGCCCGCGTACATCAGGGCGAACACGGCGATCGGCGCGCCGTACTCGGCGCGCCACGGCGTGGCGAACACGGCGAGGGCAACGGCCCCGACCGCAACGCCCGCCATCCAGACGCGAACGCGCAGCCACGTTCGCAGCAGGCGCGCCGCGTCCGCCGGCCGGCGGGCCACCGCCCGCGCCAGATGCAGCTGAATCCCGAAATCTGTCGCGACCGCGACCAGCCAGCCCAGGGTCGATCCGACCGAGAAGACGCCGAAGGCGCCCGGCGACAACCGCCGGGCCGCGGCGACGGTGATCACGAACAGCGATCCCTTGCCCGCCAGGTCGGCGAACGCCTTATACGCGATCAACAAAAGGTCGCGCAGTTTCGCGTTTCGAAACGAGCTTTCGTCCACCGTAAAGGTCTCCAGCACAATCAGATGCTTGCGGTCGCGCATTCGTGCTGTATGCAGCAGCCGTGCCTTCCTTTTGGCGCGTGGCGGGCGTGGCAAGGTTCTTGGACTGTGGGACCGCGTGGCGACCACTGCGTTCATCGGCGTTGCCCTGCTCGCGCTCGTCGCGCCCTTCGAAATGACGCAGCCCCTGGTGCGCCTGCCGCAGCAATCGGTCAGTAATCTCGAGGTGGCGCTGCTGTGCGCGTTCGCGGCGTGGGGGCTCGCCATCGTCAGGTCGCGGCAGCTGCCGGCCTGGCGCACGCCGCTGACGCTGCCCTGGGTGGCCTTCCTCGCCGCGCTCATCGTCGCGTCGGCCGCGGCGCCGGCGTTCCGGATGAACGCGTTCCACATGACAGGCCGCCTGACGGCCGCCTTCGGCATCTTTCTCCTGACGGTCACCGGCCTGACGACGGAGGCGCGCGTGCGCGCTGCGCTCGGGCTTGTCGTGACGGCGGGGGTGGTCGTCAGCGCGCTCGCCATCCTCGAATACGCGCAGGTTCGCCCGGTCCTGAGCGCCCTCACGGCGTTCCGGCCGGGCATCACCGTGGTGGGCTCGCAGTTGCGCGCCGGCGGGCCGCTTCAATACCCGACCATCGCGTCGATGTACCTCGAGGTGGTGTTCGCGTTCGGCGTCGGCCTGCTGCTGTCGGACATCGACGCCGGCCGCCGCGGGCGCAGCGCGCTGTGGTTCGTCGCGGTCCTTGTCGTCGCCGAGGCCATTACGCTGACCTTCACACGCGCCGGCCTCGTGTCCCTCGTTGCCGTCCTCGTGCTGACCGGCGCGATCCGTTACCGGCAGCGCGGGGCAGACCGCGGCGTCGGGCTCGTCGTCGCGCTCGGAGTGATCATCGCCGTGCTCTTCGCGGGATCACGCTCCGCGGAGTCGATGTGGCTCCGGTTCACGAGCGGGGGACAGGAATCCTGGTATCGCGCGCGCGTCTCTGCGCCGGCGGACCTCGCGCTGGCGACCGGCGCGACGTCGTGGGTACCTGTGGACATCACCAATACCGGGCGGCTCGCGTGGGATTCACAGGGCGATCCGCCGTTCTTCCTGTCCTACCACTGGCTGCAGGCGGAGGGCGATCGCTTCGTCGCGTTCGATGGCACGCGCACGCCGTTTCCCCTGCCCGTCGAGCCAGGCACCACCGTCTCGATGCGCGCGGAAGTGCGCGCCCCACGGCAACCCGGCCAGTACCGGCTCTCGTGGGACGTGGTCCTCGAGCACCGCCTCTGGTTCAGCTCCGAACCCGGCGCCTCGCCGATGCTGTCCCGCGCCACCGTCTCTGGAGACATGCTGGAGGCCCCGGTGCGCACCACGCCGCCGCCGAAACCGACGGTGCGGCCTGGACGGTTTCAACTGTGGGCGGCCGCCGCAAAGATGATCGCGGCGCATCCGTTCCTCGGCGTCGGCCCCGACAACTTCCGCCTGTCGTACGGCGACTACGCGGGCCTGACGCCGGCCGATCCGCGCATCCACAGCAACAATATGTATCTCGAAGTGCTCGCGGGCAGCGGGCTGGCCGGCGGCCTCGCGTTCGCCTGGCTGTTGTGGCGCGCCGGGGGCGTGCTGCGTCCGGGTCTGCGCGCGCCGGCTGGAGCGATGGTGATGGGGGTGGCCGCCGCGCTGCTCGCCGTCGCGCTGCACGGCCTCGTCGACTCGTTCCTGAGTTTCGGCCCGACCTACGTGCTGCTGGCCCTGACGCTGGGATTCGCCGTCGCGTGCGCGCGCGGTGTGGAGAGAGGGCCGGATGCGCATCGCATTTGACGGCACGGCCCTGCGGCCGCGACGAACCGGCATCGGGTACTACACGGAGCATCTGCTTCACCATCTGGCGCGCGAAGCGTCCGACGATGAGCTGATTGTCCTGTCGAACCGGCCGATCGAGACGACCGCGCCGCTCCCGCCGCGCGTGCGCGTGGCCGCGCCGTCGTGGCACGCGCCGCGTCTGGTCTGGATGCAGGGCCTCGCGCCCACGGCGCTGCGCCAGGTCGAAGCCGACGTCGCGCACTTTACGAACGGCATGATTCCGCTGCTGTCGCCCGTGCCGACCGTCGTCACGATCCACGACATGAGCCTGCGGCTGTATCCGCGGTTTCATCCGCCGCGGCGCGTGCTGCTGAACGGGCCGCTCGTGGATCTCTCGGCGCGGCGCGCCAACGCGGTGATCACCGTCTCGGAGAGCGCGAAGCGGGACATCGTGCGGCTGTACGGTCTCGACCCGGATCGCGTCCACGTCGTCTACGAGGCCGCGGCGCCGGGGTTCCGGCCCGTGCGCGATCCCGCGACGCTCGAGCGCGTGCGGCGGCGCTACGGGCTCGACGAACGGATCATCCTGTACGTCGGCACGATCGAGCCGCGCAAGAACCTGCCGAAACTGATCGACGCGTTCGCCGCGCGCCGCCGCACCGGCGATCTCAGCCACCAGCTCGTGTGCGTCGGCCCCTACGGGTGGTTGTCGCGCGGGCTCGAAGAGCGCATCGCGCGCTCGAATGTCGCGCACGCGATCAACTTCACGGGCTACGTCCCGTTCGAGGACCTCGCCGCGATCTACAGCCTCGCCGAAATGTTCGTCTACCCGTCGATGTACGAGGGCTTCGGCCTGCCGGTGATCGAAGCGATGGCGTGCGGCACGCCGGTCGTGACCGGCGGCGCGGCGGCGCTGCGCGAGATCGGCGGAGATGCCGTCGTGCACGTCGAGCACGTCGAGGTCGACGCGCTGGGAGAGACGCTGGTCGCGCTGGCGCGCGACGACGAGCGGAGGACCGCATTGTCGGCCGCGGGGCTGGCGCGCGCGGCGGAGTTTTCGTGGGAGCGCGCCGCGCGCGAGAGCCTCGCGATCTACCGGCGCGTCGCAGCGGGGGAGGCGGTGCCGGCTCAGGCGGAGAGGGGACGGGTCTCGGCGGGCGTCGTCTCCGAGACCCGTCCCCGATTGACGCCGTCGACCGACGTGCTCTTCGGCCAGGCCTACTTTCTCCGCTTCGATCCGAAGCTGTGGGAGGCGCGGCAGCCCTACGCGCCGCTCGGCGCGTTGTACGCGGCGGCGTGCGTCCGCGACCGCGGGTACACCGTCGCGCTGTTCGACGCGATGCTCGCCGAGTCGGTCGACGAGTGGTCGGCCGCCCTCGATCGCCACCGCCCGCGCTTCGCCGTGATCTACGAGGACAACTTCAACTATCTGAGCAAGATGTGCCTGCTGCGCATGCGCGACGCCGCGCTGGCGATGATCGACGCCGCGCGCGCGCGTGGCGTCACCACGATCGTGGCCGGCTCGGACGCCAGCGATCATCCCGCGACCTACCTCGGCCGCGGCGCCGACGTCGTCGTCACGGGCGAAGGGGAGGTCACGCTCGTCGAGTTGCTCGAGGTGCTGACCGGCGCGCGCGACGGAGGACTCGAGCAGGTGCGCGGTCTCTGCCGCTTCGACGCCGACGGCCGCGTGGTCCGGACGCCGCCGCGCGAGATCATCCGCGAACTGGACTCGATGCCGTTCCCGGCGTGGGATCTGGTGGACGTCGAGCGTTACCGGAGCGTCTGGACCGCGCGGCACGGCTACTACTCGATGAACCTCGTGACGACGCGCGGCTGTCCGTTTCACTGCAACTGGTGCGCGAAGCCGATCTACGGCCAGCGTTATACCGCGCGGTCGCCGGAGAACGTCGTCGAAGAAATGGCGTGGCTCAAGCGGACGTTCCGCCCCGACCATCTCTGGATGGCCGACGACATCTTCGGCCTCAAGCCGGCGTGGATCGAGCGGTTCGCCGAGCTGCTGCGCGCGCGCGACGCGGCCGTCCCGTTCCGCTGTCTGCTGCGCGCCGATCAGGTGACGGCGGGCGTCGCCGCCGCGCTGCGCGCGGCGTCGTGTCAGACCGTCTGGCTCGGCGCGGAATCCGGATCGCAGCGGATTCTCGATGCGATGGAGAAGGGCACGCGCGTCGACCAGATCGAGACGGCCACGCGGCTGCTGCACGGGGCGGGCGTCGCGGTCGGCTTCTTCCTGCAGTTCGGGTATCCGGGCGAGACGCGCGACGACATCGAGCGCACGCTGCAGATGGTGCGCGACTGCGCGCCCGACGACATCGGCGTGTCGGTCTCGTACCCGCTCCCGGGCACGACGTTCCACCGCCGCGTGGAAGCGCAGCTCGGACGGAAGCAGAACTGGGTCGACTCGAACGATCTCGCGATGATGTACCACGCGACCTACGTGCCGGACTTCTACCGGGCGCTGCACGCGCTGGTGCACACCGAGTTCCGCGCGCGCAAGTCGGCGGGGCTGCTGCGCCAGGCGCTGGCGCGCCCGCTGGGCGCGCGGACGCGTCACGCCCGGGCGCTGCTGCAGTACCTGGGGCATCGCGTGATGCAGCCCGTTCTGCAGTCGCGCGTCGATCGCCTCGCCAGGCTCGCGCCGGCGCAGCCGACCGTCGTCCCGCTGCCGATGCTGACGCCGCAGGCGGCAGCCGTCCCCAGCGAACAGCCGTTGCTGGAATAAGGCATGCGCCCCCGCATCGTCCTGTACAACCCGCGCGCGCCGTTCTTCACGATGCCGCTGGCGCTCATGGCCATCGGATCCGCGCTGGATCGATCGCGGTACGACGTCACGCTGATCGACGGCCGCTTCGAGCCCGATCCCGTCGCGCGCGTCGTCGAAGCGACCGACGGCGCACTGTGCCTCGGCGTCAGCGTGCTGACCGGCACGCCGATCCGTGACGCGCTCGCCGTGACACGCGCGGTCCGCGCCCGCCGCCCGCAGTGCCGCATCGTGTGGGGCGGATGGCACCCGTCGTTGTTTCCCGTCGAGACGCTGGTCGACGCGGGCGTCGACGCGTGCGTCGTCGGGCAGGGCGAGCACACATTCGCCGAGCTCGTCGAGCGGTTCGCCGCCGGCGACGAGGCGCGCGGCGTGCCGGGCTGCGCGGCGATGGTGTCGGGCGAGGTCGCGCTCGGGGCGCCGCGAGCGACGCGCGACATCAATGAATTCCCGGCGCACGACTACGGCCTGATCGCCGTCGAGCGGCATTTCTCGCGCAAGCGCGAGCGCCAGCTCGATTACGTCACCTCGCAGGGGTGCCGGTTCCGCTGCACGTTCTGCTCGGATCCGACCGTCTACGGGCGCGCGTGGTTCGGGCTCGAGCCGGCGCGCGTAGGTGACGAACTGGAGCGGCTCTGGCGCGCCTATCGGTACACCGACGTCGGGTTTCAGGACGAAACGTTCTTCACGCACGCGCCGCGCGTGGCGGCGATCGCCGACGAAATCCTGCGGCGCGATCTGCATTTCACATGGATGGCCACGATGCGCGGCGACCAGGGCGCGCGGCTGGACGAGGGCGTGCTGAAGACCTGCCGGCGCGCGGGCCTGCGGCGCGTGATGATCGGCGTCGAATCCGGATCGCAGGGCATGCTCGACTGGATGAAGAAAGATCTGAAGCTCGAGCAGATCTTCGTCGCGGCGGAACGCTGCCGGCGGCACGGCGTCGGCGTCCTGTTCAACCTCATCGTGGGATTTCCGGGCGAGACGCCCGCGGCCGTCGCGGCCACGCTTGCCGTCGCCAAGCAGTTGCGCGCGCTCGGCCCGGACGTCCAGGTGGCGCTGTTCTACTACCGTCCGTATCCCGGCACGCCGATCACCGACGACCTCGCGCGGCTCGGGCACGCGCTCCCGCGCCGGCTCGAAGAGTGGGCGGAGATCGAGGACGGCGCCGCTGAGAGTCCGTGGATCGATTCGCGACTGCGGACGCTCGTCGATCGATTCGGGTTCTATCAGCGGATCGGGTGGGCGAGACCGACGCCGTGGCGCGCGCCGATTCAGGCGATCGCGCGATGGCGCTGCCGCCGCGACCTGTACGCGTTTCCCGTCGAAAAGTCGATTCTCGAGTGGATGCGGCCGTCCGCCGCCTCGTGAACGCGCGCATGAGTGCCCCTGCGTCGCTCGCCACGGCCGTCACGGCGACGCTCGTCCGGTTCGGCCAGATGGCCAACCGTACGTTCGTACTGCCGCTGCTGATCTTCTATCCGACCGGCCGGTGCAACAGCCGGTGCCTGTCGTGCGACTGGTGGAAGCAGAGCGGCGCGGACGATCTGACGCTCGACGAGATTCGTGACGTCGCCGCGGCGCTCCCGGCGCTCGGCACGCGTGTCGTCGCGTTCTCCGGCGGCGAGCCGTTGCTGCGGCCCGAGGTGTTCGACGCCGCCGAAATCTTTCGCGCCCGGGGCATGACGCTGCACCTGCTGACCAGCGGCGTACTGCTCGAGCGGTTCGCCGAGCGCGTGGGGCGGAATTTCGTGCGGGTCGGCATCTCGCTCGACGCATCGAGCGAGGCGCTGTACGAGCGGATTCGCGGCGTGCGCGCGCTGGCCACCGTCGGCCGCGGTGTCGCGCGGCTGCGCGAGGTCGCGCCCCTCGTGCCCGTGACGGCGCGCGCCACGCTCCACCGCGAGAACTTCCGCGAACTCCCGCGCCTGATCGACTGCGCGAAGGCGATGGGGCTCGACGGCATTTCATTCCTGCCGGCCGACGTCTCGTCGCGCGCGTTCGGGCGTGAGGACGTGCCCGATGCCGCCGCGCTCGCCCTCGACGGCGCCGAGGTGGCGGAGTTCGAGGCCACCGTCGAGCACGCGATCGCCAGTTACCGCGACGACTTCGCGTCGGGGTTTGTCGCCGAGTCGCCCGACAAGCTGCGGCGCCTGCCGCGGTATTACGCGGCGCTGCGCGGCGAGGCGCCGTTTCCGCGTGTCGCGTGCAACGCGCCGTGGGTGTCGGTCGTCCTCGAAGCGAACGGATCGGTGCGGCCGTGCTTCTTTCACGAGCCGATCGGCAACGTGCGCCGCACCCCGATGGCGTCGCTGGTGACCGAGCATCTCCGCGCCTTCAGGCGGACCTTCGACGTCGGCGCGGACCCCGTGTGCGCGCGGTGCGTGTGCACGATGAACGCGTCCTGGAGGAACGCCCCATGGCGACCGTAGCGCAGGCGCTCGTCGACACGCAGCGTGCCTTCGACGGCGTGGCCGCGGACTATCACCGCGCGAACGCGGACAATCGCACGCTGTGCGCGATGCGCGAGCGCGCGAGGCGTGCGGTGGACGCGTGCGTGCCGCGCGGATCTCACATCCTCGATCTGGGGTGCGGGCCGGGCGACGACGATGAGCATTTCGCAAGGAACGGCTACCGCGTGACCGCGATCGACTGGTCGCCGGCGATGGCGGACGAAGCCCGGCGCCGTGTGCGCGCCGCCGGGCTCGGGGATCGCGCCGAGGTCCACCACCTTGGCATACACGAGATCGATCGCCTGGCGCCCGAGACGTACGACGCGGCGTACTCGAACTTCGGACCGCTCAATTGCGTGCCCGATCCGGTGGCGGCGGCCCGGCTCATCGGCGATCGCCTGCGGCCGGGGGGCGTGCTCGTCGCGTCGGTCATCGGACGCGTGTGCCCGTGGGAACTCGCGCTACATGCGGCGAGGGGATCGTGGTCGCGCGCGGGCATCCGATTCGCTCGCGATCTCGTGCCCGTGCCGCTCGAGGGCCGCACCGTCTGGACGCGCTACTACACGCCGCGGTCGTTCGCGCGCCTCTTCGCGCCGGCGGGATTCACCGTGTTGTCGCTGCGAACGCTCGGGCTGTTCGTGCCGCCGCCGTACCTGCAGGCCTTCGCCGGGCGGCACGCGACGCTGGTGGATCGTCTGCAGTGGATCGAAGACCGGGTCGGCCACTGGCCCGGCGTCCGCGCGTGGGGCGACCATTTTTTGATCGTGATGCGAAAGGCGTGAGGCGTGTGGCAGCCGACGTTTGCGTGCCCGGAATGCGGGGAAGCGGTCGATGAGACGGGCCCCGACGGCTGTCGTTGCGCCCGCTGCGGCCGCGAGTACGCCCGCCGCGCCGGCATGTGGCGTTTTCTCTCCGCGAACCGGCAGGCCGAACTCGAGCCCTTCACACGGCAATACCGCGCCGTGCGCGAGCGCGAAGGACGCCGGCCCTCGTCCGCGGAGTACTACAGGAGGCTGCCGTGCGTGCCGCCCGGGGATCCGCACGCCAATGACTGGCGCGTCCGCCGCGAGACGTACCGGCATCTGCTGGGCCGCGTCCTCGCCGCCGGTCCGCACGCGATGCGCATCCTGGATCTGGGCGCCGGCAGCGGCTGGCTGTCGCACCGGCTCGCCGCGCTCGGTCATCGCGCGGTCGCGGTGGATGCGATCGACGACGACGCGGACGGCCTCGGGGCCGCGCGTCACTACGCGATCGAGTTCGCGGCCGTGCAGGCCGACTTCGCGGCGCTCCCGTTCACCGCGGGGCAATTCGATCTGGTGGTGTTCAACGGGGCGCTGCACTACGCGGCCGACGGCGCCGCGACGCTCGCGCACGCCCGCCGGATGCTCGCGCCTGGAGGCGCGCTGGTCGTGATGGACTCGCCGATGTTCCACGCCGACGCCGACGGCCGCGCGATGGTCGCCGACAAAGTGCGCCGCTTCGAGACCGAATATGGGCTGACGGACATCGTCCAGCCCGGACAGGGCTACCTGACATTCGCGGCGCTGGCGTCGAGTGCGGAAGGGTTCGGCCTGCGGCCGCAGTTCATTCCGTCGCGCGGCCCGCTGCGCTGGCGCGTGCGACGGAGCCTTGCGCGGATCCAGTTGGGGCGCGCGCCCGCCGCCTTCGGTCTGTGGGTGGCGCGATGATCGTGCTCTTCAATCCCTTGAGCACGACGCCGGGCAAGCAGCCGCTGCCGCTGTCGGTCATGGCGCTGGGCGCCGTGCTCGAGGCGCGCGAACCCTGGATGCTCGTCGACGGCAATCTTGACGCGGATCCCGCGGGCACGATCGTCGAGCGTCTCGCGCGCGTGCCGCGCTCCGAACTCGCGCTGCTCGCCGTGACCGTCATGCCGGGCCCGCAGGTGGCGCAGGCTGTCGCCGTGTGCCGCGAGGTGCGGGCGCGCCATCCGCACGTGCCGATCGTCTGGGGCGGCTACTTCCCGACGCAGCACGCGGACACCATCCTGCGCGCGCCGTACGTCGACTTCGTCGTGCGATCGCAGGGCGAGCAGGCGCTCCTGCAGTTGGCGGAGGCGCTGCGATCGAACGCGTCGCTGGACACGGTCGGCGGCCTCTCGTGGAAGGCCGGCGCGCACGTCATCGACAATCCGATCCAACCGTTCGCGGAGCTCGACACCCTGCCGGACTTGCCGTATCACCGCGTCGACATGCGGCGGTACCTGCACGATAACTATCTCGGCCGCCGCACGGTGGCGTACAACTCGTCGTTCGGCTGTCCGTTCGCGTGCAGTTTCTGCGCGGTCGTGGCGATGTCGAACCGGCGCTGGCTCGCGCAGTCGCCGGCACGGATGGAGCGGTCCCTGCGGCATCTGGTCTCGACCTACGGCGTCGACGCCGTGCAGATGCACGACATGGACTTCTTCATCTCCGAAGCGCGCACGGCGGAGTTCTGCGAACGCATCGCCGATCTCGGCATCGCGTGGTGGGGGCTCGGCCGCGTCGACACGCTGATGCAGTACGCCGATTCGACCTGGCGCCTGATGGCGCGTTCCGGTCTCAAGATGGTGTTCTCGGGCGCCGAGTCCGGATCGGACGAGGCACTGGCGACGATGAACAAGGGCGGGAAGTCCGCGGCGCACCTCACGCTGGATCTCGCGCGGCGCATGCGCGAGCACGGTGTCGTGCCTGAGTTCTCCTTCGTCCTCGGCAGCCCGCCCGATCCCGAGAAGGACATCGCCACGACCTTCGAGTTCATCCGCAGGCTCAAGCGCATCAACCCGGCGGCCGAGCTTGTCCTCTACACCTACACGCCGGTGCCGCTCGACGGACGCATGTACACCGAGGCAAAGCGATCCGGGTTCGCGTTTCCCGACACGCTCGACGAGTGGGCGTCGCCCCGGTGGCAGCAGCTTTCGATGCGGCGGGGTGACGGCCTGCAGTGGATGGACGGCGGCGCGCGCCGGCGCGTGCGCGACTTCGAACGGGTGATCAACGCCGTCTATCCGACGATCACGGACACGCGGCTGATCGGCTGGCGTCGCGCCGAGCTGAAGGCGCTCGGCGGCGGGCGGTA
>Ga0315281_10011807_pt1 | contig 11936 bp, 10 predicted proteins | sample YL17G07_0_MG_FD_204540 | JGI IMG/M metagenome (GOLD analysis project Ga0315281, IMG submission 204540) | Sediment microbial communities from Yellowstone Lake, YNP, Wyoming, USA - YL17G07_0 | ecosystem: Environmental > Aquatic > Freshwater > Lake > Sediment | place: USA: Wyoming | collected... | reverse complement strand
TGCCTCCCGTAGGAGTCTGGGCCGTATCTCAGTCCCAGTGTGGCTGGACATCCTCTCAGACCAGCTACCCGTCATTGGCTTGGTAGGCTGTTACCCTACCAACTACCTGATAGGGCGCAAGCCCATCCTCAAGCGCCTTGCGGCTTTGACGCCGAAATATTAGTCTCAGCGCGTCATGCGGTATTAGCCCCAATTTCTCGGGGTTATTCCCCACTCAAGGATAGGTAACTTACGCGTTACTCACCCGTCTGCCACTATCCGCCTTGCGGCGAATCGTTCGACTTGCATGCATAAGGCACGCCGCCAGCGTTTATCCTGAGCCAGGATCAAACTCGCAGTTTAAAAACCTTACTTCCTTCCACTATCCAGTTGTTAAGGTGCTATTACCCGAACGAATTTATAGTTTAAGCTATTCCAGTAAGTTTGTCAAGATTAGTTGTGAAGATTGTTAAACGATCTCAAAAAGTATTATTTTGTATCTATTACACAATGATTTTTTAGCAGTTTTTCTTGACTCTGTCAAGTCTCTCCAGAATACGCTCCCGAGACCTTTTTCAACCCCTGTCAGAAAGCCTTACACGCTCGGTAAGCTGCGTCAAAGTTGACAACCACTCTTCGCAATGGTAATGTAGAGTTAAGGTTTAAAATCCCTTACTGTAACAGTTGGAGGAATGTAGTGAAAGATCAAGGTGCGACGAAAAAGAAGGTGGAGGCTGCCCTGGCCAAGATAAGACCCCACCTGCAGGCAGATGGCGGAGATGTTGAACTGGTGGATGTTATCGATGGCAAGGTTAAGGTGAAACTAACCGGAGCTTGCGGCGGATGCCCTATGGCAGCTATGACCCTGCATCGCGGTGTGGAACGGGTAATAAAGGAGCAGGTACCCGAGGTAGTCGAGGTAGTCGAAGTCTAAAGAGTTTAAAGAGGCGTTGCACCCTTTGGTTACAACGCCTTTATTTATGGTTCTGATAGCCCTCGATTAGAATTTATATTCTATACCCCTTTGTCCAACTCAAATGCCTTGTGCAAAGCGCGCACTGCATCGTTTGTCTTAGCCTCGTCGATAATACAGGTTATCTTTATCTCCGAAGTGGTGATCAACTCGATATTTATGCCCGCTTCATAAAGAGCGCGGAACATCATCGCTGCATACCCCGGTGCAGTCTGCATACCGGAACCAACGACACTCACTTTCGCCAGCTTGCTATCGCTGACGCACTCCTTGGCTTTGATGGATTTGACCACAGGCTCAATCACTTTCATCGCCTTCTTCAGGTCAGTTCGGGACACCGTAAAAGTGAGGTCAGTAACACCATTGACGCTGGCATTCTGAACAATGGTATCCACACTTACGCTCGCTTTGGCCAAGGGGTCGAATATGGAGCTGGCGATCCCCGGCTTGTCAGGGACACCAACTACAGTTACTTTAGCTACATTAAGGTCATGAGCTATTCCCCGCACCTTATTTCGAGCTTCCATTGAAACGCCTCCATGGATAAGAGTACCCGGGTTGCTGCTGAAACTAGAAGCCACCAGTATGGGCATCTTGTAGACTTCGCCCAACTCCACAGCCCGTGAGTGCATAACCTTGGAACCGAGGGATGCCAATTCCAGCATCTCCTCATAGCCAATTTCATCAAGTTTCCTCGCCTCAGGGACAAGCCGGGGGTCGGCGGTATAGACACCATCGACATCAGTGTATATCTCGCATGTATCCGCTCCCAGAGCTATGGCCAAAGCCACCGCCGTGGTATCCGAGCCGCCTCGGCCCAGCGTGGTGATATCCATCTTGTCTGAAATCCCCTGAAAACCGGCGACTATCACGATCTTACCCCTATCGAGTTCCTTATGTATACGCCGGGGATCGATTCCCAGGATACGCGCACGGCTATGGACAGCATCGGTTTTTATCCCTGCTTGAGCACCGCTCAAGCTGATCGACTTCGCCCCCATCGATTTCAAAGCCATGGCCAGCAGGGTACAGGACACTATCTCACCTGTAGAGAGGAGAAAATCAAGCTCCCGCTCATCGGGTTCGTCCGAGACCTGCTGAGCAAGTTTGATCAGGCCATCGGTGGTCTTCCCCATGGCTGAGACCACCACCACCACCTGCTTACCCTGCTCCTGGGCCTCTATCGCCCGGCGGGCGACATTCTTAATTTTATCGGCGTCAGCTACCGAGCTGCCGCCGTACTTCCGCACAACGATTGCCATTATCCGCTCCCTGTACTAGCTTGCTCATGATAGTATAGCCATCTTTGATAAAAATTCCAGTGCTTTTCGCCTCTTTTTCGCTGAACGCTCTGGCACTTACGGCCTTGAAACCACTGCCCCAGAGCACAAATGGCACCGAGTCTGCGACATGGGTCCTCACTTCGATAGGCGTGGCATGGTCAGGCATGGCCAGTACGCGCAGGCTGTCTTTCTTATAGGCAAGGATACGCCCCATCGCCTCTTTATCCGCGCGCTCGATAGCTTTAATCTTGTCATCGATATGACCGCCGTGGGCAGCTTCGTCAGGCGCTTCGATATGGATAACTACGAGGTCATGTTTATCGAGAGCCTTCAGGGCACCCGTTACCTGTGGAGTAAAATCGTTGTCCATGCCGTCAGTGACGCCAGGGATATCCAGGTTATCTATCTCCCCCATCTTGGCCAGACCCCGAAGCAAGTCGACTCCCGAGGTCATAGCAGCGCTGAGTCCATATAAGTTCTTGAAGGAAGGCAGCTTGGGTATCTCGCCGCTGCCCCAGAAAAGCCATATCATAGTGGCAGGGGCCTCCCCGCGAGATTCTCTCGCCTTATTCACCGGATGGTCGCGCAGCACTTCTACGGAGCGCGCCATGAGGTCTCGCAACAGGTCGCTCCCTGAGCCATGCGGGAGATATTCAGCGATGGGATTATTGGGAATGTCATGCGGCGGCGTGCAGGTGGCTTGAAGCGTATCCGTATGCCCTTTTATCTTGCAGATGTGCCTGTAGCTGACACCAGGATAAAAGCGTATCGCCCCGCTGCCAAGTCTCTTATTTAAGTCTTCAACCAGGGCATGGGCTTCGCTATCGCCGATGTGACCCGAGCTATAGTCCGACATTCTGCCATCTCGGACTGAGACCAGATTGCAGCGAAAAGCAACCTCGCCCTTGTGTATAGATATGCCCATGCTGGCAGCCTCGATGGCGCTCCTGCCTTTATAGTAAACCCTGGGGTCATAGCCTAATATGGACATGCAGGCGCAGGCGCTGGAGGGCTCCATTCCCTCAGGCACAGTCTGCACCAGGCCAAGTGTACCATCGCGCGCCATTCGGTCGAGGTTAGGAATGCGCGCAAGCTCCAGGCAGGTCTTTCCGCCACGTTCGTGGAGCGGCCAGCCCGAGGCACCATCTATTATGATAACGCAATATTTCATAATTATTCAATTATATCTGCGCGGGATAACTAGTTCAAGAACACTTCAGGTATTATTGCCTGAGTATATTCGTGATCGGAGATTAAACGTTGACAAAGGTTGATCACAGTGGTATAAACATTTCTGAGGGAGCTTCCTTCGGGACGGTCTGCCGTGGGCACTATCAGCAGTGCTTCGGATTGCCCCCTCGACAGAGGGGCCCTTATACAGGTAGGTCTACCTGTCCTCATTGCTCAATGTAGTTGTCTAAACCACTTAGACTAGCTGGGAGTTCTAAAGGCAGGTGTAGAATAAGAGTTCTCCTCGTGCAGCCACCAACCCATAGCAGCTATGGACTGCAGGCTTTCATGCTAACTGAGCCCCTGGGTTTGGAAATGGTGGCTGCTAACCTTAAGTCAGAGCATGAAGTGCTCCTACTGGATATGCGCCTCGAGCCCAGTCTGCATCAGAAGCTTGCCTCCTTCAAGCCAGACGCCGTGGGTGTCTCCGCTTGCTTCACTTCCGATATCTATAACGCCTTCCAAGTCCTGGACATAGTCAAGGAATATAACCCATACATCTTCACCTTCGCTGGTGGTCAGCACGCTACCATGGCTCATGCTGATTTCATGGGCAAGGCAGATGCTGTGGTGTTAGGGGAAGGAGAGCTAACCGTCCCCGAACTACTCCACTGCTGGGGAAAAGGAGAACCACTAGAAGCGGTAAACGGTCTGGCCTTCCGCCGCAACGATAGCTGGGTCGAGACCAGCCCACGCCAACTCATCAGGAACCTGGATGAGAGCCCTTTGCCAGCACGCTCCCTTATCTGGAAATATCTACCTCACTATTTCATTACCTCACGCCAACCTATTGCATCTATAGAGACCTCACGCGGTTGTCTTCATAGATGCAAATTCTGCTCGGTTTGGAGATTCTTCCGAAATACCTTTCGCTCACGGAGCCCGCAGAGAGTAGTCGAAGAGCTAAGGCAGATCGAGAGTCAAGATGTCCTAATCACCGATGACAGCGCTTTATCCGATCCTGCCCGCAGTGAAAGCTTAGTAAATGAAATCGTAAAAGCGGGTATCCGAAAGCGTTATCTAATGCAGGTAAGAGCAGATTCAATCGTCAAGTACTCTAATATCCTCACCAAGTGGAGAAACATTGGACTGGAGAGTGTGTTCGTGGGCTTTGAATCAATCAATCAACGAGGTCTTAATGAGTTGGGGAAACGTCTTCAGGTAAACTATGTCGAGGAAGCCATCGATGCCCTTCGGAGTTTGGATATCAATCTCATGGGCTCCTTTATAGTCAATCCGGACTTTGACAAAGAAGACTTTACAGCTCTGAGGCATTTCGTAAGGCGAATGAAGCTCCGCTCGCCAGCATTCTCCATCCTGACTCCCCTACCTGGCACAGTATTGCATGAAGAAAGAGCACAGGAAATAACCAACCATAACTACGAATTATATGACCTGCTTCACACAACACTGCCTACCAGACTGGAGTTAAAAGAATTCTACAAGCAATTTGTCCGCCTATACATAAGTGCCTATGCTCCATATCTCTCGCCCAGAGGACTGCTCAGGCCCTTGATTGAGAGAAGGTTAAAGAGCCATCTCAGCCAAGCTTCGGGGTGGCTCAGAATGTTTAAGGACAACAACCCCTGGGCTCTGGCCAAGCATCACCAAATACCACCAGGAAAGCTTTCCGAGAGGAGATTCCTCAAACAAGTCCCGCGTACGGCTCGGCGAAGAAAATGGGATTCACAGCTTCAGTGCTCGGCGAGGAACGCATTAAGTAAAACTGAAAATAGGTACAATCAAAATGAAATGCCCCAAATGCCAGTCTGAGAACCCTGAGACAAGAAAGTTTTGCCGAGGGTGCGGAACAAAACTTGTGCTGGTCTGCCCTGAGTGCAACTCCGAGAACCTCCTCGGTGATAAGTTCTGCGGTCAGTGCGGCCACAGCCTAGGAGAAGCAAAAACGACTCCTCTCCCTGACTACTCTAAGCCCCGCTCTTATATCCCAAAGTTTCTAGCTGATAAGATTCTTACGGCTCGTAGCGCTATTGAGGGGGAGCGGAAGCTTGTGACCGTTCTCTTTGCTGATGTCGCCAACTATACCTCCATCTCGGAAAAGCTCGACCCCGAGGAAGTCCACCAACTCATGGATGGCTGCTTTAAACTCCTGATGGACGAAATCCATAGATACGAAGGCACTATTGACAAATTCACCGGCGATGGCATTATGGCTCTCTTCGGTGCTCCAGTAGCCAGCGAAGACCACGCTCAACGAGCTTGCTATGCAGCACTCGCTATTCAAAGAGCCCTCACAGAGTACGGCGAAAAGGTGAAGGAAGAGTGCAGGATGGAGTTCAAGATGAGGATAGGTCTTAACTCCGGCCCAGTGATAGTTGGCTCCATAGGTAATGATTTGCGGATGGATTATACCGTCATCGGCGACACTATCAATTTGGCTTCCCGAATGGAAAGCATGGCTAAGCCTGGCGCTATTTTCGTCTCCACAGACACCTACAAAATGACTAGGGATTTCTTCAAGTTCACGCCGCTGGGTAAATTGAAGGTGAAGGGGAAAGAGGAACCCACCGGGGTATACGAACTCATAGAAGCAAGCGGGATCCAGACAAGATTCGAGGCAGCGATAGCCAAGGGCCTCACTAAATTCGTAGGCAGGGAGAAAGAAACCGAAGCTCTCAAAGAAGCCTTTGAAAAAGCACAATCCGGGTTTGGCCAGGTCATAGGTGTAGTGGGTGAGGCAGGGGTGGGAAAATCAAGGCTTCTACTCGAACTGAGGAGAATGCTTCCCCAGGAGCATTACACCTACCTCGAGGGCCGGTGCCTCCACTTTGGGGGCTCCATGCCATATCTGCCCATACTGGATATCCTCAGACTCTACTTTGACATCAAAGAGGGAGAGCGGGAGTTTGTCATCAAGAAAAATGTAAGAGAAAAGATAATGCAACTAGATGAAAAGCTCAAAGACATCCTGCCTCCGCTACACGAGATATTATCTCTGAAGGTAGATGACGAAGAATATTTAAATCTCCAACCTCAGCAAAGAAGAGAGAGAGCCTTTGAAGCCATCCGGGATCTCTTGATCCGGGAAAGTCAGAATAAGCCACTTATTCTCGCTGTCGAAGACCTCCACTGGATAGATAAAACCTCGGAAGAGTTCCTGACTTATCTGATAGACTGGCTCACCAATGCCCATATCTTGATGATTCTACTTTACCGGCCGGAATATACCCACCCCTGGGGAGGCAAGTCATATTACAGTCATGTCGGTGTGGGACAACTCTCCAGCAAAGCCAGCGCAGAACTCGTCCAGTCCATCCTCGAAGAAGCGGAGGTCGTGCCAGAATTGCGCGAACTTATCATCAGTAGAGCCGGGGGCAACCCTCTCTTCGTAGAGGAATTCACCCATACCCTACTGGAGAATGGTTCCATTAAGAAGAAAGACCATCAGTATGTGCTAAGCAGAAAAGCCTCCGATATTCAAGTGCCCGATACTATTCAGGGAATCATCACAGCCCGCATGGACCGCCTGGAGGACAATCTCAAACGAACCATGCAGGTCGCATCCGTTATCGGCAGAGACTTTGCCTATCGTATCCTCAATACCATCACAGGTATGCAAGAGGACCTCAAATCATACCTCCTCAACCTTCAGGGGTTAGAGCTCATCTACGAGAAGAGTCTATTCCCGGAACTGGAATATATCTTTAAGCATGCCATCACTCAAGAGGTCGCCTATAACAGTTTGCTTCTCAAGAGAAGAAAAGAGATACATGAGAAGATAGGACAAGCTATAGAACAGCTTTACCGTGAAAGGCTGGAGGAGTTCTATGAGATGCTGGCACACCATTATTCCAGGAGCGATAACTTCGAGAAAGCTTACCACTACCTGAAGTTATCCGGAGACAAAGCATCACAAAACTTCTCTAACAGAGAAGCGTTTCGCTTTTACAGGGAGGCAATCGCCATACTTAACAAAGAGCCTGAAACTGGAGAGAATAAAAAGCGAAAAGTTGAAGTACTTCTCCTAATAACAGGACCCATGAGATTACTTGGCTACCCCGAAGATTCTCTCCAGATCCTTCAAGAGGGGGAGAAGCTTGCCAGAGAGCTCAATGACGAAAGGAGCCTGGCAAACTTATACAGCAGCATGAGCCTGTATTATTCATTTCAAGGAGACCCCATCCAAGGAATAAAATATTGTGAGAACTGTGTCGAAGAAGCAGTAAAGATACAGGATGTCGGCCTTGCGGCTCCAATCGGACAGGACCTTTGCAACTTCTATTTCTTGTCGGGGGACCCTTTGAAAATGGTTGAGGCAGCCCCTAAGGTACTCGCTTTGATTGAGAAATCACACAAGGAGACTGAATTCTTTGGCAGGCCGCTTAATACATACTCAGCACTCCACGCCCATTGCGGGCATGCTATGGCGATGTTGGGCAGGTTCAATGAAGGAGAGGCATTATGTGAGAAAGCCCTCCGCTCTGCACTTAAGGTAAATAGTGCGTACAGCATAGGCTGGGCAGAGGTGAACTATAGCTATTTATACATGCACCAAGGAGATGGGAAAAACACTGTCGAGCATGCACAAAAAGCCATCGGTTATATTGATGAAGCACAAGCGCTCATCATCATGGGTCTGGCCCGGACTGTATTAGGCATGGGATATTGTTTTCTGGGAAATTTGGGAACGGCTCGAGCGTATATAGAACAGGGCATTAAAATCCATAATGATACGGGATTATCATTCTTGTTGTCGCTCCAATACTATTTCTTAAGTACAGTCTATCTCAATTCAGGCGACCTGGGAAATGCTCAAAGCTATGTGGAAAAGGCTCTAGACTTATCGCAGAATAATAAAGAGAAACATTGCGAAGGAAGGTCATGGGCACTGCTGGGGAAAGTAATGGGCACAGCTAATCCATCACAAAGTGACAAGGCTGAAGAATTTATCCTTCGCGGGCTCAATATCTTGGATCAACTCGGAACAAGGCCATGGTGTGCTGAAGGATATCTCTACCTGGGCGAGCTTCTTGCTGACACAGGCCAGAAAGAAAAAGCCCTAGAAACACTCGAAAAGGCCAAACTCATGTTCCAAGAGATGGCAATGGACTACTGGCTGCGCAGGACACAAAATGTACTTTCACAACTGTAAAGCTGACACACTCGCCAATTATGGCTTATTGAGCTTATAGACATGGAAGAGGTCAATTTACTAGCTAAGGTTCCCGTTTTTGCTTCTCTGAAGCCTGCCTATCTCACAGAGCTTGTCACGAAGCTAACAAACCGGCATTATCGGAGAGGTGAAACCATCTTCCACAAAGACGACCCCGGCTCCACGCTTTACATCATCAAGAGCGGGCAGGTAAAGATTGCGACAGCCTCCCTGGAGGGAGAGGAAGTAATCCTAGCCATCTTGAAGGATAGTGACTTCTTTGGCGAACTTTCCCTGCTGGACAGCAGACCTCGCTCAGCCACTGCTATAGCCATGGTAGACACCAAAGTCTTAACTTTACATCGTAATGACTTCCTCGATGTTATTGCCAAACACCCCGGCCTAGCCAGCGACATGTTGGCTGCTTTAAGCGTCCGTTTGCGGCGCACTAACGTCTTGCTGGAGGATGCCATCTTTCTTGACCTGTCAGCGCGGTTACGCAGGCGACTTCTAGAGTTGAGCGAAAAGCATGGCCTCGAAACTGAAAGGGGCATAGAGATAGACCTGCATCTCACACAGCAGGACTTAGCGAACTTTGTGGGAGCAAGCCGAGTAGCCATCAACAAACTGCTAGGCGTATTTCAGGACAAAGGACTGATCTGCATTGACAAGAAACGCATCACCATTCTTCGCCCCGAAGAGATGAGAAAGTAAATCCACTGAACGACAAACCTATCTAATTTCATTTAAGTCTCCCCAAGTTTACAAAATGTAATCAGGTTTACTTTTTTTGTGTAATCCCGTTAATAACATTGCCAGAAAAGCTTGCCTAAGATATAAGGCGAATAAGGGGGTAAGCGAAATGACAAGCACAGTCACTACTTCAGAGAAAGTGAACGAAAAACAGACCGCGTGTGGAGCTATTGATGAGCAGCTCGCGAGAAATGAAGATGCCGAAGCTCACAATAACCTCGGGGTGGCCTATCATGTTCAAGGGCGAGTGGACTTTGCGATTAGCGAGTACGAGAAGGCGCTGAATATAAACCCGGGACTTGCCGATGCTCACAGCAATCTAGGGGTTGCCTATTATGCCCTGGGCAATGCTGATAAAGCCATCAAGGAATTTAAAGAGGCACTCAGAATAGACCAAGGCCTTGCCCAGAGCCACTATAACCTGGGGGTTGCCTATAAAGCCATGGGGAACCTTCACTGCGCTATGGTCGAGTTGAAGGAGGCTCTAAAGATAGACCCCAACGATGCCGCCACAAATTTCAGTCTCGGGGAAACCTACCAGAGCCAGGGGGAATCGCAAAAGGCTCTAGAGTTCTATGAGAGATTTACTAAGTTGGCTCCGCCGGACGATGCCCAATATGTAGAAGTGGCCAAGGATAGGATTATTGGCTTAGAGAAGAGACTGCATCAGTAGTAAATTGAAAACTGGATTCGTCTGCCGGCCTAGGGCAACGAGGCAAGTAAACAGCCTACTGAAGCACGAAGAATGTAATGGAATTTGGGTCTTTCTGAAGCACTTAGCAATTACTGGATTTAGGTTTCGGCTAAGAATTGGGCGTTGAAAGGGAGAGGTTTGCTAGCGTGGGGTAGGATAGGAGGTGGAAATCATGGTGCCAGCAGAAGTAAATGCGAAGGCAGTTAAGTTCGAAGTCGGTCATAAAGGGTTCAAAAGCAGCGGCGACACAATAAATTACAGCGACTTAGAGCTTCGTTGCCACAGTAATATGGGGGTTCACCAGGCGATAAATAAGTATGAGAACGCCTTAAGGATAGACGCTGATCACGCCCTAGCGCATAGCAAGCGGGGGGAAGACTTTTGCGCCTGGGGTGAGATCAGACTGGCTATAAAGGAATGGGAAGAGGCGCTTAAGTTGGAACCGCGCCTTACCCGGCCGCACCACAACCTGGCTGTTGTCTACCGATCTCAAGGGAAACTCGATTTAGCAGTTGCTGAATGGAAAAAGGTTCTATGCAGTGATCCCAACGATGCTGACGCACTTTTCGGCTTAGGAGAAGCCTATGAAAAACTTGGTGAATGCATCAAAGCAGTTGGGTGCTATCAGAGATATGTTTACGTTGTACTACCAGAGGAGCACCATAGCAAGATAGCTGAAGAGAGAATTCAACATCTCTGCAAGGTAATTAAAGCAGTACACTCCTCCAATATAGGAGGCTGCCTCTGAGGCCCGGATGATAGCCTTGTTCAAACCTGCGGTGACTACTACCACGGAGGTCGTAAATATGAATACAACAACAGCTTCGAGACCGGTTCTGGTCAACGCACAGGGCTCCATTATCATGCAGTGCAAAAAGTGTGGCGCGCTCATATCCGATAAACTCAGGCTGAATGGGGCGACAGTTAAGTGCCCTTATTGCCACAGCAATTATCACTACACAGTGAAGCTCGAGGCCAAGGCCGTGTGATTCAGAGCACAGAAGGTAGAATTCGGGCTTTGACGACTTTTAGGCTCATAACGAAGTGACGGCAAGGAAGAGAACAATGGTGGACGCTAAGAGGCCGATCAGATGTCCGATTTGCGACAAGGCAGTCCCTTGCTTCGGTAATTTCGCTACGCTTTACTGTCTGGCCCTGCATATTGTTGCGAAATGGGATGATGAGCCTCACGTAAGATGGAGAGTAGAGCACGGAATTGCTCCCGTTGTCTACCAATCCATGCACCAGGTTCAAACAATGGCAAGACAGATAATGACCGCCTTGCCTTAATCGCCCCACGCCTGATACCTCTCCTCAGTTATGCCTTTGTGATTGCTGCCCTGAGGAGATGCCGTGCTCCTACTCCAGAGTGATTTGTGTGCCTGCGTTGTTGAGGAAGAAGACCTCGCCGAACTCCCTTGCCAGAAATGCAGAGGCGTTGAATCCTGTGCAGTGGGAGACGCCGAGCCTTTGCAGGCCAAGCTCCTTCAGTTCGCTGGCGGTTTTCTCAATACGTTCCTGAGGTGAGAAATACAGGTGCGTGCCGCCGAGTATGGTGTGGATATGCTCCCCTTTGGTAAGCTTCTGGACATGGCGTACAGTATTGATAATGCCGCGATGGGCGCAACCGGTAATCAGGGCCAGCCCCTGACCTGTCCTGACTATCAGCGCGAGGTCGTCAGCCAAAGGGTCAGGTATTATCCGGCTACCCTTCTTTGCATAGAGCCTGTCATCAATCGTCTCGTATTCCGTGGTCATCTCTATCTCGCCGGTGGTCATAATATGATCGTTTATTTTGAAGGGCTTTCTGGTCAAAGTAAAAGAGGCACCGAAAGACTCCAGGGCTTCTCTGATGAAGGGTATTCCAACGTAAGTGTTCTTCTCACCGTACCGGACATATTTAGGTATCCA
>Ga0315281_10011806_pt1 | contig 11936 bp, 11 predicted proteins | sample YL17G07_0_MG_FD_204540 | JGI IMG/M metagenome (GOLD analysis project Ga0315281, IMG submission 204540) | Sediment microbial communities from Yellowstone Lake, YNP, Wyoming, USA - YL17G07_0 | ecosystem: Environmental > Aquatic > Freshwater > Lake > Sediment | place: USA: Wyoming | collected... | reverse complement strand
CCCCGAAGGCAAAGAGATCCGCGCGCGCGTCGGCCGCTCTGCCTTCGAGCTGCTCGGGCGCCATGTATGGCAGTGTGCCGAGCACTTGCCCCTGCGCGGTGACCGGCGCGGTTCGCGTCGCGTCGGGCGGAGCCGCGCCGGCCGGCTCGACGGCCTTCGCGAGACCAAAATCAAGAAGCTTCGCGTACGGCGCGCCGGACTTGCCGGCGCCCGATCGCGTCAGCATCACATTACCCGGCTTCAGATCGCGGTGGACGATGCCCGCGCGGTGCGCGGCGTCGAGGGCGTCCGCGATCTGCATGGCGCAGGCGAGTGCCTCCGCGATCTCCAGCGGCCCTTTCACGAGGCGCGTGGCCAGCGTCTCGCCGGCGAGCAACTCCATCACCAGGAATTCGATGCCCTCGTGGTTGCCGACGTCATACAGCGTGCAGATGTGCGGATGCGTCAGCGCGGCGATGGCCTTGGCTTCGCGCTCGAAACGCGCGCGGCGCTCGGGATCGCCGGCCACGCCCGCGGTGACAACCTTGATGGCGACCTCGCGGTCCAGCCGCGTGTCGCGTGCGCGATAGACCTCGCCCATCCCGCCGGAGCCGAGCAGGCCGACGATCTGATACGGGCCGAGTCGCGCGCCGGCGGACAACGACATGGGCAATAGTTAACCACGGAGGACACGGAGGACGCGGAGGGAAATTCAGCTACACTGCCACCAACAACAGGAGGCTCGTTATGTGGAGTCGACGATCTGTTCTGAAGCTGGCCGGCGCGGCGACGGGTGCGGCCCTGGCCGTGCGCAACAACTATGGGATTGCTGAGGTCGCGGCCGCCACGGCGGCGGTGGAGAACCGGTCTCCGGAGGAGGTCGCGGCCGACGAGACCTACTGGCGCGAGATCCAGTTCGCGTTCACGCTGGACCGCACGTTGATCAATTTGAACAACGGCAACTCGTGCCCGAGCCCGACCGTCGTCCACGAGGCGTACAAGCGGTACCTCGATTCGTCGAACCAGGCGCCGGTCTACCACCGCGGGCTGATCGAGCGAAACATCGAAACCGTCCGGCGGCGGCTGGCCGCGGAATTCGGCGCGGACCCGGAAGAGATCGCGATCACGCGCAACGCGAGCGAGTCGCTGCAGATCGCGCAGAACGGCCTCGACTTCAAGCCGGGCGACGAGATCATCACGACAGAACAGGACTACGGCCGCATGCTGACAACGTGGGATCAGCGCGCACGGCGGGACAAGATCACGATCACGCGTCTCGATTTCCCGGTGCCATCGACGCAGGTGGATCTGCTGGAGCTGTTCGCGAGAGCGATCACGCCGAGGACGAAGGTGCTGCACTTCTGTCACATCACGAATCAGACGGGACAGCTGTTCCCCGTCCGGGATCTGAGCCGGCTCGCGCGGGCGCGCGGGATCACGACGATCGTCGACGGTGCGCACGCGATGGGACACTTTCCTTACAAGCTGCGCGACCTGGAGATGGACTTCTACGGCGTGAGCCTGCACAAATGGCTGCTGGCGCCGACGGGCACGGGTCTGCTCTACGTGCGGCGTGACCGCATCGCGGGGACGTGGCCGATGCAGGCGGCGCCGGAGCGCGCCGACAACGACATCCGCAAGTTCGAGGAAATCGGCACGAGCCCGGCGGCGACGAAGGCGGCGATCAACGAGGCGATCGCGTTTCAGCAGGCCATCGGCATCGAGCGCAAGGCCGCGCGTCTCCGCTATCTGACGCTGCGCTGGGCGAACGAGCTGAAGAAGGAACCGCGAATCAAGATCCACTCGAGTCTGGAGGAGGGGCAGACGTGGGGCCTCGCGGTGGTGTCGATCGACGGCGTCGACACGAACAAACTCTCCGCCCATCTGTGGGACAAGCACCGCATCATCGTCACGCCGGTGGGGCACGAGAACATCAAGACGCCGAGCCTCAGCTACCGCGGGCTGCGCATCACCCCGAACATCTACACGCCGCTCGAGGAGATCGATTACTTCGTCGAGGCGATGCGGAAGGTCGCGCGGAACGGGTTGCCTGGATAGTCGTCAGCTGTCAGCCCTTCGCCCTCAGCCCTCATGGTCGAGCTGGTCCTTGACGCGCGAGCCGAACTCGGCGAAGGCCCGGTCTGGGATCCCGTCGCCGCGTGCCTGTACTTCGTCGACATCGAGCACGGCCGGGTGCATCGCGTCGATCCTGCTGCCGGAGCGTTGCGGACGTACGACGCCGGGTCGATGGTCGGCGCCGTCGCGCTGACCGACTCCGGCGATCTCGTGATGGCCGTGCACAGCGGCTTCGCGCGGCTCGACCTCGCGACCGGTCACGTGCAGGCGATCGCGACGGTCGAGCGTGATCCCGCAAGCCGGCGCATGAACGACGGCAAGGTCGATTCGGCGGGGCGCTGCTGGGCCGGCACGCTGGCGTTCGACCGGCAGCCGACGGCCGCGCTGTATCGCCTTGATCCCGGCGGCGTCGTCCACACGATGCTGACCGGCGTGACGACGTCGAACGGTCTCGACTGGACTGGCGACGGCCGCGTCATGTACTACATCGACACGCGCACGAAAGCGATTGACGCGTTTGATTTCGATCTCACGAGCGGCGGCATTTCCAATCGTCGATCGATCGTGCGCGTGCCGCCGGATTTCGGATCGCCGGACGGATTGACGGTCGATGCAGAAGGCGGCATCTGGGTCGCGTTCTGGGGCGGCGGTGCCGTGCGGCGTTTTCTGCCGGACGGGACGCTCGATCGCACGATCGAAATGCCCGTGACGCATCCAACCAGCTGCACGTTCGGCGGATCGGATCTTCGCGATCTCTACATCACGAGCGCAGCGAAACCGCTCGGCGTCGCGGAACGCGCGCGCCAACCGCTGGCCGGCGGTGTGTTTCGCTGCCGGCCCGGCGTCCAGGGTCGGCCGGCGAATCGCTTCAAGGGATAACGGGCGAATGCCAGTCCTCGCGCCGTACCGCGTAGAGGAAGGACGTCCACCATTTGTCTCTCGCGAACTTATGGCGCTCGAGCGTGGCCTCCCGCCGGAGGCCTGCTTTCTCGAGAACGCGAGCCGAGGCGTGGTTCTCAACGTCGCAGGTTGAAAAGATTCTGTTCAGGCCGAGTTGCTCGAAGCCGGCCTGCACCAGCGCGCGCGCGGCTTCCGTCGCGTAGCCCATGCCCCACACGTCGTCAGAGAAGATGAAACCCAGGTCCGCCTCGTTGTCCCGCGCGTTCTCGATCGTCAGATCGCAGGCGCCGATCAGACGATCGTCGCCCGTCACGACCGTGCCCAGCTCCCAGATCAATCTTGGCTCTTCCCGCTGACTCGCGAGCATGCGGTCGAGATACGCGTGCGTGTCCTGCATCGAGCGGGGGCCGTAGAACATGTACCGGGTGACGTCCGGGTCCGACGCGTATGCGTGGATCGCGTCGAAGTCGCTGTGGACGAGGTCCCGCAGCGTCAGGCGGTCCGTGCGAAGGGGAAGGCGAAGAAACACGCGGGATGCTAGCACGCGCGACCTGGGTTAGAGTGGGCCGCCATGACGCTCGCCGATATTCTCAACCGCCGTCCCGCGAAGACGATCGACGACGTCGTGTCAATGATGACGGACGTGTCGACGACGCTGCCGGACACAGATGGTGTGAAGTGGTTCAACCATTTGTACATGCAGGTCACACTCGGCGTCCGCGCCGTCGTCGGGGACGGCAGGGCGTTCAGGGATCCGTCATTTCTCGCGCGGCTCGACGTCGTCTTCGCCAATCTGTTCTTCGACGCGGTGGCGGCAGGGCAGGACGATCCGGCGAAGGCGCCGCCGGCGTGGCGGCCGCTGCTGCAGTCACGTCATACGCGCGGGCTCGCGAAGATTCAGTTTGCGCTGGCGGGGATGAACGCGCACATCAACCGCGATCTGCCGGTCGCGCTCGTGAAGACGTACGAGAGGATGGGCGGTGCGCCGTCGCTCGCTGATCCACGGCACGCGGACTTCGAGCAGGTGAACGCGATCCTCGAGCACGTGGACGCCGAGGTGAAGGTGGATTTCCTGACCGGTATCCTGCACGACCTTGACATCGCGGCGGGGAAGCTCGACGACATCGTCGCCATGTGGAGCATCCGCGCGGCGCGGGACGGGGCCTGGACGCAGGCCGAGGTGCTGTGGAGTCTGCGCAACTCGCCGCCGCTCCGCACGGCGTTCCTCGGCAGCCTCGATCGCCTGACGGGATTCGCCGGCCGCGGATTGATCGTCCGCGTGTAGTCTCAGCCGGCCCGCAGCGTGACGAGCGGATCGGTCCGGCTCGCGCCCCAGGCGGGGATCGCCGAGGAGCTGGGAACCGTGCGGGAGGTGATCTCGCGCGAGCTCCGCCGGTTGTCCCGCGAGAAACTCATCGCGCCGCTCGGTGGAGGGCGACCGCCCGCCGCTTCACCCGTGACCTGGGTTACAGTCGACAGGTGAACTGGCAGCACCTGAACATCCTGGCCGCGACGAACTACCTGCGCGAGCGGATTGCGAGCGGGATTCCGGATTCGAAGGTGAAGGACGTCTACGACGGGTTGCTCGACGTGCTCGATCCGTCGCGCATCGACAGGCGGGCGAAGGGGATTTCAGTGGACGAGCCGGTCCGGCTAAAGCCGGACGCTACGACCTCTAAGGTCCGGCTGAAGCCGGACACCACGAGACCGAAGAAGGCGCCTACTCCGCCCGCAACGCCTGCACGACGTCCACCCGCGCGGCCCGCGCGGCCGGCCACACGGCGGCGACGATAGCGAACGGTACTACTCTTCGCCTTCGGCACTGCCCGGCGGGTGCTCGAGCGCGTGGACGTCTGCCAGATCCTTCGCGCGCCCGGCGGCGCGCTTGTTGACGATCAAGTCCGCACACGCCATGAACCGAACCGGTACGTCGCCGTAGCGACCGGCGACGGCGGCCCGCCCCACGGGTTCATATTCCACGCCGCTGAGCTGCAGCAGTACATCAATCTGCAGCGGCGGTTCGCCAAGTCGCAGCGTCTGGCGGGATCGCGTCCACACTTCAGGATCCAGCGTCTTCGTGAGATCCGCGAAGCCGAACATCTCGAGCGCGGCTTTCACGCGAAACAGGTTTGCCCGCGTTGGACGCACGAAGACGTCGAAGTCGAGGCTGTAGCGCGGCACGCCGTGGAACGCCACGGCCTCGCTCCCGACGACGACGAACTCGACGTTGGCGTGATTGAGACACGCGCACAGGCGCACGAAGGAAGGTGAAGGCGGCCGCGCCGACGGCGGCATCTACTGCTCGCCCGGCGGCAGGAAGCGCCAGGTCCAGACCGCCGGCTCCGGAATGTCACCGTGCTGGCGCCAGCGATATTCCGCCGCCTGTGCGAGGCGTTCTTCCGGCGATCGCGTGCGCCAGTAGGCGATCTGCCGCGCGTCGTGCTCGGCCCAGTGCTGCTCGGGAGACTCCAGCGCCCACGTCATGCCGGTCCCTGAATCGAGGCCGGCCGTTGTGCTCGGATCGGCGCGAGGCGTGTCTCGCGAATCAGGCATTCACAAGAATTGTAGCGCGGTTAGTCGGCCCGCAACGCCTGCACGACGTCCACCCGCGCGGCCCGCGCGGCCGGCCACACCGCGGCGACGATAGCCGCGGCGAGCAGCACGAGCGCGGCGCCGATCGTCGGCAGCGGACCCGGCAATTGGACATCCGCGATCACGCTGCCGATCACGCGGGACATGGCGAATCCGCCGACCAGGCCGGCCATGACGCCCAGCCCCGCCATCCACATGCCTTCCTTCAGGACGCCGGCGAGAATCGCGCTCGGCTGCGAGCCGATCGCCATCCGGATGCCGAACTCGCGCATGCGCCCGCTGACCGAGAACGCCAGCACGCCCGCGACGCCGACGATCGAAATGGCCAGCGCCACGGCCGCGAATCCGCCGAACACGATCGTGTTCAGCCGGTTCGGCGAGAGCACTTCCGCGCGCACGTCTTCCAGCGTCGCCGCGCGCTCGACCGGCTGATCGGCGGCCATGTCGCGCACGGTCTTCGTGATGATCGGCACGAGCGCGTACGGATCCGTCCGCGCGTGCACGAGCAGACGGCCGCCGCCGCCCGATTGCTCGCCTGGCCCATAGACGATCATCGTCGGCGGGCCGCCGATTTGCTCGTCGTTGATGTCGGCCGCGATGCCGACAATGCGCCTGGCGTCAGGGCTGACGCCGATGAACTTGATGATCGGATCGGTCCAACTGATGTGGCGGTTGAGCACGCTCTGGCCGGGAAACAGACGCTGTGCCAGCGCCGCGCTGACGATGACGACGTTTTCCGAGTTGTTGCGATCCGCGTCGGTGAAATCGCGTCCCTCGAGGATCGGGATGTTGAGCGCCGCGAAGTAGCCGGGCGAAATCGAGCGCGGCTTCGCGTGCGGATCCTCTTCGTCCTTGCCGCGCTGCCAGCCCTCGGCGGTGAACGCCAGGCCCGGGCCGAAGCCGCCCGAATCCCGCCACGGCACCTGGGCCGCGACGGCCACCTGCGCCACACCGGGAATGTCACTCACGCGCCGCCGCATCTCGCGATAGAAGTCGCGCACCTGATCGGGGGCTTTTCCGAACGACATGACCGGGACGTTGACGGCGAGGACGCTGTGCGTCTCGAAGCCGGGATTCGACGCCTGGAGCTGCATGAGGGTCCGCAGCAGCATGCCCGCGCCGGCGAGCAGCATGAAGCACGCGGCCACCTGGACGACAGCGAACGCGCGCAGCTTGCGATTCGCGGTGCTCGTCGTCCGCGGGCTGCCGTTCAGAATGGGGACGGGTCTCGGCCGGTCTTGCCCCGAGACCCGTCCCCCTAGCTCTGACGGCAAGCGCGGCACGAACGCCAGCAGCACAGCCGATGCGAGCGCCAGCCCGACGCCGAGCGCGATCATCGTCCAGTCCAGCTGCAGATCGAGCGCGCGGATGGAGAACCGCGCGGCGTACTTTGAGAGCACGCTCACCATCGGCTGCGCGATCGCGACGCCGACCAGTCCGCCCGTGCCGCACAGGATGAGCGACTCCGCGAGCAGCGTCCGGCGCAGCGCGGCTGTCGACGCGCCGAGCGCCGTCCGGAGGGCGAGTTCCGACTCGCGACGCACGGTCCGCGCGAGGATCAGGTTCGCGACGTTCGAACACGCGATGATGAACATCAATCCTGACGCGACCAGCAGCACGAGCAGCACCGTGCGCGCCTTCGATGTGATCTGATCGCGCAACCGCACGGCGCTGATCGTGAAGTTCGCCTTCTTCTGATACGTCTCCGGGTGCGACTGCACCATGCCGTTGTACACCGTGGCCAGCTCCGCGCGCGCCTGGTCGAGCTCCGTGCCCGGTGCGAGGCGGCCGAAGATTTCCGTCATCCGATGCTCGCGTCCGGTGTTCATCGTCGCGGACATGTGATGCGGGCTCGTGACGACGTTCGCGATCAGTTCGGTTTCTGAGGGATACGGAACCGACGGCTCGAGGACGCCGACGACGGTGGCTGACCGCGTGCCGAGACGGATCTGCTTGCCCATGACGCCTGGATCCGCGTGCAGCGTCGTGGACCAGAAGCGATGCGTGAGGACCGCGACGCCTGCCGCAGTCGGTCCATCGTCGCCCTTATTGATCAGCCGGCCGAGCACCGGATGCAGTCCCATCGTCTCGAAGTACGCGCCGTCGACGACGCCCGCGCGCACGACCTGCGGATCGCCGAGGCCGACCATCGTGAAGCCGATCGTCGAGAAGCCGGTGAGGCCGGTGACGTTCTTCAGGCCGGCGCGCATGTCGTCGATCTCTGGGACGGAGAACGTCGTGTTCTCCGTGCCGACGCCGGGCGCGCTCTGGCGGATATAGATAAGGTGCGCCTCGTCCTTGTTGACGAGGGGTCGCAGCAGCACCCCGCGGACGATGGAGAAGATGGCGGCGTTGGCGCCGATGCCGAGCGCGAGGGTGAGCACGACGGTGACGGCGAGCCCTTTGACCCGCATCAGCGACCGCAGCGCGAATGTCACATCACTCATCATGGGCGTTCATCCTGAATTCTTACGCGCGTGCCTCGCCGAAGCCCGCGTCTCTTCACCGTGAGCGAAGGCGGAGAGCAACATTCTAGCCAATGCGTTGAAGGGATTTCCTCGGAATTCGCTGCATGTAGACGATGAACGGCGCGCATGTGTCCGGATCCGCGACGAAACCGTTCGATCGCGGACAGGGGACGACGGTGAACGCAGAATTCGCAGAACTCGCGGAGCGCATGATTGTCTCAGCGATGCTCGCCGCGATCGTGCCCGGCGAGCCGGTCAGCTGGCGGTTGGGCGTCGGCGTCGTGCTGATGGCGGCCGGCGCGCTGCTGACGCTCGGCTAAAGCCTCGCGCTACTGGGCTGACGGATTCGTGCCGCGGCCGCGCTGCGGGGCGGGGAGCGCCTTGCGCGGGAGCTTGTCGTCGCGCATCGCCGCGTCGTACGCGAAGACCGCGATGACCGCCGCCTGCTGGACCATGTCGTCGCGCTGGACGCGATCGAACGTGTCCATGTTCGAGTGGTGCGTCCGCGAGTTGTACTCGAGGCGATCGACGACGAACTGGAACGCGGGCAGCCCGGCGTTGTCGAGCGACAGATGATCGGTCGACGTCACCGACCTTGGCGCCAGGATCGTCACGCCGAGATCCTTCAGCGGCGCGATCCACTGTTCGAAGATCGGCCGGACGGCGAGATTGCCCTGCATCCACACGCCGCGCACTTTGCCGGTGCCGTTGTCTGAATTGAAATACGCCGCCAGCGTCGCGTGCTCAGGCTTGAGCGCCATCGTCTCGACGTCGGCGTAGTGATCGCGGACGTACGCGCGCGAGCCGAGCAGTCCCTCTTCCTCGCCGCCCCAGAGCGCGATGCGAATCGTCCGCCGCGGCTTGATGCCGAGCGTCTTGATGATCCGCATCACGTCCATCATCGCGGCGCTGCCGGTCGCGTTGTCGGTCGCGCCGGTTGCGTAAGGATGCGAATCGAAATGCGCGCCGAGAAGAACGACTTCCGAGGCGAGGTCCGTGCCTGGAATCTCGGCGATGGTGTTGAAGCCGTTCATTCCTCCCTGGGTCGCTTCGTCGTAGTACTTCGTTTCGACGTTCAGCTCGACCTTCACCGGCACGTTCTTGTCCAGCACGCGCATCATGCGGTTGTAGTGCTCGACGGCGAGCGTGAGGCCCGGGACGCTCTTGCCGGCGTTCTCGTCGCGCGCGTAGCTGCCGGTGGGAAACACCGTGCCGCCGTCGGGATGCTGCTGCATCCACGTCATCTCGCTTCCGGCGTTCGCCATGTCGCTGTCGCTGCCGCGATCGAACGTCGCGACGACGCCCTCCGCGACGTAGAACTCTTCGACCTTCTGCCGGAACTCCTGCGCGCCGCCACGGCCGGCGCCTCCGCGTCCGGCCGCCGCCGCAGGCACCGGCGTCGTCGCGGCTTCCGCGGTCCATTTGTCGTCCATCCGCAGAATGTTCGGTCCTTCGTACATGCGGACCACGCGCAACGGCTGCGTGAGGACGATCTTGCCGCGCAGCTGCCCGCGGTACCGCGCGAAGTCCGCTTCGGTGCGGATGTTCACGCGGACGACGTCCGCGGTCACCGGGCCCTTCGTGCCGGATGACCACTCTTTCGGGTACGCGATGACCGGCTGCATCTGCGGCTCGAGCATCGTCACGTTGAGCTTCACGAGCGACCAGCCCTTGCCGAACTTCCAGCGCTCCTGGTGCACGTTCGCGAGACCCCACTCGGTGAACTTCTTCATCGCCCACTCACTGGCCTGCTGGATCGCGGGCGAGCCGGTGAGCCGCGGGCCGTAGACGTCGCTCAGCCAGGAGATGTGATCCATCACCTGAGAGCGATTCAAGCCCTCGTCTTTGATCTTCCCGATGGTGGCGAAGTCCAGCTTCTCGGTCTGTGCTTCCGGCAGCGCGAGCGCGGCAACGATGGCGAGCACGATGAAGGCTATGCGTTTCATATGATCCTCATGGTCCGCCTAAAGGCGGACGCTACGTACCGCGGCTCGTAGTACCACGGCTCGTAGTGTCCGGCTTCAGCCGGACTTACTTCTTCAATGTCGCGCCGGTCAACGTCGCGACGGCGCTCAGCGTCGTCTGCGCGGCGTTCAGGCCGAGACGGAAATCCTTGTCGTTGTACGTCGCGTACACGTCCGTCGGCTGATGCCACTGCGGATCCCAGCCGTTGCCGATCTGCACGCCGCGCTCGTTCTCGCGCAGGCTGATCGACGGGATGATGTCCTGGAACGGGCCCGAGTCGGTGTTGGTCATGTGGCTGCTGACCGCCGCGGGGTAGTCGGTCGCGTACTTCTCGTTCGCGACCTCGAACTTCCACGCGAGCGCCATCGACTCGGCGGCCATCTTCGACGCCACCTGGAACTCGATGTTGACGTCGGCCTCGAGCCGCTGCTCCTTGCGCATCGTGCCGTCGGGCAGTGGCATGCCGTGGTCGAACAACATGATGTCGTGCTGGATCATGCCGAGCCACTTCGGCTCGGGATATCTTCCGGAGCCCGGCGGATTCTCTTTGCCCTGCAGTTCCTGACGCTGCGCGATGTACGCGCGCGCGCCGTTGGTGCCGGTTTCTTCGTTGTTCCAGAGCGCGAAACGAATCGTCCGCTCGGTCACGACGTCAGGGTTGCTGAAGATGCGCGCCAGCTCCATCACGAGCGCCGTGCCGGATCCATCGTCGTTCGCCGCTTCGCCCCAGCCGTGGCCGTCCATGTGGCCGCTGACGATGTACATCTCCTCGGGATGCGTGGTGCCGACCTTGGTGCAGTAGACCTCTTCGCGCGGACCTGGAGTCGTCGGCTCCATGTTGAGCGCGCGCAGTTTCTCGTCCGGCTGCTTCATCGGATCGGTGTTGACGCCGGTCGGGATGCGATTGCCGCGCGGCTTGCCGCCGCCTTGCGCGAGCCCACTGCCACCACGGCCGCCGGCGCCGCGTCCAGCCGGATTCGGCGGCGGCGGGTTGAACTCGTACTTGATCCGATCGGTCGGGCAGCCGTAGCTCTTGAGCTGCGCCTCGATCCAGTCGACCGCCGCGCGATTGCGCGACGTGCCCTGGCGGCGATCGCCGAACTGCGTCAGGCCCTTGATCGTCGCCTTGTATTTGTCCAGGTCGAGACGATCGACCATCAGCGTGATCGGATCCGGAAACGCATCGGCCACAGGCGTGGGAGGCGTAACACCGCGCTGGGCGAGAGCCGGCGTGGCAATGCTCACGACACAGCCGAGCGCGGCGAGGATAAGTACGTCGGGGCGCATATTGGTCCTCTTCATGTATGACGGGCCCGCCAATCTTACAATCGACCGGCGCGATGCGTCGCGTTCGAAATTCTGACCGGCAATCCCGAACGCCTCGCGGCGTTCGAGCGCACGACACTGTGCTCGGGCGCGACGTCGCGCTCTCCCTCGAAGGGTGCCACACGGCCGCCGAGCGGGAGTTCGAGACGGCGATTCGCCTGAATCAGGGGCTGTTCGAGCCCGATGACGCGCGGTTCCAGGCGCTCGTGCGCGCGCTCGAGCGGTAGAATCCTCAGCCATGAACCGAATATGGAAAGCGACCGCGGGCGTCGCGGTGGTGGCGGGGCTGTGGGCGGCCCAGGATGCGCTGGAGCACGTCGTTCGCGCGCAGCCGAGATCGGCGCCATCCTTCCAGGTCGATCCGATGTGGCCGAAGATGCCGCCGCAGTGGATCCTCGGCCAGGTGTCGGGGCTCGCCGTCGACGCGCGCGATCACGTGTGGATCATCCAGCGGCCGTGGTCGCTGAACGATGATGAAAAGGCGAAAAACCCTGATGCGGTGTGCTGCACAGCTGCGCCGCCCGTCATGGAGTTCGACGCGGCCGGCAACTATATACAAGGATGGGGCGGCGAGGGTCCGGGCTACGAATGGCCCAGGGACGAGCACACGATCCACGTCGACTACAAAGG
>Ga0315281_10011805_pt1 | contig 11936 bp, 10 predicted proteins | sample YL17G07_0_MG_FD_204540 | JGI IMG/M metagenome (GOLD analysis project Ga0315281, IMG submission 204540) | Sediment microbial communities from Yellowstone Lake, YNP, Wyoming, USA - YL17G07_0 | ecosystem: Environmental > Aquatic > Freshwater > Lake > Sediment | place: USA: Wyoming | collected... | reverse complement strand
AAGGCGCGAATGCCGGCGATGATTCTGCTGCGCGTGGCAAAGATGCCATGGACCTCAGGATTGGCGATCAAGTCGACATAGCGCTGACGATAGCGGGTTTCCACGTCCGTCAGCCCGTGCCACTTCTCCGGAAGCGGTCTGAGGGCTTTACTCAAGAAGGTCAATTGTGTGACTTCGACGGTGAACTCATTGGTCTTCGTGCGAAAGAGGGTGCCGGTTACGCCGATCCAATCGCCCAGATCGAGCTGTTCGGTGACGAGATAGGCCTGCGCTGAGAGATGATCTTTCTTGAGATAAACCTGCAGCCGGTCGGATCCGTCTTGCAGGACCGCGAAGCCCGCCTTTCCAAATCGCCGCAGGGCGACAATTCGTCCTGCGAATGTGCAGGAAATCTTCTCTTCTTCCAGGACCTCTTTGGTCTTTTCGGCATGGAGTTTAATTAGTTGGCCTGCGCGATCTTTTACTTCGAATCGCGTGCCGTAGGGCGCCACGCCCGCCTCACGCAAAATATCGAGTTTCTTAATCCGTTGCTGCTGCTGTTCGTTCAGTTCATCCATCATGTATACCGTTAGTGATGTCTTTCCTCGGTCAGCTGTCGAACTCGTCCGTTCCGGACTGTTGATAGCTGAGGACGGTTTTCCCCTGCTGCTTCATCTTCAAATAGGCCTCGATGAATCCATCCAGATCGCCGTCCATGACGGCGGCTACCTGGCCCACTTCGTAGCCAGTCCGGTGATCTTTCACCATTTGATAGGGCTGGAACACATACGATCGGATTTGGCTGCCCCAGGAAATATCTTTCTTCTCGCCGACGATCGCATTGAACTCGGCCTCTTTCTTTTTCAACTCCAGTTCGTAGAGGCGCGCCTTCAAGACTTTCATCGCGCCATTGCGATTCTGGAGCTGTGACCGTTCGTTCTGGCACTGCACCACGATTCCAGTCGGCAGGTGGGTCATGCGGATGGCTGTCTCTACCTTGTTCACATTCTGGCCACCGGCGCCACCGGCCCGAAAGGTATCGATCCTGAGGTCTTTGTCTTCGATCACAAGATCGATTTCCTCATCCACCTCGGGATAGACGAACACCGAGGCAAAGGAGGTATGCCGCCGCTTGTTCGCATCGAAGGGTGAAATGCGCACCAGCCGGTGCACGCCTGCTTCGGCCTTGAGATAGCCATAGGCATAGGCTCCCGTCACGGACAACGTCACACTTTTCACTCCCGCTTCTTCTCCAGGGAGCAGATCCAACGTTTCGACCTTGAATTTCTTGCTCTCGGCCCAACGGACGTACATGCGGAGCAGCATTTGCGCCCAGTCCTGCGATTCCGTCCCACCGGCGCCGGGATGGATCGCCACAATCGCATTGTTGGGGTCCAGTTCGCCCGAGAGGAGAAGCTCAAGGCGCAAGGCTGCAAGCTTCGGCTCAAATCGATCCAGCTCAGTGATGAGTTCTTTCGCGAGTCCGTCGTCGCCGCTTTCTTCCGCCAGTTCCAACAACGCGCCCAGATCGTTCATCTTCCCGTCGATATCCCGCCACTGCTGCAGCTCGCGCTCGATCGTGGATTTCTTCCTGCTGATCTTGGCTGCCTTTTGAGCCTGACCCCAAAAATCCGGCTGCGACGTCTGTTCTTCCAGATGGGCCAACTCGGTGGTCATGCGAGCGAAGTCAAAGATGCCCCCGTAGTTCAGATACTTGTTCAGCAACGGCCCGAACACGATTCTTTACCTCATCAAACATGAAGCAATCCTTTCACATTAAATTGGAGTCGCAGCCACTGCGTCCGGCTCAGATCCTTTGGTGCGGAAAAAGCCGAATAGGAACAAAAGCGCGCAGATTATAGCACAGCCGTAGGCAAACACATCGCCATGCTGGCTGTAAAACGTATGCGGGCGCCAGACCCGCATCGTCGTCTTGATGGCTTGCTCTGTGAAAATCGGTGTCACCTCGACAATGCGCCCGAACGGATCGATGAACCCGGAAATGCCGGTGTTGGCTGAGCGAGCAAAGGCTAAATGATTCTCGACAGAACGAAACACCACCATCGAAAAATGTTGCGAGGCAGCCGAAGAAGGACCAAACCAGGCATCGTTCGTCACGGTCACTAAGAACTCCGCCCCATTCTCCGCGAATTGCCGTACCAGGTTGGGAAAGATCACTTCGTAACAGATCGCCGCCCCGAAATTTATCGGTCGTGCCGTTGTCCCAGCCGTGCTTCCCGCCGCAGACCGGGGCTTCGGTGTCAACGTCAAGACCGTCGGACCGGTCCCCGCTTCGAAATCGCCGATTCCTTCCACCAATTTGTCGAGGAAAAAGAGGAACGAAGATTTGAACGGAATATATTCTCCGAAGGGGACCAGATGTTGTTTGTCGTAGCGTCCCAGCAACTGGCCGTCGGGGGAGAGGAGGTACGCACTGTTCAACAGATATGGCCGTCGATCCGGATAGAAACGCAAGGCGGGGCTTCCAAATAAGATCGGCGCCTGGGCTCGATTTGCCAGCGCAATGAGTTGCAGCTGATAGACCGGCTCACGCTCAAAGACAAACGGTGTTGCGGCTTCCGGCCAAATCACCAAATCTGTGGCACGGCCGAGCTGTTCCGTCAGCCGGTCAAAGCGTGCGAGAGTCTCCTCTCGATATGCGGTATCCCACTTCACTGCCTGATCGACGTTCGGCTGTACCACTCCCACGCTGATGGACGATCGGGGAATATCAGAAAACGGCGCTTCGGATAACGTCGCAAGGCCATATTCCCATGAGAGCGTCACCACTAATGTCGCCATCGCTGCGAGTTCCCAGGGGAGCCTTGCCGGGCGGAATCCACGGAACAGCGGCATCAGCCAGGTCAGGAATTCGGCCAGCGCGACATTCACCAGTACAATGAGGAATGAGACCCCGTATACCCCCATATGATCCGCGATTTGAATGATCTCGATCTGGCGATATTGAGAATAGCCGAGGAGGCCCCAGGGTAATCCGCTCAGAGCATACGTTCGGATCAGTTCGAGGGTCACCCATAAGCAGGGAAAGATAAAGAAACCGTAGCGAGGAATCAGGGTCCGAAACCACACGGCTCCGGCGGAATAGAGACCGACATACAAGCCGAGATAGGCCGTGAGCAGCAACATGAGGCCATAGCTGATCGCCAGCGGGACCTTGCCGTAGGTGTTCATGGCGGTGACCACCCAGGCCATCATGCCTGTAAAGGCGATTGTGCCGGACAGCCAGCCGATCCAAAACGCCTGCCCCTTGCTCTTGCCGTCCAACGCCCAATGCAACGGCACGAGAGCGATCCAGGCCAACAATCCGAGATCAGATTTCGGGAAACTCAGCGGGAGAAACAGTCCGCTCACGCCGGCAAGGACGAGTGAACGCGCGAGGGAATGGGTCATGAACCGCACCTTATCGAAAGCTGGAGAGGGATGCAACTTCCAGTTGGAGCAGGGCCTGCTCGCTCGTACGCTGTCATGGAAACGGGGAGGGAGATTTGGGGTTGACGGGCACCCGTTGAGCACCTATAAGTAAGCATGGACGGCGATCTAGCCTGCATAGAGACGAGGGAGTGGCTCAAGATGAGCGAGCCGGACTATTCTGACCCTGACGAAGCGGCACGACCAATGATTACGACAAATAGGAGGTTATACATGGATCGAAGAGTCATCAGCCTGTGTCTGAGTCTGGGCCTCATACTTCTGTTTGCGGGCTGCGCGGGTAAGAATGTCTCTTCCTCGTCCGGCGATCAGTCCGGTCGGGCCAAGACTGAGGCCATTCAACCTGACGCGATCAAGACGGTACCGCTGGAGCGCTCGTTCGATCGGCCATCCGGTAGCACGGCCATACCATCTGGCAGCGCACCATCCAACCTCTCGGGTGAGCGGGGCACAGCGTCCGACGGCAATGCATTGGGCGACGTGTTCTTCGATTACGACCGGTTTCAAATCCGCAAGGATGCCATGCCGGTTTTGGACGCCAATTCCGGATGGCTTCGCGCCAATGGGGGCAAGACCGTGTTGATCGAAGGCCATTGCGATGAGCGAGGCACCGCGGCATACAACCTCGTCCTGGGCGAGAAGCGGGCGCGTGCCACCAAGCAATACCTCCACGACCTGGGCGTCCCGACTGCGCAGCTCCAGATCACGAGCTACGGAGAAGCGAGGCCCTTCTGCAAGCAACAGAACGAAGACTGTTATCAACAGAATCGGCGGGCACATTTCGTTGCCAAATAATCGTGGGTTCGGTCGGAGGATCTTGTTAGAGATATCAGGCATCGATCAGGAGGGAGAACTCTGTGAAACATTATCAATTCCTCGGCATCGGGCTTCTGGGAATATGTCTGGCAGCAGGCTGTGCAGGCAAGGGCGAACGCATCGATTTGAAGGTCCCTGTAGCGAGCGGGGTTGGTGAGAAGGTCGTCGCAATGAGTTCCGCAACCGTCGAGATTCAACCGTTTGAAGACCATCGCACCGACCGATCTCACCTCGGCACCAGACTTCATTTATGGGGCGGGGAGAGTCACTTCAGCCTTTCCAACGGCACTCTCGGCGAGGCCACGGCACAGGCCTTCGCTGACTATCTCAAAGGGAAAGGCTGGAACGCGGCCGTCGCCAAAGGCAACCGACCAGCTGGGGCAGACGTGATCATCACCGGTACACTGATCGATGTCGGCGTGGATGCCAAGAGCGGCATCGGACAGACCTCCCTTAGCGCCAAAAGCCGGATGGTCGTCCAAGTACAGAATCACGCTGACGGCAGTCAAGTCCGTGAGACCCTCACCAGTGCCGGAACCAGCCAGGTCTTTTGGTTCGACCCAGAGGATGCTCAGGAGTTGCTCAACGAATTGTACAATAAGAATTTTGAGAAGTTCGTAGCCGATACCAGACTCGACGGCACGATCCTCAAGCTCCGGTAACAGAGTTCTCTATTCCTGCATGGAGCGCCCTCCGATTGCGGGCTATGGGTCCTCTGCAGCGCTTCTGAATCGCAACGAAACAGGACCGTGGGAGTAACATGGAGCGACGACAACATCGGCGGGTGCCGGTACAGCTGCAGGGATTCCTTTTGGGAAACTCACATGAGACCGAGGCGGTTACCCTCGACCTCTCAGTCGGGGGCGCGAGGTTCGATTGCGACCTCGAAGTCTACCCCGGCAAGGTGATCCGCGTGCGATTGGTTATTCCAGGTGTGGAGGAACCGGTCTCGATCGAAGAAGGGCTGGTGCAGTGGGTGGGAGAGGACGCCTTTGGAGTTTCGTTTCAGAACGTCCGGCAAGCCGAACTCGATGAACTCGAGCAGCTCATCGACGAATACGAAGAGGAAGAAGGCAGCGGCCATGCATAACAGGAGAACCGTGCGAGACATGCGAGGTGTCCGAGACGGACGACGGTGTCAGGTTCGAGGTTCAAGGTTTTCAAACTTCGAGTCACGTCCCTCTCGCTCATCTCGCCCGTCCCGCACGCTTGGGTAAATGCGCCTATGCTTGACTGTCCCGCATCTGAGGAATATCGTATCCCTGTGGGGGGAGCTTAACGCCCCGAGGGAATATGGTTCATAAGGGGGTCGAGCGTCGGGATGGTGTGCAAGCCCAGCTTGACTGGGAAGCCTAAAGTCCCGCCAAGATCTCCGTCGTACCTAGCTGTCCTCGGCAGGTGCGCGCTCCTCCCACCCTAATTTCCTCCTCATCCCGGTTGGCGGTTTTTCCCCGTGTCGTACCCCGCCATGGGCTGCAGCGTTTCTCTCACGACGGTGAAGAGAAGCGCGGTGTCAGCGTAATCGTTAGAGAACGTGTGCTGCTGTACGCAATCGAGCAGAGGGCCGGTCCGATGTCGTCATATGTGTGATTTGAGAGGGTGAATGGCCACGCACAAGCCAACTACATCTGTGTCCAAGAAAACAGACCCCCATGCAGCTTCGGCAGTGACGGCGGTGGAAATGGGTGCGCGGCAGCGCGAGATTTCCGTCTCCGAGTTCTTTACCAAGAACCGGCATTTACTTGGGTTCGATAACCCGCGCAAAGCCCTGCTGACCTGCGTCAAGGAAGCGGTCGACAACGCCTTGGACGCCTGTGAGGAAGCCGGGATTCTTCCCGAGGTTACGGTACAGCTTGAGGTCGTGGCGATCGGATCGTCAGCTGTGCTGCCCGCAAGTCAGGCGACGCGCTTTCGAGTGACGGTGACCGACAACGGTCCCGGGATCGTCAGACAGCAGATTCCCAGAATCTTTGCAAAACTCTTATACGGCTCCAAGTTCCATCGCCTGCGTATGAGCCGCGGCCAGCAGGGGATTGGCATTTCAGCGGCAGGGATGTATGGCCAACTGACGACCGGCAAGCCGGTGAAAATCATTTCGCGTATCGGCCCCAAAGCCTCGGCGCATTACTTCGAAGTGCAAATCGATACGAAAAAGAACGAGCCCCTGGTCCATGAGAATAAGCAGATCAAGTGGGATCAGCCCCGTGGCACGCAGGTGGCGATCGAAGTTGAAGGCCGCTATCAGAAAGGCCGTGCATCGGTGGACGAGTATCTCGATCAGACGTCTATTGCCAATCCGCACGTGAGGCTGATCTATCGAACGCCGGAAGGCGAGACAAAGGAATATCCACGCGCCTATCACGAATTGCCGCCTTCGCCGAAAGAAATCAAGCCCCATCCCTACGGCATCGAGTTCGGGATGCTCCTTAAGATGTTGCAGGATGCCAAGAGCCAGACCCTGTCTGGCTTTCTGTCGAGCGATTTCTGCCGAGTCACGCCTGCGCTCGCGGATGAGATGTGCAAAACGGCGAAGGTCTCACCCAAGGCGAAGCCCCGTGACATTCGCGGCGCGATCGCGGAAACGCTCTATCACACCATTCAAGCGACGAAGATCATGGCGCCGCCGACTAACTGTCTTTCGCCGATCGGCGAGAAGGCGATCCTCTCAGGCCTCTACAGGCAGATCAAAGGGGAATTCTATACCGCGGTGAGCCGGCCTCCCTCCGTGTATCGCGGCAATCCCTTCATCATCGAAGCAGGGTTGGCCTTCGGACAAGCACCGGACAGTGTGACGAAACCTGAAAAGCCTATACAGCCGCTGGCAGAGGGAGAACAGGAAGAGGGAGGCTCGGAACTGGCGCGGGTGATTCGCTACGCCAACCGGGTTCCGCTGCTGTATCAGCAATCCGCCTGTGCGATCTTCAAGGCGGTGCTCGCCACAACCTGGCGCAACTATGGAATCAGCCAATCACGCGGGGCTCTGCCGGCCGGACCGATGGTCATCTTCGTGCACATTGCCTCAGTCTGGGTTCCCTTTACCAGCGAATCCAAAGAAGCGATTGCGGAGTACGACGAGATCCATAAGGAAATTACCCTCGCGCTCCGTGAGTGCGGGAGGCGGCTTGGGCTCTTCCTGCGCCGACGTGAGCGGGCGGCGAGCGAATTCCGGCGGCGGAATATCTTCGAACTCTATATAGAGGAAGTCGTCGCAGCTTGTAACCGCCTGAAAGGCGGGAAGCTGCCTACCGAAAAGTTGAAAGCGCAGCTGCAGAAGATTGCGTCCTCGCGGACTGGGGGTATCAAGACGGATGAAACGCTCGGCAAGACCGGCGCCGGACCGGAAGGCTTGCCGCACTCCATCATTGTCACCGCTGAAGGTATTGAAGGAGAAGTCTCTCCGATTCTTGACTCAACACATGCTGGTACCCCGGCAGACGACGTTCCGGACGAAAAACGTATCGAAGAGACGCAGTCTTCCTCGAAGCCTGGACGGAAGCAACCCACGAAGGTGACGACTGGAAAGAAAGGCCTTGGCAAGGTCGCAAGCGTCCCATCGGTCCCCAAGAAGGGCTCTTCTTTGCAGCAACAGACAGGCGCGGTTCGTAAAGGCCGCAATGTTCATCTGGCACGGAAGAAAAAATAGGACGACGCATGGCGAAAACGAAAATAACGAAGAATGGGGCGGTCGAAAAGAAATTGATCGGGCTGGCCGATCTGGTGATCACCGCCGCGCAGCGGGCAAAAGACCCGACGATGGCGATTCCGATTCGCGCCCTGTCGAACGTGACTTTCAATCCACGTAACGGTCTACTTGAGATGGGAGACAAGAAGCAGGCTCGTTCATTCTTCAACGTCGGCATGGCCAAGAAATTCATGCAGACCATATTAGTCGCGGATGCTCTCTCCGAACTGCAGCGCGCGGAACTGACGACGTCGCTCAGAGAGATCTACTATCGAACCAAACACACCATTCAGGACTCGCATGAGAATACGTTCGATACCCAGGACGAATCGGACCCGATCATCGAGGATCTGGAAGTGTCGCTCGTGGCGCTCCGCGAAGAGTTACATGTGCGCGCAGAAAACGGGGGGAGTGTGGTCGGCCCGCTCGTGCTCGGGGACGACGGCGATCGCGTGGATTGCGCCAAGCTCGGTAAGGGTGGTTACTCGGTTCCGTCGATTGTCGAGCCGGAGTATGTGGAAATTCGCCGCTGCACGGCAGACTTCGTGTTGTTGGTGGAAAAGGGCACACAGTGGAACCGCCTTTCGGAGGATAAATTCTGGCGTCGCTATAACTGCGTGTTGTTGACAGGTAACGGGCAACCGCCCCGTGGGGTTCGCCGCTTGGCCCGGCGGCTGCACGAGGAATATAAACTCCCGGTCTATGTTCTGGTCGATAACGACCCCTGGGGGTACTATATCTATTCCGTCGTCAAGCAAGGCTCGATCAATCTGGCCTTCGAGAGCCAACGGATGGCGATTCCCAAAGCCAAGTTCATCGGTCTTTCCAGCGCCGACCCAGAACGGTACGAACTTCCGCGCAACGTCGGGATCAAACTGAACGAGAAGGACATCGCCCGAGCGAAAGAACTCCTCAACTATCAGTGGTTCCAGAAACCGGCGTGGCAGGCAGAAATCAAGCGGATGCTCGCGAGCGGACTCAAATACGAACTGGATGCCCTCGCGAACAAAGACTTCCAGTACCTCACGAAAAAATATCTTCCACGGAAACTGAAAGAGAAGGACTGGCTAGACTAGCCCATTCTCTTCCATCCCATCCCGCTGCCAGGTTTAGCAGGTTGCAGGAAACTCAGTTTCTGCTCAAGACCCACTGTGATCGTGTGTGATCGTGCGAAGAGAGATGTCTTAAGAACGGCTCGCAGGGTGCTCAAAATGGCCGTTCAGCGCGGCCGCAGCAAACTATCAATTTTATCAGGGGTGGCTGAGATGATCCCTACTGCGCGCGTCCAACGAGGGCTTTCTTAAGCCGCGCGTTGCGCGAGGACGGGGATCGTCCCAGCTACCCCAACTGCTTTTTCAGCACCCTGCTAGTTGTCGGGCAGCATCATATAGAGCCCGATCACAATGATCGGCGCCATGACATACATCGCCTTCTTGCCGAAGCTATCGTAGACGCCATAAATCAAGATCGCGCCCATGAAGAAGAAGTAGAGCTGCCCGATACCCCGATATCCCGCACTATGTTCCGCCGCCAACGCGAGAGCAGGCGATCCCAGGATCAGTCCGGCTGATAGGGCTGCTAATCGTTTCATCGCAAACTCCATTTCGATGAGGTGAAGACACGGGACGTCATGCCGATGGCTGGTACTGGCGTACAAACAACAACGCCCTCATGGCGAAGACTGCCAAGAGGGCGTAACTCTCTACTCGAACGATTCTGAGTGGCTGGATTGGGGGAAACTAGCAAGGAGTCACAATACACCTCTGTGTCGTGTGGATAAGTCAGACCAATCTGCGCCTTCTCATAGCCGGAAGTCAAATTGAAGTCAGTGGGGGGGAGCGGAATGTTTAATGTTCAATGATCAATGTTGAATGGTTGGGACGAGCGGGGAGAGTAGGACGGCGAGGAAAGCGCTGGATCGTTGCGCGAGGGGGTTTGTCGGACAAGTTTTCAAATAGTGCAATTGAAAAGACTCCCAGCTCCGTTTTTCTGTCGTAATGAGTTTGTGTTAACCGCCGATGTCCCAGGGCTCACGGCGGACGAGTGCAGGGAGATCTCGTGTGCCATGTACGACTCGCAGGATGAGGACTTCGTTGTCCTGCATGAGATAGACGATACGATATCCTCTGAAGATCAATTCGCGGAGGTCTGAGCGACTGAACTCCGGAACCATTCGACCGATTTGGGGAGTCTTGAGCAGTGTCTCAGCAGATTCAACGATGCGATCGACGAACGTGATTGCATGGAGGACGGAGTCGCGGGCGATAAAGTCTTCGATGTCCTGAAGATCGTTCCCGGCAGTCAGCGACCAGCGGACTTGCGCCATCGAGCGATTCTTTCTTTCATCTCTTCATGGGTGAGGACCCGCCCCTCCGCCACGTCCTGAAGGCCCTTCTCCACTTGCTGTTTAAAGAACAGCTCTTCCATGATCGTGCCTGTCGTCACATCATCAGGCAGTTTCTTGATCAGCTCCAGCGCCTCGGCTTTAGCCTTCGCCATGTCGTCTCCTCTCAGCCAGTTCTGTCGGTTAGGCTATGCTCAGACATCCAAAAAAGCAAGCCCGTTTCAGGATGGTTTATCTGTTGTGTGGGTCTGTACTGTCTATCCCGCTCATCAAACCAAATAAACCAGAAAGGCCAGATAGACCAGACAGACCAAACGAACCAGCTCCCTGCTACGCGCCGCAAGTAGTGAGGGTAAAGGGTGAGGCACGATATGCGTGAAGGATTAGGCGAATGGATGGTATGAGCAGCTTCGTCTCGTCGTGCGACGGAGGGTTGTCGGACAAATCTTCAAATAGTGTAATTGAAACGATTCCCGACCAGTTGCTTTGCTTTTTCCACAACCTGCTAGAAAGTAGTCTATGGTGATGTCACTGGTGTAGCAGGCAGCGATCGTCTGGCCTTAGCTGCGCGTTTTCTTGTGTATTCTACGTGACGATCTTCGTAAACAGGTTGTAGGCCAAGATATATACGTTGAGTGGCTTCTGCAAAATTCTGAATGGTTCTTGTGTTCGCAAAGTCCGAGAATGATTTATGAGGCTCCCCCAATTCCCTCCATGTAGTGGCGACAGAAAAATTCATAAACAGCTCGTTGGTTGTCAATAGAAGAACCGGATTTGTTGGCTTTCCCCAAATGTCCGGTCTGCGGCCCCATTTGACAAACTGTCGTAAAATCGCTTTCTCCCTGTCTGTAAAATCGTCTCTCAAAACGGAGAGAACGATGATTGCGCCAGGAAGCTTTTTGCCAACTTTTTTAAGTTGGTCGAGATCCTTTGCTTTTATCAAATCGCCCTGCCCGAGGGACTTAGATTCACCAATGAGCAAATCTGGAGGAGTATGGACATCGGGTCGATCTTCTCCTAGCCAGACAACAAAATCGACCTCAGAATCTATGCCATCAAACTTGAGGTTCATGGCTGTGGAAAAAGTCATTTCAGGAAAACCTGACCCCGAGAATCCTTGGATCACACGCAGCGTTAAGAGGGCACTGTATGCACCTCGCCCGTAGTCAGGGACAGAGAAGGGGCCGACCACGCGATAGTGCCAATTTTTATTGGCCTCCTGGAGTGTAGCTTGCGGAAAGCTATACTGATTCAAGCATCTCTCACAAGCGAGCACATAATCCGTCAAAGTTAAACTATGCCAGTTTTTTGCGTGACAGTGAGGACAATCCGTTTCTAAGCCAAGCCGGACTATATTTCTATCCGTGAAATCTGACATTTGCAAATCTGGCAACGAATGCGTTTGTTGGCGTCGGGAAATTAGGTCCATCCAATCTTTGACTGGCGCACTTCTCCGCTCAAAAGTTTCTTCTACTGTATTTGTGTCATTATTTCTTTGGCGAACACCGCCGGCCATCTTATTGAGCAGTTGCAATGTCTTTAGATCTTTTGGCTCTTCTCCTTGGTGAGTGGGAAATCGAAGCGCGAGAAACGGCATATCTGGGGGATAGGAGCGTGAATTCTGCGTTCTACGGGGTCTGGAAATCTGGCATGATGGCCGGATGC
>Ga0315281_10011804_pt1 | contig 11937 bp, 10 predicted proteins | sample YL17G07_0_MG_FD_204540 | JGI IMG/M metagenome (GOLD analysis project Ga0315281, IMG submission 204540) | Sediment microbial communities from Yellowstone Lake, YNP, Wyoming, USA - YL17G07_0 | ecosystem: Environmental > Aquatic > Freshwater > Lake > Sediment | place: USA: Wyoming | collected... | reverse complement strand
CCTAGACCCTGACGCGTAACGAGTCCGATACGTACCCCCATCTCCTGAGTGATGGCCAGTGAGAAAGTGATCAAGAAAAGTACCCATAGCATCTTGAGTCCGAAGTGGGCACCCACGATGGAATAAGTACTGATGCCACCTGCGTCGTTGTCGGCATTGGCTGCTATAATACCGGGCCCGATTACGCTGAAAAAGAAAAGTACCCGAGGCCAGAAATTTTTCACTTTCTCTTTGAGCATTAGGCTTTAGGCATAAAATGACGCAATATATCATCCACCGTAACAAGACCCAGGATCTCTTTTTTGTCACCCAGTACGGCCACGGTATGCAGATTGTACTTGGTCATTATCTCTGCGATGTACTCAATGTCCGAATCCACGTTCACCGTCTGGTGGGTGCGGATTTTTTTCATTATCTGGCGCAGTTTTTTAGCAGGAGGATACACAATAAGGGCCCGCATCGAAACAATGCCCTGTAGTTTCCCCTGGTCGCTGACCACATAGACGAAACTGATTGAACGAAACCGTTCAGAAACAGCGCGGATGCGTTCACACGCCTCTGCTACTGTACAACTCATGTCCGCTTTGATGAATTCCGTTGTCATCAAGCCTCCTGCCGTGTCGTCCTCGTATTTTAAGAACTCTCGCACCGTCTTTTTCTTCTTGTCCGAAAGGCTAGCCATGATCCTTCGCCGGTCCTTGGATTTTAGAGTTTTAAGATAATCTACAAGCTCGTCGACAGGAATATGAGACATGACTCCCGTCAGCCTTTCTGCTTCGAGGTGGGTCAGCACTTCTTTTTGGGCTTCAGGCTCCAACTCGCCAAGCACTTCGGCGACAACCTTGGGCTCCAAAGCCTGCACCAGACGGTGAGACTGGTGAGGATTAAGATCCTCCACGATGTTTGCAAGATCCGCCGGATGAAGTTTGACCAGTTCCTCAGAGATTTTTGAGAGCATCAATGATTTGCCGACCACCTGAACATTTTCCCAATCTATGAACGATGGTTTCATCCACGAAAACGGCGGAATTCTATCGACCCCCAGACGACGCAGAAGCCCGCGTGTGCTTACATCGATTCCCACAACTTTTAGATCGCCACCCACGATACCGATACGAAGGTCATTCACCCTGACCACACGTGTGCCCTTGAGATCCACAATCTGCTTATCGAGAATATCGCGCGAAAGCATGATATCCGTTGGCCTGATTTCATAAGATGATACCTTTTCGGAGCGGATATTCAGTGATACTTCCCCTTTGCTCATATTTTCCACCGCACCATAATCAAAAGCCTTCATGACCCCGTTAACCTTGTATGCCACGGCAACAACGGATGGAAATTTTCCTCCATTCGTGTGACAAATAAAATCAGATACTTTTCCGAGCATCTGATCCGTATTATCCATGATGTCCGCGCCCAGAAGGCGGGAGAAAAAAAGCATGAGGGTGTGCTTAGCGGGTCTTTAATCCTAGCTATCTTAATCTTGCGCTACTGGCTTGGCAATAGCCATATTTGCTCAATGTTCAGGTGTGGACTATATCAAAAGCCCCCGAAGATTTACTACTGCAAAAAGTTTCCCGCCGATGTTGCACGGAACTTTCTTATCTATGACCCATTCAGCCGGCTACCGCTTTCCCATATTCACCGGCCCGACCACTTCTTCCCATGCGCTGGATCTTCGATCATCGTAATTCTGAGCGGGTTGAGTGAAAGCAGGCGGAACGGAAGAGATGAGTCTCTTTCTCACAGCAAGAACCCGCTGACCTGAGCCTTCTTCATTTCTTTCCTCAACCATGTAAGATTTTCCGAGAGCTACCTGAAGACTTTCTCTTATTGCCTCCACTCTTTCTCCTTTGACGTAAATTTTTTCTGCCTCGGAAGTTCCAAAAAGGGCCTGTTGACCGACCGAATCCGTGTAAATCAAATCGCCTTCGGCACTTCCGCGAAGGGCTCTTTCGATTTCCGAACGATAAACGCCCCATTCCGCGGAAAGGAGGGCATTTCGTCGATCTGGCTCTAAATCTAGAGCTAATTGGCTTGAATCAGACTTTGGCATCGGGACATTTAGGATATACGTTTGTTATTATTATAACATATTTATTTTATTATGTAAATATATCCTTGCCCCCGTGTTGCCATTTGCCTATACTGACTGCATCTATAAAAAACTATGATAAAGCGCGCTCTCATATCGGTTTCGGACAAAAATGGAATAGTGGATTTTTCCAAAAAACTCGATGCCAAGGGGATTGAGATCCTTTCCACAGGAGGAACCGCTAAACTGCTGAGAGAAAATGGGCTGGATGTGATTGATGTGAGTGATTTTACCGGCCACCCGGAAATGATGGATGGACGTGTGAAAACGCTGCATCCGAAAGTCCATGGAGCCTTGCTCGCGTTGAGGGATAATGCGGAACACATGAAAGAGGTGGAAAAACATGGCATCGGCCTGATTGATCTTGTCGTGGTCAACCTGTACCCCTTTGAGGCAACCGTGCAGAAGGCGGATGTAACGGAAGCAGAGGCCATTGAACAGATCGATATCGGCGGACCCAGCATGATGCGAAGCGCGGCAAAAAACTTTAAATCGGTCACCGTGGTGACGGACCCTAAGGATTATGAAAAGGTAGCCGCTGAAATTGAGCAGGCAGGAGATACGAGTTTAGAAACCCGACGGACGCTCGCGGAAAAAGTTTTTATGACCACAGCTCAGTACGATAGTGTCATTGCTGCCTACCTGACGGGAGGCAAATCTAAGCACATCATCTTAGACAAGGTGATGGACTTACGATACGGGGAAAACCCGCATCAGAAAGCTGCTTTTTACCAAGATAGACACCCTCACGGAGGCGCATCCCTTGTAACCGCTAAACAGCTTCAGGGTAAGGAACTCAGCTACAACAATATAATGGATGCCGATGCCGCCTTAAGCTTGGTGCGGGAATTTTCTGACCCGACGGTGGCCTTTATCAAACACGCCAATCCCTGTGGAATTGCGACCGCCCAAAACATCAATGATGCCTTCATCAACGCTTATGAAGGAGATTCCAAATCGGCTTTCGGGGGTATTATTGCTCTTAATCGACCCTGCAGCAAAGATCTGGCGGAGACCATTGTCGGACAGTTTTTTGAAGTGGTGATTGCTCCGAGCTTTGAAACCAAGGCTCTGGAGGTTTTTAAAGCGAAACCGAACTTACGGATTCTGGAAACAGGTGATATTCAGCCTGAACCTCATGGCAAAACCTATCGCCGGGTTTCTAACGGCGTTCTCATTCAGGACGCGGACGTCGGTCAGATAAAGGAATCCGATCTGAAAGTCGTAACCAAAAAGAAACCCACGCCACAACAGATGAAAGATTTATTGTTCGGATGGCGCGTGGTGAAACACGTTAAATCCAACGCCATTGTTCTCGCGAAAAACGGAATGGCCGTAGGCATCGGCGCCGGCCAGATGAGCCGGGTAGACGCCGTAGAACTGGCTATTCACAAGGCTCTGAAACGCGAAGATGACTCCGTCATGGCCAGCGATGCCTTCTTTCCTTTTGCCGACAGCATCGAGACCGCCGCCAAATACAAGATCCGCGCCATCATTCAACCCGGAGGTTCGATGAAAGATGAGGAGGTGATAAAAGCCGCCGACAAGGCAGGGATTGCGATGGTCTTTACAGGAACTCGGGCGTTCCTACATTAAACATCAGATGTTTTTTCTGCTTCCTCTCCGCCCTTGGCGGGCTTGACGTCTTTTTCGCCTGTGGCTTCTTTTCCACCCTTTTTTTGAATGGCAAAAAAAGGGTGGAGCCCAAAAAACCACTGGGGGCTTGCGAGGCGGATCCATCTTTTTACCGTGTCCAAGCGAACAACCGCCCGCCACCCCCAGACCCCCGTTTCCTTTTCCCAACACAAAAAACAAACAATAAAAATATCTCCCCTTTGCATGAGGGGGAGTCCCGTAGAGGCGATTCACGAATCGCCTAGGGGAGAGGGTCGTGGGGTCGAAAAAAACAAAAACAGAAAAAAAGGCTCGTATCTTGTATAATAAGTGCATGAATTCCCTAATTGAGAAAACAATCATCGGGCTTCCTAAATTCAAGCGTGTTGTTGTCGGGCTTTCGGGTGGGGCGGATAGCGTGGTGCTGACCCATGTTTTAAAGGAAGCGGGATATGAAGTGATTGCGGCCCATCTGAATCATGGAATTCGCGATACGGCGGGAAAAGACGAGGCGTTTGTGAAAGACCTGTGCAAAAAATGGGAACTGAAATGCATTGTGAAAAAAACAAAGATTCCCAAAACGGGCAATCTGGAAAACCATGCGCGTGAAGCCCGTTATGCTTTTTTGGAAGAAGTGAGGAAAAAGGAAAAGGCGGACTTCATTGCCGTGGGTCATCATTTTGACGACCAGATTGAAACGGTGCTGATGCACATGGCACGCGGGGCGGGACTGCGGGGCAGGCGAGGTATGATGAAACGGACAGGTTTTATTTTACGGCCTCTCTTGGACATTATGAGAGAGGAAATCGAGACTTATGCGAAAAAGCATAAATTGGATTTTTGCACGGATGAAATGAATTTTGATACCCGTTTTGATAGGAGCAGACTTCGGCAAATCGTGATTCCTGAACTGAAGAAAAATCCTGAATTCATTCCGTCGATCCGTCAACTGACTCGGGATGCTACCCAAAAACTGGAGCAATTGTCGAAAGAGGCAACGGCTTGGCTGAAGGAAAATAAAGAGGAAACGGGGTTTGACCGACAGGCTTTTAATAAGCTCTCTAAAGAGCTCCGTTCCGAGATTCTGATTCAGCTTCTGGGTCCGGTGGACCTGTATCAGAAGACGATTGATGCTCTGGTGGGATTTTTAGAAACGGGAGAAACCGGCAAGCTGATGCAGGTTAAGGGTCAAACGTTTTTGATTCAGTATGATAAGATTCTGCTGAATCCGAAAGCTCCTAAAGCTGGACTTCCGAAAGTAAAAATCAGCGAAGCCGGAATCAACTGGGGCAACTGGGCCATTGTGAATCGGGCGGGGGAAAGCCTGTTTGTCCGTTCATGGAAGGCGGGAGATAAATTTCAACCCAGCGGAATGAAAGGTCATAAAAAGTTGCAGGACTTTTTTACGGACCGTAAGATCCCTAAACAGGAACGCATGGAAATTCCTGTCATCGTGGACGAGAATGATGCTATCATTGCGGTTGGAAATCTGCGGGGAGCGGAAGGGTCCGAAGAACTTCTGAAACGTCTGCAGTTAACTATTAGCGACTAGACATGAAAAAACTGCTTCTTATATCTCTCATTCTTTTTGCCTTCAGCGGAGCGGCTTTTGCCTATACGGATACGGCCGTGCGGATCCAGGTTGATTTTGGTGACCCGGACAATCGGAATGTGGTGGTCACTTATGGAGATATCAAAACCCTAATTCATTACACGGGTTTATGCACCAAGCCTGAAACGGGTGACTTTGTGACTCTTGGAGTGCGTGACCGGCTGGACGGGATTGGCGACAGCCTTAAGACCGGTGACTACCATGCGTGCGATATCGATCAGGCGGAGCAGATTGATGAGATATTGAAGGTGGAAGGAATTTATGGCGCTGATACTACCTTACTTGTTTCAGATGAGACTAAGAATCTTTACCGGATTTATTTCAGCAGCACGTGCAGCGCGGTAAAGGGTTATCTGCATCAGAATATCTATGCGCGTCTTTACGGCTCAACGCTTACCAAAGGTGATCGCTTTTATCTGCCCCGGAATCAACTGCAATGCGGTCTTAACTACGTGGAAACGCTTTCGGATGAAGACATGAGCAATCCGAATCAGACGGTTCCATCGATTGCCGATATTGCGGAACAAAATAAAGATGCTCTGACAGCCCCGATTGATTCGCATGATACAAAACGTCCGACGGCTGCCGGCGATCCACGGGCCATATCGGGCAACGGGAAGGTCTATGTTTACTGGAAAGCGGCAACGGATGATAAAGGAGTGGATCACTACGTTGTGGTCTACAGTAAGTACCGCCAGAATATACGGAAGCTCACCATCAACGATCTTAGCACTTATGTGACGAGTACAAAGACGAGCGCTGAGATTCCGAATTTACAGGTGGATTTACCCTATTATTTTTACGTGAAAGCTGTGGATGCTGCTGGCAACGAAAGTTCGGACTGGACGGTCGAGGTGACAGCTACTCCCCGCTCGATATCTGTGATTGGTACCCCCGAAAGCACCGCTTTAAATTTGAAGCAGACGATAGAAAATTCGGGATCTTTTCTTTTCCGATGGAATCGTACTACCGCCGTTCAACGGCAATCGGTCATTCTGGAAGTCGATGGAACTCGTGATTTTACCTCCAATGACTGGGCAAACTCGTACATCTGGATTTCAAAAAAAGACGCCAGAAAGGGTAAACCTCTTACCCTGACGGTAAGGACGTATGGCATGTACGGACAGATGGCGGAAGAAACGATTGAATTTAGTTTTTAGGCATTTCGCCCCGAATCACTTCGTACCATTTTCCCTGACGCGTGATTAGGAGGTTCTTTTCGCCTGCGCACTGCCAGCCGTTTAGTGTGGTGGTAACCTCTGTCGGTTCATCGATGATGAATTCATCATCCGTGGTCAGATAAACAAAGTGAATCAGCCCCTGATTTTCTTTTTCATCATAATTTTCCATAAGACACTCCCCTTTTCGCATAGCCTCGCGAGCCTTATCCAGAGCATCTTTGACGGCCAGCGATTCGATGCCGGTCTGAACCGTTTTTGCGGTCGGCTCAACCACCCGCTGATTGATGTAGTTTTGATATTGAGCGTATCCCGTATCCGCCGCCATCATGAGAGCCACATATAGAATGATAGAGATGACAAAGTACAGGTATTGGAAGAGATCCCGCTCGATGGAAGTTTTGGTGATTTTTTCTGACGTGATGAAATAAACCGCTACCATCACCGCAACGAGTACGAGTCCCAGGATTTTAATCGTGTTTGTAGCCTGATTTATGATGAGGAAAAAGGGCGTGAAGAGCCAGACAATGCCCAAAAGAATGATTAGACTCCCAGCCACCACCGCCTGAATCCGCTTTTTGTGATGCACCTTGGCTGCAATCAGGTGGTCGACCACGAAGATCCAATATTTCTTCTGCAGAACATTGAGAGAATAAACAATCAGCATCTCAAAAAAGGCGAATGCGGCAAAAAAGACCAAAAAGAAAAGTAGAGGAGGGATGATGCTGGAGCCGAATCCTATGGGCATTTTTGTTTTTATATGGCAAGACAACCTTGCCTACTTTATTGAATGTTTCGGCAGGGGGATCTTGCCGGGAAGTTTTAAGTTATCGCTCTGTTGGTACATTGACCAAACTGGCCAATTCTTCAACGGAGCGGGCCTGCATGATATTATCCTTTGCAGATCGAATGGATGCAACTGAAGTCCCTTCAATGGCGGCCAGATATTTTTGCTGAGTTTCTGAATCGACCAGTGCCACAACATTTTTTCCGTAAGCCTCGGTCCCCACGATTTCACATTTCTTTCCGCCAATATGAACAAACCCGTCTTCGTTCTGAATATCAGGGATGGTGATTTGGTTGGTTTTTCCTGCAGCCACGGCCTGCTGAATCATTTCTAGAGAAGCATTGATGAATTGATTTTCGGAAGCCTCTTCGCCTACATGAATATGTTTAAGAGCCAGCTCTTCCAATTTCTGAATAGCCGGAGGAAGATTCCCTCGGTCCTTTTCCAAAGAAGAATGACTTGGGTGCATTTGCTCCTCAAGGTCTCGCTCAATGCCTCCTGTGACCATAAGCCCTAGAACCAGGGCCGCGGTGAATTTGGATTTAGGTCCGAAAATCTTAGACCTTACCTGTTCGGCCGTCTTCACGGGAGATTCGACTCCAGCCAAAGAATCCGTATCCTCTCTTCGGTATAAAGTTTCGTCGCCGATGATGCTGTCTTTATCTTCTCTCACGAGATTGTGACTAAGAGATGTTTGTCCATCTGCAATCTATCACTTTCCCCTGAAAATATCAATGGTTAATAAAGGAAATTGGAATTACGTCAAGGTAATCTGAAATCACACAATTCTGCCACCCCTCCTTAGACTGCCTTTCTTTTTACATTATTTGGTCGTGTTTGTCTTTCGTCCTTTTTTGACGGCAAAAAAGTACTGCAAAAAACCGCTGGGGCCTATGAACCGTATAACCATCTTCTTGCCTTATTCCATCTTCATAAACGGTCATAGCCCCCAGACCCCTTTGGCCTTATTTCATCCGGTCGCCCCTAACTAGGTCCGTGAGGCTTGCTCCTGACGTATCCGATTGTGCCCCTATTTAAAAAAACAAAAATACCCCCTTGTTAAAGGGGGATAGGGGGATTTAAAACAAACAGCAAAAATATCTCCCCCTTGGTAAGGGGGAGACAGAGGGGGTCAAAAAATAACATGGTGAAATGGCCCGCTCAACCCCGACGAATCGGAGGAGCGGGCCAAGGGTGTCAGGAGTGGACGAGCGCCTACTTCGTGATGAAGTGGATCTCGCCGTTGACCTGCGCAGGAGTGACCGTGTACTCGAACTCGCCCGCATGGGTGAGTGTGATGGCAAATCGGAGTGATTCGCCACCGCTTCGGGGGTGAACCTCGCCTATGACGACGCGGTTCAGCGGGATCTCTGAGAGGGTCAGGATTCCCTGACTACTCGACCACTTGGCCTCGTAGGGGAAATTGATCTCCTGCGGACCCGTGATGTCGACCTTGTCGACCATCATGGCTCCTCCTGTGAAGAGGAACGAAAGCGTACCCGTGGGTGCCTGTGGGGCAACTCCGGACTCGTCCGTGTTGCCCGCATCCATGGGTACAGCCCGTGCTGTAGCAGCATCGGCGATGAAGTCCGGCATGCCGGCCTCCAGAAAGCCCTGGCTGAACAGCCTTGTGGCTTCGTCCTCGGCGGCCTTGGCGGACCTTTCATAGCATCCGCTTGCGAAGATGATGGCACCCGCGCTGACTGCTTTTCCGACAGCTTGTCTCATAGTCATTCTAACCTTTCCCCCTGTCTATAGCAGGGTAACTCCTGTGATTTACGTGAGCTGAAATACCACCAATTGCAGTGATGTTCCGACAAACACGCGGACGGATTCTAGCATAGATAAAACAGAACCCGCAATTTTTGACTCACCCCCTAAAATCCATTCTCAATCAAACTGCCCCCTCTCTAACTACGTTAAAGAGGGGGAATGGTTTTGGGTGTGAGCGAATCGTAATATCATTAGCCCCCTCTTTGCCATTGCAGAGAGGGGGAGGATTTATGGATGAGGTTTGTAGGGGGTGAGTGCCTTGTTTTTCCGCCCTTTTCTGCTACAATTTGGATGTGAAAGGGGTCGTGGGATACTACTTGACAAAAAAACAAAAATAGTCTATAGTTTTCTACTGTTTTATCCCCTATGAAACCGCATAAACTAGAGCAACAGCAACGGCTTCCCGAATCTTTCCGACAATCTTCTGTGCTGACACGTTACCGCCAGCTCATTCACGCTGCTGTGGTGGCGCTTTCTTTGTCGGGTGCAGTGGCTTGTAATGGCGATAATACGCCCGATAAACCTGACGGCAAACCGGATTCGGGACAAATGGCGGATGGAGGAATGTCCGGTGTGGATTCCGGAACCGATAGCGGAACGGATTCCGGAGTAGACGGAGGCAACCCCGATGCGAGTGATGAGTGTGCTGACCTCAAGTTCGATGAAACGGAATGGAAAGCCAGCAAGCTTATCCACTATGGAGATGAGGGTACGATTGAGATAACTGACCCCAAGGACCTCTACGACGGTATCAGTGTGCAGGTTAAATCGAAGACTCTGGAACGGGAAACCGATATTATTGTGGTTATGGCTCCCAGTACGGTAACCCTGCCTGGCGAATATGGAGATCCTGTTACAGGTGAGCCAGTGACAAATGATATGGAACTGAACGGTCTAAGACTGATGAATCTGGACGCTGTTCATCCGTATAAGAAAGCAGATACGGGAGACTGTGTTTTCAACGAAGTGGGCTTCAACCAGGAGATGATGAAAGAAAGTGCCAACAAGCCCGTTATCACGGTTCGACAGCGCATTTACAGCATGATTCACCGAGTGAAGGAAGGATTGTATGACATTGCCGGATCCCGTTTTGAAGTGGAACATAAAAACGGTGACACGATAGCCAAAACCCCTTCATTTTCCGATATTCTTTTTGCAAACCATAAGCCGGTGGGTAAGGTGAGCGCATCGGCCGATGCCGATGGTTATATTACCCTGGATATCAGCGAAGTCACCGATGAAGGCAGTCATATTGCCGACATGCTGGAACTGGAAATTGACGGACATACCTTTACTCGAACCTCCAATCCCGATCGGTGGATTTCCGACGAAGTTTTCCCGAACGGAACACAAACCCTGAAAGGCAAAGTTCTAGGAGGCAACTCGATTGTGTACGGCAACCCTGATGACGTCCTGCCTATTTCCGAGGAGGCAACGGTGAACGTGGAGTTACCCGATACCACCGCTCCCGGTGCACCCGCACTCGATCAATCGGACATGACCGTGGGTCCTGCCGTTACTATGGTCACCATCAGCGGAGATATTCCGAATCCCAGTGATACTGCAACTGTTCAGATGAGAATGGATGGCGGAAGCTGGGTGGATATGAGTACTTATACGGCAGGCGACAATCGCTTTATGTTGGATGTTGCCCCTGGAGCAACCTACGAATTCCGTGCCGTGGACAGCTCCGACAATGCCAGCGGTGCCGTAGGACTAACCGTGAGCGTGGACACTATGGCCCCCATGACTCCTGTTGTGAATTTACCTGCCACCACCACCGTCGGTCCAAATAATCTGGCCGTAAACGTAATGGGAACCCTTCCTCAGCCTGCTGATACGGTGGCCCTGGAAGTGCAGATTGACGGCGGAACCTGGACAGCAGTAACTGGATATACAAGTGGTGACAGCACCTACAGCTTTAACGTAAACGGGCCTGCCATGGTAAAACTGCGAGTGAAGGATTCCTTCGGTAACACCGCCGAAACCAGCACTTACACCATCAATCTGGATAACGTGGCTCCTGTGGACATTATGGTGGATAAGGCCATACAAATTCTACCCATTGCCGCCACCGAATTTACCGTGAACCTGACTGTGAGCGCCGATACCGAAAAAGTCTATATCTACAAAGACGGTGCGTTTTATGATGAAGTGCTTACGGGAGGCCAGACGATGTTCGCGGTGCCTGTGACTCATGCGGCAGGAACAACAGCAACTTATGGATTTGCTCCGTTAGATCAATTTGAGAATGAAGGAAATAAGAAGGATGTGGAGGTACAGATGGCACCAGCTCCGACGATTAGTAATTTGGCGATAGATTGTAGTGGGACAAGCGATCTATGCCTGTCAGGCGGACTAACTTACCCTGTCAGATTCACGGTTTCCGATGTCACTGAATGTACAGCTATTGCCACAACACAGTCAGGTACAGGAACACCAGGTTCAACTTCAAGTGTTACCATTGTTGGTAACACTGGTTCATTTATCTATACAACTGGTCAATATGGTTTTGATGTCATCCGGATTAACCTGACATGCATGGGGGCGGGCGGGGAGGAGTCTGCATTCATCGACATCACACTTTATTAAATAAAGATTTTAGAATATTCTTAAAAGAGAGAGTACCAATTAATAAAGCTGAATATCTATAAAGCTTCTGATGCCTTGACTAGTTTCCAAGACAATCCTAACCGTGTCTAACCCATAAGTACCCGAAGTGTACATAAACCTGCCAATATCCCCCTCGAAAATTGGCTCACTGACAACACCTGGGCTACCTGAGCCAGACAAGAATGCAACGCTAGCTATAACCGTATCAGGCTGAGAAATTTTGAAACTTACTGGGTATTCAATCCCCCCAGACAAGCACAGC
>Ga0315281_10011803_pt1 | contig 11937 bp, 14 predicted proteins | sample YL17G07_0_MG_FD_204540 | JGI IMG/M metagenome (GOLD analysis project Ga0315281, IMG submission 204540) | Sediment microbial communities from Yellowstone Lake, YNP, Wyoming, USA - YL17G07_0 | ecosystem: Environmental > Aquatic > Freshwater > Lake > Sediment | place: USA: Wyoming | collected... | reverse complement strand
ACATTTAGAGCGTAAGGTGCATAGAGGGGAGTGCCATCTATTGCGTGAAATAAGGTGGGCTGGATGCCGAGCTCAATTCCTGCTACGGCAGAAGCTACGACTATACCCATATAGCTTCCCATGACTACTCCTAGTAAACGGCGGGGCGAAGTAGCTTCCGTATTACTGGCTATTACTTTATAAATGAAATATCCCACTAACGGAAGAACAATGGCCATGTTAAAACAATTGGCACCGAAGGTGAGTAGACCACCATCGCCGAAAAATAGAGCCTGTATTCCCAGTACGACCGAAACCCCTAATACGGCAGCCCAGGGTCCCAGTACGATGGCCAGAAGCGTGCCTCCAACCGCATGACCGGTCGTGCCTCCCAGTAAGGGAACATTAAACATCATTAAAACAAAGGAGAATGCGGCGAAAAGGGCCAGCACTGGCACAGTGCGGTTAGTTAGAACCTTGCGGACACGATTAACGGCTAAATACCAGAAAGGTACTGCGACTGCATACATGGTTCCCGCTGTAGCTGGGCTCAAATAACCGTCAGGTATGTGCATCTGATACTCCTTTATTTCCTCATTCTAATTGCGACTAGTTGCAATATAAAAGTAAAAAAATAATATGTACCATTCAGTTAGGCTTTATTTTTACAAGTATCACAGAGACCGCTCATCACGACATGTTTGAAAATAACCCGAAAGCCATATTTTTCCGCAAGAGACTGCTCAACCTGATTGAAGAGATTTTCCGAGCATTCCACGGTTTTGCCACACCTACTGCAAACCAGGTGATGATGATGTCCTTCTTCAGCGTGATGGTAGATGAAATGATTGCCGGATCCACTCTTGAAAACACATCCGGCCTGTTCCAAGATATCCAGAGTGCGGTAAATAGTAGACTTATTTACTCTCGGCATCTTGCTCTGCACATAGTCGATGATATTCTCTCCTGTAAGATGTGAATGAGCATCGTGAATAATGTCTGTTATCAGTCTTCTCTGGGGAGTTAGCTTCAGTCCTTTTTCTTTTAATGTTTTCAAACAACTCATGGTAATTGCACCTAGTTGCAATTATATTTAATACAATAGGCAGTTGTCAAGTACTAAAGACCGCGGAAATGGAATAGGCAATGATATACTTCGGCACGTAGCCTGCACTCACACGCTCAAAACTTCCCGACACAAAATAGTATGTTGTTACGTTCGAGTAAACATCGGGATGTTTGATTTCTTGCACGTATGATTACCCATCTGGGAATGAGTCTATCAGCATTTTACCGCAAAAGTGTCCCCTTACTTCTTTCCGGCCTTAATCAATAAAAAACCAATGGCTGTCAATACGAAACCAATTGCACCTTCCACTCCCGTCAACCAATAAGGGTCGGGAATTGGTTTTGGTATTCCAAATTTGACATGGTCTATCAACCCCATCAGGGCTATTAATACAAAAAACATTCCTGGAAATAATAAATATCTTTCCCACGATATTATCGACTTTGCGCCGTCAGGGTTTAAAATATTGTTTAGTTTTTTACCTTCGAAGATAAACAATAATAGGCCTAATAGAAGCATAACGACAGACACACCCATCCAACCAACATAGAAAGATGCGATACCAATACCCAAAATAGCTATGATACCACCATACAAACCGCCTTCAGCGATGTACTCTAAAAGCTTATTTGATTGGGAATCTTCCTTCTCGTTAGTGTCTTTGCTTGAAACAGAAAATAATTCTGTTTCGTTTTTATTGAAGGCATCAAGTACGTTTTCGGTCACTTTACTTCTCTTGCCCCATAAATCCCGCCGCATTGCCACTGCAACTCTAACAAATGAACCTCGATTAGGGTTTCTGATGAATTCAGAAAGGGACCTTATGACATCATCACTGGCAAATACAAAACTATGTAGAAATTCTGTTTCGATTTCTTTCTTTACATCATCCAGATTGGTGAGGTCATTCCTGAATTGCCTTGTTTTTCCCAAACCTGTTTTTGGGTCAAGTTGTGTCAGCATAAGAATTAAAATAGCGAGGTATCTTGTCTGCTTGAAATTCTGTTCTCTTGTTCTCACATATCTTCGCTGTTGTAAGTATGCCTGGACAAACGCTCCTACAATACCACCGAAACCCAGGGCTGCAATGACCGAAATAACAACTCCAATTGTATCTGTCACGAACCTATTATGCCCCTAACGACACCCAATTTCAATAAGTCTTCTCTCAGTCCTATTCAGCATTCCTAAGCATTCTATCACCAAGCGGAACATTAACGGAAAATAGCGTACCTGTCATCCAGCGTGCTCGTTTTGTAAGGTTATATTGTATCGTACAACACGATTCCCTTACCTAGTCTGAACAAAGAGCCGTGTTCTTCTACAGCGAGTGTGCGGACTTCGTGCCATTTATCCGCGAGTTGAGCAAAAATGGCCGTTAACGCCACAAAACGCTAGAAAGTTTATTTATGATTCGTCAGATGTTTCGAGTCTAACGAGGAAAATGCTATAGGTTTGCTAAGAGGTATCACTTAAAGCATATTGCCAGCAGTCTGTACTAATCCCTGGCTGGGTCAAAATCTTTGCGAGAACCCGGAGGCTGCTAGTGTTCATGGAAGTATCAACAATAAGGAAGCCAATCAATCAGAGCGTATTACCTGGTTTAACCCGTAGGGGAATTCCAGCCACCAGCAGATAGACTTCGTCTGACTCCTGAGCCAGCATTTGATTTGCCCGACCCAGAGAATCGCGATAAAGCCGTCCCATGCGGTTATCCAGCACCAACCCCAAACCGACCTCGTTGCTCACAACAAGGAATGAGGCTCTTACCTTTTTCATGCACATCTGAAGTTGTTCAATCTCAGCAACAACCTCTTTCTCCAGCACCGAATCATCGATAGTATCAAATTGCTTTTCATCATAACGGCTGAAAATATTGTTTACTAGCATGGTAATGCAATCTATGACAATGAGTTGGGCATCTCTGGCATTTGTTTCAATCTGCATCCCGATATTGGTGACAACCTCCATGGTGCGCCAGTTAGTCGGTCTATCCTTCTTGTGCTTTTCGATGCGCCGTCGCATATCTTCATCGCCCGCAGTCGCGGTTGCTACGAAGAGTACATTTTCTCCGTTCCGGCGTGCATATTCCTGGGCGAAACGACTCTTGCCGCTTCGCGCCCCACCCAAAAGCAGAATGATTTTCGTCAACGAACCTTTCTGTGTCATTTTCCCACCAGTTCTATCTTCTTAATATCCCAGAACCAGTGCTCGCCTCTTTTCACTGTTTCGGCGTCACAAATTTCCACGCGTTTTCTAAAAATGGGGCCATCAACTACCAGTGTATGGAATTCCCCTGCCTCGCCACAAGGAGTGATCTCTTTATTCAAGTCTGCGAGATCTTTCAGAAATTTCTCATCCAGCATCCTCCCCAGCCATTCTTTCCCCATGAGGTCAGCCCTGGTGGCAATGACTTTAGCCTCAAAGCCCAGCCCGATGAAATCCAGGAAAATTTTACTCTGGTTCTCGCCCCAGAGAGGTAAAATCGGGGTAATGCCAGATGGCGCACAAACTTTTTCAATCCATTCCCGGTGGGGTTCAAAATCAATATCACCAAAAACTCCGGTAATTACCTCATTATTGCTGAGCTCATTTAAAGCGCTCGTAAAGACACTCTGATAATTATCATCCGTTGTAGGGAATTGGAGCAATGGTATCTCCATAGCTTCCGATTGTTGACGAATCCACTGAGCCGCTATCCCATGACTGCAGGAACGTTGTCCACCCTGAGTAACCATATTCAAAAGGTAAACTATTTTTATACCTTGCTGTGTTGCCTTATAAGCGGCCAAACAACAGTCCTTGCCTCCACTCCAGGAAATAAAGGCTTTTTTCATTTTCATACGCCTTCTTCTAGTAGTTGTATTTATCTATCAGATGAGAAACATCATTCAGAAGACAGAGGATGTTGGCTTCCGGATATGTTTCAACAATGCTTAAAGACGCGGGGTCGAGTTTGATATTCCAGCGACTCTTCATCTCAAGTTCCAGTAACTGACAAATCAAAGTGCGCAGGATCCCCGCATGGGCAACCACGAGGATCGTCTTATCTGCCTGATGGTCTGCTAAACGGGCCTTAAATTTGGCAACGCGGTCCTCGAGTTCAACCAGGCTTTCACCACCGGGATAAGCCAAAGATGGGCTGCGGTTAATCCACATTTGTTCTACTTCGGGAAATTGATTATGGATTTCGGCAAATTTGAGTCCCTCCAGCTTACCGAAGTCGATTTCTCTCAATTCGGGGCAGGTGGTGACTTTCAAATTGTGCTTGGCGGCAATAATACAAGCCGTGTCGGAGGCCCGTTTCAGTTCGCTGGAATAAACGAAGTCAATCTTCTCCGTGGCTAGTCGGTTCCGCAATTGTTCCGCCTGCCACAAGCCAGCTGTTCCCAGAGCAATATCGGTCTTCCCCCAGTATCTCAGGGAGCTTTGTAACTCGGTCTCTCCATGTCTCACCAGAAGTAAACGGGACAAATCTTTTCCTCTTTACAGTAACCAGTGTCTAAAAGTTAAGGCATTAATCGCTAGGAGCACGGTGGTCAGAGCAATCTCATTGATGGCACCATAAGTATCTCCGGTTAAACCACGTAGATGGTGTTTAAAATAAAGAGCCGCCAGGGTGATTGTCAGCCAGGCACTCGCCATAATAACCAGTCCTGCTACCCTGAATAACAAGACTGCTATCAACAAAGCGACCAAAGTTGCTAGCAAGAACGCCTTCCAGCTTACCACTTGTTTGAAAGATTTGCCTAACCCGGTAGCCCTGGCATACGGGTAGGTAAAAATTGAATTAACCATTGCCCAGCGGCTCATCGTGGGAGCCAGTAATAATGTATATGGCATCCATTTCTCAGGGATACTGTTCAATGACACGTACTCAACCATCAGAAACAAGACCAGCCCAACTGCCCCAATCCCCCCGATACGGCTATCATGCATAATCTCCAGTCGGCGTTCCGGAGTGCGGTGCCCTGCCATACCATCTATCGTGTCAACCAGTCCATCCAGGTGCAGACCTCCACTCAGTATCACCAGTGCCGCCAATAGCAGGACATTAACCAGACTGGCGGGGAGAAATAAATTGAACAGATAATGCAAGCCTAATAAGATAAGTCCGATAATGATGCCTACCACCGGGAAATAGGCAGTCGCACGACCTATTTGCTCGCTTGTGAAGTCGCGCTTGACGGGCAGGATAGTGAGGAATTGAAGAGCTGCCAGCAGTCCCAACTATTATTCTCCTTTATCCGAAACCCCAGCTTCTGAGAAAGTCGCCATTTCTGCCAGAATACGCACCGAGGTTTCAGCTATTGATATTCCCAATGCGGCTCCTGTCCCTTCTCCCAACCGCATTTCCAAATCCAGAAGAGGTCTGAGACCGAGGTACTTCAGTAACAATTTATGGCCGGGTTCCACAGAACAGTGGCCCGCTATCAAATAATCCTTGACCCGGGGACATAAACCAGCCGCAACCAGGGCGGCGGCGCCCGATATGAACCCATCAATTACTATGGGCACCCGGTGTGAGGCTGCCCCCAGTATCACTCCCGCCAGGCCTCCGATTTCAAATCCTCCCACTTTCGCCAGCACTTCCATGGGTTTGGATGCATCAGGTCTATTCACAGCAACCGCTTTATTAATAATGGCAATTTTATGCTGTAATTGCCTGTCATCCAGGCCAGTACTCCTGCCTGTAACCTCGGCCACAGTCTTGCCAATCATTACAGCGCAAATGGCAGAACTGGCAGTGGTGTTACCGATACCCATATCACCCGTAGCCACGATGTCCAGCCCTTTCTGAAACTCAGCGGTTACGATTTCAATACCAACTTCCAGGGTTTTTTTCGCCTGGGCTAAAGTCATGGCAGGTCCTTTGCTCATGTCCTGAGTACCGGCGGCAATTTTCCGAGAAACCAGTCCCGTGTTAGAACCCAGTCTCCCGGAAACACCCATGTCCACAATGATTACCCTGGCACCTACCTGGCGGCTGATAACGTTGATTCCAGCCCCACCATGCAAAAAGTTCAATACCATCTGGGAAGTTACTTCCTGTGGGTAAGCACTGATACCCTGTACCGCTACGCCGTGGTCTGCCGCTATGACAATAACAGCCTTCTGTGTTATTTGTGGCATGGGCTTCTCCTGAATCCCGGCTATTTGTATTGACAATTCCTCCAGTCTGCCCAGACTGCCAGTGGGTTTGGTCAATATGTCCTGTCTTTCTTTGGCTTTAGCCATAGCAGTCTCACTAAGAGGTCTTATGTTAGCTATGGTCTGGGATAAAACGTCTGACAACTTTTTCCTCCTTACTCGAATATTTTTGTTGACGGTGATTTCCGTTCAGAAGCACCATCGGGAGATTATTTTCAGGATGGCGGTAAATCGTGACGTTGGCGCTGAATACCTCCCGGACATTTTCAGCGGTTACCACTTGCTCGGGAGTACCCTCAGCGTGAATTTGCCCGTTTTTCAACATAATGATTCGGTTACAATACTGAGCCGCGATATTCAAATCATGGATGGCGATAAGACCTGCGATGGTCTTTTCGTAGCATAGACTGGTTATCAGGTCCAGGATGTCCAACTGATGGCAGATATCCAGGTTGGCAGTGGGTTCGTCCAGCAGGATGACCTGCGGTTCCTGTGCCAGCACCCGGGCAATTGTCACCCGTTGCTTCTCACCACCGGAAAGTTCCCCAATCCTTCTTTTTGCCAGATGGGTAATGCCTGTCCTTTCCATCGCCTGCCAGACGATGGCCATATCCTTAGCACTTTCTCCGCTTAACAGTCTGAGGTGGGGATTTCTGCCGAGGATAACAACTTCGGAAACCGTAAAGGTCTCCGGCAAATATGGGTTCTGAGGCACCACACCTATCAGACGGGCTAATTCATTACGTGAAATTCGGGTTAACTCTTTCCCATCCAGTAATATTCGTCCGGAGCGTGGGAAAAGGACCCGGCTGAGAGATTTGATTACGCTGGTTTTTCCACAGCCGTTAGGACCTACCAGCCCTAAAAGCTCTCCGGGGCGCAGCTGGAAGCTCAGATCTTTTATCACGGGACATTGCCCGTAGTCCAGAGTAATATTTTGTATTTCCAGCTTACCCATGAATTATCACCTTAAAAAACAGCTTTCTTTTTACGCCTTAAAAGGAAGAGGAAGAAAGGGGCTCCGAGGAAAGCGGTGATTACACCTACAGGAATTTCAGCCGGAGCCATCAACGTCCGGCTGGCAGTGTCAGCCAGTATCAACAGAATGGCTCCGGCGATCGCTGATAAAGGGAGCAGTAAACGATGGTCGGGCCCCCAGATAAGACGTACTATATGAGGGACAATAATCCCGACGAAACCTATGGTTCCGACAAAACAGACTGCCACGGCGGTAATCAGAGTGGCCGATACTAGCAGGATTATTTTAGTGCGCTCCACATTGATACCCAGTTGTTGTGCTTGCTCTTCGTCCAGTTGCATCACATTTAATTGCCTGGAATAAAGGAAAATTACTACCAGTCCGATGGCCAAAAACGGGGATATCAATCTAAGTTGGTCCCAACCACTGATCGAGAAACTACCCATAAGCCAGGAGAGTATGCCGTGCACCTTATTGGCTGAAATCATCGTCAAGTACGCGGTTATGGAAATAAGCAATGAACCGATCGCCACCCCTGCCAGAATCAGCGTGGTCATAGGGAGGGTCCTCCCTACCCGGGCGATCAAATAGACGATGGAGACTGCGGCTAAAGCGCCGAGGAAAGCAAGAATTGGGATTAGGTAGCTACCCCCAAATGTCAGAGGCAAGACAAAGCCTACCACTGCACCTAATGCGGCTCCCTGAGCAACCCCAATGAGGTAAGGATCAGCCAGCGGGTTGCGGAAGAGTCCTTGATAGGTAGCCCCGGCTACTCCCAATGCAGTACCAACCGCGCCTGCCATGAATATTCTGGGAAGACGGATGCCAGTGATTATCATGTCTGTAGTAGAAGACCAATCTCCACGGAGGTTTACAAAGGGCAGGTGGGAAATCAAAATCTGCCACACGGTTTTGAAAGGGATCTCCACACTACCCACAGTTAATGCCAGGACTGAGATAATAATGCAAGCGAGCATCAATCCGCTTATTGAAATGACACGAAGGAACCTTCGGGAGGAGTAAGCAGGTAATTCCCGAACTGTTTTGTGAGCAACGGACTCGTTGTGATTATTAATCATTATTGTTGATTGTTTCCTGTCCGTGTTCTGGTCGTTCAAACCTCCCCCCTACTTGAAAAGTTCCGGGTGTATTAATTTCGCCAGAGTTTCAAGTCCGTCCACTATTCTTGGAGTTGTACGACCAAAAATATCAGCATCGATTTCATAAACCCGGGCGTTCTTCAGGGCATCGGTTGATTTAAACTGGTTATTGGATTTGATGAAATCTAAAGAAATGTTCTGAGTTCCCATGCTATTCATGACTATTATTACCTGCGGATTCCGCTGCACAGCAGTTTCCAGCGTGATGGTGGCATAACCCTTGAGGTCACTGGCAATGTTAGTACCCCCGGCCTGTTTAATTAGATATTGAATCATAGTCTCACTACCGGCAGTCCAGATGGGGTCATGCCAGGTGACAAAGAGCACACGGGGTTTCTGTAAATCCGTTAGTTTTGCTGTTTTATCAGCAACCGCCTGTACCCTGCTTTTCAGGTTGGAAACTAGGTTATCAGCTTCCTTCGTTTTGCTGGTAATCCGGCCTAACATTTTTAAATTATTGAAAAACATATCTATGTTACCTGGGGTCATTGTGTAGACATTGATACCCAGTTTTTCCAGAGCGGGAATAGTATCGTTTTTTTGAATACTGTCCGCCAGAACCAGGTCCGGTTTTGCGTTGACAATTTTTTCCATGTCGGTCGTGCTGTAATCAGAAACTACGGTTTTGTTCTTTACGTCCGGCGGATAGTTATCATAACTTGTCACACCGACCAATTTGTCCTGAAGACCCAATGCATAGACCATTTCCGTATTGCTGGGAGAGAGAGAAATGATTCGCTGGGGAATACCTTGTATCTGCACTATTCTACCGATGTCATCGGTATAGATTGCAGATGACGGAGTTTGTCGAGATGGTTCTTGAGAACAACTGGTAAGCTCCAGCAGGCCGACTATGGTAATAGCTACAAACAGGCGAAAATATTTCATTAAGATTTCCTTTTAATAATTTAATCTCGTTTTGTTGTCTGGAAAAAGAAATCCCCCTCAACTAGCTATCGAGGGGGATTAATCGATGGTATCATGTCCCACCTCCTTTCCCGCGGAGGAATCACCGTACTCAGCGTTCTGGCTTTCCCGAAAACCGGGATTACAGCAGGCGGTACTGCGCCGGACTTACACCGGCTTGCACTCTGAGTCTCCTGAAATATTCTATTGTTTATTAAGATACCACAAAACAACTAAACTTGCAAATAAGAAACCTGGTTTGCGCAAGGTTTTTGAATTGCGTAGGGGTGCTCTCTCCCAGTTGAACAAATGTCAGAAACGTGTCATTCGTAATTCTTGTTTATTTTTATTACCCAATCCGTGGTTTATTGTAAAAGAAGATAGCGGGCTTAGGTACTCTATCATCCCGCCGAATAGAGTCCCGATAAGGGATGGCGCCATTAACTCACGGGTTATTGGCGCGAACCGCCCTGTTTACCGGCGGAACTGGAAGCGACGGCGCAGATGGGGATGGTGTATCACAAACTGTATTCATGAGCCACTGTCACTTATGACATCACGAAGTCAAGTTAACCGGATTGTTAATGACTGTTTGGACAAAGCCCTATGAAAGTTTGGAATGAGCCTAGAAATAATATGAGCTCTTATGAGTCCCTCTCTTCTATACTTTTGAATGCTTGCAGTATGATTTCTGTCGCTGTATGATTTGGTGTGGTAAATAATATTAAGAGTTAATCAGTGGTCGTTACACGAGGTAAACTACTGCAGATTTTAGTAAAGACCGGAGCCTTTTCTGTCCATTTTGAAGGCACTTTCTTCTTCACGGATGAAAATGATCAGCAACTAAGTGCGCAGCAACTACGTCCCCTGAACCGTGATGATATAAAGTCTCTAATTAGCGCAAATCAAGGGACTGCTGAAGGTTTACCGCTTTACGCCCAGGTAAATAAAAGGAATATCTCAATTTCGTCTGAGAGCCGTGAGTACATTGAATGTCTATGGTCCGAACCTCAAGATGTTACCATAACTCGGATAGACTTTAGTAATCAAGATTTCACGGGAATTGACTTCCAAGGTGCCGATTTGAGAGGGGCCAATCTTAAAAATGCAGTTCTATGGCAAGCAAAACTTCGAGGAGCGAACTTGTGGAATGCAATGATTGAAGGCGCCAAGCTCTGGAGGGCAGACTTTGATTCGACAACTCAATTTGAAGGAACGAACTGGGGGAACTACCAGTTGGGTGAGGAGAAGGAAGAGCTCTACGATGAAGCCACGTCAACCTATCGTCGTCTGATGATTTGGCATCGCGAGAAGGGGCTGTTCGCAAAAGAAGAGTATTTTCATTACCGAGAGTGGTGGACTTGGTGCCAGAGTTTGAAGCAACAGAAGAAATATCTTAGCTTTGCGCAGTACTTAATTTTGAATTGGGTGTTTGGCTATGGTATCAGCTATCGCAAGGTAATAAGAACTGTATTTTTGGTGGTTGTGGGATTTGCACTAATCTACTTTCTGTTGCCTTTATATCCTGATTATGGCTATGTCGAGTTCTTGAAGTGTCTCTATTTCTCGGCTATTTCGTTCACCGCACTTGGCTATGGAGCTTGGGTATCAACTACTGGTGCTGATTTAGGCTGGCCGAAATATATCGGCGTAATCGAGGCTTTTGTGGGTGTATTCTTACTTGCTTTGTTTATAACGACGTTCACTCGCCGTTGGACCCGCTAGCAAGCAACGATGTTGTATACTTTATGACAAAGCTCACTTTCTTTAGTCAGTAAAATCTATCCTGCATTGGGTCCGCGACCGATGTCCATATGCTATGGCGGGCGGGGTGTCTCGGGTCGAGCGGGGTGTCCAGCTTGTCCGCCCACGCCTCGGGCGGCGAATCGCCGATCAGCCAGATTGGAAACTTTGGGTCGCCAACGGATTCGTTCATCAATTTACCCCTCGGCAATTACTCCAGCTACTATTGATTAAGATTGATATCAAGCCAGTCGCTGAAGGCTTCCGGATTCCAATTGATGGTTTGTATACCAAGGCTCAGCACTGCCTTTGGAAGTTTGGCTTTCCTGTGTTCCTTGAGCCTCATCGCGATTAGGCGCCGAGCCGTTTTCCCCGGATGCTTCTTTTTCTTATCGAAGAATGTCCTTATTTCCCAGTTGACCCACTGGCTCTCGTGGGTCGTCTCGCCAACCAATATGACCATCCTTGTCGCCTTGTCCAAGAGTTCCTTGATTTCTTCCCTGACTGGCTCCCCCCTCTTGTCATTAGGGGGATAAGGCAGCGGTTTGCCTGCTTTGTCCGTCACAGGCTCAACCTGAGATCGGTCATGGAACGTGACCTTGTGCTGCGGGTTTTTAGCTAAAGCCCTGAAACTTTCAAGTTGCTTTACGTCTTTCCCGGCAAAGCTGATGAACAGGTTGATTGGCATGAATCTGTACCTCTGATCGGCAGTAGACAATTTAGGTCACTCGCGTTACGGTTGTCAAGTGATTGGACTCTTAGGTTCTTCTCGGTTGTGGTTGGCGGGTTAATATACCCTTCTACGTGAAGAAACGATTGCGCTATGGCATTTTGAACAAGTCACTATGATTTCAGTATGAGACGAATTTTTATAGTGGAAATAATATCTACTGCCAATTGCTCTGTCACAATTGTATGCTTTATGCCAATCGTGTTGAGAAGAAGTGCAT
>Ga0315281_10011802_pt1 | contig 11937 bp, 13 predicted proteins | sample YL17G07_0_MG_FD_204540 | JGI IMG/M metagenome (GOLD analysis project Ga0315281, IMG submission 204540) | Sediment microbial communities from Yellowstone Lake, YNP, Wyoming, USA - YL17G07_0 | ecosystem: Environmental > Aquatic > Freshwater > Lake > Sediment | place: USA: Wyoming | collected... | reverse complement strand
GCCGCTGCCCTCGAGACCATAGACCGCGTGGGTCCATGCGAAGCCACGATCAAGGTCGAGCGCATCGAGGATGTCAGGGGCGCGAAACGCAAGTTCGTCGTCGACCGTGCGAAGGAGATCCTCGGGCAGATGGAGGCCGTAGCTACGGAGAGCCAAGAGATTTCGGAGATGGTGAAGGAGCACATCCGTGTGGATGAGATATCTGATTACGAGGGGCTGCCGGCTGGCCCTGGTGTAAGGGATTCGGATGCAATCATAATTGTGGAGGGGCGCGCCGACGTGCTCACCTTGCTGCGCTGCGGGATAAGGAACGCCGTAGCGATTGAGGGCACGAGCGTCCCGAAGGCAGTGATAGATCTGAGCCGCAACAAGACGTCGACAGCCTTCCTCGATGGAGACCGCGGCGGCGACCTGATACTCAAGGAGCTCATGCAAGTCACGGAGATAGATTTTGTCGCCAGGGCCCCGCCGGGGAGGATGGTGGAGGAGATGACGAGGAAGGAGATAGTGAAGGCGCTTAGGAACAAGGTGCCAGCTGATCAGGCGGTGATCGAGACAAAAGGGAAGCCTGAGGAAGCCGCGCCCCCACCGGAGAATAAGGAGGAAAGCAATCTCGCTAAGCTGAACGCCGCGATAAACGAGCTGCGAGGGTCTCTCAGGGCCCGCTTGCTTGACGCAGGCCTCAACGCTAAGGAGGAGGTGCAGGTGAGGAGCTTGGTGGAAAGCCTCTCGAGGGCCGAGGGTGTCAGCGCGGTCGTCTTCGATGGGGTCGTGACACAAAAGATTGCCGACATAGCCGCGGATAAGAACTTGAAGTACATCGTCGGCATGCGCGTCCGCTTGGACAGGGCGCCGCCTGCGAACATAAAAATATTTACTCCCGATGATTTGCGTCGACGCCAGCGCTAAAGTTCGCGCGACATGATGATGGCTGCCTCGCCATCCTCGTAATAATGCGAGATTTCCTCCCCAAGTTTGAAGCCGAGTTTCTGGTAAAAAAGTTGCGACGCATCGTTGCTCTTTCGCACCTCGAGCCTTGCGCTCCTCGCGCCTCTCATGCGCAAGATGTCCAAGATTTGAACCATCAGCGCGGTGCCCACACCTCTTTTTCTATATTCGGGGTAGACGCCTATTGCCATGATGTGGCCACTCGCCCCCCATCTGAGCGTGCCGATTAGGTATCCGACAACTTTTCTATCTACCTCCGCCACTAGGAAGCCTTCGGGGTTGGTGATGTAGAGGCGGCTCAGTAGGCTCATGGGATATGGATCTGGGAAACAAAATTTTTCTATATCCAAAACAGTGCTCATATCGTAAGGCTTGGCACCCCTCACTCTGATGATGTTATCGGCCATTTTCTTCCCAACTCACTTTTAAGTTATGGGATAAAAAAGGAGTTCTGTTAGGTTGGGGTTGTGACATGCGAGTAATCCACAAAGATTTGAAGCACGAGAAGATCAAGCTCGTTCCTGAAACACTCGACGACCTCTGGCACTTGCAGCACTTGATCGAGGAGGGAGACCTAGTCACCGCTTTGACATGGAGGCGGGAGAAAGCCGAGGCGGACAAAATCAGGCCCGAGCGGCTTGAGAAAAAACCGGTGACGCTCTCGATAAGGGTCGAAAGCGTCGAGTTTCACAAGTTCGCGAACATGCTGCGCGTGCTCGGAAAAATCGAGGCGGGCCCCGATGTTGGCAAGCACCACTCGCTCGGCGTCGAGCCTGGTTTTATCTTGACGCTGACGAAGAGCTGGTGGCCTGAGCATCTCGATAGGTTGCAGGAGGCGGTCAAGGCGAGCAGGCGCCCCCGCGTTTTGCTCGTGGCCCTCGACGATGAATCAGCGGAGCTCGGACTGGTCAGACAGTATGGGCTCGAGCATGTAGGGACCATTCATTACCCCAGAGCTGGCAAGCGTTACGCATCCAAGGAGCCGGGCGTGCATAAATTCTTTCATGAGCTCGCCGCGACAATGGGCAACGTTATGGAGCGCGAGGGCGTGCGTGCTGCAATCGTCGCAGGGCCGGGCTTTACGAAGGAGGAATTTCACAAGTTCCTTCGGGAGGGCTATCCAGAGCTTGCTCCGAAGATCCGACGTGACGATGTCAGCACAGGAGGCAGTGCTGGGCTCTATGAAATCGTGCGGCGGGGTCTCGTCGAACAGGTTTCGCACGAGGATCGCCTTTCCTTCGAAACTTCGTTGATGGAGCAACTCATGGCAAAAATCGCGAAGGAAGAATCAGCGACGTATGGGCGAGAAGATGTCGCACGAGCGGCCGAGCTCGGGGCCGTTGAAAAATTGTTGATCGTGGATGAATTGTTGAGACGAGAGAGAGCGAGGTTAGACGATCTGCTGAAACAGGTGAGAAAGACACGTGGCGAGGTCATAGTAATCAGCACGGAGCACGATGCCGGCAGGCAACTTCTTTCGATTGGCGGTGTAGCCGCGCTGCTAAGGTTCAAAATTCGTTGAGCGTTTTTTGTTACACGTGTAACAAACACATCGAGACGGGCGATCGTTTCGGTTGGCGGCGTAAAACATGGAAAGTTCATCTGCTTGTCGCAAAGATTATTTACGCAATACCCAATCTAATTTGAGACGAACCATGTCAATCCCGCCTGAGATAGCTTGGCTTGTTCCAATCATCGTTCCATTGATCATCGGCCTGCTCGTTGGAGTTTTGATCAAGCACGCGATGAAGCTGATCCTCGTGCTCGCCACGCTCGTGATTGTTCTCGTCGTGACTGGGGCCCTAAGTATAGGTTTCGGCGATCTCTATGACAAGGCGATGGAGTTCCTGCCGAAGCTCTATGATGTCGGGAGAGGTTGGATTAATGTTTTACCGTATTCGTCGGTGGCATTTCTAATCGGCCTTGTTTTAGGATTGTGGAAAGGGTAGTGTGACGTTCTACTGGTCAAAATTGTTATAAAAAGTGCCTACTTCCTCGCCTTGAGCAACCGCTCGAGCTCTTCGACTAATGATTTCACGGGAACATCGGGTACGCTTATCCTGCGGCTCTGTCCGCGTTGCCCCTTGCCTGAAGACTGGAGATCGACCAACCCAAGCTCCTCAGCGTGCCCGAGATACTCCCAGAGCTGGGTGTGCCCCCGCGGTCGTTCGTCGTACTCCTCGCAGATGACGCGGTAGGCTGTCTCGACTTCGCTCGTCATGGCATACGCTTGTCCAGACTTCTTCAGCCTCCGAGCGAGCGCAAGCAAAACTAACTGCTCATGCAACTGTAGATTACGAAGCGCCTCCTTCTCTATCTCTGGATGTATCTCCGCCTTCGCTTGGCGTACATGTTCGGGCGTCACTCGGCTCTTCCCCTCATCGTCCGCGAGCATGCCGGCCCGCCAGAGCAGCTCGAGAGCGAGCCGAGCGTCTCCCCAGCGAGCGGCGATGTCTGCGACGAGCGCCGTTGTGTCTTCTTCCACCGCGCTCGCCTTGAAGGCCTCCTTTATCCGAGCATTCATTATGTCGACGAGCTGCGTTGCGGAATATTTGTCTAGGTGGATGACATTGTGCATGAACGTGCTCTGAGTGCCCGCGTCCAAAGAACGCGTGAAGTTCTTGTCTCGAGCTATCGCGATGATGCTGATGCGTCCCAAGGCGCCGAGCTCTTCACCTGAGCGGGTTAGAGCGTAAAGAAGGTCTGGACCATTCTGCTGGATGAAAAAGTCTATTTCGTCTAGAGCGAGGGCGAGATATGCATCGTGTTTCTCCAACCATTTTGTGCTCTCCTTCAAGAGTTCTTCCGGAGAAAACCCCCGCGAAGGCAATTTCAAGTAGTAATTCGCGAGCTCCTGCATGACCATGTGCGACGATTTCTGCTTGCGGCAGTTGACATGGATGTAGTCGAGCCTCATGTCGCGCTTCTTTGCAGCCGATTTGAGTTCTTCGCCAAATTTCATGGCGAGCACGGTCTTGCCCACACCAACGCTGCCGGTTATGAGCACCCTCTGACCGACCCTGTTCTCAAGTGCTGGCCTGAAAATTCGCGCAAGTTGCCTAAATTCTTCGTCTCTGTGGACTAACGCCTTCGGCACAAAGTCTGGAAGAAGCTTGCTCGTGTCTTTAAAAACAGATCTACGGGCCATCTCCTCCTCGAGTATCTCCTTGAACATCCTGCCCCTCAGAACTGATTTTCCATGTTCGAGCATAAAACACTTCGGCTAAACGAGCAACAAGGCGCCACCGATTATGATCGACATTGATACCGCCGCAATCGCTATCGAAACCGCATGCGCAGGTTGCCAGCCACGTCGGTAATAGAGAAAACAGCTCGTCCCCATCGAGATTGCCGCGACGCCAAGCACGATCACAATGAAAAATGCTGCCCTCATCGAGAACCCGTACTTCCACTGAAGTGCTTCCAAGTCCTCAGCTGCCAGTCTGCGAACGAGTTCGGCCCCAAACGTGACTGTTTGCCCCAGCCTTGTTTTGTTCACGGCATCGAGGTTGTCGCTCAGGGTGTGAGTCGGCCAGATCGCCTCATCGTGCTCTGGGTTTACCCAGTATATCCAAGTACTTGGCACATCGAGGCCGGTGAAGCTTGCGTAGTCGCTGTACCCTCCGATGGTGGAAACGTCCTCAGATTTTGCATAGAACTCCATGTTCTCCGCCAGCTCCAGAGCGTACGCGTCCAACCACCCGGTGGTCACATACTCGCGCGGCCCCTCAAGTCCGATGCGCAACCCATTTTCGGATCCAGAAGCGATGGCATCAAAAATGATCACGGCGACGATTTTGTTCTCCACATGTCTGCGCGCGAAGTCGGCGCTCCCGAGCAGGCCGAGCTCCTCCCCACCAAAGCTCGCGAAGAGGATCGTGCGTGAAAGGTTCTCCGTCGAAAGGATGTGAGCGATCTCAAGCACGGCAGCAACACCTGAAGCGTCGTCGACCGCGCCTGGGGTCAGCATGGAATCGTGGTGGGCGCCCACGACTATTATTTCATCGCTCTGGCCACGCAGGAGCGCCGCGACGTTTTGGGACGTCGAGCTCTCAATGCTCACCTTGAACGACAACTCAACTTCGACATCGCCTTGCGCTAGAAGCTCGATCAAATGCTGTGCGTCTTCCCATGAGATCCAAAGCACGGGGAAGTTGAGTTCAGCCGTCCACATCTCCGAGTACGGCGGCCAATTCTCATAATATGTCAGGACGGCCAGTGGCGGTGCCCCGGTCAGTCCGCCGATGAACTCCTCCAGATTTTCTCGCCCTATGAGCACGAATTGATCCTTTAGCTGGTCGTAATTCGCGGGCAACTCGACCACGCGAGCTAGTTTTCCCGTCACATTTTCCGCCGATGGGGAGTAAAGGATCGGAACAAAATCTATATCGAATTGTTTGGGCGACGTCACACGGAGAAGATTTTCCTCAATCATATAAGAGTTCTGGATGGTGAAGTTCTCGACCCAAACCTCTAGACCATAGCTTCTGAACTCGTTTTCGATGTAGCTCGCTGCCATGGTTTCGGCTGCTGTGCCCGCGAAACGTGGCCCGAAGCTGGTGATGTTTTCCACGTGCCCATAGGCTCGGTCGGCTGTGGAATCCGCGCTGGCATTAACTAACGCCGAGCTGCACACGAGCGCCGCTAGGGCGAGCAAGATCAGGAAGCGTCGCAAGTTGAACCTCATTTTCTTTCTTCTTGGGCACCCTTGAACGCTATTTTGACCATGATGGGGGTAATCAAAGATGTAAAGAGCACTATTGCGACGGTGATTGAAAATAGCGCTGGAGTGACTATGCCCGCCTTTATACCGATCGCAGCCACGACGAGCGCGACTTCCGCGCGTGGCATCATCCCCACTCCGATGCGCAGCGAATCTCTAAAACTGAAACCGCTGAGGAGGGCGCCTATGCCGCATCCGGCCACCTTGTCAAATATCGCCACCCCCACTAGTGCTATCGCTAAAACACCGGCGCCCGCCAGGGCCGATACATCCGTGCGCACGCCCATCTCGACGAAGAACAGCGGGATGAAGAGCCCGTAGCCGATGATCGAGATTTTATCTTTGAGCGTCCCAACCACGGGAGTTTTTGACAGTATTAGGCCGGCTATGAATGCCCCCGTTATCGTTGCAATCCTGACCTGTTCGGCGAGCGCACCTATCAAAAATACCAACGCTAGAGCGACCGCCAGCGTTATTTCCTCCGCGGGTAGTCTGCTGACCCACGTGAATAATTTGGGGGCTGCTTTGAAACCAATGTAAATGACCACTGTGAAGAAAAGAACTATCAGGGCAACCGTCTCTACAACTCCCAAAGCCGAAATTGTCCCAAACGCCAGACCAGAGAGTATTGATAAAATCACGATGCCGAAGACGTCATCAATGACCGCTGCGCCGAGTATAGTCATCCCGATTTTTGTGTGGAGTCTGTTGATGTCTATCAAAGTTCTGACTGTGATACCTACGCTGGTGGCCGTCAAAACAGCACCCACGAATGCCGCCTGCATGCTCGTCCAACCATAAAGTGTGGCCACCACGAACCCGAGGATGAAAGCCATGATGACCCCTGAGGCCGCCACGATAATCGATGCCCTGCCCTCGGCCTTGAACTCATCGACATCGATTGATAGGCCCGCCAAAAACAGGAGAAGGACTATGCCGATATCCCCCAAGATGCTCACCACCTCTCCCGCTGGGCTACCTGAGCTTATCGGCGCGGCCCATCCAAGCTGCCCGGCTATCCAACCTGCGACCGATGGCCCGATGATAATACCCGCCAAGAGTTCTCCAAAAACTGCGGGCTGTTTGATCTTGGCGGCGAATATCCCGCCGACCTTTGCAGCTATGAGAAAGGTGGCCAAATAGAGCAACACTAGCGAAAACTCGACTGGCATTTCGACCGCCTATTTAACCATGCTGTATAGGCTTATGATTTCTCGAAGAGAAATTAACCCTACCAACGTGTTGTCCTTTTCAACGACTGGAAGATGGCGATGCTTGTGTTCCACCATTATGCTAAGAGTTTCTTGAATCGACATGTCCGGCGTCACGGAAACCGGATGCTTCGTCATCAGCTCGCCGGCGTTGCTCGCGATTTGTTTCATCGCCTGCCGTATCATCGCACTACCTACCGTGCTCTGGCGCGGGGGGACGTGCAAAGCGTACAATACATCGCTTTCAGTAACTACGCCCATGAGCTTTTCATCCACATCCACAACGGGCAAACAGTCCTCTATCTGCTGGCGAAGGCGCTGCATCGTCCCTCTTATCGTCGTGTCTGGATGTATCGTCCTTGGCCTAGGATTCATGACTTCCTTCACTTTCATTTTAAGCAGGGTTTCCTTGTCCAAGGGTGATCCGCTTTCTTTCATTGGTGGGGCTTTTTCCATTCTATCACTGCTAAAACTTGCTGATTTTTTGGCTTAAAGTTTGGCCAAGCAGTTGTTATATTTATAACAATTACGCAGAGTGAGCCCATCCTTTTAAGATTTGAACAATAGTAAAGAAGGGGCTGGAATGAGAACTAAACCGCGTTCTATAAGCATAGCTTCTGGCAAGGGCGGCACGGGCAAGACCACCATGACTGCAAATCTAGGGGTGGCGTTGGGTTCGCTCGGAAAAGATGTCACAATTCTCGATGGTGATCTGGCGATGGCGAATTTAGGAATCGTCCTCGGCATGACTCGTTGTGAAATAAGCTTCCTTGATGTCTTAGCTGGAAAAGTCGACATCAAAGACGCGATATACAAAAACTATGGGATCAAAGTCGTCCCGACAGGTTTTCGCTTTGAAGATATTCACGACGTCCTCTCGAACCTGAAGCGCGAGCGCGTGGAGGGCGCAATCACGGAGCTTCTTCGTCAGACTGAATTTCTGCTGATAGATGCCCCCGCTGGAATAGCGGACGCGACCGTGATATCGATAGCGGCGGCGCGAGAAATGTTGCCCGTTTGTAATCCAACATACGCAAGTCTCGTCGATTGTTACAAGACGATCCGCCTCGCGAACGTGCTCGGCGCTTGGACCCGCGGCATCGTCGTGAACCGCGCGGGCAAAGCTGCGGATGTTTCGACGGCGGAGATAGAGCACTTCATGGACAAAACCCTTGGAGCGATGCCGATCCTCGCGGAAATTCCTGAGGACAAGAAGGCGCAGGAGGCGGAGCGCGAGGGCGTGCCATTGGTCGTTTACGAACCAGAGTCTCCCGCTTCAGTTGCGATGAACGAGCTCGCAAAAGTCGTCGCTGGCGAAGCTGATTTGCCATATACCCTAGGAAAGGAGCAGGAGATAGGCGAAACCGTGAAGCGTCTGACGAGGGCGCTCACCGGGCGCCGCGTTTAGTTCTTTGAGTTTTTGTTACACGTGTAACATACAATTTACGAGGCGATCTTCATCAGCACGGCGATCAGCACGACGAAGACGGCGCTCGCTAGGAGAAGGCTCTGGTAAAACCCTATCTTGGGAATGCAAATGAAAAGCACCGCTGCAAACCCAACGTTCGCGATCATCGAAAGGAGCACTCCCAGCGATAGATCAGCAGCTTTTGCCTCGCCTTCGTGAAGGTACTGTAAGAATATTGTGCCCCCTGCACGAATCGGTGCTCCAGCTAGGATGCCGCCGTAAACTGGACCCATAAAGGATGCGATGAGAAGCGCCACAGCAACGATGACTCCGCCGAAGATGAAGTCGAAGGTTATCGATTTAATTTTTGAATGCATTTTTCACCTCACTATCGTCAGCGCCAACATTAAAGAAGTTTATGCAACTGAAGTTGTTTGGGATGGAAATGAAACCTCTGCCGAGAGTTTCCCAAGCGTTCGTTCGCACGTCCTCTGTGATATGTGCGGTGATCCTACTATCTGTTGCAGTGGAACTCGCGAGCACAGCATATCATTCGGCGACGTACCAGAGATCCAGCTTCATGAGTAGGGAGGAAGTTGAAAGTTACGAGAATCGCGTCGAAAATGTAACTATGATGGATGACTGGGATCGAACGATGTACTATTGGACGAACAACTTGAGTGTGGCTGGATACCGCATAATTTTTACGCCGTGGTACGTGGGCGTTTCGGCCGAGGTATTTCAGGCGTACATAGTAGGCATCGTCGACACTTTTTGGTACCACGAGGCCGAGCTTTCGCCCTTTCGCGCGGCAATCGAGTTTCACGGTATCTTCGAAATGACCGGATTTTTCATCATCACGGCGATAACCGCACGCCTTGCGTGGAACCTTTGGAAGGGGCTGGCGTTCATGATGTCCTATCGTAAAAATGTAAAGAGGCTCATCAAAAAATATCGTACCCGCATCAAAGAAATTTTGGGGGACTATTTGATCTTAGTATCTATCGGAGTGCTCCTGATTTTCTTGGCGGCACCGATTGAAGCATACATTTCACCTTCAATTTGGATGACTTTTAGCTCAGCCCCGCTGCTCCCATATATCTTTTTGGTGGCAGTGGCGCTCCTGTATTTGGCGGTTTTCTTCGCGCAATTCCGTGGTTGGGAGATGATGAAAAAAGATCTTAAGAAGATCCGAACCGATGTCAAGTTACTACTTAAAGGCAAGTTTGTCCCGGTTCATCTCTCGCTCTTGATGTTCATTCTTTTTACAATACCCGCGATTATTATCATCTTGATGTGAGGTGATCTAATTGAAGTTTGCCGAGTTCAAAGCTCCAAAAGGCGTAATAAAGGTCGAGCTTGAGCTTAAGCACGATACAATCTCGTGCATCTCGTTGAGTGGGGACTTTTTCATGTACCCAGAAGACGCGCTCGAACGACTTGAGCAGGCACTAGTTGGCGTCAAAGCTGAGAGGGGGAGCTTGCTGGCGGCGGTGCAGCGCTTCTACAGCTCGACAGGCGCTCGAACGCCGATGATGGGGCCGGAGCACTGGGTGGAGGCGGTTTTGCGGGCGGCCAAGTTATGAAAGATAATTGTTATATATATAACAATCGGAGGCGATGAGGTTGACGAATGAGTGGCGGTTGCTTCCGATGCGGGTTGATGACGCTTTTATGAGCATGGCGATCGATGAAGCGTTGCTGAAGCTAAACGCAGAAGGTAAATCCCCAAACACCATCCGTTTCTGGCGCTGGTTTCCCTCGACGGTCTCGATTGGGTGTTTTCAGAATGTGAAGCGCGAGGTCGATCTTGAAGTGGCCAAAAAATATGGCATTGACGTGGTCAGGCGCATCACAGGCGGCGGTGCGGTCTTTCACGATTATTATGGGGAGCTAACCTACGGCGTCGTATGCAAGCAAGGCGATGTTCCCGACGACATCATCGAGTCCTATCGCTTGATATGCGGCGGCCTCGTGCGGGGTTTGGAGCGTTTGGGTCTACAAGCTGAGTTCAAACCCGTCAACGATGTTCAGGTAAATGGAAAGAAAATCTCAGGCAGCGCCCAGACGCGACGATGGGGTTCAGTACTCCAGCATGGGACAATACTAATCTCTCCAGACGTGCGGTTGATGTTTGAACTGCTCAAGGTCAGTCCAGAAAAGATCTCCGACAAGTTCATCGCCTCGGTTTACGAGCGTGTGACGACGGTGGAGCGGGAGTTAGGGCGAAAGCCAACTTTTGATGAGGTAAGGGCAGCGATGGTAGACGGGTTCGCTGATGCGCTCGATGCCGATTTTGTCGAGGGCGAACTGGCGCAAGAAGAATTAGGGCTAGCAGAGCAGATTGAGTTAAAATACGCATCGAAAGAATGGTTGAGGGAACGCTGATGTACAGCTCGCATTTTCACCAAAATCATGGAACACTTTTGGCATGTTATCCTAGCCCTAAATTTCCAGCGCTCTCGATCACTAGCAGGGAGTGTTTACTAAATTGCAAGCACTGCGGCGGGCACTACCTGCAGCACATGATTTCCTGCACTCAGCCGGATGTCTTATTTAAGACATGCCTCCGCTTGGCTGAGAATGGCGCCAGGGGAGTTCTGATAAGCGGCGGGTACAACGAGGAAGGCTGGGTCCCGCTAGATGGGTTTATCGACGCGATTGAGCGCGTGAAGCGCGAGACCGGACTCTTCTTGAACGTTCACACGGGCTTGGTTTCGCCTTCGCTGGCTAAGGAACTCGGCCGCGTGGGCGTCGACATGGCGAGCGTCGACTTGATCGGTAGCGATGAAACGATAGAGCTCGTACTCGGCATTAAAAAAACGACGCGAGATTACGAGCGAACTCTAAAAGAGCTTAGTCAATTTGTGCCACGTGTGGTACCGCACATATGTGTCGGTCTGCACGAGGGTAAAATCAAGGGCGAGGCAAAGGCGCTAGAAATCGCCGCAAAAATTCAGCCAGCCGCGCTCGTTTTTCTTGTGTTGACCCCAACGGCAGGTACACAGTTCGAAAAAATTTCTCCGCCTTCTCCATCTGAAGTCGGCAGAGTGATAGCCGATGCGAGGCTAAAATTTCCAAATGCAACGCTGGCTCTGGGGTGTATGCGACCACGAGGGAACAAGAAGACGGAATATGAATTACAAGCTTTGCGCTCGGGCGTGGACAGGATCGAAATACCGAGCGAGCAAACGATTGAAGCCGCGCGCAAGTTGGGGCGCGATGTGCGGAGATTGGAGGCATGCTGTGCAGTGCCTTGGAACGGGGGGTATTAGGTTGGTCGAACATGTGAGGGTCGCATTTGGCACGGGCATCGTGCTTGGCCTCTGGCGCGGGCAGCTCGCAGTACCGCCGACGACTGCGCATCTTCTCACGTATCACGATGGCAGATGCAACGCCAATTGTCAATTCTGCCCTCAGGCGCGCGGGAGCACAGCGGACATGAAGATGCTTTCTCGCGTGGTTTGGCCGCGTTGCGACTTCGAGCGAGTGCTGTTGGCCTTCAATAAAAAAAATGATGAATTTATGCGAATTTGCGTTCAGACCGTCAGCTACAAAGGTGTGATAGATGATGTTTGTGAACTCATTGCACAAATAAAAAATATATGCGACACACCGATTTCAGTTTCGTGTCAACCTCTAGAAAT
>Ga0315281_10011801_pt1 | contig 11938 bp, 12 predicted proteins | sample YL17G07_0_MG_FD_204540 | JGI IMG/M metagenome (GOLD analysis project Ga0315281, IMG submission 204540) | Sediment microbial communities from Yellowstone Lake, YNP, Wyoming, USA - YL17G07_0 | ecosystem: Environmental > Aquatic > Freshwater > Lake > Sediment | place: USA: Wyoming | collected... | reverse complement strand
GGACGAGCGTCGAGAAGCCGGGACCGTTCAGCACCGGCCGCACGCGGTCGAGAAAGTAGTCCGGGTCTTCGCTGAACGTCAGGAGCCCGATGCCGCGCGGGTCGTTGACGTCCTCGTAGAGCACGCCCGAGATCGTCGCGCGCGACAGCGCGTCGGCGAGCGGCGCGGCATCGGCGCAACCGCCGAGCGCCAGAAACTGCATGAACAGCCGCGCGTCCGACCGCTGCGGCTGGCCTTCCTTCATCCCGCCTTTCTCGCTGAGGTCGGGCGGTTCGGGTCCGCGTCGGGGCTCTGCCATCCCGCGATTATACTCAGCCCCTATGTCCTACCGCGTGCGCGAAGCCACGCTCGACGACGCCGACGCGCTCGTTCATCACCGCGTCGGCATGTTCACGGACATGGGCGTCACCTTCGACGCGTCCGCGCTCGCGGCGGCATTCGACGCATGGCTCCGCGACGTCATGCCGGCGGGCGCGTATCGCGCCTGGGTCGTGGAGGCCGGGGACGGCGCGGACAACGCCATCGTGGCCGGCGGCGGCATCACGATCCTGCCGTGGCCGCCCGGGCCTCAGTACCCCGGGAACCAGCTCGCGTTCGTCTACAACGTCTACACCGAACCGGCGCATCGCCGCCGGGGCCTGGCGCGGCTGGTGATGGACGCGATCCACGCCTGGTGCGCCGAGGCCGGTATCACATCGATGGCCCTCAACGCCAGCCAGGACGGCCTGCCGCTGTACGAGTCCATGGGGTACGCGGTGACGCCCAGCCCGATGATGTTTTTGCCGATTGTCAGGGTATAATCCTCCGGCCTTCAGGTCCGGCGCGGCTGCCGGACGCCACGGACGGAACACTTACATAACGGAGACGCTCGATCATGCCATTCATCATCACGGACCCCTGTATCGAGACCAAGGACACGGCCTGTGTGGACGTGTGCCCCGTCGATTGCATTCACCCGCGCAAGGACGAAGCCGAATTCGCGGCCATGACGATGCTCTACATCCATCCGGAAGAGTGCATCGACTGCGGCGCGTGCGTGCCGGCGTGTCCCGTGGCGGCGATCTACGAGAGCATCGACGCGACGCCGTCGCACCAGAAGGATCTCATCGAAGCCAACGCGCTCTATCGCAACGGCGATGCCGCGACGATGGCCGCCGCCGAGGCCATCGTCAAGAAGCACGTCGCGGACCACGCCGACATCATGGCCGTGCCCGCCGCGGAGCGACAAGCCGCACACGCCCGGTTCTAGGGCGTCACAATGCGGACTGCGGATCGCGGATTGCGGACTCTTGAAGATTGAGACGCCTCTCAATCCGCATTCCGCAATCCTCACTCCGCAATGAAACTGGCAACCTGGAACGTCAACGGCATCCGGGCGCGTGAAGCGCAGGTCCACGAGTGGATCGCGCGCGAGCGCCCGGACGTGGTCTGCCTGCAGGAACTCAAGGCGTCGCCCGACCAAATCCCCGCCGCGCTCTTCGGCATCGACGGCTACTGGAGCCATTGGCATGGCGGCAAGGGCTACTCGGGCGTCGCGCTGCACGTCAGCCACGCCATCGCGCCCGACGCGCCGGTGTTCGCCCATCCTGAGTTCGATTTCGAACACCGCATCGCGACCGTTCAACTCGGCGATCTGACGGTCGCGTCCGTCTACGTGCCCAACGGCGGCAAGGATTTCCAGGCCAAGACGCGCTTCCTCGACGCCATGGACGCGTGGGCGGCGGGGCTTCAGGCGCAGGGCCGGCCGCTCGCGATCCTGGGCGACATCAACGTCGCCCGCGCCGACATCGACGTCCACCCGAAAGAGCGGAAGCCGCGCGCGATCGGCCAGTTGCCGGAGGAGCGCGCGCGCATCGAGCGGCTGCTCGGGCACGGCTTCGTCGACGTCGGCCGCGCCACGGACCCGGCCAACGACGGGCTGTTCACCTGGTGGCCGCCGTGGCGCAACATGCGCGAGCGCAACATCGGCTGGCGCCTCGACTACGTCTTCGCGAGCGCGGCCCTCGCGGCGCGCGCGACGGCGTGTCTGGTGCAAAAGGACGTCGGCACCAGCGACCACGCACCAGTCATGGCGACGTTCGTGTAACCGCCAAGAGCTCATCACGAAGGCACGAAGAACACGAAGGGCACGAAGATAATGATGTACAAACCGTACTTCGTGTTCTCCGTGCTCTTCGTGTCTTCGTGATAAACGTTGCTTTTATGAGTGCAGTGCTCCAGCGCTTTCTCCGCTACGTCCAGTACGACACCCAGTCCGACGAGACGTCGCAGACCTATCCCAGCACGGAGAAACAGCTCGTGCTGCTCCGGGATCTCGCGGCCGAGCTGCGCGCGCTCGGCCTCGGCGACGCGTCGATCGACGCGTACGGCTACGTGACGGCGACCATTCCAGCGACCGTCGCCCGCACCGGCATCCCGGCGATCGGCTTCATCGCGCACGTCGACACCTCGCCGGAAATGTGCGGCGCGCACGTCACCCCGATCGTCCATCGGCAATACGACGGCCGCGATCTCGTGCTGCCAGACGATTCCGCCGCCGTGCTTCGACTCGCCGACTGTCCGGCGCTGGCCGGGCAGATGGGATGCGACATCGTGACGGCATCCGGCACAACGCTTCTCGGCGCCGACAACAAAGCGGGCGTCGCCGAGATCGTGACCGCCGCCGCGCACCTCATCGCCCACCCGGAGATCCCGCATGGGAGGGTGCGCATCGCCTTCACACCTGACGAAGAGATCGGGCGCGGCACGACCCATTTCGACGTCGCGGCGTTCGGCGCGCAGTACGCGTACACGATGGACGGCGGGAGCCGCGGCGAGATCGAATTCGAGAGTTTCTCGGCCGACGCGATGACCGTGACGTTTCACGGCTTCAACACGCATCCGGGTTACGCGAAGGGCCGTCTGGTCAACGCGATCAAGGTGGCGGCCGCGTTCATCGACCGCCTGCCCCGCGAAACGCTGTCGCCGGAGACCACCGACGGCCACGACGGCTTCGTGCACCCGTACGTGATGAATGCCAGCGTCGACAAGACGTCGGTGCGCCTCATCATCCGTGACTTCGTGACGACGGAGCTGGCGGTGAAGGAAGCCGTCGTCGAAGTCCTCGCGCGCGAGGCTGTGGCCCGCTATCCGGGATCGCGCGTCGAGATCGCTGTCGAAGAGCAGTACCGGAACATGCGGGAAGTGATCGATCGCCATCCAGCGATCGTCGAGCGCGCCCGTGAAGCGATTCGACGCGCCGGCCTGGAGCCCCGATCGCAACCGATTCGCGGCGGCACCGACGGCTCCCGCCTGTCGTTCATGGGCCTGCCGGCACCCAATCTGTTCGCCGGCGAACAGAACTTCCACTCGCGCCTCGAGTGGGTGTCGGTCCAGGATATGGAAAAAGCGGTCGAAGTGATCGTGAATCTCTGTCGAGTCTGGGCGGAATGAGACTACTGACTACCGACACTCAGGTGTCACCGCTCTTGGGCGCCGCGTGTTCCACAACTCCACAATCCGCTTCAGTTCCTTGATCGGCTCAGGATTGTCGTCCACCTGGAGACGCAACACCGTGTCGTTGTGGAGCCAGACGCCGCAGTTCTTCTTCACGATGACGAGCGCCGCCGACTGCTGACCGCGCGTATCGCCTCCGCCCGCCTGCCCGCCTTCGAGCGCGGCGACCAACCGCTGCGACAGATGACCTTTCGTCTTTTCGAAGTTCGCCACCATGTTGTCCACCACGGCCGGGCCCGCGAGGATGTTGCCCTGCGCGGTGCAGAACGTCCCGCCCTTGTTGCCCGCCCACGCGGTCGCCTTCGGTCCGGTGTACGCGGCGTACTCGCCGTTGAGGTTCATGACGGCAAACTGACGGCCCTGCTTGCTCCAGTTCTCCGGCAGCGGATCGGGATCCTGATCGAGGATCCGCTTGATGATGGCGTCCGGCGCCACGCGGCGGCCGAGCAGGTCCAGGGCCTGCGGTCCGTAGCCGACGTCCACGATCGCCTGCGTCGCGGCGACACCGGCCGCGGCATCGGCCCACAACACGCCGTTGCCCACCGAGAACACCCGCGACTGCACCGCCGCGCCCACTTCTCCCGTGTCCGGATCGTAGCCAAGGATCGAGAACGTGCCCGTGTCCCACAGCGGCGCCGGCCCTTGCGCCATCGCCCGAGGCATGACGACGAACAGCGCGAACAGCACAGCAGCCAGGAGCACGCACTTCCCTGCCCGCCCCTCTTCACTTCTTCCCTCCAACTTCTTCCTTCCCACTTCTAACATCCTCCTCCCCAGACGCCGACGAGCGCTTCGACCGTCTTGGGTTTGATCTCGATGACCGCGAAGCGTTCATTGTTCCATCCCGAGAACTGCGCGATCCAGAAGAGGCGGTTATCGATCCGCATCGCGCCGAGCGGGAGCATGTAGCTCGCGTCCGGCCGCGTGCAGGCCAGCACGTCGACGGCCATTTCGAGTGTGGTGACTGTGTTTCCGATGCGCGTGAACCACCCGGTGCCGAACGCCAGCGTCGAGCACTCAGAGCTGCCCAGATGGCGATACCGTCGCGTCGCTTCGACGTAGTACACGCGGAAGGCATCGCCGTAGGCGTACACGGCCTCGATGTCCGGCTCCACGCCCTCGCGCGACCGGCGCGGAAACGGATGGCCGAAGCGCTCCTCGACCTCGCGCTCTCCACGATTGAAGGCCTCGAACACCGCGGGAATGAGCGACCGCGCCTCGGATCCATTCGGCTCGAGGATCCGGATGGGTTCGACCGGCTGTGCGGGCGAGATCGCGAGGCCGTCCTTGGGATAGGGCTGCTCGGTCCGTAACGGCACGGTCGCCGCTGGCGTCCTGTAGTCCGTGCGCAGCCCGATCTGACGAACGCAGTGCACGTCGACCCAGTCCGGCTGCACGACCGTGGCCGCCCGCGTGCCCGCCCGCGTCCACGCCTGCCAGGTCTCGAGCGCTCTGGTCGGGCCCCACCAGGACTTCGGCACGCTGCGGAGATTGATGGGAACCGTCAGATCCTTTCGCGTTGGCGCGGACCAGGTGGCCACCCACTTCTTTCCGTCGAAGGCGGCAAACGGGATGATGACGCCGTCGCGCCGGAGGACGCCGGCGCCGAAGACCGGACGCGCAGGATCGGCGGCACCGACTACCGCCAGGAGCGCGGCGGCTGCCACCACTCCTCTCAGCATGTTCGTCGTCACCGCGCGGGAGTATACTCCCGTCTCCTGCGACTGGAGGGGTCGTGACGCGAGCCGAGCTTCAGACCACTTTCGAGCGGTACATGGAGATCTGGAAACGGCGCGACCCGGTGGCGCTGGCCGCCTATCACGCGCCAGACGGCATCGTCGAAAGCCCCATGTACCAGACCCGGCGCGGCAGGAAGGAAATCGAAGACGCCTATCGCGCCTTCTTTACGTCGTTCCCGGACGCGACCCAGACCGTGGAGACGCTCGTCATCGACCCGCCGCAGGTCGCGATCTTCAGCACGATCAACGGCACGCACGTGAACGAGTGGTTTGGCATGCCGGGCACGAACCGGCGGATTGAAATCCGGCATGCGCGGCTGGTGCAGATCGGGGAGGACGGCCTGATCGCACGCGAGCGCCGCGTCTACGACTTCACCGGCCTGCTCGTGAAGGTCGGCGTGCTCCGCGCGAAGCCGGCGTAGTGCCTACTTTTCCCGTCCGGCAGTCGGCGACGTCTGCGCCGCGTCGAGGCTGAAGATCATCGACGTGAACATCATCTCTTCCCACGTCTGATCGCCCCACCACACGTCCTTCTTCGGGTCGGGGTTCGACTTGTTCGCGGGGGAGTTGTCGTACCACGCCGTCGCGTGGAGTTTCGCGCCCGCCGGGAGCTTCAGCGGCTGTTTGAAGACATAGTCCGTCTGCCAGTTGAAGTCGTAGTTGGGCACCGCCAGCACGATGTCGCTCCGGCCGTCCGGATACGTCACCGTGTACTCCCAGCGCTTGCCGCGCACGTGCGTGTGCGGCAGCAGGCTCCAGAGCGTCATCGGCTGGTTGAGCGTCAGTTCCGAATCCACGCGATAGTTCGGGTCGCCGGCCGGAATGTGGAGGCCGCCGTTGATGAACGACGCCATCCGGACTTCGGTCTGCGGCGCGCGCGGCGCGTACTTCACCGCAATCTTCGTGCGATCCTTCGACGCCTTCCCCGTGGCCGTGTAGTGCATCTGGAAAATGAGCGTCGTGCCGGCCGCCATCTTGATCGCGGTCCCGTCCTGATACGTGCGCACGAACTGACCGGGCGCGAACCCGCCGAGCATCGGTCCCATCATGCGTGGCGCCGGACGATCGTTCGGCCCGAGCGCCTTCCGCTGATCGGGCGGCAACGGCCGTCCGCCGGTCTGCCCCGCGGGAATCCTCCCCATTGCCTCCGGCAGCGAGAACGGCGGCGTTGGACGCGGCCTGTCCTGGGCCCCGTTCGGGCGCGCGCCCGTGAGCATCGCCGCGGCGGCCGTCGTCATCGCCGCCTCGATCGCCGGGGTCCGCGCGTAGACGATCACGTGATGCAGGACTGCCGGGTCGCCCGCGCGCACCTCGAGGCTCTGCACCCACTTGTCTTCCGTCAGGTTGGTCGGAATCTCGAAGTACTGATACGCAATCTCGCCTGTGGCCGGAATCGCGTAATCCTCGCGCATGCTGAAGATCGCGTCGGGCTGGCCCATCAGCCATTCGGTCGAATACGTCGGCGTCGGCGGCAAATCCGCGGGATTGCCTTCGGCCGCGCCGCCAGTCGCCCAGGCCAGAACGGTCTTCCGATCCGCCTCGGACAGCCGGCGGTCGTTCAGGAATTCGCCGTGCGCCGGATCGGCGTGCCACGGCGGCATCGTGCCGGCCGCGACGCGGGTGGAGATCGACTTCACCCACGGGCGCGCGTCCTTGAACGTCAGCAGCGACATCGGCGCGACTTCGCCGGGCCGGTGGCAATTCGTGCAGTTCTTGTAGAGGATGGGCGCCACGTCCTTGCTGAAGGTCGCGGTCGCAGCCGGAGCGCGTCCGCCGGATTGCGCGCCGACGCTGGTGTAGGCAAGGCCGACCATCACGCACAAGGCCGCAAGCGCAACGATTCTTCGCATCATGGTTTCTTCAACTCCTCAAATCCTCAGAATCCGCAGATCCTCAGATGCCGGTTCCGTACGATGGTACGGGCCGGCCCGGACAACGTCAAGCGGTTTGAGCGGCGTGAACGAGTCGCGGGATGGTAACCTTGCAGACGGTTTCGCTGAGGTGATTGTTCCGCGGAGGTGACAAGCGATGCGTGCCCTGATTGGAGCTTTGGCGCTGACGGTCGCGGCCACGAGCGTGAGCGCGGCCGGTTTGTCGAAGAAGGCAACGGAGCGGATCCGGGACGCGGCGACCGTCCTCAAGGAGATTCACGGCGCCCCGGACAAAGACATCCCGACCGACCTCTGGGACAAGGCCGAGTGCGTCATCGTCGTGCCGAGCCTGAAGAAGGCGGCATTTGTGTTCGGCGGCGAGTTCGGCAAAGGGCTGATGAGCTGCCGCCGTGGCGGCGCCTGGGGCGCGCCGGTCTTCATGGAGGTCGGCAAAGGCAGCTGGGGACTTCAAATCGGGGCCCAGTCGATCGATCTCGTCCTGCTCGTGATGAACAAGGGCGGCGCGGAAAAGATGCTGGGCAACAAGGTGTCGCTCGGCGCCGAGGGGTCGATTGCCGCCGGTCCGGTGGGCCGCGACGCCCGCGCGGCGACCGACGCGCAGATGAAAGCCGAGGTGCTCGCGTACTCGCGGACGCAGGGCTTGTTTGCGGGCGTCAACCTGTCGGGCGGCGTGGTCAAGCCGGACACGAGCGACAACGAAGACCTGTACGGGCCGAAGGCCACCGCAAAGGACATTGTCCTCGGCGGGGCCGTGAAGGCGCCGGCCGTGACGGCGCCGTTCATGGCCGCGCTGCGGCGGTAGCTCCGTGCTATTCTGAGTCTCGAACGAAATACACATGAGCGAGCAGGATTTCCCGTCGGCGGAGGCGATCCAGATGCCGTTGTCGGCTGAGCTGGCGCTCGAGCGCCCGCCGGCAGAGACGGTGAAGGACGTCACGACGGACCTGGTCGCGGTCCGCCCGTCAGCCGAGCCGGTCCACCCGCTGGACTACAGCCTGCAGCCGCCCCCTGCGTTCGGCGCCCACGTCGTGACCGCGCCGCTCGAGCCGATCGACACGGTGAGCGCGTGGAAGCGGATGGGCCAGGAAATCGTCGCGGGGCTGCAGACGCTGGTCTCCGCGGCCGTCTACGCGACGCTGATCGTGACGTTCGGATTCCAGGTGGCGCGCGTGGACGGCCTCAGCATGGCGCCGACGCTCGAAGATCACGATCGGCTGATCGTCAACAAGCTCGTCTACGAGATCGGCGATCCGCGGCCGGGCGACATCGTGATGCTCTACTACCCGCTCAACCCGGAGAAGATGTTCGTCAAGCGCGTGATCGCCAAGGAAGGCGACATGGTGCGCATCGTGGACGGCCGCGTGTACGTGAACGACATCCCGCTGCGCGACGACTACGTGCCCGCCGAATTCCGCAGCCACGACGACTGGGGCCCGCAGGCGGTCCAGCAGGGCTACTACTTCGTGATGGGCGACCACCGCAACAACAGCTCCGACAGCCGCCACTGGGGGCCCGTGCCGAAGAAGTACATCGTCGGCAAGGTCAAGGTCCGCTGGTGGCCGCTTCAGGACGCGCGGATATTCTGACGAACTTAGAACTTAGAACTTAGAACTTAGAACTTAGAACTCAGAACTGAGCCGCCATCCGCCGGAACGGTCCTTGCGATCGTGTCGGCCATGACCTCCAAACATCCATTCGACATCCGCGATCGCGTGTTCGAGTTCGTCTGCGCTGTCGTGCCGTTTTGCCGTGAATTGTCCAAGGAATCCGGCGTCGTGCGGAACATCGCCTGGCAGCTCGCCGACGCGGCAACGTCAGCAGGGGCGAATCTCGAGGAGGCAAAATCTGCGTACTCGCGGCGTGACTTTGCGGCAAAGAATGCAATCTCGCTCAAGGAAATGCGTGAGGCGCTCTACTGGCTTCGCGTGATCCAGCGCTGTCGTCTCGCGGCTCCAAGTATCGTGCAACCGCTCCTGCAAGAGGCCGATGAACTCACGGCCATGCTCACGACTGGAATGAAGCGCCTCAACCCGCCGGCAGGCTGGCGATAGGCACCGAGTTCGCCGACTGCTCCTCCGCCGAACCGTGACTGCGATAAGGGGCGGGCGCCAAATGCTTCCGCCGGAACTCGGGTGCGGATCGCGGACGACGTGGACTATACAAACCCAGCCTGGGGACGCCTAGGGCCCACCCCGACTCCTCACCAGGGATTCGTAAACACTACGCCGTCACAGAGGAGCGATCGTCCGTCCGACGCCTCACGGCCCTATAATTAGCAACTTGGCACTCACTCCCGGCGCTCGGCTCGGCGGTTACGAGATCTTGTCGCTGCTCGGTGCGGGCGGGATGGGCGAAGTGTATCGCGCGCGCGACTCCAAGCTCCAGCGGATCGTGGCAGTGAAGGTGCTGTCGGCCGAACTCGCCGACGCCGACGCGCGCCGTCGATTCCAGAACGAAGCGCAACTGGCATCGTCGCTCAATCACCCGCACATCCTCACGGTGCACGATGTCGGCGACTTTGAAGGGCGCCAGTATCTCGTGACGGAGTTCGTCGAAGGCGGGACGCTGAGGACGTGGGCTGGAGCGGAGCACCGGACGTGGCGCCAGGCGTTCGAGCTGCTTCTCGGCGTCTTTGACGGTCTCGCCGCAGCGCATGAAGCCGGCATTGTTCATCGGGATGTCAAACCGGAGAACATCCTCGTCGGCCGAAACGGGTATGCAAAGCTGGCGGACTTCGGTCTGGCCAAGCTGTTCGAGCGCGACGACCAGGCCGTCACTCAGCTCGGACGAGGACAGACGCAAACCGGCGCCGTCGTCGGCACGATCAGATATATGTCACCGGAGCAGGCCGCGGGAAACCGCGTCGATGCACGCAGCGACATCTTCTCGTTCGGCATTGTGCTGTACGAACTATTCAGCGGCTGCCGGCCCTTCGCCGGCGTCTCCGATCTCGAAGAGCTTCAACGGATTCTTCACACCGCGCCGGCGCCGCTCAGCGACGTGCCCGAACCGGCGCGCATAATCGTGGATAAGGCGCTCGAGAAAGACCCGGCCAATCGCTACCAGTCGATGCGGGAGCTCGCGATCGACGTGCGACGATTGACGCGCGGTGCAAGCGCCGGCGCACCGTCGACGATGCCGCGTGCCGCGACGCTTTTCACGAAATGGCGGTACTGGGCACTCGCCGCCATGGCCGTCATCATTGGCGTCGTGGGCGTGTACACCACCCGCGCCACGGCATCTCGCACGATCGACTCGCTCGTCGTTCTGCCGTTCGCCGTCGAGAATGGCGCGGACGACCGAGTCTACCTGGCCGAGGGAATCAGCGAGAGTCTCACGACGATTCTGTCGCGCGTCCACGGCCTGCGGCTGAAATCGAGCGATGCCGCCTTCGCGTACAGCGGAAAAGGAATCGATCCGGAGGCGATCGGCAGGCAGCTGCACGTGCGGGGAGTCCTGCGAGGCCGACTCAGAGTTCATGAGGGCGTCGTCTCGATCAGCGCCGAACTGGTCGATACTGCGGATGGATACGTGCGCTGGAAGGAGCAGTACAACCGGCCCACCAGCGACATGCTTGCGCTCGCGGAGCAGATTTCCAGGGAGATCTCCGAAAACCTTCGTGGCACGCTGACCGGAGACGACGTCAGGGAAGTGGCGCGGCGCGAAACGCACAGTACCGATGCGTACGACCTGTACCAGCGCGGCCGCTATGAATGGAACCGCCGGAACGAGGAGGCTCTCAAGCGGAGCGTCACGTTTTTCCAGCAGGCGATCGACGCCGACCCGGCGTACGCCCTCGCATGGGAAGGACTCGCGGATTCCTATGTGATGCTTGCCGCGTACGGCGTGCTGCCGAGTCAGGAAGCCTATCCGCGCGCGAAGGCCGCGGCCGCGAGAGCCCTCACGCTCGATGGCCGGCTCGCCGGGCCTCACGCGTCGATCGCACGAGTCGACTCGGAGTATGAATGGGACTGGGCAGCGGCGGAGCAGGAATACAAACGCGCGATCTTGCTCGATTCCAACTATCCAATCGCGCACCACTGGTACGCGATCCATCTAGCCGCTGTGGGACGGACCGCCGAGGCGCTCGTCGAAAGCCGCCGCGCGGTCGATGCCGATCCGTTGTCGCTGATCATTAACGCACAGGGCGCCTGGATGCCGTATTTCGCGAGGGATTACGAGAGCGCGGCGAGAGAATGTCAGCGCGTCATTGCCATGGACCCGAGCTTCGCATGGGGTCACAGCGGTCTCGGTTCGGTGTACCTTCAGCAGCGGCGGTTCGAGCAAGGCGTGCGCGAGTTGGAAGAGAGCGTCAAGCTGTCCAAACAGGGGCTTCTCGAACGGGCGTATCTGGGCCATGCCTATGCGGTGGCCGGCCGCACGCTCGACGCACGAACGATTGTGAAGGAGTTTCAGCGCCTGGGTACGGAACGACCTGTGCCCCCGCAGTACATCGCGTTGATCTACGCCGGACTTGGCGAACTGGACGACGCTTTCACGTGGCTCGACCGCGCAGCCACCGAGCGATCCATGCAGGCATGGCTGCTCCCCGACCCGCGCTGGGATCCGCTTCGCGGCGACGCGCGGTTCAAGGCGATGCTCGTCAGACTTCACCTCGGTTCGTGATCCGCAGTACGCCAGAGGCGAAGAGTGTGCCGGACGACGCTGGTGGAGGCGATCTGCGCGAACGAATCCGGCCGCTATTGGTTGAACCAGCAGCGGGTGCGAGTTGTTCTACCAGGCGAACGATGTGCTGTGGGCGGTAACGGTCCCAAACCACAGGCGCGATCTTCAGCGCGGGTCATCCGGCGA
>Ga0315281_10011800_pt1 | contig 11938 bp, 22 predicted proteins | sample YL17G07_0_MG_FD_204540 | JGI IMG/M metagenome (GOLD analysis project Ga0315281, IMG submission 204540) | Sediment microbial communities from Yellowstone Lake, YNP, Wyoming, USA - YL17G07_0 | ecosystem: Environmental > Aquatic > Freshwater > Lake > Sediment | place: USA: Wyoming | collected... | reverse complement strand
CCTCCTGGTACACGGCCCGCATGGGACCGGCCGCAGGCTCGGCGGCCACCGCGTGTTTGTGCGCCGCGCATTCCTGAAGCTGTGCGCTGGCGGCTCTACGCTCGGCGCTGCTTGGGCGCCACCACCGTCAGGCCGGTAGCGCCGGTGCGGTAGGAGAGCGATCAATGCATCACAAACGAGGCAGGGCCAAGGTTCGTCGGGCGGGCTGTATCATGTGCAAGCCGCACAAGAGCAACGGGTTCAAGGGCAAACTGGATTGCCAGACCAAGCAAGAGAAGAAGGCTCGCGCGTCCGAGCGCGAGCAGAAGTGGGAGCTGAAGTGATTTTTGCGTTCAGTTGCAGAGGCACGTGGTTCTTAAGACCGAGCACGCAGCTCGGCTTGGGAGAGCCGCATGTCTATCAAGAAGGATCGTTTCGGGAAGCGCCGCTGGCGTAGCGGCAGAAGTCGCCGTGGGTCGTGGTGGCGCGTGCCACGCAGCTTCAAGTACGGCGACAAGATGGTGGGTCGCAGGTACGCGCGCGCTCGCGTGCGCCAGCTGATGCGCGAGGGCGAGTTCGATGACATGCCTCGGTATAGCCGCGACGCTGGCTACTGGTATTGGTGAGCCTACGCGGACTTCGTTGAAGCCGAGCGACTGACCGCCTCGGCGATCGCCGCTCGCAGCTCGCTGGGAACGATTGACTCGTTTTTGCCAGCGGCCGTCAGCACCCAACGCCTGCCGATGACCGTCGCCATCGGCACGCCGTTGCGGACGATGCGAGCGCCAGGCTTGGCTCGCCACTTCAGAGCGTCCGCAAGCTTGTCGAACTCCTCGGCGACCTCGCTCGTGTCCGGATCCTCGTAGACCACGAACCGCTTGGTCAGCGACTCGACCAGGATCGAGCCGCCGCCGGGCCCGGCAGCCGGGTTGCCGACGTACTGATCGCGCTGGTCACGCTCCAGGCCCGAGGCGAAGTCTTCGAGCGAGGCGAGCGTCATGCGGTGTTCTGGTTTTTGGTTCATTGGCTTCTCCTCGGCCGAGGGCTCTACCGGCGATCAGCGCTTGCCGACGGCTTCGGCGATTGCCTTGCCAATCTTGGCAGCCAGCGCTTCCGATCCCTCATCCTGAGCCTGGAGGTGCTTGAGGGGGTTGATGTTGGGCAAGGGCTGCGGGCCTTTCACCCAGTCGCCGCCCTGCTTCAGCACCCACAGCGCCTTGGCCTTGGTGAGGTTCGCGGTGTCCTTGGCGTCGATGATCGCGATCCAGCGCTCGTTTTTGTTGGCCGCCAGGCGCCTGGCCGCGGCGTCCTTGGCTTTGGGCAAGCTCGAATACGGGCCGCCGCTCCCGCCGCCACCACCGGTCGAGTAGACCAGCTCGAACCCGATGCCTTCGGCGAGCGGCGCTCCGCGGCGCATGCTCGCTTCGTAGAGACCCGAGCCGCTGCGCCGGGGCTCGCCAGTCGGCACGCCGTCGCCGTACCGGCCGCGCCGTTCGCGCTCCAGGCCCGAGGCGAAGTCTTCGAGAGAAGCGTGCGTTGGCTTGGGCTCGGACTTTTGGCTCGCGGATTTCTTCGCGGGCTTACGGCCAGCGTCGGCGGCGGCCTTCTCCTTCTCGGCCGAGCGTTTCTTGATTGCTTTGGCGAAGGCGGCCAGCGTATCGAGACCGTCCCGTCGCTCGTCGATGGCGAGCTTGGACAGTGATTGGGTAGACCGTTGCTGTTCCATAGACTTCTCCGTGGGCCTGTGGCCCTGCTTGTCGTCCGCCCAGACTACGCCGTCGGGGTTGCTTTTGAACGCATCCACTACGGCTTTTGCCTCATCTCCCGAGGCGCGGTGCCACTGATTGAGGGGCAGCCAGCGGTATTCTTCGCTGGCGTCGTCGCTCAGCGCATCCTGCATGCGCTTGGTCACGTGTCTACGACCGGCCACGTTTTTGAACATGAAACGAATGTGCATCGACGCCAGCCTTTCGGACTAGGCGAGCCGGTTGCTGAGCGTCGCCATTGCTGGCAATCATAGGGCATCAGACAGCAGAGGGAGAAGAAGATGACGATTGCACCAAACTATCCGGTGTCGGGCGCGAAGAAAGTGGTCGAGTTGCGGAGCTGTAAAGGCTGCAATCTCACGGTCATGGCCAAGGGTGACTGGCACGGCTGGAAGGGCGTTGACGTCGGCGAAGGCCAGATGCACTGGTTCTGCGACAAGACGCCGTGCCGCCAGTTGCGGGACGAGACCGTCACCCGTCGCTCGCACGAGCTGGTCATAGAGCAGTCCCAGCGACAGGCCCAGGCCGCCGAGAACGCCGAGCTGGCCGCCTTGCGCAAGCGCGTCGCTGAGCTGGAAGCTCAGCATCGCCCGGCCGTGGCTCCGTCGGATGACGCGAGTGCCGAGCCATCCGGACCGGCGTCAGCCCCGGTCGAGACGCATATCGTCAACGCCGCGGGCGGCTCGCTGTGCGGCCATGGCGGACCGACTGTGAAGGCCATAGAGATGACCTGGGACCACAATCCCTGCCAGCGGTGCGTCACCAAGTGGCAGGCGATTGCCGCCGGTACCGACCGTGACGCCAGCGTGACCGCCCTGGCTGCGCCGCCAGGCCAGGATGAGGTCGTCACAGTGCCATCCTCGACCGGCAAGGGCTCATACGCCGTCACCCATTCGAGCGCGGGCTGGAGCTGCCAGTGCGAGGGCTACAAGCATCGCGGTGAGTGCAAGCACATCGTGACCGTCGCCGCGGCCAAGAAGCTCGCTGCGGAGACCGCCGCTGTGCAGGCTCCGGTGACAGCCTCGGCAATGTCGGCGCTTTACGGTGAGCGACCGCGCCCCAAGCCCCTGTCCGAGTTGCCGCAGTTCACGCCCCAGCTCATCACGGCCGCAAGCGACGCGCCCGACAAGTTCATCGGCCAGTCCATCTTGGTGCCGCCGGAGGCGTACCCGCAGCTGGACATGACGAGCCTTGACCCGGAGAAGCTCCGAGGCGGGGTGAGCGGACTGTTCCGAGCGGCCGGGCTGGTCGTGGATCGCATCGATCAGGCGCGCGACGGCAACCGGGTTGTTGGGATCGTGTTCACGCTCAAGCGTCCCTGACCATCTCAGCGGTCCAGCCACGGCGCCTGCGCATCCCTCATCACGTGGAGACTGGACACGAGAGTGCTTTGAGGCTGTTGACAAACGCAGACTATGCTCTAGGATTGCGTGAGTCTACGGCGGGCCGCGTGAGCCTTTCTATGGCAGTTGGCGCAGAGGCAGACGCAGCGCTCAAGTTCTTCTCTCAGGCGTCCGGCTGGTGCGCTGCTGGCGGCGGCAATCGCGAACCTCTTGGTCTTTGGGTCGGAGTGATGTGCATCCAAACAGTCGAGGTCGGACTCACCGCAGACGGAGCATCCAGACGCTTTGAATTCATTTACTATTTTCCTGTTTCTTTCCTCCTTCTCGCGCCGCGTCATTCGTCGAAGTTCGAGATACTCGGGAAGGGAGCGAGCTTCGGCTCGGGCGCGCTTCTTCTTTTCCGAGCGCGCTTCCGCGGCCACCTTTTTGGCGGCCTCGGCCGCATCCATCCTGATGATTCGAGCTGCTCTGACAGCTTTTTTCCTAGCTCTGGCGGCGAGGAATTTCTGCTTCTCGCGTTCCGCCTTTCGTTGGCGACGCTCGATGGCATTCGCCGGATCTTCCATGCGCACTCGCCTGGCGCGGATGCGTCGATCACGGTTGGTCATCACCGCGCTAGATCGCAGGAAGGCAACGAGGCTTTCCGGTGTCAGTTCCTTCGGCGCTCGGTGGTTCCTCGGCATACGCGGAACCACGATTTGGTACCAGGCAGACTTGATAGTCAACGGTTGACTTTGGCCAGGGCGAGGCGAAGAAAATCGCCCGCCGCAACTCATTGACATCACTGGATATTGAACCGATCGTGCAGAAATCTGGAAAGCCTCTCTTGATAGGGTAGCGACATGCGAATCAGCCTCGACGACAACCTCTATTCGATCTGGTACGAAAACGAGGCCGGAGATCGCTTTGTTCCGGACCTTACGGGCGCCATGCCGCCCGATCCACCGGCGGGCTACGTGTACCAACACGCCCAGCTCACGGGCCGGGTGGACCACGATGTCCTGAAGATCGTCCAGCGCGCCGAGGTCGATGCCTGTCCCCACCCCGAAGTCCGCCCCGACAATGGGTTGATCGATGGACTCAAGGGGCGCCGGTGCACCCACTGCGGCGGCTACCAGTGCGTGCCGACCGACCAGGAGTGGCCGCCGATCTGGGACGCCAGCGGCTGCATTAGCCTCGGTAGCATGTCGAGCGGATTCTCGGGGGGCTTGGTCTTGGCGATGACCAGGCCGACCGAGGCCGAGGTAAAGCTCGCGCTCGAACGTCGCACGAGGACCGTCAAGGTCGAGGGCCTGGCCCCCATCGTCACAGCCGACTTCGTGTTCGTGGCCGGAGACGAAGTGACCATATGTGGCCCGGAGCCCAAGCTCTACTCGATCTACGACGCCATGCTCATCGCGGCGCGGGCCTGCGAGGGGTGCATGAACGTCCTGCTCTGGCGGTATGGCTGCAACGACGGCTACCCGGAGGGCTCTGACGAGCACAAGCGGGTCGGCACGAGCTGCCTGTTCTGTCGGCCGGTGCCGACTCGGCACGGCCACGCCGGTGGCGTGTCGATTGGTGGCCACATTGCAGGGAGAGCCGAGGCATGACCGAGCATGAGAGAGAGTGGATGGCCACGTACCGCGCAGCGCTGACGGGGCTGTACGCCTACTCGGCCTTCAGCAAGCGAAGTCCGCCGGAGGCTATTCATCGACTGGCGCAGATAGCGGCAGAGACGGCGCACGGCGCGCTGACCGTCGGCTTCGGGGAAGAAGGTCTGTTCCTGTTCGCGAAGCCGGAGGCTCAGTCATGAGCAACGACAACGACGACTTCGTCTACCGCTACGCGAGCAAGACGATGCTCGCATCGATCCATGACACGTTCGGCAGGCTGTCGGACGTCTCGGATGAACAAGAGCACCAGGTCGTGGCGGAAGCCTCGATTCACACCATGGCTACGGAGATCGGCCGTCTGCTCGCGCTGGTCTCGGCCCGCCCAATTGTAGTGAGGAACGCGATCGAATGCATGCTGCATGGTCTTGACCATGGCCAAGAAGATCATCTCGATGATTGCGACGCCGACGACTGCCAGAACGAGCTGCACGTGATCGAACTCGCCACCTATTTGGAAACGCTTCTCGGCTTCGTCGATCTTGGGCAACATTCGTCAGGCTCGTCGCCACCAAAACCGACCGTGAGTAACTGATGGGGGAGCAAGCTATGAGGCTGGTCGATGCCCTGAGTGATGAGCAGTGGGCACAAGCTATGCGATCATTCGCCAGGGGTCTCAACACCTGTCAGTCGTGTAAGCAAGAGTCCCTAGACCAGCGTGGAGCATGTACGACGAGAACCTGCGAGAGGTTCTGGGACAAGCCATGCGTGAGGTCAAAACTATGAGCACGCTCGGAGAAGCACTGCCCAAAGAGATGGCGCGAGTTCGCGACGAAGTGATGCCGATCTATCAAGAGATCGGTCGGGAAGGTTTGCCTGCGCTGACGATGATGCGCCTGGAACTCGACGCGGCCGCGAAGGCGCTTGCCGAGGGCGACGTGGTCGCGATGCTATGCGCATACGAGTCGTTGAAAGGCTTCGAGCTATGAGAGGCGTACCCTGGTCTGGAATCATAGTGCTATTCATGTTGGCCTCGGTGCCGCATGTAGAGATGGACTGGGCTGAGATCGTGAGGCATTTTGTTTTGGTTGGCATGGCGTTCTACGCAGGACGCTTGTACGAAGAACGGAAGAACGCATGAAAGTTCTGGATCACGGGTATCTGAAGATCGTCGAATCGTGGGGCTCGGACCAGAGCATCGTCGAAGCCGCTCGCATGAGCACGGATAAAGGCTTCCTTGGGTGGGGGCCGCGTTGCAAGAAGTGCAAACGGCCACTCGGCGGAAACTCCGACTGGATTACGTGCCCCAACGAGGACTGCGAAGACGCTGGCGAGGAGCCCGGTGATGAGAGGCTGCTGCGCTACCTCTACGATAACCAGCACGCGACGCCGTTTGAGTTTGGCGGAATGGTGATCGAAGTTCAGGCGCCGATCTTCGTCTTCAGGGAATGGCACCGACACAGGACGCAGAGCTACAACGAGATGAGCGCCAGGTACACGCCGCTGCCTGACCTGAACTACGTGCCGACGGTCGAGCGGCTGATGATCAATAGCAAGACCAACAAGCAGGCCGGAGTGATTTCGGGCGCGGAGGAGCTGACGCCCGAACGGGCAGCGTGGTTCAGGACGCAACTGGAGAAAATGTACGGCGACCAGGAGCACCTTTACCAGGCGGCGCTTGTGGCTGGCGTACCGAAGGAGCTGGCCCGTGTCCACCTTCCCGTTGGTCGGTACAGCCGCATGCGCGCGCACGCGAACCTACGCAACTGGCTCGCGTTCCTGACGCTGCGCATTGCGCCGAGCGCGCAGTGGGAGATCAGGCAGTACGCGAACGTGATGCGCGATCTCTTGGTCAGCGCCTTTCCAAAGACGATGGAGCTGTTCGATGAGGGCCACAAGTCATGAGCGAGGTCACGCCCGATCAGATCGCCGACCTGCTGGCGCACTGCGAGTATCTGCGCGACACCGGTGGCAGCGGCCGTACGGATGCGCGCGAGACTCAGGACCAGCGCGTCGCAGCCGCAGGGCTCGCACTGATCGCGGCGCACAACGCGCTCAAGGCGGAAGTTGCGGAACTGCGTGGTCCGCTCGCCGTGACGCTGCCAGCGATTGGGCTCGGCCAAGAGGTTGTGATTGCGAACCTCGGCGAGCAGCCGATTACGATCGAGCCGTGAGCAAGCTGAGTGTGCTGCATACGTGGTGGCAGCATGTTGGACGGGAGGCGCAGGTCATGAGCGAAGCAGTCAGTCATCCTTCTCACTATAACCAGGGCGGACCCATCGGCGAGGACGGTACGGCCCAGTTCGAGGTCATCAAGATCATCGAAGACCTCGGCTGGGGCTTCGAGTTCTGCATGGGCAACGCGCTCAAGTACATCTTGCGCGCGCCGCACAAGGGCGCCGAGGAGCAGGACCTGAAGAAGGCGCGCTGGTACTTGGATCGCGCCCAGCGCCATCATGGTGACGTTCGCGGGTTTATGTCCCGCGAGATCGACATCAACAAGGCCATCGTGGCGTGGGGACTTGTTGGCGACAATCTCCCCACGTGGCCGTCGATGGCTCAGCAGTCGGACCCGAGCTTCGAGTACAAGCCGACAACAGAATATCGCCTTGCATTGGCTGTCGCCTGCATTGGCAAAGGCGACAAGGTCGGCGCGCTGCGCGACCTAGACGTCTACATGGAGAAGTTCTCGCCCAAGGCCAGTCGATGAATATCGTCAGCGGCATGCGAGTGGCGGAGGTGCGGATGCAGAATGGAACGCTGCGGCGCGTCGTGCGCACGTACGAGCGCAATGGCTGGTTTGTGGCGGAGTCGGTGCGGCGACCGGGTGTCTACTGCGTGCTGCACGCCGCGACTGGTGGCACGGTGACGCGGCCGCAGGATTGTTTCAGGGGCCTCATGGAACACGACCGCGCTCTGAATCTGTGCCGTGTACTTGGCGATCAAGCGCCGCAAGACGACTGCGCGTGGGCCGCCGACATCGGCGGCATCTCGTTTGACGACCTGGTAGCGCTGGCCAAGAGGAATATGGACTGGCCGCTGATCGGTCGCGTGATCAGCGACTGGCTCGCAACGCAAACGGGGCCGCTCGATGAACCGGCAACGCTGGAGGCGAAATGTTTGTAACAGCAGATCAACTGGTGGCTCACGCGATTAGTGACTATATTTTTCAGAGCCATTGGATGGCTACGGAGAAGACCAAGCAGTCGGCGGCGGCGGCAGCGCATGCTCTCGTTTACTCGCTTGGGTTCCTGGTATTCAACCCGTCCTTGTCGGCCTGGGCCTTCATCGCAAGCACGCACTTCGTGATCGACCGCTGGCGGCTCGCTCGGTATGTCGTGTGGGCCAAGAACTGGCTGGCGCCATGGCCTGTCTGCGACGGCGGGCGCAAGTCGGCTCACGAGGGGTGCAAAGAAGGATTCAACCAGCACCCGTGGCACCGCGTAGTGCCGAACCCGCCCTGGGGCGAGTGTCAGGCTACTGGCTATGCACCAGACGTTCCGCCGTGGCTCGGCGTGTGGCTGCTGATCATCGCCGACAACATCATGCACGTTCTATTGAACGCTGCGGCTCTGAGGTGGTTATGATTTGTCCAAAAGACGGCGTGAAGTTGAGAAACATCGAGATAAGCGTCGAGAATCCGCCGAGCAGCTCGGAAGATCCTGACCGCGTCGAGACCGTGGTGAACATGAAGATCGCGTTTGCGTCACCAGCAGAGGCGATCACCATCAGCATTCCAATTCGTACGCTTGTCTCGCCGGTCACGTTCACCTTTCCAGGCGAAGACGGGGTTGACGCCGAACGTGCAGCGGATCTCATCCCGCCTTCTTCCCGCTGTGTGCCTCCTGGGTACTCTGTGTGGCACATTCCTGTCCAAGTGCTTGAACGCGACGGGCTGTCTATCTTGCATCCGTGGTGCGCATACGAGCCTGAGTGGGGAGAGCACCATTACAGCAGCGAGCTAGCTGCCATTGATGCGTGTCACGAACATGCGGCTACGAAGGGGCCGTAGATGAGGACACTGTACTTCGGCGTGATCGACCCCAAACAAGGCGGGCACCATCTGTACGATTGCGAGTCAGGTTTTATGCGGGCGCGGAATGCGGCGTTGCCGCCATCGTTGAGGGAGCATTATCTGGACGGGGGCTTCTGTATCTTCAAGAACGGCCAGCCGCAGGGAGAAGCGCTCATTCATCACCTGGACGGCTTCACGGTCATGGCGATGTGGGACCGCACAGGCGACTCTCGCCCTGGTAGCAGCAGCACTTTTGTCATCGAAGGCACGCACGGCTTTGAGGCCATGTGCAAGCACGCAAGCGAGGGGTTCCCAAGTGTCTGGAAGCGCATCAGCGCCAAACCCATGGTCTTGGGTAGCCTGGGCGAGAACCCAGAGGTCGTCGTGGGGCTGCCGACGGCGCTCATGGCCTGGTGGACCGAAAACCCCGGCCATTCTGCTCACGGTATTGAGCTGTCCTCATCTCTGTGGGACCGCTACTTGGGTTGCGGGGAGGGGATCCTGAACCTGGGAGCATCGGTTGATCGCAACATCATGTTGCCCCCAGGAGCGTTGCGTCTGCGGTTGAAACCGGCTGTGCGGGACTTCTCCAACGTGGACGCGACCGCGCTGTTTTTGGAGCTGGTGGCCAAGCTCTGAGACGTCTCGACTCGAAGCCGAAAACTGAAAGAGAGAACTGTTGATGTCTCGCTCTGGATACAACGAAGACTGCGGTAGCGGATGGGAGCTTATCCGGTGGCGCGGAGCAGTGAGCAGCGCCATCAAGGGCGGGCGTGGGCAAGCCTTTCTGAAAGAGATGCTCGGAGCGCTCGATGCGCTTCCCGAAAAGCGCCTGGTGGCCAATGCGCTTGTGACGCCGGAAGGATGCTGCGCCATGGGAGCGGTCGCGCTCAAGCGAGGCACGGACACCTCGAACGTCGAGCCGTACGAGCGGGACCAGGTGGCCGAGTTGTTCGGCATCGCCGAAGCGCTGGCGGCGGAGGTGGCCTACATCAACGACGACAGCTTCAGCTACCGCCAGGAAGCGCCAGAGCAGCGATTCGTGCGCGTGCGCGCGTGGGTCGTCAAGCAGATCAGGAGTGACCGATGATCAAAATGACCCATGCCGAGTGGATAGCCGAGGCTGAGCTGCGCTTTGGCCAAGATGCGAAGCAATGGCGCTTCGTGTGCCCGAGCTGCGGATACGTGGCTACCGTCCAGCAATGGAAGGACGCGGGAGCTGGCGAGGGCGAGGTCGCGTTTTCGTGCGTGGGTCGGCGACTCGGTGCCGACGATGACGAGACGTTTCAGCGCAAAGGCGGACCGTGCCAGTACGCTGGCGGCGGCCTGTTCGGGCTCAACCCGGTCGAGGTGACGATGCCGGATGGCAAGGCGATCCAGAGCTTTGCGTTCGCCGACGGGGGGAAGCTCACATGAGTACGCTGGACGTGATTGAACGCCTCGACAGATGGCTCGACGAGCCTCTGCTCGCGCAATCGGAGTTCGGCGCCCCGATTCAGACGACGAAGGGCGCGCGCTTTGCCGAGCTGGTAGCGGTCAACCACGGACGCACAGCCGTCGGCGGATGGGGCGTCATCTCAGGCGGCGGCCTGTACGGCCGCGAGGGCCTTTGCGAAGGCGAAGCGGTGGAGCTGCTGCAAATCACAGCGTTCATGAAGGGCGTGTTCTTCATCGTGCCGGAAGCCAAGGCGTTCATTGATCGCAAGCTGGAGGCGTGCTGGACGGCGCAGGCGGCCCTGGAGGCGCAGGAGGATGGAGAAGGCCCGTCCGCCGCGCTCAAGCAGCCTTCGGCCGAACCAGAGAGCCAGCAGGGATGACTCGCTCGGCATCTCCGAGGTAGCTGCACCCGGTGGACTTGGTCGCCTTCCGAGCGGCTCCGCAGATTTCACATCCGCCCAGCTCGGAGCTGGTCGTCTTCTTCAAGACCTCGGCGAGGGCCGGGCCGTCGTAGTGGATGCCGGACACCGGCTTGCTCGGGATGAAGTCGGCGATGGGCACCTTGTCCACGTGCTCCTCGCGGACGTGGTCGGCAATCTCTCGGCCCCAGCTCGTGAGGCGGTAGCCGTCCGCGGTCTCCTCGACCCAGTGGCGCTTGGCCATGGACCGAGTGGTGGGACTGGACTTGACGCTCTCTCCGGCGCCCATGGCTTTGAGCGCCCGGTACGCCGCCGACGAGACCTTCCAGTTCGACCACCCGTGAATCGTGAGCTTGTAGCCCGTCTTCGTCGGGAGCTTGTTGCGCTCCAGGCTCTCCATCCAGGCGAAGGTCTCGGGGGCTTCCTCAGCCAGCGCCTTCCAGTCCTTGGCGGAGTTGTAGGGGCACCCCATGCAGGCGCTCTTGCGCGGGACAGGGAGACCGGTCCGGGCCGCGGCGGCCTCGCAGAGGCATCGGCACCAGCCCCACTCGACCAGGGGGAACCGGTTGTGGCGACCGGCGGTAGTCGCCGTGGCAGGGCGTCCGTCGCCAGCGTTGGGGTCTTTCGCGACTCGGTCAGGCTCTCCCGCGTCGAATCCGATCCAGACTTCCACGTCCTCGCCGGGGTAGGTGTCGTCCATCCAGTTCTCGAACCGCTCGACCTTGGCGATCCGAGTGCAGAGCCGGTTGGGGCCGCTGACAGGGATTTGACCTTTGGCCTCGAAGTAGCCGAACAGGCCAGCGCTGGTCTCGTCCTTCTTGCCGCGGCGGATGGGGTAGCTGTCCATGTCCAACCAGGCGAACGGGATGCCGCGCGCGTCGCAGTAGGGAACGACTATCTCGCGCATGTGCTTGTACGTGGCGGGCCACTCACCGGGCGTCTTGCGCTCGGAGTCGCCTACGTCGCAGAAGACGACGTGGTCGAGGTGCTCGCCGCGCTCGTCAGCTCCGATCAGCATTGCCCAAGAGTTGAGGCCGCCGCCGTAGCTCAGAACCTTCTTCCGTCCCTTGGCCATTCTCAGCTGTCTCCTTCGACAACATAATAACCGTATCAGGAGAGATGGTCAAGACTATGGGTTCCCAATGTAGGCAACTTCCGTGCAGTCAGAGGATCGGCACCACTCCTGGTGGCGGTCCGACGGCCACGATGCCGCCGAGCTGAGTTGGGTGGATGGCGGCGGCGAGAACACGCGCCGAGGCCGCGAGGCTCTTGCTCGTGATGTTGGCCAGCCCGGCGGCGACGATGGCGGCCGAAATCGCCGCAAGCCCCGGCGGCGGCGTGGCCGAGATCACGGGCGGCACCACTCCGGGCCAGACGGTGATGGCGG
>Ga0315281_10011799_pt1 | contig 11939 bp, 12 predicted proteins | sample YL17G07_0_MG_FD_204540 | JGI IMG/M metagenome (GOLD analysis project Ga0315281, IMG submission 204540) | Sediment microbial communities from Yellowstone Lake, YNP, Wyoming, USA - YL17G07_0 | ecosystem: Environmental > Aquatic > Freshwater > Lake > Sediment | place: USA: Wyoming | collected... | reverse complement strand
CCCCCGAGGATTGCCCCAGCACGTCACCCGGGTCGCGCGGCCGCCGGCCTCTCCAGCCTCCCCGCGCGCTCCCGGACGATGGTCGATCAACGGTCCGCCTCCCCGGTTGCAGCGCACGGACCCTGGAGGAGAGCGTTGACGTACACCGACCGGACCATCACCTGCGTCGACTGCGGGATGGGCTTCGTCCACTCCGCGGCGGACCAGGAGTACTACGAGCAGAAGGGCTTCACCTCGGAGCCGAAGCGCTGCCCGAGCTGCCGCGCGAGCCGGCGCCAGGCGCGCGGCGACGGCTACGACGCGCGGAGCATCGGCGGGCCGCGCGGCTACGAGCGGGGTGGCGAGCCGCCCCTCCGCGAGTACTTCGCGGTGACCTGCTCCCGCTGCGGGAACAACGCGCAGGTCCCGTTCAAGCCCCGCCTGGACAAGCCGGTCTACTGCTCCGACTGCTTCCGGGCGGTCAAGGCGGGCTGACCCCCGCCGACCGGGCCGGTCCCCGGCGGATCAGATCCGGAACGTCTCCCCGGCGCGATGCCGCTCGCGGTGCCGCCCCCGCCAGACGGTCACGCGGCCGCTCCCGTGGACCTGCCACACGCCGTCCCGGCCGACCGCGGCCGTGTCCTTGTCGATCCCCAGGACGATCGTCCCGCGCGGCGCCATGAGGACGAGGAGGGCGGCGAGCGCCTCCGGGAGCGCATCGTAATGGGGCAGCACGGCCGTCCCCGGGACGAACGCGAGCGCGTCGTGCCAGCGGACGAGGAACGGCAGCCGGGGACGGCGCGTGCGCACCGCCAGGTGACGGCCGGCGAGGACCATCGCCCCGGCCGAGCAGCCGACCAGGACGGCGCCGCGGGCATTGGCCACCCGGATCGCGGCCTCCGACGCGGAGCCCTGCAGGACCGCCCGGAGGTACTCCGGCCGCCCGCCCGACAGGTAGATCAGGTCCGCCTCCCCGAGCGCCTGGGCACAGGCCGGGTCGTCCGCGTCGAGGCGATCCCGGATGCAGACCGTCTCGACCTCCGCGCCGAGCGCCGCGAAGTGCTCCTCGCCCATGGCGGCCCAGCGACGGAACGTGGGCTCGCCGTCCGGCCACGATGCGGTCGGCAGCACGGCGACGCGCGGCCGGGCGCGGCCGGTCGCCTCGAGGAGGGCGCGGTCGATCCCGGTCATCGCGGGGAGGAACTCGCCGGCGCCGACGAGCGCAACGGGACCGTGCATCGCGTGGAGTCTACCCCTGCGCCCCCGACAGGGCGACCGGCATCTCCGAGCCCCGGCGAGGGCGTCGCGAACCCCGGAGACGCGACGACCGGGCGGCCTGCGCCGCCCGGTCGGAGGTGCGTCGCGCGCCGTGGGCCCGGCGCGGAGCGAGGTCAGGCGGCAGCCGTCTTGGACGCCTGCCATTCCTTGTAGGTGCCCCAGGCCCCCAACGCACCGCCCACGATGTTGAGGATCGGCCCGAGGACCCACGTGAACGTGAAGCCGATGTAGCCGAACCACGAGAGGACGAAGAGAAGGCTGAGCAGCCCGCCGATCCCCATGATCACCCCGATCGCGAAGGCGACGACCGGGATCGGCGCGGGCCACTGGATCGTCGTGTTCGTGTACTTCAGGTAGTACACGACGAGGAGGGCAATCCCCGCCAGGATCCCCAGGAACCCCGCCGCGACACCCCCGCTGTAGATGCCGGCCCCGACCAGGAAGGCCAGGATCATCAGCCCCGCCCCGATCGCGGCCAGCGACTCGTTGGCATTGAACTTCCAGATCTGCAACCCGTGCCTCCCTTTCCCTCGCCGGGTTGTCTCCCGTCCGGCCGGCCTCGCCGAACGGCGAGTGCCCACGGCACCCGCCCGGTGCGCCGGAGCCTACCGCCTGCGGGGGGCGATTGCTAGAGGGTTGCGCAGCGCAGGCGGTGCGGCCGCGCGATCAGGCCCGGTCGCCCGGCCCGTGCCGGGCCCGGCCGCGGGCATCGCGGCTGGCCAGGATGTTCGCCGACGAGAAATGGATCGACTTGCGCACCGCGGCGGCCATCGGGGCCGCATACTCGTGGCTCGCCTCGCGGTCCAGCTCGGCGACGAGGTCGCGCAGGACCTCGTCGGAGCCCGCATAGCGGCCGATTCGCCGGGCAACCTTCCGGAGCGCCTCGGAGGCCCGGCCGTAGTCGCCGGCCCTGTTCCGGGCGACGGCCTCCTGGCGGGCCCGCGCGGCGAAGCGTCCGGCCACGACGCGATCCACCTCGCGGGTGCGCGGCCGGCGGTCGTTCGCCGCGTGGTCGGCGTACGTCCAGCGCACAGTCGCCGCGTCCGGCGGGAGGGCGCCGTCGCGGTCCTCCGCCGCGACGTGGACGGCCACCTCGTCACCGACGGTGCCGGTCGCGAAGTTGAGCTGCAGGACGACCTCCACCTCCTGGCCGGAGACGAGGTCGCCGAGCGAGACGCGCCACGTCCCGCCTCGGCGCTCGACCGGCTGCGGCCCCAGGACGTCCAGCACGACGCCGGCCGGCACGTCCAGCACGAGCGCGGCGTCGCGGGCGACAACCTCGAGCGCCTCCCCGAGCTCGCTCGCGATGTGGTCGGCGATCTGGCGCGCGTCGGAGATGTAGTAGAAGTTGCCGCCGCCCGCGGTCGCCATGGCCCGCAGGAGCACCTCGTCGAAGTCGTCGCCGACGCCGAAGGCCGTGGTGGCGACGCCCCGCCGCCGGAGCTCGCGGGCGTGGGTCTCCAGCTCATGCGGGTCGGTGATCCCGACGTTCGCCAGGCCGTCGGTGAGGAGGAGCGTCCGGGCGATCCGCTCGCCGTCCAGGCCGAGGGCGGCCTGCTCGCAGCCGGCCAGCCAGCCGCCGGCGAGGTTCGTCGAGCCGCGCGCGTCGATCTCGCGCAGGCGCGCCTCGACCGTCCGGCGCGTCTCCCCGCCGGCCGGCGCGCTGGGCAGCACGACGTCGATCCGGTCGTCGTAGACGACGACGGCGACGCGGTCGCGCTCGTCGAGCGCGCCCAGGGAGCGGGTGACGGCCTCGCGGGCCAGGCGGATCTTCTCGCCCGCCATCGACCCGGACCGGTCGAGGACGAGGGCGACGTCGAGCGGGAGCCGGTCCGATCGGCGTCGGGCGGTCGGCGCCTCCAGCCGCACGACGACGAAGCGGGTGCTCCGGGCGGCGGCGCGGACGAAGGTCCGGTCGGCCAGGCACGTCATCGTCATGGCTGGTCCTCCTCGAGGAGCTCCCGGGCCACCTCGAGGAGGCGGACGAGGGCGCGGTTGGCCGACCGGGTGAGCGGCCGGCGGACGTGGATCTCGATGTCGGGCGCGAGCGTGATGCGCTCCCAGTGGGATCGTTCCGGGGCGGCCGGACGCGCGGCTGCCGTCGGGAGGGCGTCCGGGGCGTCGGCGGGCGGCTGGAGCTCGGCGCGCAGGCGGACCAACCCTCCCGCCGACGCGGCGGGGAGCGGGCCCGGACCCGACGTCCGCGGCGCGATCCCCTTCCCGCCCAGGATCGCGCGCACGTAGTCGAGCGCCGAATTCCGGGGCGGCTCCGGCTCCGCCGCCGCGAGCCCGATCGCCTCGTCGTCCGCGAGCGCCCCGAGCCGGCTCCGGATCTCCGCGAGGGGAAGGTGCTCGCGCTGGAGGCGCCGCACGAGGCGCAGCCGGGCAAGGTGCCCCTCGTCGTAGCGGACGCCCGGCCCGGACCCGCCCGGCGGGCGGAGGATCCCCTCGGCGACGTAGTAGCGGACGGTTCGCGGCGTGACGCCGGCCAGGGCGCACAGGTCGGTGAGCGTGTAGGCAGGCTCGGGTGACATGCTCGAATTCTGACAGTGCGACGTTACACTGTCAAGCCCTCGCCTCTACCTGCCCGCGCCCCGGCCCGGCGAGGGAGTGGCCGGCCCGGCCGCGGCGGCGGCGGGCGGGTGCCCGTCGCTCGCCCGCGGCGGTCGGCGGTCGCCCGCCCCGCGGTCAGCGCCCGTTCGGCCTCGTCCGCGGCCGGAAGCGGAAGCGCGCGTTGCCGATCTGCGTCCCGGCCCGCCCCCACAGGACGGCCGCCGCCTCGTCGAGCGTGCCGATCGCGGCGAACGCTCCGCCCCCGCGCACGAACTCGGCGCAGGCCCGGATCTTCGGGGCCATCGAGCCGGCCGGCCAGGCGTTCGCGGCAAGGCTCTCGTCGGCTTCGTCGAGCGAGAGGATCTCGATCCGCTCCGCCTCCGGCGTCCCCCAGCCGCGGTAGACGCCGTCCACATCGGTGAGGAGGAGCAGGCCGTCCGCGCCGACCGCGCGGGCGAGGACGACCGCGGCGAGATCCTTGTCGATGACCGCCTCCCGGCCCTCGAGCCGCCCGTCGGGCAGCTCGACGACGGGGATCCCGCCGCCACCCGAGGCGACGACGAGGACGCCCGCCTCGACGAGCGTGCGGATCGGGGCCGCCTCCACGATCCGGTACGGTCGCGGCGAGGCGACGACGCGCCGCCACGATTTCCCGTCCGGGGCGATCGTCCAGCCCTGCTTCGCCGCGTGGGCGCGGGCGGTCGCCTCGTCGTAGATCGGCCCGACCGGCTTGCTCGGCTTATGGAACGCCGGGTCGTCGGCGAGGACCACGACCCGGCTGACGACGACCGCGATCTCACGCCGGATCTTGCGGGCGAGGAACGCGTCGTGGAGCGCCTCCGCTAGGAGGTACCCGATCTGGCCCTGCGATTCGGCGCCCAGGACGTCGAGGGGCGGCTCCGGGACGACCGCGGAGGCCATCTCCGCCTGGATGGCCAGGAAGCCGACCTGCGGGCCGTTCCCGTGGGTCAGCACGATCTCCGCCCCGCTCCGCTCGGCAAGGTCGACGAGCGCCTTCGCGGCGATCGCGAGGTTGTGGCGCTGGACCTCCGTGGAGCCCTGCTCCCCCCGCTCGATGAGGGCGTTGCCCCCGAGGGCGACCGCGACGCGTGTCACCCCAGGCGCTCCCCTCGCCGGTCGCCGCTCACCAGGGCGTACAGGATCGCCTGCTCCGTGTAGACCCGGTTCTCCGCCTGGTCCCAGACCCGCGAGCGCGGGCCGTCCATGACGCCGTCGGTCACCTCGTCGCCCCGGTGGGCGGGCAGGCAGTGCAGGAAGATCGCGCCCGGGCCGGCGTGCTCCATGAGCCGCTCGTCCACGGTGTAGCCGGCGAAGACGCGGCGGCGCTCCTCTCGCTCGTGCTCCTTGCCCATGCTCGCCCAGACGTCGGTGTAGACGGCGTCCGTGCCGGCGACCGCAGCCCACGGGTCGTGGCCGAGCTCGATCGCCCCGCCCGAGGCCGTCGCGTAGGCCCGGGCCGCCGCGACGATCGCCGGGTCGGGCTCGTAGCCCTCCGGCGTCGCAACGACGAGGGTGAAGCCGAGGTGGCCGGCGGCCTGGACGAGCGAGTGGGCGACGTTGTTGCCATCCCCGATGAAGGCGATCCGGCGGCCGCGCAGGTCACCGTGGACCTCCTCGAGCGTCATCACGTCGGCCAGGGCCTGGCACGGGTGGTGCTCGTCGGTCAGGGCATTGACGATCGGGATCGTCGCGTTCGCCGCCAGCTCCTCGACCCTGGCCTGGGCGAAGGTGCGGATCGTGAGCGCCGAGAGGTAGCGCGACAGGACGCGGGCGGTGTCGGCGACGGTCTCGCCGTGGCCCAGCTGGAGCTCGTCGGGGCGCAGGACGATCGGGAGCATCCCGAGCGCCCAGGCGGCGTCCTCCAGGCTCACCCGCGTCCGGGTGGACGGCTTGTCGAAGATCATGCCGACCCGGCCGCCGGCCAGCGCGCCCCGGTGCCGCCCGGGCTCGCGCTTGAAGCGGTGCGAGAGGTCGAGGATCTCGCGGAGCCCGTCGGCCCCGAGGGAATCGAGGGTCAGGAAGTGCTCGGTCATCGTCCCTTTCCCTATGCCCGCGGGGCCGCTGCGCCGCGGGCGCGCTCGATGACGGGGGCCAGGAGGTCGGCGAGCGACGGCGCGTCCGGCTCGGCCGGCGCCTCCTCCAGCTCGTAGCGGACGCGGACGACCGGCTTCTCCAGGCGCAGGACGCGGGTCAGGTCGATCGGCGTCGCCGCCAGGACGAGGTCGGCGGGCATCGCGTTGAGCGTGCTCTCGAGCTCGTGCAGCTGCTCAGCCCCGTAGCCCATCGCCGGGAGGAGCGGGTCGAGGGCCGGATACGCCGCGAGCGTCCGGGCCAGGCTGCCCGTCGCGTACGGACGGGGGTCCACGAGCTCGGCCGCGCCGAGGCGGCGGGCGGCCACGACGCCGGCCCCGAAGGTCATCCCGCCGTGGGTGAGGGTCGGGCCGTCCTCGACGATCGCGACGCGCTTCCCGGCGATCTCGCCGCCGACGAGCTGGAGGCTCGAGCGGGCAAGGATGACCTCGGCCCGCGGGTTGACCCGGGCCAGGTTCTCGCGGACCTGGGCCACCGCCTCCGGCGTCGCCGAGTCGAGCTTGTTGACGACGACGACGTCGGCCATCCGGAAGTTCGCCTCGCCCGGGTGGAAGCGGAGCTCGTGACCGGCGCGGAGCGGGTCGGCCACGACGACGAAGAGGTCCGGCCGGATGAACGGGAAGTCGTTGTTCCCGCCGTCCCAGACGATGACGTCGGCCTCCTTCTCCGCCTCGGCGAGGATCGCCCCGTAGTCCACGCCGGCATACAGGACGCGGCCCGCGTCGAGGTGCGGCTCGTACTCCTCGCGCTCCTCGATCGTCGTCTCGTGGCGCTCCAGGTCGGCGTACGTCGCGAAGCGCTGGACGCGCTGGCGGACGAGGTCGCCGTAGGGCATCGGGTGACGGATGACGACCGCCCGGAGGCCGGCCTTCTCGAGGAGCGCGGCGAGGTAGCGCGTCGTCTGGCTCTTGCCGGCGCCGGTCCGGACCGCGCCGATCGCGACGACCGGCTTCATGCTCCGGAGCATCGTGTGGACCGGCCCGAGGAGGGCGAAGTCGGCCCCGCCGGCGAGCGCGCGCGAGGCGGCGTGCATGACCGTCTCGTGGGCGACGTCGCTGTAGGCGAACACGACGAGGTCGATCCGCTGCCGGGCGAAGAGCCTCTCGAGGTCGGCCTCCGGGACGATCGGGATCCCCTCGGGATAGAGCGGCCCGGCCAGCTCGGCGGGGTAGCTCCGGGTGTCGATCCCGGGGATCTGCGTCGCCGTGAAGGCGACGACCTCGAAGTCCGGATCCTCGCGGTAGACGACGTTGAAGTCGTGGAAGTCGCGCCCCGCGGCGCCCATGATGACGACCTGTCGTCGAGCCATGGCGTGCAGCCCCTCCGCATCGTTCGGTGACGCGGACGAGCCGGTTCCCGGTCCAGGGCCCGGCAGTCGTCCCAGATTGTGGCGGGAGTTTCATCTCGCCGACGACGGCTAGGATAGGGCCGGATGGCCCGGGCCGGTGGATCGTTCCGGCGGGTCGCCGCCGGCGGCCGGCCGGACGGCCGCTGCGGGCGCTGCACCTCCTCGACGACGAGCTCTCCCGCTCCAGCGGCGTCTTCGCGCCACAGTGGCACCCCGCGTTCCATTTCGGCTTCACCGAACGGACCCAGCGGAGCAGACCGCGACCCCCGGCGCCGCGAGGCGGGCCGCGGTGCACGCCGGGTCACCCCGGCGCGAGATCCTCGGGGCGGTCGACGTCGCGCAGCGAGGCGCCGGCCGGGTCCAGGGCACGCCACTCGGCGAACGGGATCACCGCCCTCGGGAGGGTGTCGAGAATAGCGCGGAGACGTCGCTCGCCGGTCGCGAGGAGCGCCTCGACGCCGGCCCGCGCCTCCCCGACGCGGAGCGAGCAGGGCAGCGGCCCGACTCGCTCGCCGTCGTGGAGCACGGCGAGGACCGCCCGGGTACCCGCGGGCCGGCCGCCCGTCTGCCCGTCCTCGAGGCGGCGCAGGAGCGCGTCCAGCACGCTCGGGACGAGCCCCGGCATGTCGCCCGCGACGACGAGGGCGAGCGGGGTCGTCGTGGCGGCGAGGCCCGTCGCGAGCCCGGCGAGCGGTCCCTCGTGGGCGACGGGGTCGCGCACGACGCGGACGCGAGCCGGGATGGCCGTCCCGGCCGCCGGGTCGGGTGGGCCCGGGGCCACCACGAGGACGATCTCCTCGCAGACGGCCGCCACGGCGGCCAGGGCAGCGGCCAGGAGCGACCGTCCCGCCACCGGCTCGGCGAGCTTGTCCCGGCCGAACCGTCGCGCGGCCCCGCCTGCGAGCACGATCCCGGTGGCCGGATTCCCCGTCACCACGGCGGAACCTCGGCGAGCGTGACGACGGAGACCCCGACCCGCAGGGCGGCTCCGGCGAGCTGCTCATCCGCGGTGACGAGCACCGCACCCCGGCGACGGGCAACCTCGAGATACGAAGCATCGGCCACCCGAAGTCCCGTCTCGAGCGCCAGGCGGAGACAGGCGAGCGCGAATGCGTGCGGCGCGATGGGCTCCAGCTCCACGCGCTCGAGGGCGCCGAGGACCTCCGCGGCACGCGACTCGTCGATCCGTCCGTCGCGTGCTGCCTTCAGGAGCGCCGATGCGATCTCGAGCAGGAACAGGGGCGGTTCGATCGCAATGATCCGGGCCTCGCGGAGAGCCCGCTCCGTGGCGACCGCGCCGGCCCGATCGCGCACGTCGTCGAAGGCCCAGCGGAGGATGACGCTGGCATCGACCACGACGTCGATCACTGCTGCTCGTCCCGTCGCGACGGGAGGTAGTCGAGGAGGCGTTCGCCGAACTCCTCCCGGACGGCCTCGACCAGCGCGTCCGCGGTGTCGTGCGGGCCGCTCGGCGGTTTCGTCGTGGCGCGCACCGCATCGAGGATCGCGAACGCCCGGCGACGGCGGGCGAGCATCCGCTCATGCGTGTCCGGCCAGTGCGCCGCGTTCCAGCGTTCGACGTACGCGGCCCGATCCTCGTCGAGGCCCGCGCCGGGCGGGGCGACGGAATCGCGGGCGGCCGCCTCGGCGGAATCTGCGGACGTCTGGAGCACGCCGCGGGGCGCCTCCAGCGCGCCCGCGGGGACGCGGACCGCTCGCCCGATTCGGACCGACGGCAGCGTCCCATCGGCGATCCGGCGGCGCACCGTCCGGAGGCTCAACCCCAATCGAGCGGCCACCTCGGCGGCGGAGAGAAACTCGGCGTCGTTCACTCCGAGATCATGTCATGACCGGTCATGTGATGTCACGCGATGCCGCAGCGTTCTGCCGGTCCGGGAACGCCCGGACCGCGGGATGGTGAAGCTCGTCGGGCCCGGGTATCAGAGGAGGCCGGGCCGCTGCCAGGCACCGCCGAGGACGTGCTCGTCGAGGAAGGCGAGGACGGTCTCGTACCAGACCCGGGCGTTCTGCGGCTTGAGGATCCAGTGGTTCTCGTCCGGGAAGTACAGGAACCTCGCCTCCACGCCGTGGCGCCGCAGGTCGGTCCACAGGCGGAGCGCCTCGCTGATCGGGACTCGGTGGTCGAGCTCGCCGTGGATCACGAGCATCGGCGTGCGGATCTTCGCGACATGCTCGGACGGCGAGTTGACGACGTAGCGGGTGGGATCCGCGTACGGGTCGCCGAACTCCTGCTCCCAGCTGGGCCCGTGGTCGGTGGTGCCGTGGAAGCCGCGCAGCTCCCACAGGCCGGCATGCGCGACGATCGCCCGGAAGCGGTCCGTCTGGCCGGCCACCCAGTTGGCCATGTAGCCGCCGAATGAGCCGCCCATGAGGCCCGTCCGGCTCGCGTCGACGTCGGGCCGGGCGAGGACGCCGTCGACGGCCACGATCATGTCCGTGAAGGGCGCCTCGCCCCAGCGGCCCCAGCCACGGGCGATCATGGGCTGGCCGTAGCCGGTCGAGAAGGCCGGGTCGGGCATGAGCACGGCGTAGCCCCGCTCGGCGAGAACGTGCGCGTTCCAGCGCCAGTGCCAACCCGTCCAGCTGCCCAGCGGGCCGCCGTGGACGAACACGACGAGCGGTGCCGGGGCCTCGGCCGACGCGCCCGCCGGCAGGACGAGCCATGAGCGGATGGGCATCCCGTCGGCGGCCGGTACCTGCACCCGCTCCACGGTGCCGCGGCGCGGCAGCTCGGCCTCCGGGAGTGCCGGTGAGGCGATCTCCTCTGCCGCCCCGTCCGCCAGGTCCGCGGCCAGCCGGACGACGTGGGGTGGCCGGTCGACCCGGGAGCGGAGCGCGTAGAGCGCCGTCCCGTCGGGGGCGGGGCAGAGGTCGGCGTACGTGCCGTCGGCCGCGAGGCGGGTGATCGTCCCGGAACCCAGGTCGACCCTGAACGGCCGCGTCTCGCCGTCGTCGTCGGCAAGGAAGAAGACCGCCCGCGAGTCGGCACCCCACGTCGGGCCGTGCGGCCAGCGGTCCAGGGCCGCGGTCAGGTCGCGGACCGCGCCGGTCGCCAGCTCGACGAGGTGGAGCCGGACCACCGGCGCCGTCTCGGGATCGGCCAGCGTCGCGTGGACGGCGGCGACCCGGCGGCCGTCGGGGGAGACCGCCGGCTCCTCGTACCAATGCTCGCCGCTCGTCAGGGCGCGGCGGGCGCTCGTCGCCCGGTCGATCGCCACGAGGTTTGCGGTCTCGCGGTCGAGCCCCGCGCCGGCGTCCCGCCAGGGGACGACGATCGTCGCACCGTCGGGCGTCACGCCGGCGGTGACCTCCAGGAGAGCGCCGCCCGCGTCGGGTGCCAGGTCGCGGAGCTCGCCGAGGCCGGCCTCGATGCCCGCCGGCGGGTCCGTCGCCAGGAGCCGCGGCTCGCGCGGGCCGAGGTAGTGGTCCCAGTAGCGGATCGGGTAGCCCTCAAAGAGGAGCGCCCCGATGCCGGCGTCCGCACGCGCCTTCTCGCGGGCCCCGTCGTCCTCGAGCGTCGCTGCGCCGGGGAACAGGCCCGCGGCCAGGACCACGGTCCCGGCGTCCCGGGCAACGTGGACGGCCCCCACCCCGGCCTTCGGCGCGGCGAGGAGGCGCGCCTCGCCCCCACCCGCCGGGAGGAGCCAGAGCGCGGGCCGCGGCTCCTCGTCGCCGTCCGGCTTCGCGTCGGGATCGGGCCGGGCCGACGTGAAGAGCAGGGACCCGTCGGGCAGGAACGCCGCGCCGCTCTCGCCCTTCGCAGACCGCGTCAGGCGGCGCGGCGCCGTCGCCGAGGTCGGGTCGACCTGCCAGATCGAGCTCGCCATCCGCTTCCCGTCGGCGTGGGGCAGGCCGACGGACACGACGAGGCGGCTCCCGTCCGGCGCGAGGCGCAGCCCGGACAGGCGAGGAAGACGGATGAATGCATCGAAGGTGAACGGCTCGCTCATCCGTCGATGATCGCACCGGCGCGGGGACGGCGCCCGTGCCGGGCGTTCCGCGGCCGGGCGGGTGAAGCGGAGTGGCGGCCGGATGGGGCGGCGAGCAGACGGCGCATTCGTGGTGCAGGCGCCCGTTCCACGATGCCACTCGCGACATCACCCGTGGCGGTTCGGCCGGGTCGAGACGGGCGGCGTGCCCGCCGCATGGGCCGGGAACCGCCGGCCTAGGGTCGACGTGGCCGGCCAGCGCTTCCTCATCGCCCGCAACCCCGACCCCGAGTCGCGGCTGCCGTACCTCCTCCGGGTGCCGATCGGCGGCGGGCTCGTCCTGAAGGCGCGCGACACCTGGCCGCGCACGGCACGTGTCTTCTGCGCCCGGGCCGCGGAGCGTTGGCCGGAGGCGCCGGAGATCGTCGAGGACGTCCCGGTGGTGTCGTGCATCCGGCGCGGCATCGCGGTCGACCTGGTCCTCGATCGGCCGCGCGAGAGCCGGCCGCAGCTCGTCTTCACGACTCTCACGGGTGGCCGCGAGGCGATCTTCTGGCAGACCCGCACGGTCGTGACCACGGCACGCCCCGGGGCCCGCATCCCCGGACGCCGGGCGAGCGGGATCGAGGAGCTCGAGATCGTCGAGGACACCCGCGAGCGCCATCCGTACCGGTTCACGCACCAGAAGGCGCGGGCGGTCCGGGAGGCGCTCGCGGCGG
>Ga0315281_10011798_pt1 | contig 11939 bp, 6 predicted proteins | sample YL17G07_0_MG_FD_204540 | JGI IMG/M metagenome (GOLD analysis project Ga0315281, IMG submission 204540) | Sediment microbial communities from Yellowstone Lake, YNP, Wyoming, USA - YL17G07_0 | ecosystem: Environmental > Aquatic > Freshwater > Lake > Sediment | place: USA: Wyoming | collected... | reverse complement strand
GCGCGCGGCCATGGGGGAGTTCATCGAATTCTACAACCACCGGCGCTACCACGAAGGAATCGGCAATGTGACACCGGCGGATGTTTACTTCGGTCGGCGAGAGGAAATTCTCAAGCGGAGAAAAGAGCAAAAACAAGATACCCTGGACCGCCGGTTCCAGTACAATCTGGGCCAGGCGGCAAACCATACCCGAGGTGAACTGGGAACTGAACTGTAGCTCGGAAAAAGGCTAGATAAGTCTCAGAGGTGCTGAAGACGCACAAGTCATGCCCGAAAGGCGGATGAATTCTTTGAAGTCACGGGCGATGGACTGTGGCCCATTGTCAGAGATGATGCGAGGGCGGGCTTCAGGGAACCGCTCCTTGGCTCGCTGCAAGATCAGCTCGATGTCGGCTTCGGTCACGGAAGTTCGGATGTCCCAGTGAACGATGGAGCGCCTGTAGCCATCGAGCACACTGCAGAGATAGTAGAAGGTGCCACCCAGAATGAGGTACGAAACGTCGACGTGCCAGTGTTCATGAAGAGCCACCGGCGCGTGGAACCCACGGCCTTTCTTCGAAGCACGCGTGTTCCAGCGCGAGAGCCGGCCGGCGTGATGGAGCACCCTCCAAACGCTGGTGGGGCTGACGGCGACGACGTTTCGATCGAGCATCATAAAGGTCAAGCGGCGGTAGCCCTCCAGGGGAAACTGCCCCTGGAAGTGCAAGAAGGCTTGGCGCTCCCACGGCTCCAGCCAGAAGTCGCGGGGGATCCAGGCGTTGTGCTCATTGACACGTCCATAGCGCTCTTGCCAGGAGTGGAACTTGCAGGGAGCCATCTTCAGCCAGCGGATGAAGCGAGCGGCGCTGATCCCGGCGCGTTCCGACCCGCGCCGGACGAACTCGATCACCTGGTCCGAGTGTCAGGGGGCGCCCAGCGGTCGGTCAGTTCTCCCCAAGACTTTTTTTAAGGCCACGTGCTCTTCCATCAGCTCGGCCAGGACCTCATTCTTGGCCTGGAGCTTCCGTTCCAGGACAGCGATGCGTTCCTGGTCGCGCTGACGGCCAGAGTCGGGACGATGATTCTGGAAAGCGGCGGCCCCCTTCTCGAAGAACTGCTTCAGCCAGCGGTAGAAGACCGTCGGATGAAGGCCGTATTCCTCACAGAGGTTAGAAACCGGAACTTTCTCGATTAGGTGCCGGCGCAGGATGGAGACTTTCTCTTCCGGGGTATGGTGCTTGCGCTCTGAGTTGTTCATGTGTCCTCTCCGTTGCAGCTAGTCCAACGGCAGGACACTCCATTTTCAGCTGAGGCAAGACACCTTTGCATTGCGGATCGAGGGGGCCGTCGCATGACTGGTTGCGAGAGTGCACATTCCGTATCGCAGCTTATGCATGAGCCCTTAGGCAAGCCTGACCGCAACGGCTGGCTCTCGACAGCCCGCCGGCAGGCGGTCCAAAAGAACCACGGGCACCATTCTTCGGGGCAAGCAGTGGAGGGAGAAATATGGATCGGCCGTCGCCAATAAGATTCCGTCCACTCTCCTTGCCAGTAGTCTGAGGAGCAGGCGTCGCTCGAGATCCGGATCTGCGGCGGGAATTGTGGAGGGCGTAGAGCATCCCCTCTAGTCATCTCGTGCTTATCCGGTTGTTTCAGCATACCCCAAGCAGTAGTATATTGGCGTGCCGCGCCCAGCGTTTCCGAAAACCTTACGCGAGTTCCAGTCGATGTTCGCTACCGAAGCGGCTTGCCAGGAGTATTTGGCTGAGTGCCGCTGGCCGGACGGCTTCATTTGCCCGGGGTGCGGGAACCAGAGTTCTTACGAGATTGTGAAACCGCGGCGCTGGCAATGCACTCGGTGTCGATATCAAGTCTCCCTTACGGCAGGGACGATTCTGCATAACACGAAAACGCCGCTGACGGTTTGGTTCTGGGCGGCTTACCTCATGACCACGGATAAACGTGGCGTCTCGGCGCTTCTCTTGCAGCGCCAGCTTGGTCTGCGGCGTTACGAGACGGCATGGATGATGTTGCACAAGTTGCGGCAAGCCATGGTCAACTTGGCCCGAGAGCCGCTGCGTGGGGAAGTGGAAGTGGACGAGACCTGGATTGGGGGTACCCAAGCGGGTTTGCGGGGAAGCCGACAACTGCGGGGCCGGAAGGCCACCCTCATCGTGGTAGCGGTAGAGAAGCACGGTCGCGCGATGGGGCGCGCTCGCATGGCGGTCATCCCGGATTTCCGCGGCGGAACCCTCATCGCGTTCCTGCGACACAACGTGGCCCCGGGCTCTCTCGTGTACACCGACGCCCTCAACAGCTTCGCCGGATTGGAGGAGGCGGGGTTTCGCCATGTGTCCCGTAGTCAACCCTCGCGAGCCGACCTACATAGAGGCGCGAAGTCCGCAGTGCCTTTGGCAGACCACGCCATCGGCAACCTGAAGCAATGGTCGCTCGGAACCCATCACGGCGTAGGCCGCAATCAGCTCCAGGCTTATCTTGATGAATTCGTATTTCGCCATAACCGGCGCAAGCAACCTATGGCTGCGTTCCAAACCTTGCTCGGTCTCGGGACCGGGCACAAACCCACGACCTATAAGGAGATTCGGAGCAGGCGGAGCTTTCCAATCCGCCAAGCCAAGACTGACCCCAACATATTGGGGCTTGCTGAAACAACCGGATAAGCACGAGTCATCTAGCATACATTATGACTATTATCGTGGCTGAATTCGGTCGTCAAGACGGCGGAGGGAGGGAGCAATAGGAGCGAGCAATGAAGTTACTGGGTCTGTGGGTCTGCACAAGCCTTCTCGCCATTTCCCCTGCTTATGCTCAAACCGGCGAGTTGGCTCGAAAGTCCCAACAGGCGCATGAATTGATGGCCGCGGGGAAAGTCGAACAGGCCATCGCGATCTACCGGGAACTCGTTCAGGCCTCCCCCAACAATCCCGGGCTTCAGTTGGAACTCGGCATGGCGCTGCACATGGCCGGCCGGGACCGCGAGGCGATCCCGCCCTTGCAGACGGCCGTGCATGCGCAGCCCGATCTCTTCCCCGCCAACATTTTTTTGGGCGCCGCGTATATGGGCATCGGCGCACCCGAGAAAGCGGTACCTCCACTTACCAACGCTGCCAAACTTCAGCCGCAGAATCCTGACCTGCAGCAGGAGTTGGCCACCGCCCTCCTGTCGCTCGATCGTTTCAAAGAGGCAGCCGAGCATTACCAGAAGCTCACCGAGTTGGTTCCTCAAAACCCCGGAGCGTGGGCCGGCCTGTGCCAGTGCTATGGAGCGCTCTCCCAGGTGGAGTCCGAAAAGCTCGGGCGCATGGCCAAAGACTCAGGGTACTGGTTCGCGTTGATGGCAGAGGCACGCGTCGAGAGCCAACAATTCAAGTCAGCATTCTATTTGTACCGACAGGCGCTCGAGCGGACTCCCGATTTGCGGGGGGTTCACACCGAACTGGCCGAGATTTATCGCCAGACCGGCCACTCCGATTGGGCGGCGACTGAGCAAGAGAAGGAAGAGAATTTACCCCCCCCTGATTGTACTGCCAAGAAAGCTGAGTGCGATTTCTTCACTGGACATTACGCGGACGCTATCGCTGCGGCCGGATCGCACGATACACCTGAGGCGCTCTACTGGCGGACCCAGGCGTATAACGCCCTCGCGAACAACTCCTATGCAAAGCTCCAACAACTCCCGCCTTCGGTGGAATCCCACAAGCTAACCGCCATGCTCCGCCGAAATCAGTGGAGGTACCGCGAAGAAGTGGATGAATGGCGCGAGGCGCTGAAACTTGCGCCGAATGATCCCGAGATTGAGGCGCAACTTGCCCTCGCCCTGATTCAGATGGGGGACCACGAGGCTGCACGAACAATCCTTCAGGCCCTCGAGCAGAGGTACCCCGACTCACCGATCATCAACTATCTGTTGGGAGATACACTCTTTAAACTTCAGCAGCCAACGCAGGGCATCCCCTATCTCGAAAAAGCCGTCCAACGAGATCCTCACTTGCTCGCCGCGCAGAGTTCTTTGGCGGGTGCCTACGTGCAGGTCGGCGAAGGGTCAAAAGCCATTCCCCATCTGCGGGCAGCTTTGCCAATTGACGAAGACGGCAGCCTGCACTACCAACTGGCTCGCGCCTATACGGCGAACGGACAACCACAACTGGCTCAGAAGGTCTTGAAAGAGTACCAGGATATCCAAAAGGCCAAAGCAGCCGGACTCCAAGACGTTGAGAAGGAAGTTCCCATTACCGCGCCGAGTGATTGAGCCGCACTTCCCGCGTCTTGTACCTAGTGGAGGTGAGTCATGTTTGAGGCCTATTCGTACCGAGCACGGCAGGCGGTATCCGTCGCTCGGCTCCACGTCGGATAGCACGGTGTCTGTGCCATTGAAATCGAAGACCTGCTCGTGGCCTTGCTCATCGAAGACCAGGGAGAGTTAACGGGGCGGAGCGACGACATAACTGCAGTGCAGTCGTGCAGTGCCCAATGGGCATAATCAGTTCACCGGCTCGCGGACTTCCAGGTATTGGTCAGCCCTCACGTCGCGAAGCACTTGGGTGATTCCGCCCGGCCAGCGAATTTCAATCTTATCGATCTTCTGAATCTTTCCAAGGCCAAAGTGCACTCCGAAATGACTGGATGAGGCATACCCGACCGCGCTGGACATTTGATTGACCTGATTCCCAATGCGGATACGGGCGCCGATGCCGTCGCGGTTGCTTTTCGTCCCGATCGGCCGTACGACGGTCCAGTGGTTATCATTCGGGGATACGTTTTCCCAGAGTTCTGCCGGGGCCTCGAGCGAAGAAACTACGACATCGATCTTGCCATCATTATTAAAGTCGGCAAAAGCGGCGCCGCGGTGGGAGCTGCGCTGCTGAAAATCGGGGCCCGCCTCGCGCGTCACGTCCTCAAAGGTCCCGTCGCCCAAATTGGCAAAGATGCTGTTCGGCTGTTTGTACTGCGTGGCTTGGAACATCGCGATGTTGTCGTCCACGTGCGCGTTAGCCGAAAAGATGTCCTTCCAGCCGTCGTTGTTGAAATCGAAGAACCCGTCGCCCCAACCACTTAGGGGGGCACTGAGCATAGACAAGCGGCTCGGGTACGAAGCATCTTCGAACAGGCCGTTTCCCAGGTTGTGAAACAGCTCAAAGGTTTCGTGGGTAAGGTCAGTCACGATAAGGTCAGGCAAGCCGTCATTATCATAGTCGCGGAAATCCGCCCCCATGCTGGAAACCGGAGCACCGTTATTGGGGAGCGCCACACCGGCGGCGAGCGCCACTTCTTCAAAAGTCCCGTCGCCGCGATTGTGAAAGAGGAAATTGGCCTGGGTGTCGTTGGTCACGAAGACGTCCATGAAGCCGTCGTTGTCATAGTCCGCGAACGCCAGGCTCATTCCGCGCCCCACAAATTTGCCGATGCCGGACTTCTCCGTGACGTCTTCGAAGGTCCCATCGCCACGGTTCCGGTAGAGGGTGTTGCTGAGGCCCTCGAAATAACGGGGATGGCAGTAGGCGCGCAGGTGCCGGCCCGGGTCTCCACAGTAGCGGTCATCATCGAGTGAGAATTTCGCGTAGTTCACAACGAAAAGGTCGAGAAAGCCATCATTGTCGTAGTCGAACCAACCCGCGGCCACCGCCCACTTATCGCTCTTGATTCCGGCCTTCTCCGTGATATCCTCGAATCGGCCATTTCCGAGATTGTGATAGAGCGTGTTCTTGAACACCCCAGCCACGAATAGGTCGACGTGGCCATCGTTGTCATAATCCGCGGCCGCCGCGCCCATGGAATAGCCGGAGCCGCTGACGCCAGCCTCTTCCGTCACATCGGCGAACTTCCATCCACCCAGGTTGCGGTACAAGCGATTGAAATAGCGGGGAGATTCCTTCCGGAGGGAAGGAATCGCGGCCCCGTTGGTGAAGAAGATGTCCGGCAACCCGTCGCCGTTGTAATCAAGAACCGCAATGCCGCCCGGCATGGTTTCGATGAGGTGTTTCTGCGGGGTGGGGGAGTTCTCCAGGACGAAATCGAGACCCGCCGCCTTCGCCAGGTTGCGGAATTTGATGGGAGAAACTTCCGGGGCGGCTTTGGTCACGGAGCTGGAATGCGAGGCAAACAAGAGGAGGCACAGCCCCCCTAACGCCGCGAGAACCTGCCAGGAACGAGGCTTACGGGACAGTGATCTTCGGAGCGAGCGATGCTGCACAAATCCTTCAACCTGCGCATTCGTGCCATCGACCTTTGGCTCCAAGGTCTCGGCCGCCGTTGCACCGGTCATGCGCCCTAAGATATGCAACTTGCGTCCTGATGGGCGTAAGGACTGTACTCCCTCAATCAACTAGCTGTCTAGGGGCAGGCAGAACAAGTGAATACTCACCGATGGAGTTCTTCCGCTCGCCATTGGTAAGGCTAATGGACGCTTGGTGCAACCCGACCAAAGCCACGATGGAAGGAACATCGGAAGGCATGGACATAGATTCTGCCCTCGGATGAAAGGCAGTCGCCGCGTTTACGCTCCGGAAGTCATTTGCGGTCTTTGGGGTTCTCCGGAGAGGCCCCAATGCCCCCTGTGCTGCTCATGGAAGCACGCTGCACTGCCAACCCGAGTGTTAATTGCGTTCGGTGACGGTCAAGAGTATATTTTGGGTCGGCGGGAAGTGGATAATGGAAAATTGCAGTTTATTCATAGATGTAATCATCGCAGGGGGGGGGATTTTGGGAAACCGCCTCAGGCCGCGTCCCGGAGGTTTGCAAACGGACCCGCGGACGCCGGTGAACGATGCTCAAACAGTGACCACCCTTTCAATCAGACCTTACTGCCGTGGTTGGATGCTTCCCGCCCTGATTCTTCTGGGGGTGGCGGCCGCTTTGCCCAGCCCGGGGGGGGAGGGCGACCTGCCCAACGTGGTGGTCATTACGATTGACACGGTGCGGGCTGACCACCTGGGCTGTTACGGTGATCGCGCTATTCAGACGCCCAATATTGATGCCCTGGCGAGCGCCTCCGCCCGCTTCACTCATGCCTTTACGCCGGTGCCTATTACCTTGCCTTCTCACTCCGCGCTGTTCACGGGAAGTTTCCCCATGGCGACGGGCATGCACGACTTCGGCGGCAATAAGCTCCCTGCGTCCTCAATCACCCTCGCCAAGGTTCTCCGCGACCACGATTACTCGACCGCCGCCTTCCTGGGCGCCGCAGTGTTGGACTCTCGCTTCGGACTGAATCAAGGTTTTCAAACCTACTTCGACCACTTCGCCTTCAGCCGTCTGGACGACCTGCTCAAGCGGCCGGGCGACCAGGTCGTGGATAACGCGCTGGGGTGGCTCAAAACCTATCCTCGCCGGCCTTTTTTCCTCTGGGTGCATCTCTATGATGCGCATTACCCCTATACCCCGCCGGAGCCTTTCGCCAGCCGCTATCGCGGGCGGCCTTACGATGGCGAGATTGCTTTTGTCGACGTTCAGGTCGGCAGATTGATGGCTTTCCTGAAAGACTCGGGAGCGTTTACGCATTCTCTTATAGTGCTCGCCGCCGACCATGGAGAGGGACTCGGCGAGCATGGTGAAAGGACACACGGATTCTTCGTTTATAATTCCACGTTGCACGTGCCGCTGCTCATCAAACTACCCGGAGCAGCGCCCACCACGATCGAGTCCGAGGTGTCGCTGGTGGATGTGATGCCCACAGTGCTCCAGGCACTGCGGTTGCCGATTCCTCCCACGGTCCAGGGTCGCAGCTTGCTCAGCGAAGTTGTGGGCAAGCCCGCGTCGAGCAAATCCAATCTGTACGCCGAGACTTATCTTCCCCTCCTGCACTTTCGCTGGAGCCAGTTGCGCGCGCTCCAGTCTGCCCGCCTGAAGTATATTGAGGCACCACGCCCTGAGCTCTACAACATACGCGTAGACCCGCACGAGACGAAAAACCTGTTGCCGGGGAATCAGGCGCTTGCGCACGACCTGAAAGACCGATTGCAGAGCCTTTTGCGGCGCTACACGCCGGATATCCCGGATGGAACGAAGGAAACCGAGCCCACCGACCCCATGCTGGCCGACCGCTTGCGCTCCCTCGGCTATGTTGCGATTTCCGCTGGCCGCTTTTCCGATGCGACCGGGAAATTGCTCAGTGACCCGAAAGACCACATTCGGGTTTACGAACTTTTCTCGGAAGCTATGGACGACGGTCAGGATGGCCGCTACACGGAAGCGCTGGAGAAGCTCCACGAGGCCGAGGCCATCGAACCCGATTTATTGGCGATCCGATTCCTCCAGGCCCTCGAATACTACCGGCTAAAGGATTATCCCCACGCCATCGAGGGGTTCAAGTCCGCTCTTAAACTGGACCCCAAGTACGCGTATGCCGCTTATTACCTGGGATTGACTCAGGCGGAAACCGGTGACCTGGACGCCGCGCGCGCCTCCCTTCAGCACGCGCTGGAACTCGACCCTGCGAATTTTGTCGCGGCTTATGACCTTGGCACGCTGGAAGTGAAGCAAAACCGCGTGCAAGAGGGAGTGCACCACTTTGAGCAGGCCGCACAAATCAGCCCGAGCTTTGCACAGGCTTTCGAAGCTCTCGGCGAGGGTTACCTGTACCTCCACCGCAACGACGACGCGACCCGCGCGCTCGAGCGCGCCGTGGCCATTGCGCCGAATTTTGCACAGGCACACTACAACTTGGGTCGCGCCTATCAGGCCGTAGGGCGCCCGGCCGACGCGCAGAAAGAATTCGCCCGCGCGCAGGCCCTTGGCGCTCCCTGACGCACGACCATTACCTGCCTTGGCCGTATTTACAAAGGTCCTGGACGAGCCACTTACGCGCACCAGTCGGATGTTGTGTTTGGATACCCGTGGGACGGCTGGAATCGTGATCACTCTGGCCAACAGCATTCCTGTCTACAAATTGATGAAGGACATGAACCCCAGCTCTTAGGTTTGAAGGCAGCCTACCGCTGTGGGATGCTCCCCGCACGGTCGCCGGGACTCCGCGGGGATGATCGCCCCCGCCGCGCGCCGCTACAGGCGTCGAATTGTGTGTAATCGCTTGCTCAGCGTATGGGCACTCCCTCGGCTGGAACAGCGGGGCGGCATAAGGGCAACGTTTCGGTGCTTGGCCTGGGGAAAAAGGCTAAAGTCGCTTTAAATCCAATACAGATGGGGGAAATGACTATTTGGCTTTCTCCAAAGAATATGCTTGACAGGTGTGCGCAATGGATGTATGAGTAGCGCGTGATTTAAGTAAACGCTTACACTTGATCGCCGCAGACTTCGCGTGTAAGGCAGCCCGGCAATAGGGTGGTGGCACTGATGCTATGGGTTGGAAAAGGAGGCTGTCGCAGCCACACAGCTTGCTGGTAACGGGCGTGTGGACCACGCGGAGAAGGCTTGGGCGCATCAAATGTTGACGACAAACACATCTCAACTGGAAGTCCCATCTCGCCTCCCAGAGGGGCGGCTCATGTCGGGCCTTGGGACAATTCAATCAGATTCATATTAGGAAGGAGGCGTCAGAGATGAAACACTTCATGCGAAATTGGCTGTGGGCTGCGACCGCGGTGCTGCTGATCTGCGGGTTCGCGTCCCAGGCAAAGGCACAGGTAACTTATGCCTCCATCGTCGGGAACATTCGCGACTCATCAGGTGCGGCGATGCCCGATGTGGCTGTAACAATTACCAATCAAGCCACGGGGATACAACTCAAACAACCCACCAATCCTGTGGGCGCTTACGCCTTCACGACGCTGTTTCCGGGCGTTTACAGGATTCACGCGGAGATGAAGGGGTTTCAATCGATTGACATGGAGAACATACAGATCCAAGTCACCCAGACGGCGCGTTACGACCTCACCATGCAGGTTGGAGCATTAACGCAGACGGTTGAGGTCAATGCCTCGGCGCCCGTTTTGGCGACCGACAAGGCAGACATCGGCAATGTCGTGACCAACACACAAGTTCAGAGCCTGCCCCTCAACGGCAGGAATTATATGCAACTGGCAGCCTTGACCAATGGGGTCATCCTGGGGGCCTGGAGTAATTGGAACGTTGAAGGCGGGGGACCGAATATCATCAGTGAAGGGGGACGTATCACCCAGAACAGCTTCTTGGTGGACGGCGTGGAGACCCGCACACAACGCGAGGGCGGTTATGGGCTGAATCTCTCGGTTGACGCGATTTCCGAATTCAAGCTCATGCAGAACTCGTTTGACGCGCAGTACGGTCGAGGCACTGCTATCGTCAATGCCGTCATAAAATCAGGCGGAAATGCCTTTCACGGCACCGCATTCGAATTTGTTCGCAACGATAAACTGGATGCTCGCAATGCATTTGATCTAACCGGTGTCAAGCCACCGCTGCGGATGAACCAGTTCGGCGGGAGTATAGGAGGGCCGATCAAGAAGAACAAGGCCTTCTTCTTCTTTGACTATGAAGGACAAAGGGTTCGTAACGGTGTCACTCTGTATTCAAACGTGCCCACTAGCGCCATGAAGGAGGGGAATTTTGCCGGCATGGCAACCGTCACGGATCCGGAAACGGGGCAGCCGTTTCTTAACAATCAAATCCCCACCGACCGCTTTACTACATTTGCCAAAGCCGCGATGCCTTATTATCCCGAGCCGAACAGTACAGTGCTTCCCAACCTCAACTACCAGGCAGTGAAAAGTTATCCGACCACCATGAACCAGTATATTACCCGGCTGGACTACGACCTGAGTCCCACGGACCGTATCAGCGGGCACCTCATTTTCTTCCGGTACCAGTGGATCAATAACCTGTGGGGGGGACCGCTGCCCTATAACGGGTTTTCGGGTCACTCCTTTGTCATGCCTAACCTCGCCGGGCAATGGACGCACCAGTTCTCCCCCACCCTGCTGAATGTCTTTCAATTCGGCTATAGCCATGACAACACGTTTACGGGATATGACCAAATCGCCAGCTCGGACTTGACCCAGCAATTTGGGCTTACGAACCTATCCCCGGAACCCGATGCCTATGGAGTTCCTAACGTGGGGATCAGCGGCTTTGGCACTATCGGGAGCCAGGCATGGGTACCCAACGGAGCGCTCGATGAAGCGCGCCAGTTCAGCGATCAACTGACCTATATGAAGGGCCGGCACACAATGGGCTTCGGGGCCGATTTGCGGCTCTTGACCTACAATGACCTCGGCTATGCGACTCAGGTTGGGTACTATAACTTCTTTGGTAGCTACACGGGAGTTCCCTTCGGAGACTTTCTGTTGGGAATTCCCCAGGATGCTTTCGCCGACCAGAAAACTGCAAAAAGTTTCTCCCTGCCGACTTCGAATGGAGAGTTTTCGTTCTACGGTCAGGATTCGATACGGGCCACCCGGAGTCTGACTGTAAACGTCGGCCTCCGTTGGGAAATCGTGCAGTTTCCCAAGCAGGCCAACAATGAGTTCGCTTCCTGGAACTTCCAAAAAGGAACGCTCGACTTTGCGGGGAAAGGGCTTCCGGAGAGGGTCGTCTCGACACAGTACACCAATTTCGGACCGCGGCTCGGCCTCGCCTATACTCCCTCCTTCTTGAAGAAGACCGTGTTCCGCGCCGGTTCGTCGATTATGTACGGAAACTTCCGGCAGTGGGAAGTTGCCCTCCTCCACTTTAACGCTCCGTACATATTCGACAACTTCAAATGGAACAATTATTATCCAGCAACATATCCCAACTATGACTTCACCACCGCAGATTTGTGGCCTCCGGTGAACGCCGATCTGAGCACCATCGACTTCCGGAACATTACGGTCAACTACCAGAATCCCGGCAAGCGAGTCCCCGTCACCTACCAATGGAACGCCAATATTCAGCACGAGCTCCTGCCCAACCTTCTGCTGGAGGTTGGATACGTTGGGAATCGCGGCATACACCAGCCCAACCGGTATGATGCCAACCAAGCGAGACTTCTTACCCTCGAGGAACTGGCGAGTCCGAATCCTCCTTCC
>Ga0315281_10011796_pt1 | contig 11940 bp, 11 predicted proteins | sample YL17G07_0_MG_FD_204540 | JGI IMG/M metagenome (GOLD analysis project Ga0315281, IMG submission 204540) | Sediment microbial communities from Yellowstone Lake, YNP, Wyoming, USA - YL17G07_0 | ecosystem: Environmental > Aquatic > Freshwater > Lake > Sediment | place: USA: Wyoming | collected... | reverse complement strand
ATGCGCTCACGCTGCCTACCGACGATCTCCTTGGCGAAACGACAATCAATATCGGTTCACTGTCGGGTGGCGTTGCCGACAACATTGTCGCCCCCGCGGCCGAGGCTCGGCTGATGATCCGTCTCGTTACTCCGGCGGACACTGTGCGGCCCATCATCGAGCGGTGGGCGGCGGTTCGAGCCACACTCGAGTGGGGCGTGACGGTGCCTCCCATGCCCCTCGGGACGGTCGAGGGATTTCCGACATCGATCGCGGCGTTCGCGACGGACATTCCCGAACTGACGAATTGGGGAACGCCCTATTTGTTCGGGCCTGGCTCAATCCAGGTTGCGCATCGCGACGACGAGTGTGTTGACACCAGCGAGATTGTCGGCGCCGTCGACGCGTACGAGAGGCTCGTTGAAAAAACGTTGGCCCTCCCTGTCTTGTGACGCCACCGACCAGCGACGGCGCTCCTGAATCGCGACTGCTCCGCGTTGTCGGGACATGGGGTCTCGCCGCTGGCATCGTCAACATCACGATAGGCGGCGGAATATTCCGACTGCCCTCCGGTGTCTATGCGTTGCTCGGTGGCGCCTCCCTGATCGCGTACGTCATCTGCGCGTTGGTGATGGGGCTGGTCGTCACCTGCTTCGCCGAGGCCGGAAGCCGTGTCTCGCTGACGGGCGGACTGTACGCGTATATCGAGGTCGCCTTCGGACCATTGGTCGGCTTCGTCGCCGGGGCGTTACTCTGGGCGGGGGTGACGGCGGCAACAGCAGCGGTCGCGTCATTTTTCGGCGACGCGCTGGCTGCGCTTGTTCCGTCGTTCGCGAGCCCGGCGATGCATACCGCGATCATCGTCACCGTTCTCGCCGGGCTGGCGGCGCTCAACGTTTTCGGGGTCGGCGTGGCGACGCGGTTCATCGGGATCATGACGGTCGCGAAGCTCGCCCCGCTCGCGATCATCATTGTCGCCGGCTTTCTCTCACTCCACACGGATCGGCTAGCGCTGGGGCCAATGCCATCAACGGGCGATCTCGGGCGAGGATCAATCTTTCTGATTTTCGCGTTCCTTGGCGTGGAGGCGGCGCTCGTGCCGAGCGGAGAGGTCCGCACGCCGGCGCGGACGGTACCTCGGGCGATCGGATTGGCCCTCGCGCTTGTCGTCGTGATCTACATCGGTGTGCAGGTCGTCGCGCAGTCGGCGCTGGGACCGGCCTTGGCGACCTCGAAGACGCCGATTGCCGATGCCGCCGGCGTCTTGCTTGGACCAGCCGGAAGGACGCTGGTTCTCGTCGGATCGGCGCTCTCGATCTTTGGATACGTCAGCGGAATGACCCTCGCCGTTCCGCGGATGTTGTTCGCGTTCGGGCGTGACGGTTTGTTGCCCACGAGGCTGGCCGCGGTCCACTCGCGCTTCCGAACGCCTCACGTCGCCATCATTGTGCAGACGGTGATCAACATCGTGTTGGCGACAACCGGAACGTTCGAGCAACTGGCGATCGCCGCGAATGGAGCGATCCTTCTCGTCTACGGATGTTGCGCGGTCGCGGTGGTGGTGCTGCGGCGGAAGGGCGTGGGATCGAGCGGGGCGTTCGTCGCGCCGCTTGGAGGCGTTGTCCCGGCGCTGGCGCTCGCTGCCGTTGTTTGGTTGCTGACGAGCCTGACGAGCCGTGAGTGGATTGCGCAAGCGATCATCGCCGCGGCAGCGCTCGTGGTATTCGCCGTCACGCGTCGCGCGCGGATCGGGAGCGAAGGCAGATGAACGATCCGCTCCTCGCGTATCGCTCCGAATTCCCGATTCTCGATCGGACGACGTACCTCGTGTCGAATTCGCTTGGCGCGATGCCACGGACCGTTCCCGATCGCCTCGCGGAATACGTGGATCAATGGGCCGAGTTGGGAGTGAAGGCGTGGGCGGCGGGATGGTGGGAGATGCCCATCACTGCAGGGAACGAGATTGCGCCCCTGATCGGCGCGGCTGGTGGAGAAGTGGCGATGGTCCCGAATGTCACGATCGCCCAGACGGCGGTTATGACCTCGGTCGAATACACCCCGCCACGGGATACGATCGTCATGACTGCGCTCGACTTTCCGTCGGTACGCTACGTGTACGACCAGCTCGCGGTGCGCCTCGGGGCGAAGATCTCCGTGGTTCCGTCGGACGACGGCATCACGATCGACACACAGCGGCTGCTCGACGCGATCGACGAGCGGACTCGACTCGTCGCGATATCTCACGTGCTCTTCCGGTCGGCATACATCGTTGACGTCGAGGCGGTCTGCCGAAAAGCGAAGGACGTCGGCGCACTTGTTTCGCTCGATGGCTTTCATGCGGTGGGCGTGATGCCGGTCGACGTGAAGAAGCTCGGGGTCGATTTCTACTGTGGTGGTGTGCTGAAGTGGCTTTGCGGTGGGCCGGGGGGGTGCTTTCTATACGGCTCGCCGGAGCAAACTACCCGACTTCGGCCCGCGTTTACCGGCTGGCAGGCGCACGGGCGACCGTTTGGATTTGAAGGGACGATGGACTATGCGGGAGGCGCCTGGCGGTGGCTGAATGGGACACCGCCGATACCGTCTCTGTACACGGCCACCGAAGGACCGAAGATCATTCGGCGCGCGGGCATCGAGCGAATTCGGGAAAAGAGCACGCGGCAGACGCAGCGGTTGATCGACCTCGCCGACGATCGCGGTTTCACCGTAATGACGCCGCGCGCCGCGGAATTCCGCGGCGGGACGGTCGCGATCGAGGTGCCGAATGCCTATGAGGTTGCGCAATTGCTTCTGTCGCGCAACGTCATCGTTGACTACCGCCCGGGGGCAGGTATCCGAATCGCCCCACATTTCTACACGACCGACAGCGAGCTTGAGAGCGCGATTGGGCTCATCGAAGAGGCCCAGCGGACGGGCTCTTGGCGGCAGTTCGCCGGCCAACGAAGCACGGTGACCTAGCCAGGGCGCGCGAGACGCCCAACCGGTCAGGGAAAAAGTTGACGCGAAGTCTTTCCAGGACCGAGGAGAAGAAGTAGGCTGTTAGAGGCCCGTTCGCGCAGACCCTTATCCCGATATCCTCGCTTCGCCCAGGACATTCCGTCCGCCCTTCAATCCGGGTGGTTCCTGATGTCGCCCGGGCTCTGGCCGAGGGACGCCCCGTCGTTGCGCTCGAGAGCTCCGTGCTCGCCCAGGGTCTTCCGGTGCCGGCAAACAGAGAAGCCGGCGCACGGATGGTTCGTGCCGTGCAATTGCACGGCGCGGTGGCGGCGTTTACCGCTGTCGCGCGGGGCGTCCCAACGATTGGTCTGGAGCCAGAGGAGCTGGAGCGATTCCTGCAAAGAGACGGGGTACGCAAAGTCTCGGCGCGTGACATTCCTATCGCGGTCGCCAGTGGTGTGGACGGCGCGACGACCGTCGCGGCGTCGATTGTTCTCGCCGCCCTCGGCGGGGTCGCGGTTTTTTCAACGGGCGGGATTGGCGGGGTGCATCGCGGTGCGCCAATCGACGAATCGGCGGATCTGCTGGAGTTGTCGCGTACTCGGGTCATTTGCGTCTGTGCCGGGGCAAAGTCGATTCTTGACCTTCCGGCGACCTGGGAGCGGCTGGAGACCCTGGGAATCCCGGTCGTCGGCTACCGCACGGACGAGCTCCCCGGGTTTTTCACCGCGTCGACCGGGATCAAGCTCACGGCGCGGGCGGGCAGTGCTGCCGAGATTGCCAAGATGTTCCAGGCCCACGTCGATCTTGGGCGGACGCAGGCCCTGCTGGTCGTCAACCCTCCGCCGCCGGAACACGCGCTCGCTCGGAGTGTTGTGGACGGGGCTGTGAAACAGGCACTCGCTGATGCGACGCGGGCCGGGATTGGCGGTCCAGCACTCACGCCGTATCTGCTCGAAGCGGTAGCCAAGGCCACCGGGGGCGACTCTCTGCCGGTCAACTTGGCGTTGCTGGAATCCAACGCCGCAGTTGCCGCGGAGATTGCAGCGGCAATGGCAGCGTAACGCTATTTTCTTGATCGAAGGGATTAGCCGAATCGCTCCCCTCAGTTCGTGGTCGAGTCTGTCGAACACGCCGTCACCGCGGTCGAACCCGAAACGCGTACCTCAGCGCCGGAGGCCCTCCACAGCATGACCACGCCGTTCCTCAGTTCCGAAGAGTACGACGAACGCGCGCACCAGCTCTACAATGAGGCTCGCTACGACGAAGCGATCGATGTACTGCGTGAAGGCCTGGCGATGTATCCGAACGCCGTCGAGCTCCATGTTGGAATTGGGTACGCACAGCTGGCGCGCGAAGAGTTCGCCTGGGCTCGAAACGCGTTCGAGCAGGCGTTGGCGCTCGAACCGGATCACGAGGACGGCCTCGCCGGACTCGGCGAAGTACTGCTCCGTGTTGGCCAGGACGACGCCGCGCTGCGCTGTTTCAATCGGACCCTCGAGCTCGGATACACGGACGACATCGATCTCATGCTTCAGATCGGTCGGTCGCTGTTTCGGGAGGGCTCGACTCGCGACCGCACGGATTTCTTTGATTCGGCCAAGGTATTTTTTGACGCTGCGGTTCTGCAGGCGCCGGAATCGGCGGAAGCCATTGCCTGCGTCGGATACGCCCAACACCGGCTGGCCGACGACGACGAGTCGATTTCGTCGTTGCGGCGCGCGCTGCAGCTCGACGGCGACCATTCCGAAGCTCGGATCTATCTCGCGAACATTCTCTACGATCGCAACGATCACCAAACAGCGCTCTATCACTTCGAGCGGACCACGCCTGACGACCATTGGGACGAACTTGGCCTGTGGCGGATTATCGAGCTGAAACGATCGCTCTATCAACTCGAGGAAGATGACCCCGAACTGAAGTCGTGGGACGAGCGTCTGACCGAACTCGGCACCGGGCTCGATGATATCGACGAGATGCTGATGGAGCTCGACGGGGCGCCCGACGTGGACGCCGCGCCACAGGGCGAGTCGGCTCGCGGACAGCTCGAGTTGTTTGGGTCACTGCTCAGCACGCTCGCCGAACAGCAGGAAGTCGCCGATCACCACCAGGTTGAAGTGGGCGGGGGCAAGTATCATGGGTCGTGGGAGGAGATCGTACGCCGTATGCGCGATGCAATCGGCGTTCCATCGAACAGCATGCAGGAGTTCATGAGCGAACGAGCGACGCACGGGTACAAGCAAACCGGTGTTCACATTCCGGCTGACAGCGCCGAAGGCTTTATCAAGGCCAGCGCGACCGCGGGGCTACTTCGGATCGTTCGGTGACTGCTCGGTCGGCGCTCGATGCAGCGCGACCGGTCCTCGCGCGCATGGATCTGTCGCGAGGTCCCGAGAATACCCGGACTGACTTGATCGATGTGTGGAGCTCGGTCGAGGCCGCGCTTCGCCTGCTTGTCGGGAACATGTCGGCCAGTGGGCAGGCGCTGATTGGCGATGCCAGGGCCCGCCAGTTGCTGACGTTCGATCAGGGTAATTCACTCGTTGCCTTTCTCGTGGCGCGCGAACAGCTCGACCGACCGGACTACCAGCCGACCGAGACGGACGTGAACACGGCGCGGTCGTCGTTCTTGAAACTCGACGCGGGGCTGATGAGCGCGGACGCCGTCAGCGCATCGGCTGCGGCGCAGGCCGGACCACCGGCCTCACAGATCGTGCCGCCGACGGCCGGAATGGAGCCGTTGCTGCGCGGGCAGACTGTCACGAGATCGCCGAACGTCACCGCTCCCTGGACCATTGGCATCGTGCTCGTTCTCGTGGTGGCGGCGCCCGTCGCCATATTCCTGTTCGGACGTCGAGGCGGCGACCCCCTGCTTTCTGCCGCCATCCGCGCGTACGAGAGCGGCGATCGCGTCACCGCTGCTTCGACGTTTGAGCGAGCGGCCCGTGCGGCACCGAACGACGCGCTGCCACACGTGTACCTCGCGCGCATGGCGCGTGAGGTGGGCAACCACACCATCGCCAACCAGGAATTACAGCTCGCGCTCAAGACTGAGCCGGGGAATCTCGCTGCCCGGCGTGAGTACGGGGCGTACTTTCTTTCGCAGCTCAAGTATGACGAGGCTCGCGTCTGGTATACGCATGCGCTGGAAATCGATCCGAACGATGCCACGTCGCAGGGCTGGCTCGGATGCGCGCTCATCAAGTTGGGCCGCAGCGACGAGGGCATGCGGTTTCTGAGTCGCGCGGGCGACGGGGCCTGGTCGGCGTGTCGCGCCGTCCCCTTGCCCGCCGCGCCGGGGTTGATTCGCCGCTGATCGGGCCAGAGAGCGTTCACCGCCACCGGCTCGCGAATGGTCTGACCGTCCTCGTCCGCCGCGATGCGTCGGCACCTGTCGTTGCTATCGTCACGTACGTCAGTGGCGGCTACTTCGACGAGGCCGACGATGTCGTCGGGATCTCGCACGTGCTCGAGCACATGTACTTCAAGGGCACGCCGTCGCGCGGCGTCGGAGAGATTGCAAAGCAGACCAAGGCGCTCGGCGGATACCTGAATGCCGGAACGATCTACGACCACACGAGCTACTACACGGTGCTGCCGTCGTCAGCCTTTGCCGAAGGGCTGGCGATTCAGGCCGATGCGTACGCGAACTCTCTGATCGACAGTGAAGAGCTTCGTCGCGAACTCGAGGTGATCATCGAGGAGGCGAAGCGAAAGGCGGACAATCCGAGCGCGGTTGCGACGGAGACGCTCTATGAGCTGCTCCACGACAGGCATCGGATTCGCCGCTGGCGCATCGGTCGCGAAGCCGGGCTGCGCACTTTCACCGCCGCGGCGGTCCGCGACTTCTACCAGACGTTCTACCGCCCCGGGAACACCGTGTTGACGATTGTCGGCGACGTCGACCCGGATCGCGCCATCGCGGGAGCAGAGGCGAGGTACGGTGCGCTGGCCCGGGGAGAGGTGGAACGGTCGCGCGGTCCGCTCGAAGCGGGTCCGGCGGGCTTTCGCTATCGCGAGTTGACGGGCGATATCCTCCAGACGCAGATCGCATTCGGCTGGCGAGCTCCCGGAACGCTGCATCCCGATGCGCCGGCGCTCGATCTGTTGTCAGGGGTGCTCGCATCCGGCCGGGCATCGCGGCTCTTTCGCGCCGTCCGCGATCGCAAGCTTGCGTCATCGATCGGCGCCTATCACTACACGCCAACCGATCTCGGCGTGTTTGTTGTCCACGGCGAAACTCGTCCGGAAACAGCGGTCGATGCGATGCGGGCGGTGTGGGACCAACTCCAGCGCTCGCGCGACGGAGACATTGGCGCGCACGAGGTCGAACGCGCCAAGCGCATTTACGAATCACGCTGGATTCGACAGATCGAAGACATGGAAGGTCAGGCGAACTACCTGGCGGCATGGCAGGCGCACGGCGATTGGCGCGTTGGTGAGCAATACCTGACGAGACTCATGGCCTGTACGCCCGACGATCTCGCGGATGTGGCGTCTCGCTGGCTGTCGCCGGAGCACGTCGGTGTGCTGATCTATCGGCCGGCGAGCGCACCGGCGATCGCCGGCGACGCAAGTGCGATGCAGGAGGTGCTGAACAGTGGCGCCCCGGCTGCCGTCGAGCCGTCGAAACCGTACCAGCCGGCACGGTCGATCACGCCCGTCCGAACCGTGCGGGAACGATCGTCGGCGAAGGTCGCCGTGTACCGTGGTCCGGGTGCGGTCCCGGTGCTCGTGCGGTTGAAGCCGGAGTCGCTGCTGACGTATGTCGGCGTGTTCATCGCGGGTGGGGCGAGCGAGGAAGTTGAGCCTCTCGCTGGACTGACGCTGCTGATGGCGCGAACCGCGGCCCGTGGCAGCGAGGGACGCCGTGCGTTACAGATCGCCGAAGAGTCGGAGATGCTTGGTGGCAGTATTTCGGCGTCGGTCGGCGGGGATACGTTTGGATGGACGATCTCAGTGCCGACCAACAATACGGCGGCGGCGATTGAGTTGCTCGCCGATATCACCCAACGGCCGTCGTTCTCGGTTGATGTGCTCGAGACGGAACGCGCCGCAGCGATCGCAGCGGTCGTCGCGACCCGCGACGACATGTATCGGTACCCGATGCGCCTGGCGAACTCAGCCGCGTTTGCGGGCCATCCGTACGGTGTGCCGGTGAGCGGAAGCGAAGAATCGCTCGCGCGCGTCGAGCATGACGACATCGTGCGATGGCACCGCGACAAAGTGCTGCGCGGCGCGAGCGTTATTGTAGTGGTCGGCGACGGAGATGCCGACGACCTCGCGTCAGTCGCGGCCGGCGCGTTCAGCGGCCTTGCGTCCGCTGATCCGCCAACGCTCAACCCGGCGTCGTGGCCCGAGAAGGCGATCGAGCTCGTCGAGTCGCGCGCTCGCGCACAGAGTTCCCTGGCGATGCTCTTTCCCGGGCCGTCGCGACTCGACAATGATCGGTTCGCGGCATCGCTCATCGGCGGGATCGCGAGCGGGCTCGGCGGGCGGTTTTTTGACGAGCTTCGCGACAAGCGATCACTCTGCTACACCGTGCAGACTTTTCTTTCGGAACGCTGGCGTGGAGGGTCGTTCGTGTCGTACATCGCGACGTCCCCCGACAAGGAAACCGCGGCGCGTGCGGGATTGCTCGAAGAGTTCCGGAAGCTGCGCGATGACGGCGTCACGTCTGAGGAGCTCGAGCGGGCGAAGACCTACGCGATTGGTGTACACCAGATCCGGCTCCAGAGCGGCGCGTCGGTGCTGGGCGAGGTCGTCGACGCATGGATGTTCGGAAACTTGGGCGAGATCGACGATGTCGAGGCGCGAATTCGTGCCGTGACGCTCGCGGACGTTCAGCGTGTTGCAAAGCGGTACTTCGATCCGGCGGTTCGCGTCGAGGCTGTGATCAGAGGCGCCTAGGTCGTCACTCTCAGCGGTGGGGAGTGGACCTTGACCGGGTTCAGGCGACGGGTGAAGACGTCGAGTGCCTTGCTCAGGTCGTGCGAGGCAGGCGCCAGGAAATCGAGCACCAGCAGCCCTTGATCGGGCAACGCATGGGCAATCAGATGCGCTTCGTCGAGCAGGAGGGCGACATCGCACGCGCCGTCCGGGCGGCGGCGCACCGCAGGGATGCCGAGGGAGTTGAATCCGGCCGCCCCGGCTGCGGCTATGAGTAGTCCGCTGAGCATCTCGGCATCGCGGAGCCGGTCAGTGGCCAAGCCGGTCAAATCGGCCGCAAGCCTCGCGTGTTTGCTCAATTGATCGTTCCCCGCGTCGCTGGCGCTTGCTCAGCGCAAGTTAGAACATCGACATGGCGAGGAACGACCGCAGCGAATCGTTCGTGTTCCTGAGGCGGGACGAGAGAATGCGGACGCACGCCCAAAGGATCTTGTAGGCGAGTTCGCGGTTGAAGTCGAGAAGGATCTCGAAGTCGGACCGTGTGATGGTCAGCGTCTTGGTGCCACCATTCGAGATCGCATCGGTCGATCGATCGGAACGGTCGAAGACGGACATTTCGCCAAACAGGGTGCCAACCTTGAGCACCGCGAGCGCCTCTTCACCGCTTCCAGGAACGTTGCGACTGATGCGGACTTCGCCCTCGACCACGAGGTAGAAGCGATTGCCGCTTTCGCCTTCGCGAAAGATGTACTCCCCCGAGACAAAATCCTCCGGTTTGCATACCTCGGCGATCTGCTGGAGCTCGTCATCATCGAGGTCCTTGAAGATCGCCACGCCGCGCAGGAGCTCCCTGACGTCTGCCATCCCTCGCCTCGTGTCCGTAGTCTGATCGAATGGGCCAAGCTACCGGCGACCGAGGCCGGTGGCAAGCTCACGGCCCGTTAACTTCCGCTCTATGGTTGTGCGGTCGGCCCTGCGTTCGATCCCGAGCATCGTGTCGTTGTCGCGCGTCGTCCTCGCCGTGGCGTTCGTCGTTGACCATGGCACGAACGCTCGCATTGCAATCGTCCTTGCTGCCGCGGTGACCGACATGCTCGACGGGTGGATTGCCCGGAGCGCCGGCCTCGAGTCGCGATTCGGCGCATTGGTCGATCCATTCTCCGATCGCGTATTCGTCCTGGTGGCCGTTTCGACATTCGTGTCCGAGGGCACGATGTCGACGCTGGAGTACTTCATCATGATCTCCCGCGATCTGATGACGGCCGTCGGCTTTCTCGTCGCGCGTAGCGTCTCGTGGCTGAGGCCGGTCGAGTTTCGCGCTCGTCCATCGGGCAAGGTCGTGACCGGTCTCCAGCTACTCGCGTTTGTTTCCGTCCTGAGGATTCCCGGCTGGGTTGGGCCAATGATCTGGGCCGTCGGGATCGCCTCGCTCTATTCGATCGTGGACTACACCTGGGCTCTGTGGCGCGCACGCGAGCGGTAGATGGCCACCTGCCGCGCTCCGGGTTGAGAATACCGCGAGTTGGAGCGATGTGGCGGCTGATTTCTGTGCTCGTTGCGGCACTGATCGCCCGAGCTCCACTGGGCGCGCAGGGTCCGTCGACGACGCACGAGTTTCGAATTGACGCACTGGCGTCGCGCCAGACGGCGATCGAATTGGGAGCGAGCGTGATTGTCCCGTCCGGCGTCTACGCACGGACCGCATTCACTGCGGCGTCAGGCATCACCCGACATGGTTCTGCGACCTCGCTGGCGATGCGGGCCGAAGTGATTTCACGCTTTCTGCTGGACCCGTTTCGCGCGTCGCCCATTGGTCTGTCGATCGGCGGCGGCATCGGGATATCAAACGTCGCCGGCGGTCCGGGCTGGCGACCCTACATGGCGTTCGTGGCTGACCTCGAACTCAAGCGCGCCGGCGCACTGACGCCAGCGATTCAACTCGGGCTCGGTGGCGGCGTACGGGCGGCGGTCGTGCTACGGTCGGGAACCGACCGCTGGCGCTGAGTGCACCCGATCAGGCCGCAGACACACCGTCTTTCGTTTTCGGGGGCTGAGCGAACCGTTCACCCAGGGTCCGAAGCTGTTCAACCTGATCTTCGCCGAGCTCGTGATACCGCTCGATGAAGTACGGCATCGTTTCGCTGAACCAGGCAACCTGATCTTCGTGATCGGCGCCGACGACGCCACACCGCATGATATGCTGAAAGAGCTCGTCACGAGCCTCTTCGAAAGCGCTTGGGGTGATCGGGGTCTTCGTTAGACGGATGTTCTTTTTGGCCATGCTCTGGGAGGCGGGAAAATAGACCGCGAAATGTACTCAAGTGTGGGCCGTGGTGGGACGTTCCGGGGCGATTGCCGCGAAGGATTCGAGGCTTTGGGCGCGGAGGCCTCCGATTCGCATGATTCCGACGCGGCAGCGGGGGAACGGCGGGGAGTTGCCCCAATTTGGCAGCAGGGCCTAGCTTCTCCCCGTCAGTAAAGTGGCCGGCGGAAGTCGCGGATAGCCGGGGATTCGTCCAGGACGCTCAAGAGGAATCAGAAAACGCATGGCAGAAAAGAGAACGGCACCCGGACGCGGAAAAGCCGCCGGCGCGGTGAAGTCGTCTCAGTCAGGATCAAAGCGGGGTTTCTACATCCTGATCATGACGGCCGCGGTCGTCGGCATCGCCACCTTGGCGTATGTGACCGGAAAGAGCAGGGCTGGCAACGTCATCGCGCTTGACCCGACGCTTCCGCCGGTCACATCGCAAGGCTACTTGATGGGAAGTCCGTCGGCACCGATCGAGGTCATCGAGTTCGGTGACTTTGAGTGTCCCGTCTGCAATCAGTTCGCGGCCGTTACCGAGCCGGACATCCGCACGTTGTACGTCAACACAGGAAAGATACGATTCCGGTTTATCGATTTTCCGTTAGGGATGCACCGCAACACGCTCAACGCATCGGTCGCGGCCGCATGCGCCGACGAACAGGGCAAGTTCTGGCCGATGCATGACGTGATCTACGAAAAGCAGGATCTGTGGAACGGTGAGGCGACGAGCAATCCGGACAAGATGATGAAGACCTTTGCGCATGGTATCGCGGGCATGGACGCGGCGACGTTTGACAGTTGCCTCGACACCCGGCGCAGCCTGGCGAAGG
>Ga0315281_10011795_pt1 | contig 11940 bp, 7 predicted proteins | sample YL17G07_0_MG_FD_204540 | JGI IMG/M metagenome (GOLD analysis project Ga0315281, IMG submission 204540) | Sediment microbial communities from Yellowstone Lake, YNP, Wyoming, USA - YL17G07_0 | ecosystem: Environmental > Aquatic > Freshwater > Lake > Sediment | place: USA: Wyoming | collected... | reverse complement strand
TTTCAAGTAGATTAAATATAAATAGTTAAATATTCAAATATTTTATACAACTTATTGATTCTATTAAGTATTTTTTGTCATCCTTGCTCATTTTCAATGAATTAGATGGGTGCGAAACTTGAGTTATGGTCATGTCCAGTAATAACTGCGTCAACCTTATATTTTTCGAGCAGAGATAATAGGTCTTCTTTATAATCAAACCATTCAGGTTGAGCCCCTTCGGCTGAAAATAAAGGATGATGGAGCAAAACTATCAAAAATTTATTCCTTGACGTTGTTTTAAGCTCACTTTCAAGCCAGAGGTACTGCTTTGAATTCGCCTTTAAATCAAGATTGCTATCTAAAAGGATAAAATGCGCGGCCCCGACATCAACAAACTGCCACAACTTCCCGCCAAGCTCAGTCTTGAATTCATCATAATAAAATGGAGATTCATGCTCATGATTGCCAGCAATAGGATAATAATGACTTATTTGTCCTTAGAGTCGTAGGGGCAGGTCTTGTGCCTGCCCTTTCTTAAAGTTAGGTTCAGAGCAATCAACACGGTTACTACAACAACAGGGCAGGCACAAGACCTGCCCCCTACGACTCAGTGTCTCTGTGGTGAATTCCTTTTCTTATTAATATGCTTTTTTATTACATTTGCAAGAGGCTCTTGTATAAGACTTAAATTTCTATCACATTTCATTTGCATTAATTATTTCCTCCAAATTATTTAAACTATCCCCATTTAATTTCATATATTATAGCATTAAATCTACGCTCTTTGTGTTTCATTTTACTACTCCTTGTTAATCAACATTTCCCTTTCTTGCTCGAAATCTGCAAATTCAAGGGCTATCATCCTAAAACTATCTTCTATCTCCTCAAAGGTATCAACCATATTTGGGTCAAAATGACTGCCTTTACTTGCAAGAATAATCTCTACGGCTTGTTTGTGAGGCATTGGGGATTTATAGACTCTCTTGCTAATTAATGCGTCATATACGTCTGCAATAGCCATAATACGGCCAGATATTGGTATTTCTTCGCCTTTTAGACCAAACGGATAACCTGAGCCGTCCCATCTTTCATGATGGGAATTGGCAACCTCGCCTGCTAGGCGTAAAAAACTGCTTTCACCCATTTCCTGCTCAGATACCTTTAAGGCATTAAGACCATATGTTGTATGTTTCTTCATCTGTTCGAATTCTTCTACAGTCAGCTTGCCGGGTTTTAATAAAATACTGTCACATATCCCTACCTTGCCAATATCATGCAGAGGCGCAGACCTATGAAGGAGTGAAATATAATAATCTGTGAAAAAACCATTATATCTGCCAGAGTCTTTTAGATGTTGTGAAAGCAGTTTTACATAATTTTGAGTTCGTTTAATATGCCCGCCTGTCTCAGGGTCTCTGTATTCAGCAAGTGTTGCAAGGGATTTTAAGGTTACTTCCTGTGTCAAGGCAAGCTCGCTTGTGCGCTTCTCTACCATCTTCTCAAGATTATCACGGTGGCTCTTTAGCTCCAGATGAGTCTTAACCCTTGACAGCAATTCTGCGCTATTAAAGGGCTTGCTTACATAATCTACTGCCCCCAATTCAAATGCCTTTAATATTGTTTTGCTATCATGCTGGGCTGTAAGAAAGATAACTGGGATATTACAGTGCTTGGTATTTTTCTTGAGCGTCCTTATGACCTCAAAGCCGTCCATTTCAGGCATATTTATATCAAGCAGAACTAGGTCAATTGTGTTTGCATTGACAATCTCAAGGGCGGTTTTACCGCTTTTTGAGAAAAACATATTATAATTTAGATCCTTTAAGATTTGTCCGCCAAGCTGGATGTTAGCTGGTACGTCGTCCACTATCAAAACATTAAATCTCTGATTATTCATATTATTACTCCTTTGTAAATCCTATGTGATTGTCTTGTACTAGGGCGTATTGCAATACGCCCCTACATTGCCCAATCATTTATTATTTCAATAGTTTTAGAGAATCCCTCTAATGTCTTATTCATATTTTCAACATCAAAATTATCAGCAAATGCAGTTAGATTACTGCCGTAGTCCTGTAATATCCTTAGTGAATACTGCTCTCCTATTTCCTTTACCTTTGATGCAAATTCATTGATTATATTGATATTATTAGAGTCCTTTGCCGACCGCCATAATATTATTAGACCATTATTTATCCTGCTCAGAATCTCGGGGATATTTTTTATTACTTCGGGAGATAATGCTTCTTCTGCCTTTTCCTCTACAATTTTCATGGTATGACCAATAAAAAGTTGAATCTTCTTAAATAGATATGCCCTATTAACTGGTTTTTGGATGAGGGCATCAAATCCAAACTGCTGATATTGTTTTATCTCTTCCTTCATAATAGATGCGGTTAAGGCAATTATTGGGATACCTCTGAGAGATGGCTCTTTTTTGATAAGCCTTGCTGCCTCATAACCATCCATTTGAGGCATCTTTATATCCATAAGTATGACATCAGGGCGATACTTTAAGGCTGCCTCAATCCCTTGTTGTCCATTTTCAGCCTGAATTACCGTGATATTTGTTCCGCTGAGATATTCAATAACAAGATCCCGATTGGATTCAATATCGTCTATAATCAATATCAGAGACTCCTCAAAGATAGTATTATTATAGTCTTCGTTATAATAATCTACTACATTGACAGCCTTAGCATTTGATACTTTAATATCTCTGATAAGTATCTCAAAGACGCTGCCAACGCCGACAGCGCTTTTAACTGTAATATCCCCATTCATCATCTTAGCTAGACGTTTGGATATTGTCAGCCCTAATCCTGTGCCGCCATATTCCCTTGTGCTTTGACCTCCGACCTGATTAAATGCGTCAAATATCATATCTATTGAATCAGGCGGGATTCCTATACCTGTATCTTCAACGGTTATACTTAATCCAATTTTATTGGGGTCATCACTTAGATTAATCTTATTAGCCAAAATCTTTATATAACCCTTTTTTATAAATTTCAGGGCATTCCCTACAAGATTAAACAATATCTGCCTCAGTCTAGTCTCGTCCATCATCAGGCTCTCTGGTATATCTGGGGCAATATCTATTATAAAATCAACGCCTTTCTCTGCTATAATAGTTGTAAATATAAGATTGATTTCGTTTAACAGAGAGCTTATGTTTACAGGGACGCTCTCAATTGCCATCTTCCCTGCCTCAATCTTAGAGAGGTCTAAGATATCATTGATTAAGGTAAGCAGGGATTTACATGCAGAGTTTATGGATTGCGCATATTTCAGTTGTTTTTTGTCCGTTGCGTTAGTATAAATTAATTCTGAAAACCCCATGATAGCATTCATTGGGGTGCGAATCTCATGAGACATATTTGCTATGAATTCACTCTTAGCCCTATTGGCATCAACAGCCTCGTTTTTCTCTCTTTCTTTTTCAAGACGACTTTGTACCTCTCTATCTACCTGCTTTCCCAGCGAGGCATTCATTATAGCCAGTTCTTCCTCAATGCGCTTACGCTCTGTAATATCTGTACAGATAGTAATAAATTGAAAAGGAAATCCGTATTTATCCAAAAAAGGAACGATTGTAGCATTGACCCAAAAAAATCCACCGTCTTTATTTCTATGTTTAATCTCGCCGTGCCAGGTATTGCCTTGCGTAATTGTCTGCCATAAGTTTTCAATAAATTCCCTTGAGTGCTCTCCTGAAGAGGTAATACGATAATTCCCCCCAATCAACTCTTCACAATTATAACCGCTGATCTTACAAAATTTATCATTTACATATATGATAGTTCCATCAATATCCGTTGCGCTGACTATAGCATGTTCGTCAAGGGCGAACTTTTGAAAGTTAAGCTCTTTAATAGAATCCTTCATCTTGGTCTCTGCAATATCTCTCTCAACCATAGAATGGGCTATTATCCATGACAAAAACCCAGCTAATATTAATAACCCTATAAATATCGTAACTGCAATAGGGTGATCCATTATATATCCTAATGAAACAATTGCTGGCATTGGGGTAACCGTCAAGATCATTATATAATTTTTTTTCTTGATATGGGCAAATGTGAACTGAAATGAGCGCTGCTGATAGTGTTGATAACTATCCAAAAGGCTCGGGATTTCATAAATCTTGTTAAATGTAAATATCTTGCCTCCAACCTCAAACTGCCCTTTATCAATTCCCTCTGTCATGCCGTAAATTTGTGGAAAACTCTCTGCTGTGGTTAGCCCGCGCTTAGCCGATTCTTCTTTAGTAGACGGGGTTTGCTGTAGAATTCCATCATCGTCAACTACATATACAGCAGATGTTGATTTAGAGTATGCGTCTCTAATCTCGTTTAGGATGTTTATCATAAGATAGTTAATAACAATTACTCCGCGCCTTTTACCAGTTAAATCAAATATTGGACAAGCAAAACGGATGATAGGGTTAGAAGGTATCTCAATCTGAACATTATCTGGAAATGGCGGCAGATCCCCCATTGGTTCAAATCTGGAGACAAAAAACTCTCCATTGCCTAGCTTAGAGGCTTCCTTAAAATAATTCTCGTTTGACTTTAGTTTAAGGGATACAGAAGGAACAATAACGGCTTGATCATTGATTCTTTCAACCTTGATCCTCTCCATTCCTTTCTCGTCAATCAAGGATATAGATGAGTAAACGCCTGCCTCTTGTACTAAATTTTTGATAAATTTAGAGAAATTATATTGCGCATCATCTCTATTTTGATTAATCAAATCTTTGGAGGACACCAAGCCTTTCAGTATAAAATTTGCATTAAAGATTGTTGCGTCAAAGTCTCCTGATACCTTGTTTGAGGCTAGTTCTAACTCTGTCATTGTCTTGGTTTTTAAATCCAGATTATTGGAAAGCACATGATAATGAAATAAGCTCATATATGCAAACAAGATAATCAGAACTATAGGCAGAAAGATTCGCAAAAAGCGGTCACGTAATTGAATTCTTCCTCCATTAGCAGACATTTCAAGATTCTCTTTATCCAAAGTCCTTTGTTTATTGATATATAGAAAAAATAAAGCCGTTATACTCATTATAATAATCATTATAGATATGGTAACGCTGAATGTAACTGTGTTTAATTCACTCGATACATTGAACTGATGATATTCAAAAGGTATGAAATAGACTGCCTTCATGGCAATATAATGCGCTCCCGAGATTGACAAACCTAATAAGATTGGGGCAGATGCAATACCTAAAATACTATCTTGTTTTATATGTAAAAAAGATAATTCATCATCAACATTTAAGGCTGTCATAGAGAGGACAATACTTGCGATAATAGAAACACAAAATATATGGAAATCATACATAATCACTGCCTCAAGACGTAAAGCCATTATCACTGTATAGCGCATTAAATTAATAGCCGCAGATAGCGCTAAAGCTGAGATCAAACGCTGTAACAAGGTTTTACTACTTAGAGAAATAAAATAGAGGATTATAAACGATGAAAAAATTGCAGGGAGTATTGATAACGCAAGCGTTAAGAAATCATATGAAACAGGTATAGGTAAATTATAAGCTGCCATGCCGATAAAATTCATGGCAAATATACCGCTTCCAAGTATGATTGACCCAAAGGCAAGCCAAGCATATCGTTTAGCGCGGCTGTCAGATGCCCTGATTTGATTTATAACGGCAATCCCAGCAAATGCTGCCATTATGATAATCAACAGAGAAAATAAGACCAAGGCAGGGTCATAGTATGCCTGCATTGACATGTCTTTAGGGATATTTGGGTCAAGAAATTTTATCATTTTAGTTATTCATTGAAACTAATATTGTTGGTTCAGACGTAGGGGCAGGTCTTGTGCCTGCCCTTTTTTTGAGTTCGGAGCAATTACTTTATTCAGGGCAACCACAAGGGTTGCCCCTACATCTCTGCGGTGAATATTTTTTATCTTTTCTATACTCTATTAATAAATACCATTAGCCTTCCAATAAACGCGAATCTTGTCCTTTAATTCATTAGGAAGCGGTATATAGACCAGTTTTGTTGCAGTCTCATCACCATTTTTAAATGCCCAGTCATAGAATTTCACCACATTTTTATTACCATCAATTTTTTCAATTGGCAGAAGTATAAATGTTGCCCCAGCTATTGGCCATGCTCCTATACCAGGCGCGTTTGTAAGCCAGTGGTAAAAATGTTTATCTGCCTTAAAATCCCCTGTTGCCGCTGCGGCTTGAAAGCTCTCATGACTAGGTTCTACAAACTTTCCAGCCTTATTTTTTAGTGAAATATGAACGAGATTGTTCTGTTTGGCATATGCGAATTCAACATAACCTATGGAATTCTTGACGCGTTCTATGTAATTTGAAACGCCTTCGTTACCCTTTCCCCCCATCCCTACAGGCCAATTTACAGAAGTGCCGCTGCCAACCTTGGTCTTCCAATCAGAACATATCTCTGAAAGGTATGTAGTAAATATTGCAGTTGTTCCAGAGCCGTCTGAACGGTGAATAATTGTGATATCTGCGTCTGAAAGTTTTATCCCATTATTTAAAGCGGCAATCTTTGGATCATTCCATTTCTTTATATTGCCAATAAATATAGAGCATAAGGTATCTGAATCCAGTTTAAGCTGTCCTTGTTGTATGCCTGCAATATTTATTACAGGCGCTACTCCGCCAATTACCGCAGGAAATTGCAAGAGTTTTGACTTGCCTAAGGCCTCTGGCTCTAATGGGGCATCCGATGCTCCAAAATCAACCGTTCTATCTGTAACCTGTCTAATACCTCCACCAGAACCAATGGATTGATAATTTAATCTTACCCCTGACGTCTTCTGATAATCAAATGCCCATGCTGAATATACAGGATAAGGGAATGTCGCCCCTGCGCCATTTAATGTCTCTGCCGCCTGTACTGATAAATAACTAAACATTACGCATGTTAAAATACTGAGAATTACCAATAATCTTTTCATCCTTTACTCCTTTGATAAACCAATAGACAGGGTCTAAGACCCGTTTTAAAAAAGTCCTAACCCAGATTTAAACTCTCATGAGTTTATGCTAGTAGTATACTATGTCTTTGTTAGAATATTATGAGGATATTATTATAAGATGGTTAGAATAATAATCAATTAAATTATTTCAGCAGTCAGATAATTATTAATCAATCGTCCGTCTAACATATCTGCAACCATTTCTGAAAGTTTAATCGCATGTTCGCCTATCTTTTCAAGATACCTTGCAACATAACTCATCCTTGCGGCACAATAAATAGGGTCAGAACTCTTAACCATCTCTACCATCAATTTATCAATAAAATTATCATGCAGTTTATCTAAATTTTCATCACACGTTAAAACATTCACGTCCTTAATCATCTGTTCTTTTACAAATGATTCAACTGTATCTCTAAGAATGGAAAGCGCTGTTTCACTTATCTTGAGAAAATCATTACGTATCTGCGGCTCAATCACATAATGAGGATAACCCTTCAAACCCCAATCAAGATCAAGATCGCGCTCAGCTATTTTTACGGCATTATCAGCAATATGTTCAAGAACAAATACTAACTTAATAGCTGTAGTAATAAATCTTAGGTCTTTTCCTTTAGGTTTATTTGAGGAAATAAGTTTTAAACAGTCTTCTTCTATGCTAAGACAATAAGAATTTATAAGATGATCGCTCCTAATAACCAATCTTCCCAGATCTGCATCATTATTTACAAGACTTTCAACCGCATCCTTTATTGAAGTTTCAACAAGCGCAGTCATTTCAAGTATTGAATCCTTTATAATCTTTATCTCATACTCTATATCTAACATAATCCAAACCTCCTCATTAAAGTGAAAAGTGAAAAACTAAAAGTGAAAAGTGAAAAACAATTAATAAGATTTTTTTATTTAAACACAATCTGTGGTTTAGGTGTTTCGCCTTTAGTTTTTCACTTTTCACTAGTTTTTACAGGCTCAATATGCACCAATACATCAACAACTCCGCTTATCTTTGTTTTTATATCCTTCTTTACTACATTGGCAATCTCATGTCCATCATTAACCGATATATCAGGGTCAACAAGCACATGCAGATCTACAAATACGTTACCCTCAGGTCCCCTTGACCTTATCTTATGACATTTTTCCACCCCATCTATTGCGCAGACTGTATCCATTATATCAGAGCTGTCTAAAACGCTTTCATCAACCAAAATGGCAATTGTAGTCCTAAATATCTGCACCCCCATCCATGCCACAATAACCCCTACTATCATGCCTACTATTGAGTCTGCCTTAGGAAATCCACATCTTGCTAATATTAACCCTGTTATTACGCCTAAGGTAACATAGACATCGCTTCGGGTGTACCCTGCGTCTGCTATAAGAAACTCGCTTTTAAGGACAAGCCCTCGTTTTCTTTCATAACCTGATACGCAGAAATTAACCGTCAGAGTTCCAAGCATTACTACAAATGCCTCAAGCCCAGCAGTAGACGGCACGTTTGACACAAAGGATTCAAAAGCCCTGTGAAAGATTGTATATGCCGTAAAAAACATCATTATGCCAATAAATATAGTGATAATAGTCTCAAACTTTCTATATCCATATGGATGTTTTTTATCTGGAGAGCGGGATGCGTAATATATCCCAACAAGTCCCATAATATTATTAAACCCGTCAAAGAGAGTATGTATGCCGTCAGACATTATAGCAACGGAATCTACGATAGTTCCATATGTAATCTTAGTAAGCCCTACCATCAGATTGAAACCCAATGTAATTAATATTACTCTTCGTACTTCAATTGACCTTAATGTATAATCCATTGATTTTTTACCTCAACTTAAGAAAGCATTTTTAATTTAAGATTTATGATTTAAGAGCATTTAAATAATTCTTTTTTTAAATCATAAATCATAAATCATAAATCATAAATTAGCTTTGGCGCCTCTATAATCTTGACATCGGTCTTTTTAAGCCCCTCATTTATAATCAGCGGGACAACAGCGCTTGCTCCAATAACCAATCCATCCACTAAAGTGATTGGCGCAAGCCCTAACAGACCCCTTAATCCGGGTATAAATGGACAGAGAAGCTGCATCGCTATTGAAGCGCCTACTGCTGCGTTGAGATAGTTATTTGTTGGACGCTCACTGCCGCTAAAAATCACAGGTTGTTCTGACCTGCAGCTTATTGAATGCAGAAGCTGCGCTAACCCCAGTCCCATAAAGGACATTGTCCCTGCGTTTGCCCCTGCTCCATATTTTGTAAGTCCATTACCATTTGCAGCAAGCCCTCCAGCGCTGATAACAGAGGATTCTCTAAGCATTTTCACAATATCTTTATTGCCTACCAATTGAGTATTCCTATCTCTCGGAGGTTTTTTCATTATATCAGGCTCAGGAGGCTCAAGTGCAAGGGCAAGGGCTGGAAATACATCTGTTATAAGATTTATCCACAACAGCTGCATGATATTTAGAGGATGCCCAAGTCCTGCGGTAAGGGCTGCAAAACTGACTATTATCTCGCTGAAATTCGTAGATAATAGAAACCTCAGCGACTTTCTTACATTTAGATAGGTAGTCCTGCTCAATTTCACTGCTTCATACATTGCATATAGATCGTCTGTTTCTAAGACAACATCTGCCACCTCACGGGCTAACTCAGTACCGCTTTTGCCCATTGCTATGCCTATGTCTGCAACCTTGAGGGCAGGCCCGTCGTTTATGCCGTCTCCTGTCATTGCAACGATACTTCCATCTTGCTGCAGCAAACGCACAATTCTATATTTATGCACAGGTGATACCCTTGAAAATACAGAGACATCTCCTATGGTATCTTTCAATTCTTCATCAGAAAGCGAGGCTAAAGATGAAGAGTCCAATATTCCTATTTCGCCAAAGCTTGCAATGCCGACTTGCTCTGCAACAACCTTTGCGGTTTTATTCTGGTCTCCTGTAATCATGACTGTCCTGATACCAGCTATGTGAAACTTTCTTAGAAGTTCTTTAACACCGTCTTTTACTGGATCCACCATGCCGATAAGTCCAAGCCAGATCATTTTTTCAGGCATGACGCTATTGCTATGTGTATGACCATATGCAACTCCTAATACCCTCAGCGCCCTTTCTGCCATTAAACTGTTTTCTTTTCTTGCCGCCTTTCTATCGGTCTCCTCCATATTTCTTATGCTTCCATTTTGCGCTATAAATGCGCATAGTTCCAAGACCTCAACTGGACTACCCTTAACAGTAACAAGATACTGATCTCCGCGTTCAAAATGAGAATTACCAATAGGATTATCGCTGTAACTATGAAATCCAACCATGTAATTATGTTTTTCACTTCTGTATTTCATCTTTTCCTTAAGGAAATCAGCCCTAAGCGTTAAAATATCGCTTCCTGCATTTATGGCAACATCAACAAGCGCTTTTTCAGTAGCAGAACCAGTAAGGGTGAGTTTAGAATTTTCTTCAATTATCTCAACCTCACTGCATAAAGCGCATACGTCCAAAAGCTGCGTAAGCTCATCATATAAAATTGCAGCCCCAGAGCCAGTAATAAATGCCCCGCCACAAAGCTCGGTAGTTATCCCGCCTGCATGAATTGATACAACAGTCATCTGATTAGATGTAATAGTGCCAGTTTTATCAAAACACACAATACTGCAATCACCAAGCAGCTCAATTGCCTTGAGACGGCGTATTAATACATTATGGGAGCGCATCTTAGTAATTCCAAAGGCTAGCGTAGTTGTGGCAACCGCAGGGAGTCCCTCAGGCACTGCAGCAACTGCTAGTGATAAAGCGCTGCGCAGCATCTGTATAATCGGCTGCCCTCTCAGCAGCCCTACTCCAAACACCAAACCGCAAACCCCCATACAAACCATTACAATTCGTCTGCCTACTACGTCTAACTCCCTTTCAAGCGGAGTCTCTCTTCCAACCGTATTATCTATAAAACGCTGAATAAGTCCAAGTTCAGTAAATTCCCCTGTCGCAGTAACTACTGCCATCCCATACCCGCCTGTCACAACAGTCCCTGTATAGACCATATTATGTCTTTCTGCTAAGGGATTATCTCTATCACTTATAGTAGCAGCGGTCTTTAAGACAGGAAGACTCTCGCCAGTCAAAGGTGATTCATCTAAATTTAGATGATGCGCATTAAAAATACGGCTGTCAGCAGAGATATAAACGCCCGGTTTTAACACCAATATATCGCCTATAACGACCTCTCTTGAGGCAATGCGATGAACCTTGCCATTTCTAATAACGCATACATCAGGTTTAAATGTATTTTTCAGTGATTCAATAGCCTTCTCTGAATGACTTTCAGTGAAATATCCAATAACCGCATTTATCCCAACAACTGAGCATATTATAACTGCGTCTGCAATACCTCCGGTAGCCGCAGATATAACCGCAGTTGCGCCAAGCAGATATACAGGGAGGGAGTTAAACTGCTCAATAATCATGCTTAACTTAGAGCGTGGTTTTGACGGTTGAAGCTCATTTGGGCCATAAAGAGAAAATCTCAATCTTGCCTCGTCTGTCGTAAGTCCTAATTTTAAAGAGGTTTTAAGAGCAGTAACCGCATTTTCAACATCTACTGTATGCCATAGAGTACTTTGTAGGGGCAGGTCTTGTATCTGCCCTGTATTTTGGGCAACCACAAGGGTTGCCCCTACATGTTTCTCCTGTTTATTTATCTTAGCTTTAGATTTTGATTTCGATTTGGCTTTTATATCTGGTTTAATTGTAACAACTACAGCAGTTTGTGTTTTAAGATATTCAGAGACGACATCCTCAAGAAGCGTAACTATAGTTTCGTATGTTGGTAAGCGTCAAGTTAACCACATCTTCCCAAAATAAAATTAATCAGCCATAATGATCCAACAATATAAATAGGAGGATTATTATGACAGAAAACACAAAAGGATTATCAAGGATTGAGAAGCGCAAA
>Ga0315281_10011794_pt1 | contig 11941 bp, 9 predicted proteins | sample YL17G07_0_MG_FD_204540 | JGI IMG/M metagenome (GOLD analysis project Ga0315281, IMG submission 204540) | Sediment microbial communities from Yellowstone Lake, YNP, Wyoming, USA - YL17G07_0 | ecosystem: Environmental > Aquatic > Freshwater > Lake > Sediment | place: USA: Wyoming | collected... | reverse complement strand
TACGCGGCAACCCTCCGGGCTGGGGCCGTTTTGGGCGCATCCCGGCGTTGCAAGTCACTTGTTGTGAATGACACAACCGCGCGTCTTGTGCCTTGGGCTGCGCCCAAAACGGCCCCAGCGTATGCCATAGTTATTCATTAACGAGCCCTTAGCTACCCAGGCCGGCCCACGGTCAGCCACAAGATTCCATAAAATCCGAAGATACCACACGGCCACCGGGGTTGTCCCAGCCTTTGAGGGCCGCCTGTCTTCGCTGGCAAAGAATTGCACAGGGGCACCTCCATAAAAAAGGCGGGACACTGCCCGCCGTTTTTTATGAATGATGGATGGCTTATTCGACAGGGAATCCGGCAGCTTTCCATTCCGGAAAACCACCGCGATACCAGTGCACCTTGGTGTACTTGTTTTTAATCGCCAGCTTGGCGCTTTTGTAGCTCTTCCAGCATTCCGCTCCGTTGCAGGCAAAGATAACGGGGGCGCTCTTGTCCTTGGGTAGCTTGGTCAGGTCGAAGGCATCCAGAGTGTCATCGAAGTCTACTTCTTTCGGGCTATTTTCCTTGTAGGGCAAGCTGATGGCACCCTTGATGTGGCTTTCCTTGTATTCATGCTCGACGCGCGTGTCGAACAGCGGTACACCTCTAGCCATCAAGTCCTTGGCCTGCGCAGCATCGATCATGGTCGCACCCGGCAACAGCTTGGGAGTGAAGTAACCAAGAGTCGACACATACTGGAAATCGTCACGCGTGGCGGGCTCGAAGCGGGCAATCTTCAGTCTGCCCAATAGACTCGCCTGGGGTGAGCCTTGAAGCTGGAGCAAAGCGTTGCGCAGCTTGTCCTGTACGTCCTTCGGAACCTTGGTATTGACGGCTACGCCGATGGCCGGTACTGCTTGTGTTTCCAGAATGACTACCCCAGGGCTTTTTGCCAGCCATTTGTTGGCGACTTCCTGGTCCACTGCCACCACATCATGCTGGTTGATCCCCAAGGCAAACAGGGCGGATTCCTGGTAACGGGAATTAGTAACATGGCTGAAATAGGTTTTAAGCTGAATGCCCATGGCGTTCAATTCGCCCCGCACCAGATAAGTCGGCAGAGAATCCTGGCTGGGCAGGCCGAGACGTTTGCCCTTGGCCTGTTCCAGCTTGGTGATCCCGCTGGATTTCATGGCAACGATAACGGTCTTGTTGCTGCCGGGGACTTTTGCAATCGGCTCATAGCCGTGCTTGAGCGCACTTCCAATCACATGCGCGGGACCCAGCAGCACCGAATAATACCCGGTGCGCGTGCGCTGCAAAGCGGTGGTGGCGTTTTGGCCGAGCACCAATTTGACATGGCTACCCGTGGCGCTACTCAAATAATTGGAGAGAGCTTGATAAGCCTCCTGGGACTCCATCCGGCTAATCTCTTCCGCACTATCGGTGTTGACGTTGAACAGCAGGCTATCTGCTCCGGCGCGCAACGGCCAGGCCAGCGCGTTGATGAGACAGAGCAGAGCTACGATGATTTTATGCATATCCAATTCACCCCTGACTTCCGGCTACCCGTAAAATTGCTGCAACGATTCCCGGTAACTTTAGCTCAATAAATCTAGAAATCCAGCGCTATACGGTTAAAGGGCCTTGAGGCAATTCTAGTGTTGAGAAACTCGCGCCGGTTCGTTTATCGACCTGCTTTTCGGGTATCGGCAGCACACTTGAAAACTTTAGCACACATCAGTTTTATGCTGTTTTACCCGTCTGCATTTTGTCCCGGCATGCACATACCACCCACCACGCCCTTCACGCGGTCCTTGCATTTGTAAAAAGCGTTGGCCGGGACAGCAGAATGGGCGCTTGAGAAATGGCATGAAAACGCTATCATGGAGATACCATTCAGAAAGGATGATCCAATGAACCCACGCTGGCTGGCCGCCCTGCCGCTGATCTTTGTGATCGGCGCCTGCGAGGAGCAGAAGCCCTATAAGCCGCCGGTACCCCACGCCGACCAGGGTGCCGATTCGGCGTTATTTCAGGGCCAGAGAAAAGCCCTGCAGGATGCCAAGGGTGTGGAGCAAACCTTGCAAAAACAGAGCGAAGAACAGCGCAAGGCCGCTGAGGAAGCAAGTCGATAGTCACTACATTCAGTCACTCTGCAACAGCCTTTTAATCACTTCGCCCGCCAGCATCAAACCGAACAGCGGCGGCATGTAGCTGATGGTGCCGTTGACCGCGCGCGGCCGACCCGGACCATCCACTGCCACCGGCGGCAGCGGCGCGCTCGGGGCTTCGTCTGAAAATACTGCCAATATCCCCTTGCGCACCCCATGCCTCTGCAAGCGTTTGCGCATGACGCGCGCCAGTGGACACATCATGGTCTGGCTGATATCGACCAGCCGGATGCGCGAGGGGTCAAGCCGGTTGCCTGCGCCCATGCTGGAAGCCACATTCAGCCCGCGCTTGTAGCTGCTCACCACCAGCGCGACCTTGCACGCCAGGGAATCGATGGCATCGATCACGTAGTCGGCATCCGCCGGGACGTGGTCATGCATATTTTCTGCAGTGAGAAAAGCGCGGTGTATCACCACCTGGCAGGCCGGGTTGATGTCGCCGATGCGTTCCAACATTAACTCAGCCTTGGATTGTCCCACTGTAGAAAGTAACGCCGGCAACTGGCGGTTGATATTGCTGACGGCTACTTTGTCATGATCCACCAGGGTCAGCCGGCCTATTCCGGCGCGCGCCAGCGCCTCGGCGCAATACGAGCCGACTCCGCCCAGGCCCGCGACGAACACGTGCATTCCGGCCAACTTCTCCAGGCCGGCATCGCCGATCAGGATGTGAGTGCGTTCGAACTGCGGAGGAATTGATTTCATGCGCGCAATTTTATCCGTTTTCTTCATCAGCAGCGGAACCCGCCAGTTCCGGCCGGTGTCCCCAGCGCGCATAGAACCATTTGAGCGCGAACGGCGGAAGTATCGTAGTCAGCGCAATCACGATCAGCATCGCGGCGTACAATTCCGCGTTCAGGATGCCATTGGCAAAGCCCAGTTGGGCAAAGATCAGCCCCACCTCGCCGCGCGGGATCATGGAAAGGCCGATGGCAGACTGGCGCAGACGATTCTCGCGTATGCAGAATCCGGCCAGCCACTTGCCCGCAACCGCGATGAAGACCAGGGCAGCTGAAAGCTGCCAGATGAAAGGTGCGCTCCAATCAATCTGTCGCAGGTTGAGGGAGACGCCGACCATGACAAAAAAGAGCGGGGTAAACGCGTGTATCAGCGGGCGCATCTGCTGTTCCAGGCGGTGGGACAACCCCGGGCTTTCCGCGAACAGTTGGTTGAAGCGGCGCACCAAGGGGAGATGCAACCGCTGGGCGAGCGTGACGCGAAAGCGCTGGCCCATGGCGATACCCGCCGCAAAGCCACCCATGATCTCCGGTGCGCCGACCACATGAGCCAGATAACTGAACAGCATGATCAACGCCAGCACCATGGTGAGCAGCAATCCCGGCGACTGGCTGCGCTGGTCGAAATGATCGATGACCTGAGCCATGAGCTTGGCGGCAAGGGGCGCCAGCAGCATGAATAGTACGATGTACAAGCCGACCTGGCCGATCGAGATCAGCGTGATCTCTCCCGACACCGCGAACTGGTACAGGAATGCCAGGGCCAGCACGCCCAGGATATCGTCCAGCACTGCCGCGCCGATCACGATCTGCGCTTCGTCCGACCTACGGCGCCCGAGGTCGGACAGTACGCGCACGGTGATGCCGATGCTGGTCGCGGTGAGCGTGCCACCAATGAACAGGCTGGCAAGCTGGGACAGGCCAAACAGATAGTGGCTGGCTGCGTAGCCGAACAGCAGCGGCAGCACGAAGCCCACCGCCGCCACGACGAAGGGCTTGGAACCCGCTTTGGCCAAGCGGAATATATCGGTATCCATGCCGACCTCGAACAGCAGCAGGATAATCCCAATTTCCGCCAGCAGTTTCATGGTCTGGTCGGGTGACACCCAGCCCAGCAGAGACGGCCCAAGCAACAGCCCGGCGGCCAGTTCGCCGATGACCGAAGGGACACCGATGCGCCCCGCAAGCTCGGACAGGAAACGTGCCGCAAGCAGCAACATTGCCAGCATAAGAAAGAAATCGTGCAGTTCCATTGAGACTGATCTGGGGGAAAAATTATTTAGCGTGTGGCTTTCATTATTGCATTCGGTGCCATCTGCCTGGCGCTGACAACCGATTCGTGGATGGCCGGGACTCGGCTGCCGGCGTGATCATCGCAAATTTTTTTCAAACACGAAGTAGCGGCGAATACATCCGTGCCAATCTACAAGAACAATACTCTGCACAAGAAATGGCACCCACTCAGAACGTCTCACAGCGAATTTGGTCTTTGCCGCTCTGCTTGCCACTATACATCAGATCATCGGCGCGCCGGATCACTTCCTCCGTGCTCGGCGGCGGCTGCACAAAGGTAGCAACGCCGATGCTGAAAGTGACCGGCCACCCCCCTTCCCCCATTGCATCAAGCAACTCTTGGCGCAGCTTGGTAGCGATTGCCAGCGCCGCTGAAGAGTTAGTTTCCGGCATGAGCACTGCGAACTCATCCCCGCCCATGCGCCCTACCATATCTGAGCTGCGGACATGAGACGCCAGCACCGCCGCAACCTGGCGCAATACTTGATCGCCGGCCTCATGACCCTGGCTGTCGTTAACCCCCTTGAAATTATCCAGATCGATCATGACGCTAGTGAAAGGCCGCTGATAGCGCTCCATGCGGAGAATCTCCTGGTCGCCCCGCTCACGAAAGGCACGCCGATTGGCCAACTGGGTTAAGGGATCAAGACGCGCCAGTCGGTGCTCCCGTTCCAGCGCCTGTCTGAGGTGGCTAATAATAAAAACTATCAGCAGATACACAAACAAGCGAGCCGCCTCATTGATAAAATCCATCAACACTGAATAATCGGGCAGCTGAGCCACAAACCGCATCGCCATCCAGTCTGCCGCACTGAACGTGGCTATGGCTGTTGCGATGCGCTGCCCCACGTACCAGGCTGAGAGCACCACGGGGATCAGGTAAAAAAAGTGCATCTCAAAGCCTACGCCGCTGTGCAGATCTGCAAAGCCCACCAATACCACCAGCACAGAACAAGCTACCGCCAGGAGCACTCTGGAACGGGAACTCAATCGCAGATTGATGAGTTGATTGACGGTCACTGGGAAACATCCATCCCGAACACCTGTTGTGCAGTGCGCGTTGTCACGGCAGCCACCTTCTCGACGCTAATTCCCCTCAACGCCGCCAGTTCGGCGGCGATTTGTGACAGATATTCCGGACTGTTGCGCTGTTTGTGGACAGACACCGGGGGAATGTCGGGGGCGTCGGTTTCCAGCACTATTGCCTCAAGAGGCAAATCCTGCGCGAGTCGCCGCAGGTTGAGTGCACGCGTATAAGTCATGGCACCGCCGAAACCGAGCTTGAAACCCAGCTTCATAAACTCCTCGGCCTGTTGTGGGCTGCCGTTAAAAGCATGAGCGATCCCGCCCTTAAGCTTGTAATGCCGCAATTGTTTCAAGGCCTGATCGTTTGCTCTGCGGACATGCAGCAGCACCGGCAAATCAAATTCTTTAGCCATTTTAAGTTGCTCGACGAAATAGAATTCCTGGGTCGCCGGATCAATATCCGGCACAAAATAATCCAGGCCGATCTCCCCTACCGCTACCGGATGATAAATCTCAATCGCAGCGCGCAAAGCGTCCAAGTGCTCGGGCCGGTGCCGGTCGATGTACATGGGATGCATGCCCAATGCCGGCACACACCCGGGATAGCGGCGGCAGGTTTGCAGCACCGCGTCGAAGTTGGCTAACTCCACCGCTGGAACAATGATGATTTCCACGCCGGCGGCACAAGCCCGCTCGTACACGGCATCGCGGTCGGGATCGAACTCGGCGGCATCCAGATGGCAATGGGTGTCAATCAACATGCACTTACTTTACCTGATCTTCACGGTAGAGTAAGCCTCTACGCACCAACCATTTTTCAACCTCAACGGCAACAAACACCACGCTGGAAAGCGCGATGCACAGCGCCAGCTCGCCCGCGCTTAGCGCTTCCGTCTTGAAAATCGGCTGCAACAAAGGCACGTAGACCGTAGCCATTTGCAGCGCGAAGGTGAGCGCCACGGCGCCCAGCAGCCAGCGGTTGGAGAAAATGCCCACGCTGAACAGCGATTCCTTCTCCGAGCGGATCGCCAGCACATGCCCCATCTGCGACAAGCACAGCACGGTGAACACCATGGTCTGCCAATGCGCCGAGCCGGTGTGATAGGCCCAGGCCTGGGTGGCCAGGGACACGCCGCCCATGAGCAGCCCCACCCACACCATGTGCTGCCACATGCCGTGGGAGAAAATGCTTTCCCGGGGCGGGCGTGGCGGGCGGCGCATGATGCCTTTCTCCCCCGGCTCGGCAGTCAGCGCCAGGCCGGGGAGGCCGTCGGTGACCAGATTGATCCACAGGATGTGGATGGGCAGCAGCGGGATGGGCAGCCCCACTAACGGCGCCAGGAAGATGGTCCACACCTCGCCGGCGTTGCTGGTCATGGTGTACTTGATGAACTTGCGGATGTTGTCGAAGATGCGCCGCCCTTCGCGCACCGCGTGCACGATGGTGGCGAAGTTGTCGTCCAGCAGCACCAGTGCTGCGGCTTCGCGCGCCACGTCGGTGCCCCCCTTACCCATGGCCACGCCGATGTCGGCGCGTTTCAACGCCGGCGCGTCGTTCACCCCGTCGCCGGTCATCGCCACGAACTCGCCCTGGTCCTGCAATGCCTGCACGATCTTGATCTTCTGCTGCGGATCGACGCGGGCGTAGACGCGAATTTCGCGCACCTCGGCCTCGAATTCGGCCTGACCGAGCCGGTCCAGTTCCGCGCCGGTCAGTACCCGCCCGCCGTCGGACACGATACCCAACCGCAGGGCGATAGCCCTTGCGGTTGCCGGATGATCGCCGGTGATCATCACCGGGGTGATGCCCGCGGATTTGCACAGGGAAACCGCTTCCTTCGCCTCGTGCCGCGGCGGGTCCATCAAGCCCACCAGGCCCAGCAACACCATGCCGCTTTCCAGTGCATCCGCGTCATTCGCCGCCGGAAGCGCGGGCCAGGCCCGGTACGCCACGGCCAGCACGCGCAACCCGTCCGCCGCCATACGCTCGGCGTTTTCCAGCATATCGGCGGCCGCCAACGGCGCCTCGCCCGCGGCGGTGAGCACGCTCACGCAACGCGGCAGGACGCTTTCCGGCGCACCCTTGGTGAACGCCATCACGCCCTGCGGCTGGCGGTGGAAGGTGGTCATGCGCTTGCGCTCGGAGTCGAAAGGCAGCTCCAGCAGCCGGGGCGACTCCGTCTCGAGCGCGGCCTTGTCGAATCCGGCCTGCAGTGCGGCGAGGAACAGCGCCACCTCGGTCGGGTCGCCGCTGGTTTTGCCGTGCTTGCCGCGGCTGGCATCGTTGCTCAACGCCATCGCCTTGAACAGCAGCGGCCACAAGCCTTCCCGCAGCGCGCTCCAGTCGCGCAGCAACTGGCCATCGGCGAATATCTCCTCTACCAGCATCTTGTTCTGCGTGAGCGTGCCGGTCTTGTCGGTGCAGATGAAGGTGACCGAGCCCAGCGTCTCGACGGCGGGCAGACGGCGGATCAGGGCATGCTGTTTCACCATCTTGCGCGCGCCCAGGGCCAGGGAGATGGTGACCACCGCCGGCAGCGCCTCGGGAATGGCGGCAACCGCCAGGCTAATTGCGGTCAACAGCATGAGCATCACGGATTCGCCGCGCATCACGCCGATCACGAACACCATGACGCAGATCGCCAGCGCGGCCAGTGCCAAGCGCCTGCCGAACTGCGCCAAACGCTTCTGCAGGGGGGTCTTGAGTTCGCCATCTTGCTGCAGCGATGCGGCGATCTTGCCCAGTTCCGTATCCATGCCGGTCGCCACCGCCACCCCGCGTCCCCTGCCGTAGGTGACCACGGTGCCCTTGTAAGCCAGGTTTTTACGGTCGCCCAATGACAGCCCCGCCTCGGCCAGTGCGCGGGTGTGCTTCTCCACGGTCACGGATTCGCCGGTCAGCGTCGCTTCATCCACCTTAAGCTGCGCCGCCTCGATCAGGCGCAAATCCGCCGGCACCACGTTACCGGCTTCCAGTAGCACCACGTCCCCCGGCACGATCTCGGCGGCAGGCAATGTCAATGGTTCGCCCCCGCGCAGCACCCTCGCGCTCACCGCGGCCATCGCCTTGAGTGCTGCCATCGCGCGCTCGGCGCGGAACTCCTGGACGAAGCCGATCACCGCGTTCAACACCACGATGACGATGATCGCCACGGTATCTTTGACGTCGCCGATCACGCCGGAGATCACCGCCGCACCGATCAGCACCAGGATCATGAAGTCGGCGAACTGGTCGAGCAGCATGCGCAGCACGCCGCGCCTCGGCTTCTCGCGCAGTTCGTTGCGGCCGTGGCGCTGCAGCCGCGCGGCTGCCTCCGTGACGGCAAGGCCGATTTGCGGATCGGTCTTGAGGTTTTGCACAACCTCCTCCACGGGCATCCCGTGCCAGGTAGGCGATGGAAGAATTTTCATGTACTCGGGGTTATTCGCCATAAAGAAAGAGGACGTAGGTGTTGATGAGATAAATGGAAAACAGGAACAGACTGGTCCGGCCCACCGTTTTCAGCACGCGGCCGGAGGGGCGTAGATCAGCACGACACACAATGCAAACTGCAACCATATCCACGGTGTGGAAAATTCCATGGGCCTCCGGATTCGATGGCCGTGCGCACCGGCAGCGGCACGGGTCATGGTTTCAGCTTAGCGCAATCTCACTGCTCAGTCGAAGGAGATGCGTGGAACCGGGGTAGAACACATGGTCACTGCGGTGCCATCTCCCATAATGACTGGGACGCGCAACCTATTGATAGACAGGGTACTATCTGACTTTATGATGCGTGCATTGAATATTTTCGCCGTACCTGCGCTAGCACAGCGTCACGTCACCTCATCCGGCTCGCACTCCGCCATTGACCCCCATGCCATGATCGCGGAAGAAGTAGAAACCGAAGAGCAACGGGACTTCCTGATCGCAGAAGGCTGCGATCAGGCCCAAGGCTACCTGTACAGCCGCCCGTTGCTGCCCGGTGAGTTTGCAGAACAATTTGGCGCCGCCTTGTCAGGAAAGCAGGGCTCGATCTAGAAACCCGGTAGCGCCCGCTCCAACGCGCCCATCACGTCCGACCATGTGACCATCCCGACCAGCTTGCCGGAAGCATCAGTGACCGGGATGTGATGAATACGTTGGGAGGTGAAGATTGGGATGAGGTTAATGATGTTGTCGGTGTCGCGCACCGTAATAGCGGGGGATGTCATGATCTGGCCCGCGACTTCCGGCTTATCCGAATTGGCGCCGGGTGTGCGCCGGATTAAATGCGCAATCCGCTGCAAAGGCGATTCGGCTCGATTGTGATCGACGTGGCGCAAAAAATCGTTGAGGGTGACGATGCCTATCACCCGCCGCGCCCGATCGATCACTGGCGCCCCGTCAGATTTTTTCTCGCGGAATGCGGCCCAGATTTCTTCCAGTTCAGTCGAAAACTCTGCAGTCACCAAGTCGGTCGCCATGACGTGGTGACACTGAATATCGCCTAGACGGCGCTTTTGATGGTGCAGCAGCGCCAGCGAAAAGATTTTGCCCAAATCCTCTGTGGTCACGTCCACATAGGTATTCAGGTCGTGCAGGGCGGATTTTATATCGCCAGGCGAAAGGCCGTGGCCTTGCTGCCATTCCTGAGACGGCGTGGAACTGTCCGGGATCCTTTTGGAAAAAACGGTACGACTCGGATAGTCACGGCGTAGCAGCCAGCGATTGGTCACCCACGCGACCAGCAGCAGAATCGCAATGTTAAGTCCGACTGGCGCCAAGACGTAAGAAAAGCCCAACGCCTTGATCTGGGGCCCACCCACTACGGCAACCAGGGCTGTGGCTCCGCTTGGGGGATGCAAACAGCGCAGGTTGGCCATGACCAAGATAGAGAGGGACACTGCAAGCGCCCCTGCCCACACCATATCCGGGACGAATTTGCTGCAGGCAACACCAATCGCGGCGGATACGAGATTTCCCCCGACCAGCGGCCACGGCTGCGCCATCTGGCTGGTGGGTGCCGCATACAACAGCACCGCAGCCGCTCCCACGGACGCCAGCAACAGAGTCACGCCCGGCCCGTCGAGCAAACGCAGGGTGACGAATGCCACTACCCCGATGCCGAGCAGGGCAGCCAGTGCCGACAGCACAATCTCGCGCTGGCTGACTTCAACGTCTTGAGGAATAATCGCGCGCCAGTTCAGGCTCACCGCTTTTTTCTCATTGCTATTTGAAATTGGAACAACGTATCCATGACCACCGCGCAATTGGTGTATGGATAATACAACTTTTTACATGAGCGTCAAACGGGGGAGTAAACAGAGCGTGCGCTAGCCAAGAGTCGCAGTCACGACCTGCCACACCAACAGCGCGCCTAGCAGCAGCGCAATGAGCAGTAGCAGAATGTTTTGCTGCTTCTGTGCAACGTGGATTTTCTCGAAGACTTTGCCATTTTGTGGGCTACCGCCACTGGTCAGTGCACGATGCGCAAGACGCGGCAATTGCGGCAGCAGGATACCCCACTGCGGGGCCTCGGTTTTGAGCGCAGTGACTAAACCGCGCCAGCCCATTTGCTCGCTCATCCAGCGCTCCAGAAATGGCTTGGCAGTTTTCCACAAATCCAGATCGGGGTCGAGGTCGCGCCCCAGCCCCTCGATATTGAGCAGGGTTTTTTGCAGCAGCACTAGTTGCGGCTGAATTTCCACGTTGAAGCGGCGCGAAGTTTGAAACAGTCGCAACAGCACCTTGCCGAAAGAGATTTCTTTCAGTGGGCGGTCGAAGATCGGCTCGCACACCGCGCGGATGGCGGCCTCGAACTCGTCCACCCGGGTTCCTGCCGGAGCCCATCCGGCATCGATGTGCGCCTGGGCCACGCGCTTGTAGTCGCGTTGGAAAAAAGCCAGAAAGTTCTGCGCCAGGTAGTTTTTATCGACATCGGTGAGCGTGCCCATGATGCCGAAATCCAGCGCGATATATTGGCCGGAAGGGGCAACGAAAATATTGCCGGGATGCATGTCAGCGTGAAAAAATCCGTCGCGGAACACCTGGGTAAAAAAGATCTCCACACCGGCGCTGGCCAGCCGCGGGATGTCCACGCCCTGCTCGCGTAGTCGTGCCGCCTGGCTAACCGGTGTGCCATGCATGCGCTCCATCACCATCACTTCGGAGTTACACCAGTCCCAGTAAACTTCCGGCACGCGGAGCAAAGGAGAGTTCAAGAAATTGCGCCGCAACTGGCTGGCGTTGGACGCCTCGCGCATCAGATCGAGTTCGTCATGCAGGTGTTTTTCAAACTCGGCCACCACTTCGCGTGGCTTCAGACGTTTGCCGTCCTCCCACAACGCTTCGATCAGGCCGGCGCCGATATCCAGCAGCGCCAGATCTTTTTCAATCACGGCCGCAATGCCGGGACGCAGCACTTTTACCGCTGCCTCGCGCCCATCCGGCAGCACTGCGAAATGCACTTGCGCGACGGAAGCACTCGCCACCGGCGTGCGCTCAAACTCAGTAAACACCTCGTCCACCGGCTTGCCATAGACGCGCCTCAGACTCGCCAGTACCTGCTCTGTCGGAAAAGGCGGCACCCGGTCCTGCAGTTTGGCGAGTTCGTCGGCGATATCCAGGGGGAGTAGATCGCGCCGGGTAGAAAGCACCTGACCGAACTTGACGAAGATTGGCCCCAACGCTTCCAGTGCCAGGCGCAGACGCACCGCGCGCGGCTGGTCGAGCCGGCGCCAGAACAACAGTGTTCGCGAAAGAAAACGCAGCCCGCGC
>Ga0315281_10011793_pt1 | contig 11942 bp, 13 predicted proteins | sample YL17G07_0_MG_FD_204540 | JGI IMG/M metagenome (GOLD analysis project Ga0315281, IMG submission 204540) | Sediment microbial communities from Yellowstone Lake, YNP, Wyoming, USA - YL17G07_0 | ecosystem: Environmental > Aquatic > Freshwater > Lake > Sediment | place: USA: Wyoming | collected... | reverse complement strand
CACGTACTGGGGGAAAGGTGAGATAATGCCTTACAATGTGCAAAAAGTTAAAGGTGGGTTTAAAGTAGCAAGCCCCACAAGTTTCAAGAGTCGCAAACCCCTGACCCTGCGGATGGCCAGGCAACAACAGAAAGCAATATACGCAAATACCAAAGGTAAGGAGTAGGGGGCAGACCTCCCTCCGATACCAGAAAAGGAGAAGTTATGACTATCACAGCAGAAGAATTGAACAAAGGAACCGCATTGGATGGATCGGACCCATCCCAGGGAGGCAAAGTACCGGACTCCTCCACCGGCGAACCTGGGGCAAAAGCACCGGATACCCCTGCCGGTGAGGTGGAGCTTGATGAGGATGGCAAGCCCCTGCCTTTCGACAAACATCCCAAGTGGAAGAGCGCCAGAGCCGCAGAGAAGACCCTGCAAGGACTTATGACCGCTAACGAGGTTGACACTCCCGAGGAGTTGATGCAACTCCTCACCTCCGGCAAGGCATACGCTGGGAAGGTCAATCCCGAGGACCTGGATACCATTATTGAGAAGGCCAATACCCTGTCCAAATATGAGCAGATTTGGGAACAGCAAGCAGAGGAGAAGCGGAGAGCCGGTGAAGAGCCGGAGGAGACCCTGGCCCGAGTTACGGCTGAGAATGAGGCTCTCAAGCAGCAAATGAAGCGACAGGAGATCACAGAGGATAATCAAAAGGCCCTCAAGGGGTTTGATGCCACCGTGACCTCCACTGTCCGTGCTGCCCTGCCCGATCTTCCCAAAGACGAGATGGCTTTTGCTCTGGAGTTCCTTGGAGTGGGAAACCCTGCCGTAGAGGTAGATATTACTGATAAGACTATGGTGGCCAAGATGGCCAAGACCCAACTCAAGAAGGTAGAGGCATTTAAACAAATAATAATCAAACAATACCTTGAAGGTAAGATGCACATACCCGATGTCCCCCGTGGAGGGGGAGATACAGGTAGCCCTACCGGCGAGGTCAAGAACCTCCGGGAGGCCAGGAGAGCATTTCTGAGCACCGTCCTGGGGAAATAGAAAAGGAGAAGTATGACTAACTATTCAGACCTTACCAACCTGAGCGAGATACTCAAGGATATCTACGGCACCGGGTTGAAGAACCAGTTTAATGATGAGAAGACAACCTATAACCTTTTCCCGAAGAGTGAAAAGCAGCCACGTGGCAACGGTTATATCTTCGGACTACGCTATGCCAGGAACCAGAGTGTCGGTGCCAGGGCAGAGAGCAAGGTGCTGCCTGATCCGATGACTGGCAAAAAGGACAAGGGGAGAATAGTAGACCGGTATATTTATGGCACTCTGCGGATTACCGGACCTTCTATCGAGATTGCCAAGGGCGACATGGGGGCCTTTGTCAACGGCCTGGCCGATGAAATGGACGATATCTATCAGTCCGTTGTGGTGGACATGAACCGCCAGGCCAACAGTGATGGGTTTGGGAAGGTGGGGGTCTGTTCGGCTTCCTTTGCCCCTGCTACCGGGGCCTCCTCCACCTATGCTGTGACCTTCGACAATGACCTTGGTATCCAGTTCATGCAGGAGGGGATGTTGATCGACTTCTTCTCCAGCGATGGGGCCAACTACGTGCACACCTGCTGTGGGCAGAAGATCAAGAGCATAATTCCAAGTACTAAGGTGGTGATCTTTGAAGGATCGGTGAATACCTCGTTGGCCAATCACCCCGACTCTACTATTGCTGGATTGACCAATGCCACCACCCCCGTACCGGTGTCCAGCATTGCGGTCAAGATGGGCGCACGGGAGGCGGCTTGGGCTACTACCGATACCCCCAATGAGATCACTGGGCTTGATGGTATCTTTGATGATGCCACCCTCTTGGCCTCGTTTGAGGATATTGACGTAGCTGCTAACCCGAAGTGGGCAGCCAACCGCATTGCTCATAGCGGGGTTAATCGGGAATTGGAGATTGATTTGATGCTCAATGCCCTGGACCTGACCCGGACCCGGAGTGGGATGAACGCCAACACTATCCATTGCGGTATCGGACAACGGCGGAAATATGCCAACCTCCTGCTTCCAGATGTGCGCTATGCACCCCAGGAGTTGAAGGGTGGCTATCAAACTCTGGCCTTTGCCGGTGGAGATGGGAGTGTCAAGATCATCGTGGATGTTATGGCTCAACCCAATAAGATGAGGTTCTACCCGGAGGGGACCATCCAGAAATATGAGATATTGCCGCTTGGATGGGGCAACCTCGATGGCGACAAGATGCACCGGCGCTCCGGGTATGATGAGTGGGACCTCTTTCTCCGCCTCTATACCCAAATGGGCTGTGAGCAGAGGAATTGCTTGACCACCCTCGATGATCTTGCGGAACCGGCCCTTTACTAACCGTTAACCCTTAACCAGTATCCCGGTGGGGGTCATACCTCACCGGGGGACAACTAAAGGAGAGTGACCATGATACATGATCGAAACATTGCGCTAAACGCCAACATCAACCCGGCTAAGATAGCAGGTGGGGGTGGAATCAGCCCGCTGCTCTACTTGGCTTCCCTCAAACGCCAGACCTCTCGGATTGCCCCCAATGTCTTTTATGTGGACCCGGATTTTGGAAAGGATGGGAACTCCGGGCTGACCCCGGACTATCCCTTCAAGACTGTATTGAAGGCCCGGACGGTACAGGCGGCCAAGATCAATTGGACATTATCGCCCTGGGCCATCAACGATGCCATTATCCTCTTCCCTGGTATCTATGATGAAATCAATCTCACTGGGGGCCTCTATGGGGTCCATGTGATCGGACTGGGGAATGGCGATGATATCAATGGGGAAAGCGGGGCAGTTATCAAACCAGCCACAGGTGTGGTATGGGATGCGAATTCCTGGATCAACATGACCTTCAGCAACATTGCCCTCCTGGCTGCGGCCACGGCGGTGCCCGTGATGCAACTGGATACCTTCAACCGAGGCATCATCCAGGACTGTGTGTTTCAAGGTATTCCGGGGTCCAGCGACATCACCACCATCGGCTTCGAGATTGTGGTGGATATGACCGGGAGTATCTGGAGGCGTAACCTTGTCAACCAGTGCCTGACCGGAATATCACTCGGTATTACCGCCCCCAAACAGATCACCGGGAACCGTTTTGAGGACTTCGACATCATGGGTGCGGAGACCGCCGGTATCCAGTTGGATGCTGATTGTGTGGCCTTCGGGACTGTGTTTAAGAGGTTTACGATTGGTCCAACCCCGGCCCTGGGTGTGGATGACAATGCCTCCGCGGCCACTTACTATGCTATGTTCATTGATGGGCGTATGGAGGCTACGGCTTGTGACCCGGCCTCCGCCTCCGGTCACTATTCAGGCTGCTACCTGAATGGTGGACTGATGGCCTAACCTCTAACAGATAGGGAGGGGGCAACACGGCCCCTCCCTATCAGTGAGGTGTGTGATGACACAGACACTTACATTAACGGAATTATGCCCCGCCTGTGGAGGAAGTAGGATGCAACCCCGGCCACCCTATGATCCCATACCCTGCCAGATGTGCGGGGGTACGGGTCGGCACGTAGTATTTACTGTTGTGCTGGATCCGGGCTTGGATGACCTCATGGACAAGACCAATGATATTAAAGAAAAGGTGGATGAAATCAAGGAGGTAGTGGATGAGATCAGGAAGATCATCAGCAAGACAGGAGGAGCCATCAGCCCCACGCCAGTTAACCCGTGAGGAGAGGCAGCAGATGTATGGGGTGGAGGTGGCGATGAAGCACTACAAGGAAGATGTATATTACCGCCAGCGCCCGGAAGGGGATGGGTGGTTTCAAGGTAGGGTGAGCAACTCCTACCGCAGCAACTACGACCGAATTAATTGGACAAGGAGGTGAGGAGCAATGGAACAGGAACCAAAGATTGTGAAGTACCCGACAGTAGGTACGGATAGGGACCCCAACAGACCGGAGAAGAAGGAGAAGGTGAAGGGGAAATCTGTAAAGGAGGGAAAGACCAATGGTGGAGAAGTCCATAAGTAATATTGAGCCGAGGGCTGATGTCCAACCTGACTGGAGCTTCATGAAGCAACTCCGGGCTATTGATAAGCGCCTGGGGTGTGAGTTCAATGGGGAGCATTTTGTTCTGACCTTTACTACCGAGCGCTATGGTAAGGTCAATATATGGAAGGTGGTGGGGGCAGACAAAGACTTCCGGCAACCCGACCAACGGGAGCTGGATATGGTGAGGGAGAGTGACCTGGAGCGATTGGGACCGGAACAGCGCTGGTCCCTGGTTATGGCCTACATGGAGAAGTTCACGGAGAAGAAGAGGGAGGATGCCAGAGGTAACATTCGCCACCTGACCCTGGACAATCGGCGCATCCTGGCCCAAGCCTTTGGGCGAGTGGCAGGGTACTCCAAGTCCAACAGCACCTACCGCCGTATCCACTTTGATAAGGGGATGCTCCCTGATGAGGTAGTGTGATGCGCAGTCGGGTTATAGCCACAATGGTGATTGGGGATAAGTACCGCAAGCTATGGGACATCACCCGGCCTGCCATGGAGTCCTATGCCGACCGTATCGGTGCTGACCTCCTGGTGATCGAGAACAACCCCCACGGGAACCTCTCGCCCCACTGGGCAAAGCTGGCCCTCCACGGGTTGTTGCACAAACGATACCAACGTGCCCTATGGCTGGATAGTGACCTTATTATCCGGGATGACTGCCCGGACCTCTTTGCCCTGGTCCCGGAGGACAAATTGGGGCTGCTCAATGAGGGGCGATTCGTCCCTCGATCTGTGGCCCTCTATGAGGCTATGAAGATGTACCAGACCCAGTTGCCTAATTGGGATCGCAAGAGCTATTACAACACTGGGGTTATGGTAGTGAGTCGTGACCATCGCCACCTTTTTGCTGACCCGGAATTTGTGGCCCGGCAAGTCTACAACTTTGGTGAGCAGACCTACCTCAACTTGCAAATCTTTAAGAAGGAAGTGCCCATTCATGAACTCAGCCACCGCTTCAACCGGATGAGTGTGATGGACAGCATCACCGGGGTCAGCAGACTGAGTTGCTACATTGTCCACTATGCTGGAAGCGGCTATAACCCAGGAGGAGATATGGAGACCTTGATTCGTGATGACATCAGACGGTGGGGTGAGGACCGACCTTCCTACACTTATCACCCTACTCTGTTCATCCATGTGGGAGGGGGGCTGGGAGACCAGGTGTGTGCGGAACCCGTATTACGGTACGTTCGTAACGTACTATACACGGATGCCGACATCTACGTTACCGCTGTCTATTCCGAGTTATTTACCCATATTGACGGTCTCCACTTGAGCAAGGTCCCCTGGACCAATGTGATGGTGGATGCCGTTCACCGTATGGAACTCCACCCTAATCAGAATACCGGCCATGGGAAGCATGTTCTCAACATCCTCTCCCACCCGGTGGACTACATTGCTATAGAGGCCTTGGAGCGTACCCTACCGGCCAGTGCCAAGCAGATCAGGCTACCGGACCCGGATGTGGGTATGGATGTGGAGCCTTGGGAATCTTATATTGATACTTCTACCTGGCTGGGGGCTAAACACCTTGTCTTGGTACACCCAGGAGCAGGGTGGCCCTCCAAGACATTCCCGGTGGGATGGTGGCAAGAAATAGTGGATCAATTGTCTGATAACGGTTATCGAGTAGGTCTTATAGGCCGTGATCTCCAGATCGCAGATAATCGTGGCATTTCCCATTCCTACCTTCCGGTAAAATGCCCAGCTAATGGTATTGATCTGCGGGATAGACTATCGACTATGGGCCTGGCCCGTATTATCAAGCACGCCCCAGTCCTGATCTCCAACGACTCGGCCCCTATCCACATTGCCGGGGCCTTTGACAATTGGATCATATTGATCCCTACCTGCAAGCATCCCGAACACCTCCTCCCCTACCGCCATGGTGACCAGTGGTATAAAGCCATTGCCCTCTATGAGCGCCTGGCCTGTGAGGAATATAACTTCCGTCCCACGGAGATAGAAGTGCGCTCTGTGGCCCGTACCATCAACCCTATAGAGACCTATCTACCGTCTCCCTCTGAGGTGGTGGAGCAAGTCAATATGATAATGGGTGGAAGTGTTGGCAACCACCATCCAGCACCCGTTACCATAAAAGGAGAGTGCCATGAGTATAATGCTGTTCAATCCCACTAATGAGGACTTTGCAGACATGATGTTTGGTGGACGGGGACTGCCCCTGGCCGCTGGACAAAAGATGAAGGTGGAGGATGCTGCTGGCAAGCACCTTCTCAATGCCTATACTACACGGGGCCTGTGTATCCTGGATTTTGGGGATGATGAGAATATTATTGCCGAGCAGGGGTGTGCCCGTAACCTGGCGTTCAAGAAGCGCCACGTGAGTCAGCATAACCAAAGTAATATTGCCAGGAGGCAACAAGGCTTGCCTTATCGTCTCCCCGGCACCCAGGCCAAACAGTATGCGGAAGAACTCGACTTGGTGTTGGAAGAACCCTATGCGCCAAAGGGTGGGGGTGAGGGGGAGATGAAGATCGCTGCCCTGGAAGCCACCGTAGCCAGCCTATCCAAGATGATGGAGATGATGATGAGTAAGATGCTGGTAGAAGATACTACGGAAGGTAAAGATGCTGTCTTACAAAAGATAGCAGACAAAGGAGCAAGAAAGAAATGACCTATGAAAATGCCTATGAGATACTCGGTGAGGTGCGGCGAGGTATTAATGAGTACACTACCGCCTACCTCCAAGGGACAGATACCACCGGGGCCTATAGCAATGCAGAGATACTGCATAAGATCAATGATGCCCAAAAGTTACTCTTTGACCGGTTGATTGTCAAAAGACCCCAGGTGTTCTTCAAAAGTGCCCCCCTCACTCCTGTGGCCAACGTCCTCACCCCACCCTCCGACTTCTACCGTATCAGGAGGTTAGAGGATAGTCAGAAGCTCAAGGTATGGGAAGAGGACCTGGACAAGAAGAGGATGGAAGGGGAGGACGGGAGTCCCCACCACTATTACTGGAAAGGGGGTACCTTGGTCGTTGATGCCGATGTCAGTGAGGTCTTCACTCTGTACTATACCTTCCGTCCTCGGGACCTTCATAGTGGGATGTCCAGTGCCGGAGGGGCGTTGTCTCTTACCTTGGACGCTGCCTTTGCCCGGCCCATTGCGGATTACTACAATGGTATGGTCATCGAGAACATCACGGATTCCTGGGTGGATACCATCAGTGACTATAGTGCAGCGAGGGTGGCAGTTCTCGCAGCCCAAACCGGAGCAGCCAGTAAGTATTATGGCCTGGTCTCCGACTTGCCCGAGGCCCTGCACCCCTTCATCGCTCGCCGGGCCACCCTCCACATGCGGGCCACCTATAAGTCCTTGGAGAAACCTACTATGGTGGACCTGGGGATGTTCAAAGAGGACCTGGATGCCACCTTGAATGGTTTGTTAGGAACCTTTCACACAGACACACCTATGCGGGAGCTATTTGAATAATGCAAGTCTCAAAACCGAAAGTAGGGGCAAAGCATCCCCTGCAAACCATACCGTTCCGGGGTGGAGCTAAGACCTCAGTCGAAGTTGGGCAACTCGCTGCCGGGGAGTATTCATGGATACAAAACCTACGGCAACGCCACCCCGGAATTGAGCAACGTAAGGGGCAAGCGGCCCTGCATACCACAGCCGACAGTACCAATAAGGTACTGAGTCTTTATGGATTCAGTAAGGGGAGAAGGACTGAGAATCACCTTCTGGCTCAGATGGGGGATGGAGATATCCTGGATGCCACAGCCCTTCCCCCAACCGTGACCCCAGGAGTGTTTGGTACTGAGATATTCAGTGGGAGTGCGGGGCAGAATCCTGGTGCCTGGAGCAACCTTATGGATATCCTTCTCCATAGTAATGGGATAGACCAGCATCAATTGTGGCCGGGTAGTTTGGCTTATGTCGGGAAGTTTGTGGTCTACAAGAGTACGAGTGCCCTGCCAGATGTCCCCGGTATCGGAGAAGATTACTCAGACAAGGTGAGTGATGGTATTGCGGCCAATGTAGGGGTACTGGGTACTATTGGGACCAATGCTACAGATGCCCTTTGCATCTTCTGCTTATTAATACCGGGTGGGACCGCCGGTACTCCAGCAGGTTTGAAGTTCACCATGGGTAGCCATGTCAATGCAGTAGTATCCACTATGGCTGTGTCCTACTGGAACGGATCGTGGACTGCCTTGACCAAGATGGACAATACGGCTGTAGGCGGGGCTACCTTACATCAGACCGGGACTGTGACCTGGACCACACCGACCGATGCCTTGCCCTACTACATGTATGGCCGTTGCGGCTATTGGCTTAAAATTACTTTCAGTGCTGCCCTCACTGCACTCACCGATATTGCCGAGTGTGAGTACACTGCCAATGTACAGGATGTGAAGAATATCTGGAATGGAGTATTGGTTGATGCCGTAGAGGCCCAGGTGTTCACTAATGCCGATGGGTCCTATAAGACCTACGGTGGAGCGGCTATACTGGTAGGGGGAATCACTTCTGCTGATGCAGTGTACTTTGCAGCGGCAGATAACATCGAGGCCATATTCATTGATGTAGGCCAGACCCCCAACCTGACAGCAAGTACCACCATCAACACCTTCTCCCGCTGGACCGGGGCTGCCTGGGTCTCTGTAGGTAGCTATACTGACAACACCACGGGCCTCAAACAGTCCGGGTGGATCAGGATACCCAGGAGTGCCAGTGAGCAGAAGGCCAACTTCAATAATGCCAACTACTATGCCAATTGGTACAAACTCACTGTGGACAAGACCCTTACCACAGGTATAACTATCTGGATTCAATACCGGCCCTACTATGATATTGAGGAGCTGGGTAAGGGGGTGTGCAATGCGGCATGGAAGGGTCGGGCAGTTTATTCTTTTGACCGTTGGCCCGACTATCTCTACATCACTGCTCAAAATAACCCGACCGGCCTCAACGGGGTAGACTACGGTATCATCCAGGTAGGGGATGGCCGGGCACATAAGGTAACAGCTATGCGGAAGTTTCACAATGAACTCCTGGTATGGCAGGAAGAGAAAGGAGAGGAAGGGGGATGCTTAACACTAATCGAGGGGTACAGTCCCACAACGTATGGAAAACTAATCCTATCATCCCGATTGGGCGCAATGAACTCCAAGTGTGTGACCGTTGTGGATGGTGTGTTGACGAGCACAGCCACGGACGAGGTCATCAAGACTCTGGCCTTTGCCCTATCGAGATACGGCGTATACATAACGGACGGGCTGACATGCAGTCTGGTGTCGGATGATATTGCCAATTACTTTGACCCAACTAAAGCGGAGTGTATCAGGAGGGGGTATGAGGCAGAGATGTGGTTGGGTTATGACAGTACGTACAATGTTATCCGTCTGGGTCTGGTGTCGGGGACGAGTGCGACACTGCCTAATGTGTTCCCGGTCTTTGACCTCATCGACAAGACCTGGAGTTTTGATACCCCTGCCCAGGAGTTGTCCTGTGCGATTGAGATGGGAGCAGGAAGTGGAGATGCTCCAGTAGTACAGGTGGGGGGAGGGATTGATGACGGGTTGGTGTATCTTCTCAATAGCAGCCTCAATGATGTAGCCGTAGCCATTAACGCTTATGCTACCTTGGAGATTGATATGAAGGGGGCCGTGTTCCTGATCCGGGAGTTTCTCCTGAGGTGTAAGGCCCAGACAGGGAACATCACCCTGACCCCCAGCATCAATAGTATTGTCCAGACGGCTAAGACACTGAGTATGACTGCCGAGGTCACTAACCAGACGGTGCGCCGCCATTTGTTCAACCTCAACCTTGAGGGCCACCACATCAGTTTGAAGATCGCACACCCTACGATAAATGAGTCCATGTTGTTGGAGGACTTTGCCATCATGCCGGTGGTGGAGGTGAATAAGTAATGGATGAGAAGATAAAAGAATATGAGAAGCCGAAAATAATTAGAATGGCTAAAATGAACTTTCCAATTGATATTATAAATGTATATTCAAAAGAAAAGGGTTGGGTTCGGTCTGTCTGCCGACAGTGTTCAAGTTGCCACTCTTGTAGATAACAGGGGTCTCCTGTGAAAATTGAAATTAAAATAGAAGTAGAGATGCCGGATGCTGCTTACGATAAATGGGTATCTTCAATTAAAAGTGCTCAAATTCCGATTGATGGAGAGACTTTCTTAAAACGACGATCTTGGCTTTATGTATCAACGTGTACAGAGACAAAGATGGCAGCTTTTTTTAAGATAAAGGAGTAATTGAATGAAAGAGAGTAGTGTCCGGGACTGGAAACAACAGTTCTTTGAAGCGAAGAAGATAGGGCCGGAACCCGCTCTCACCCGACCCCCGTGGAAGAAGTTTAAGCCCGTGGAGATCAAGGCCAGTGGCAGTCAAGAATCCAAAAACACCACAAGCTAACCCCAGCAGTGGGAAGAGGCCCTATGCCCAGGATCAAGGCGGCTATGTCCAAAAGATTCGGCGGGTGACGGACAGGGGTAGGGAGTACATGCTACGGGAATTCGAGCTGTTTATGAAGCACTCGGAGATGAAGAAGCCCTATATGTCTCCTACCTATGATGACATGGAGTATGGGACTGTTCCTTGGAATACCCCTACTCCCAACCCGGATGTGCCTAAAACGCCGAGTCCCCCTGAGCCGCCAGGGCCTATCCCTCCCAGCCCCCCAGGTCCACGTCCAGGTCCGACTGATCCCGTATATCCCCCACCACCTGGGTGGGACTGTAGGGGATGTTGGGGGCCGCCCAGTTTTGAATATTGTCCAGGTGGGGCCTGTGTTTCCTTTCCTCTCAACCCTGTCTGCCCCGGTGATCCTATTGTATCGGCCAGTGTGCATATGGGTGGGGGTACGATATCCGTTACCCCTAATACAGGGTCCTATTGCCCCGGAGCGGGGTCCGGGTTTGTGTTCATCGAACTCCGTACCCGTAGTGGGGTAACATGTTTTGCAGAAGGGACTTCCAAGAATCCCAATCTTTGTCTCACCTGCGGAACCCCTTCCATTGGCTACACTACCACTCAAATGGCCATCAATGAGACCCAGCAGTTGAGTGTGGTAGGAGGGGGTGTCGGACCTTATTCCTGGAGTGTTATGTCTGGTGGGGGAAGCATCAGCGGAAGCGGGTTATATACAGCCCCTTCCAGTAATGCCAATTGTTCCGGCAACCCCACCATCGGTCTTATTTGTAAAGGGGCAACCATGGCCACCCTGTCCCTGGCCATCAATGGGACATCCGGGACAGCCGGATATGGGGCCTATTGCAGCAAAACTTCGGCAGGAGGGTACTACTGCCCGGATGGACATGGGGGATTGATGTGTCAGGCCGCCATTATGGAACGTCACCTGAATTGCAATGGTACGGTATCAGGTTCCACCTCCGGGTGTACCAATCCTTCGGTGCAGGCCCTGGGGTGTCCGCCAGATTATTGTGCCAATGTCTGGCCAACCCTTTGCGCGGCAGTAGTGGCCAATTGCACCCCTGGATTCTGCACCGATGGCTGCTCTCCTTATGGAGAGGCTTTTGCCACCCCGGTCTTCCATGACACCCGGACCGTTGCCCAAAAGGCGGCCGGCTGCTGCCCATCGCAATTGATGTGAGGACGTGATGAATAAGTTGAACCAAGAGGAGTTTCAAGATCGAATTCAGGCTGTGGCCAGGGCCAGGAGGATATTTATTGACAGCGGCCTGACCAAGAATATCACCGAGGCCTTCACCCTCTACCAGGAGGTCCTGGCTGAGCAGGAACGGGAAATCATTATTGATACTCTTACTGGAGGCAACCGTCCCCCGGCCTTATTCGATCTTTATGACCGCCCTGAATGTCCGGAGTGCGGGGCCGATCTGATGTTCCGGCCAACAGCCCCCAATGAGGAGGGCATTACGGT
>Ga0315281_10011792_pt1 | contig 11944 bp, 7 predicted proteins | sample YL17G07_0_MG_FD_204540 | JGI IMG/M metagenome (GOLD analysis project Ga0315281, IMG submission 204540) | Sediment microbial communities from Yellowstone Lake, YNP, Wyoming, USA - YL17G07_0 | ecosystem: Environmental > Aquatic > Freshwater > Lake > Sediment | place: USA: Wyoming | collected... | reverse complement strand
CCCGTTCGACGGGCTCGCCTCGGGCGGACTCTCGGTGGGGGAGCCGAAGGACGAGATGCGGGCGATGGTCGCCGCCACCGGGCCGCGTCTTCCCGAGGAGCGCCCGCGCTACCTGATGGGCGTCGGGCGGCCGGACGACCTGATCCACGCCGTCGCGCACGGATTCGATCTCTTCGACTGCGTCCTCCCGACGCGGGCGGCACGGCACGGCCTCCTTTTCACGTCCGAGGGGACGCTCGTGATCAAACACGCCCGCTACCGGGAGGATCCGGCGCCGCCCGATCCGGCCTGCGGCTGCGCGACCTGCCGGCGTCACTCGCGCGCCTACCTCCGCCACCTCTTTCTCTCGAAGGAGCCGTCAGCGGCGCTCCATCTGACGATCCACAACCTGACCTCGATCCTTGACTTGATGCGGCGAATCCGTGAGGCTCTCGCGGACAGCGAGTTCGCGACGTGGTCTCTAGCGGCGGCCGCGCGCCTCTCGTACGACGATCGAAAGGACGCGACATGACCCTCGCCCTTCTCCAGCAGGCGGCCCCCGGGCCCGGCGGCCTCGGCCAGACGCTGACGGGCTTCCTCCCGATCCTCTTCGTCTTCGCCATCTTCTATTTCATCCTCCTCGCTCCGATGCGCAAGCAGCAGAAGAAGACGAAACAGATGCTCGCGGCGCTGAAGAAGGGGGACCGCGTCCTGACGTCGGGAGGTATCTGCGGCACGGTCGCGCAGATCGAGGACGCCTGGGTCTGGGTGAAAATCACCGACACGGTCAAGGTCAAGATGGCCCGGAGCGCCATCAGCAGCCTGATCGAGGACGGCGAGGCGCCGAAAGAGCCGGCCGGCTGACGAGCCGGGCAGGCGGCGGACGGAGCGCGAACGTGCCTTTGGAGGCGCCCCTCGTTCTCCTCCAGACCTCCGACTGGCACGTCGGCTCGCCCCTGACCGGCGGCGCCCTCGCGTGGCCGGCGGACCTCCGGTCGCGGCGACGCGAGGAGGTGGACGGCGCGGCCGAGCGCGCGGTTCGGGCGGCCCGGGCCGCCGGCGCGGACCTCCTGCTCGTTCCGGGAGACCTCTGGGATGCGGAGAGCGTTCCGCCCTCGTCCGTTCATCGGATTCTCGAGGCGTTCGCCTCTTTCGCGCCGCGGCCCGTCTTCATCGCGCCGGGGAACCACGACTTCGCCGGCCCCGGAGGCTTCTACGACCCGGCCGTCCTTCTGGCGCTCGGCATGCGGCCGTGGCCGGAAAACGTCGTCGTCTTCCGCGACGAGGCGTGGACGGCCGCTGCCGTGCCGGGACGGAAAGACGCAGCCGTCGTCGGCCGCGCCTTCCTCTCGCCGTCCACAGTGGAGGAGCGCCCGCTCGCGACTCCTCCCGCGCGTCCGGCGGCGGCTCACGCGCTCCTCCTCGTTCACGGCTCGCTCGAGAGCTACCCGGGAGCGGATGCGCCTCGCGGCCGGAAGAGGACCGCGCCCTTCACCCGCGACGAACTTCTCGCGGCGGGATTCTCGTGGGCGGCACTCGGCCACCATCACCATTTCCACCTCGTGACGGACGGCGGCGGCGCGGCACGAGGGGGTTACTCCGGCTCACCGGCGGGGCGCGGCCTCGACGAGACGGGTCCGCGCGTCTTCCTGAAGGTGACCCTCGCGCCGGCAAGACCTCCGGCCGTCGAGGCGATCCCCTCCGACGAACGGACGCTCCTCGACCTCACGATGGACGTCGACGGCCTCGAGGCGGAGGCGATCCTCGGAAAGGTGGAGGCAGCTCTCTCAGAGGTCGGAGCCGGGCCGCCTGACGTCGTCCGGATCACGCTTACTGGTATGCAGCCGCACGGCGCCCGTCCGACCAGCGCGCTCATGCCCCTCGCGAGCCGGTATGCGCATCTCGTCCTGCGAGACGCGACGGCGCCTTCGTCTCCGGAAGATCCGGGAACGCGGGCGACGGCCGAGGGCCGGTTCTATGCCGATCTCGCCGCGCGTCGGTCCGTGGCCCCGGACGACGCGTCGAAGCGGGTCGTCGACCTCGCCCTCCGCCTCGGCCGCGACGCGCTTACGGGCCGGTCGGTCCGGCCGCCGGAGCCGGAACGCGGATGAGGATCGAGCGGATCAGGATTGCGGGCTTCGGTCCTCTTGCCGGCGTCGATCTCGACTGGCCCGAGGGACAGCTGCTGCTCGTCCTCGACGGAAACGAGCGCGGCAAAACGACGCTCTGCGAGGCGATCGTCGCCGCCCTCTACGGGCTGCCGCGCCGCCGGGGCGGCGCGAAGAGCCTTCGCGAGATTCGCCGGCCGCGCGGCGGAGCCCCCCTTCGCGTCGGCCTCGATCTCACGTCAGGCGAGCGGCGATGGTCGGTCGAGCGCGACTTCGAGGAGGCGACACTCCGTGTCGTCGATCGCGACCGCGCCGTCGAGGCGACGCGGGAGTTTCTCCGCGCGCAGGGGCGGGACGTCTTCGGCGAGACCGTGACGGGAGGACTCTCGGAGCCGCTCTTCAGGGCCACGGCCTATGTCGCCCAGAACGTCCTCGACCGCGACCGCCTCGACTCTTCCCTCACCGTGGAGCTGGCGCGGATCGCCGACACGGGAGGGGGCGAGGCCTCGGTCGTCCGCGCGCTCGCGCTTCTCGAGGCCGTACGCCGGGAGATGCCGGACGCGCGGACGGGTGCGACGGTCTCGATCGAGACCGAGATCGCGCGGCTCGGGAAGAAGCGGGATGGCCTGTCGGCCGAGCGGGCGCGGCTCGCCTCTCTTCGCGAGACGGCGGCCGAAGCCTCGGCGCGGCTCGGGGCGGCGACGCGCCGGCGGGACGCCGCCCGCGCCCGGGCGGAGGCCGCCGCGGTCGCCGTCGTCGAGGCCGAGCGGCGGGCGCTCTCCAGGAGGCTCGCCGCGCTGAAGGCGGCTCGCGAGGCGCTCGTGGCGGCGGAGGCCGAGACGGCGGCGCTGGCGCCGGATGCCGAGACCCTCCCGTCCGCGCGTCTCGCGGCGATCGACCGGCTGCGGGCCGAGCGCGGGGCACGTCCCGAGGCGCTCCGGGCCGCACGGGAGACCCTCGCCGCGGACGAGGCACGGCATTCGGAGCTGCGCGCCGGACACGAGCGGCGGCTCACACCTGCGCTCTCGCTCTCACCGGAGGATCGCGAGACGGCGCGGCGGCTCCTCGAGTCGGCGCCCCGCGCCGCGGAGGAGCTCGCAGCGGCCGAGTCCGAGGTGGAGAGTCAGTGGCAGGAGCTCCGGCGGTCCGGTGTTGCCGACGAGCTGCGGCGGCTCGAGGCTCTCTCGCCCGAGGACCGGCGGTTCGTGGCGGGAGCCGACGAGGAACGGGCCTCGTTCGAACTCGAAGGGGTTCGGCTCGACCGGAAGGTGGCCGAGGCGAAGACCGAGATTTCGATCCTCCTTGCCGCGCGCCGCGAACGCGTCCGGCAGGCCCGATGGCTCTTCGGGGGCGCGGCCGCCTTCGTCCCGGTGGCGGCCCTTCTCGCGCTCTCGTCCGCTCGGCCGGCTCTCGCGATTGCCGTTGCGGCGGCGGCCGTCGTCCTCGGCGTCGTCGCCGCGTTCGCGTGGATCTCCGGCCAGCAGCATCGGCGCGACGACGAGCAGCGGCTGCGAGCCGTCGACGAGACGAATCGGCAGGCGGCCGCGGACGCGCGGCACCGGCTCTCGGAACTGAGGCAGCGCCTCGACCATGTGGCCCGCCTCGCGGGACTCGGGGATGGCGTGGCGATCGTGAAGGCGCAGCGCCGGATTCGGTCGGCGGAGGATTCGCGGAGGCGTCTCCTCGAGAAGCAGGCGAGGAGGGGCGCCGCGGCCGAACGCTCCGCCCAGATCGGTCGCGACCTCTCGCCGCTGGCCGGCTCGCTTGGGCTCCCTCCGGACTTCCCGGGGCCCGAAGCAGCGTCCGGGGCGCTCGCCCTTCTCCGGGACGTCGAGGAGGCGCTCGCGGAGGAGCGGTCGTCCGCCGAGCGGATGGCTCGCGAGACGGAGCGCCTTGCGGCCGAGAGCGACGAGATTGCACGGATCGAAGCGCGCCTCCGGGAGGAGCTTCACGCGGCGGGCATTCCCCCGGACCTCTCCCTTCCGGAGGCCCTTGCCGCGGTCGAGGTCTCCCGCCGCCGGCTCGCCCGTCGGGCCCGCCTTCTCGAGGTGGAGATTCCGGCCCGGCGCGAGGCGGTGGACGAGGCGGAGATCGCGCGGCTCGAGGCGCGTCTCGCGGCGCTCGACGTCGAGCTTTCGGAACGGAGAGGGGCGGAATCTCCGGCAGACGTGGAGGTCGATCCGGAAGCGGCGCGCCGCGAGGCCGAGGAGGCCCGCGCGGCCCTCGAGTCCGAAGAGTCCGTGCGTCTCGCGGCCGAGCGTGAGCTCGCGACGGCGGCGCGGGAAGGGGGCGAGCGGGCCCGGGAGACCGAGGAGGCTCTCGCCGAGACGGAGGCACTTCTCGACCGGGCGGTCCTCTTCCGCGACGCCGTGGACCTTGCCTTCGGCGCGCTGACCTCCTCGGCGGCCGCCGTGTACGGCGACTTTCGCCGCGGCCTCGCCGAGGCGTCGCGGACGATCCTCGAGTCGTGGCGCGTCCCCTGGGTGGCGCTCGAGTTCGGCGACGACCTCTCCGTCTCGGCCGTGGCGCGGGACGGCCGCACCTTCACGCAGGCGGAGATCGACGGAGCATTCTCAACGGGCGCCCGCGAGCAGCTTCATCTCACGGCGCGGCTTGCCGTCCTCCGCTACCTCGGCGCCGGCGGAAGCGGCGTGCCGCTCCTCCTCGACGATCCCCTCGCGGGGACGGACGACGAGCGCTTCGTCGCCGTGATGGAGTTCCTGATCTCGCGAGTCCTTCCCGAACGGCCGGTTCTCCTCGTCTCCTGCCACGGCTGGCGGCACGAGAGGCTCCGCGCGGCACTCCCGAAAGCGGCGGCGGAGCGGCTCACCGTCGTCCGGCTCCCCGGGCCGGGGGAGCGGGCGGCCGACTGACGTCGCAGCGGTTGCCGCCCGGAGGGTGTTCCCGTAGACTCCCGCGGTTCGCCCGGGGAGACCCGGTCGTATCTTCGCGGCCCGGAGACGGGGCGGCACCGAAGCCGCCGCGGTCCGTTCGGGCCCGCACCCGGAGGTTCCGTCCGTGCAAAAGCCTGTCGGTTGGCGCATCGCCCTGACGCTGGCGGTCCTCACCGCCTCCATTGCAGCCTATTGGTGGCGAGGCCACGAAGCGCTGAAGAAGTCGCCGCTCGCTCCGCCGGATCCGAGCGTCTCGGACGTCCTCAAGAGCGGGCTCAAGCTGGGGCTCGACCTTCGCGGCGGCATTCACCTCGTCATGCAGGTAGTCACGGCCGACGCGCTTCGCGTCGAGGCCCAGGACGTCCTCGAGCATGTGAAGGACGAGGCGGGCAAGCGCGGCACGACGGTCAGCCCGGCCGGCCCCGCTGACGCCGGCGGGTTCACGTTCCGGATCGACGAGAAAACCGAGACGGCCAAACTGCGCGACCTCCTCAAGGCGTCCCTTCCGCCGAACGCCTGGGACGTCTCCGAGCGCGGCCGCGAGTGGAAGGTCTCCTTGAAGGACGCCGAGCGGATGGCGATCGAAGACCAGGCGGTGCGCCAGGCTGTCGAGACCGTCCGGAACCGCGTGGACGCTCTCGGCGTGGCCGAACCCTTTATCGGCCGGCAGGGGACGGACCGGATCCTGATCCAGCTTCCGGGCGTCGACGACCCGGCCCGCGTGAAGGAAATCATCGGGACGACCGGCCTTCTCGAGCTGAAGCTCGTGGACGACAAAGGCGGGCCGTATCCCGCCGGCGACGCCGCGGCTGCGGCGTACGGCGGGACGATCCCCCAGGACCTCGTCGTCGTCGAGGGCTTCAGCGAGGATTCCGAGGCGCGGACGCGGACGACCGTCTACTACGTCCTCAGGCGAGCCTCGGTCATCACGGGGCGCGATCTGAAGAACGCCCGCGTGGGGCGCGACAAGTTCAACCAGCCCGCCGTGGAGTTCTTCCTGAACGCGGCCGGCGCCGTGAAGTTCGGGGACGCCACGGGACGGAACGTCGGCAAGCGCCTCGCGATCGTTCTCGACAGCCGCGTCCAGTCGGCTCCCGTCATCAACAGCCAGATCAAGGACACCGGCATCATCGAGGGGAACTTCACGCTCGACCGGGCCGAGGCGCTCACGCTCGTCCTCAGGTCGGGCGCCCTCCCGGCGCAGATGATCAGCCTCGAAGAGCGGACGGTCGGGCCCTCGCTCGGCCTCGACTCCATCCGTCAGGGGATCCTCGCCGCGATCGTCGGAATGGTCCTCGTCTTCATCGCGACGGTCCTTTATTACCGGCTCGCCGGCGTGAACGCCGTCCTCGCGCTGGTCCTGAACGCCGTCATTCTCCTCGGCGCGATGGCGTGGATCAACGCGACGCTGACGCTCCCCGGCATTGCCGGCTTCATTCTGACCATCGGCATGGCGGTCGACTCCAACGTCCTGATCTTCGAGCGCATCCGCGAGGAGATGGACGGCGGGAAAGCCGCGAAGGCGGCCATCGACCTCGGGTTCAAGCGCGCCTTCGGCACGATCATCGACACGCACGTGACGACGATCTCCGCCGCCGCCTTCCTCTTCCAGTTCGGGACCGGGCCCGTCCGCGGGTTCGCCGTCACGCTCGTCATCGGCCTCGCGGCCTCGATGTTCACCGCCGTCTTCGTGTCGCACCTCCTCTTCGACCTCGTCTACGGGCCGAAACAGAAGGTCGAGACGATCTCCATCTGAAGGAAGGGCTTCGTGCGTCTCTTCAAGAACACCCAGATCGACTTCCTCGGAATCAAGTGGTGGATGATCGGGCTCTCGGTGGCGCTCGCCATCGTCGGGACCCTTTCGCTCCTCGTCAAGGGCGGACCGCGCCTCGGGATCGACTTCACCGGCGGCGCGCAGCTCCTCTTCGCCTTCCGGGACCGTCCTGACGAGAACCAGATCCGGAGGATCGTCGAGGCCGCGAACGTCAAGCTCGACTCGGCCCAGCGGTTCGACAAGGCCGAGAAGAACGAGGTCCTCCTCCGGATCCCGAAGGAGCAGAAGGAAGGGCGCGACGTCAGAGGCGAGGTGACCACGGCCCTTTCGAAGACGATGTTCCCGCAGGGGACAGAGCCCGGCGCCTTCGACCTGAACGTGAACGGCGCCGATCTTCTCCTGGCCCGGTTCCTCGCGGAGGACCCGGAGAAGCTCGCCTCCCGCTCCGGCGTCGATCCGAAGACGGAGTACCAGAAGACCGTACAGGCGATCATCGCGGCCCGGTCGTCCAAGGGCCTCTTCCACTCGATCGACGAGGTCGGAAAGGTGCCCGGCGTTTCGCCGGCCGTCGCGAGCTGGCTCAAGGAGAAGACTCTCGTCGGCCCCTTCACGCTCCTCCAGGCCGAGAACGTCGGTCCTCAGGTCGGCCGGGACCTCCGGAGGCAGGGGCTCTGGGCGATCGCTCTTTCGTGGGGCGCGATGCTTCTCTACGTCGGCGTCCGCTTCCGCTCCGCCTCCTTCGGGACGGCCGCGGTCGTTGCGATCATCCACGACACCTGGATCACGCTGGGGCTCTGCTCTCTCCTCTCCGTCGAGATCTCGCTCACGGTCGTCGCGGCTTTCTTGACCCTGATCGGCTATTCGATGAACGACACGGTCGTCGTCTACGACCGGATCCGGGAGAACCTCCAGAAGACGCGAAAAAAGCCGCTTGCGGAGATCGTCAACGACTCGATCAACCAGACGCTCTCCCGGACGGTCCTGACCTCGGGCCTGACCTTCCTCGTCGTCGTCGCGCTCTTCTTCCTCGGTGGCGAGGTGCTGCGTCCCTTCTCCTTCGTGATGCTCGTCGGCATCATCATCGGGACGTACTCCTCCATCTTCATTGCCGCCCCTCTCGTCATCGTCTGGGAGAACTGGAAGACGAAGCGCGCCACGGCGCGGAAGCCCGCTCCGGAGACGCCGCCGTCCGGAAAGAAAGCCGCGGCGAAGGCCCGCTAGCAGGTCGCGCCGTCCCCGTCCTGGGGCGGCGCGTTGTTTTTCTCGGTCCCGAAGACCCCTTCCCAGCGTGCCACGACGACCGCCGCGACGCAGTTGCCCGCGAGGTTTATCGAGGTGCGCGCCATGTCCATCAGCTCGTCCACGGCGAGGATCATGGCGACGCCGGCCTCGCCCGGCAGGCCGAACGACGCGCAGCCCGCGGAGATGATGACGAGCGAGGCGCGCGGCACGGCGGCGACCCCCTTCGTCGTGGCCATGAACGTCAGGAGCATGACGATCTGTTCGACCAGCGAGAGGTCGCGTCCGGCGGCCTGCGCGATCGTGAGCGTCGCCAGGACGATGTAAAGGGTCGAGCCGTCGAGGTTGAAGCTGTAGCCCGCGGGGAGGACGAAGCCCGCGACGCTCCGGGGGACGCCGAACTGGACGATCCGCTCGAGGGCGCGGGGGAGGGCGGCCTCCGAGGACGCCGTCGAGAAGGCGATCAGGAACGGCTCGCGGATCGCCTGGAAGAACGCAAACACCGGTACGCGGGCGAGCTTCAGGGCCGGGACGAGGACGATGAGCGCGAAGACGACGAGCGCCGCGTAGAGCGAGCCGACGAGTTTCGTGTAGCTCCCGAGGACCTGGATGCCGTGATGCGAGACGGCGCCGGCCATCGCGCCGAAGACGCCGAGGGGCGTCAGAGACATCACGTAGTCGGTCAGCTGGAAGAGGACGGCCACCGACGAGTCCACGAAGGAGAGGAACGGCGCGGCTTTCGCGCCCACGTGGGCCGCGGCGACCCCGAGGAGCGTCGCGAAGATGACGATCTGGAGAATGTCCTGCCGGGCCATCGCGTCGACCGGATTCGACGGAAAGAGGTGGAGAAGCGTCTCCACGAGCCCCTTGGGCTTCGCCAGCGTCTCGCCGGACGGAGGGAGCGTGAGGCCGATTCCGGGCCTGACGAGGTGCGCGAACGCGAGGCCGATCAGGAGGGCGATCGTCGTCGCGACCTCGAAGTAGATGAGGGCCTTGACCCCCATCCGCCCGACCGCCTTGATGTCGCCCGTCTTCCCGATGCCGACGATGATCGTCGTCAGGATGAGCGGGACGACGAGCATCTTGATCAGGTTGATGAAGGCCTTCGAAAGGAAGCGGAAGGTCTCGTAGGCGCGCGGGGAGGTCTCGGCCGGGAAGGTGTGTCCGAGGACGACGCCGAGGACGAGGGCGTAGAGGATGAAGGCGGTCGAGGAGAGCCAGGCGGAGCGGCGGCGTCCCGCAGCGCGCCTCACGCGGCCTGGCCCGGCTCCGGCGACTCCTTCCGGGCGCGCCGGACCTTCCACGCCTCGACGGCGAGCGGAATCATCGAGATCGCGATGATCGCGAGGATGACGACGGAGAAGTTCCGCTTCACGACGGGGATGTTCCCGAAGAAGTAACCCGAGAGGACGCAGATCAGGACCCAGGCCACGCCGCCGATGACGTTGTAGGCCAAAAAGACGCCATAGCTCATCGAGCCGACGCCGGCGACGAAGGGGGCGAACGTCCGGACGATCGGGACGAAGCGGGCGATGATGATCGTCTTCTTGCCGTGCCTCTCGTAAAAGGCCTCCGTCTTCCGGAGGTGCTCCTGCTTGAGGAAGCGGATCGATCCGTCGAAAGCGCGCGGGCCGATCTTCTTTCCGATCCAGTAGTTCGCCGTGTCGCCGAGGATCGCGGCCGCCGACAGGATCACGAAGAGGACGCCAACGTGGAGCGAGCCGAGCGACGCGAGCGCTCCGGCTGCGAAGAGGAGGGAGTCGCCCGGAAGGAACGGCGTGACGACGAGGCCCGTCTCACAGAAGACGATGACGAAGAGGATGAGGTTCGTGAAGGCGCCGTAATCGCGCGTCACCTCCGCGAGGTGCCGATCGAGGTGCAGGAAGACATCGACGAGCTGCCGCAGGAGGTCCATTCGTCTCCTCTTTTGTCTCCTCTTACGCGCGGAGGATAGCCGGAAACCCGGCGATGCCGCGATAATCGGGGCGTGCTGAGGTTCGAGGACATCCTCGAAAAAGTGGAGGGCTACCATCCGAAGGTGGACGGGGCGCTGCTGCGCCGCGCCTACGTCGTTTCCGCGCACGCCCACCGCAACCAGCTCCGATCCTCGGGCGAGCCGTACCTCATCCACCCGCTCAACGTCGCGATGATCCTCGCCGACCTCCGTCTCGACGAGGTGTCGATCGCGACGGGCCTCCTCCACGACGTCCTCGAGGACACGGAGATGACGAAGGAGCGGCTCGCCGAGCTGTTCGGGGAGGATGTCGCGCACCTCGTCGACGGCGTCACGAAGATCGGCCGCTACGCCTTCACCTCGCGCGAGGCGCAGCAGGCCGAGACGTTCCGGAAGATGCTCCTCGCGATGACGGACGACCTCCGGGTCATCCTCGTCAAGCTCGCGGACCGACTCCACAACATGCGGACGCTCGAGCACCTTCCGGAAGAGAAACGGCGTGCCGTCGCCGTGGAGACGATGGAGATCTACGCGCCCCTGGCGAATCGTCTCGGGATGGGGAAGATGAAAGGGGAGCTGGAAGACCTTTCGTTCCGGTTCCTCCATCCCGAGGAGCACGCCCAGCTGAACACCGCCATCGACGAGCGCCTGAAGACGTCGGCCGCGAACGTCGAGCAGATCCGCCGCGACCTCATCGAGAAGATGCGCGCCGCGGGGATCGAAGCGGAGGTGACGGGGCGCGTCAAGCGCTTCTGGTCGATCCGGCAGAAGCTCCGGCGCCAGCAGATCCCGCTCGACCAGCTCTACGACATCCTCGCGTTCCGGATCCTCGTGGAGACGATCCCTCAGTGTTACTCCGTTCTCGGCATCGTGCACCAGGCCTGGCGTCCGCTTCCAGGTCGGATCAAGGACTACATCGCGATGCCGAAGCCGAACTTCTACCAGGCCCTCCACACGACGCTCGTTCCGGAGAAGGCGCCCCCCTTCGAGGTGCAGATCCGGACGCGCGAGATGGAGATGATCGCCGAGCACGGGATCGCAGCGCACTGGAAGTACAAGGAGGGGAAGCTCGACCCGAAAGCGGACGAGGCCTCGATCGGAATGGTCCGGCAGCTCCTCGAGACCACGCGGGAGATCTCCGACCCACGCGAGTTTCTGACGGCGCTCCGGATCGACCTCTATCCGGACGAGGTTTACACGTTCTCGCCGAAAGGGGCCGTCTTCTCGTTCCCGCGCGGGGCGACGCCGATCGACTTCGCCTACCGCATCCACACCGACGTGGGCCACCACTGTGTCGGCGCACGGGTGAACGGACGCCTCCTCCCGCTCAAGACACCGCTCGAAAACGGCGACATCGTCGAGATCATGACGTCGCCGGCGGCCCAGCCGTCGCGGGACTGGCTCGGATTCGCCGTGACGTCCCGGGCGAAGAACAAGATCCGCGCCTTCATCCACGCGGCGGAGAAGGAGAAGTCGATCGAGATCGGCCGGCGGCTCCTCGAGCGGGAGCTGAAGAAGTTCAAGAAGAGCTTCCCGCGCCTCGTCGAGCAGCGGGCCTTCGACCCGTTGTTCGCGTACTTCGGCGTCTCGAAGGTGGAGGATCTCCTCGCGGACGTCGGGTACGGAAAGATCCTGTCGAAGGCGGTCGTCGCGAAACTCCTGCCGGCCGAGGCGGGGGGTGCCGAGGCGTCCCCTCCGGCTCCGTCCCGCGTTGCCGCGCTCCGGTCGGCGATGCGGCGAGTCCTTCCGTTCGGGGCGGCTGCGGGGATCCGCGTGAAGGGTGAGAACGACCTCCTCGCCACGCTCGCCGAATGCTGCCGGCCGGTCCCCGGGGACGAGATCGTCGGCTACGTCACGCGCGGGCGCGGTGTCTCCGTCCACGCCACCGCCTGCCCGAACGTCCGGAATCTCCTCTTCGACCCGGCCCGGGAGATCGAGGTGGAGTGGCACAGTGCGAAGGACTCCTCGTTCACGGTCGACCTGGAGATCCGGACCG
>Ga0315281_10011791_pt1 | contig 11944 bp, 11 predicted proteins | sample YL17G07_0_MG_FD_204540 | JGI IMG/M metagenome (GOLD analysis project Ga0315281, IMG submission 204540) | Sediment microbial communities from Yellowstone Lake, YNP, Wyoming, USA - YL17G07_0 | ecosystem: Environmental > Aquatic > Freshwater > Lake > Sediment | place: USA: Wyoming | collected... | reverse complement strand
GAATAACCTCCAGCTAGGGGATTTGGGAAAAGGAACAAGCTGGGGAAACAACATCTCCCTCTCAAGCGACATCAGCTTGAAGCAGTTTGTTGAATCATGGTTCCCCGCAAGGAAGGCTGACGAAACCCAAGCAGAGCAAGCCCCCGCCCCGCAGGTGGGAAGAGGAAGGGGCCACGATGAGGAAGAGAATCCATCGCAGAAGGTTTCGCCGGTGCCCCAACCCGCGACGCCATCTCACGATTCTTCGGCCACCCGGGACACGACTTTTGTCCGCGATTCAACGAAAGTGCTCGACACTTCGACTGTAGCGGTTGTTCCGCCGAAACCGAAGAAGCCGACTCTCACGAAGGAAAATTTAATTCAAATAGCCCGGACTCTGATCAAGACGCCGTTTCTGGATTACGATAAGGTCAACGTAAACTTCACGCAGACGAACAGCTCGACGAACGGCGGCGTTCCAGGGAGACCGGGCTTCGCGAATCTCTTCGGGCGCGTACCGTTTGTACAGAAGGCGGAACCGCGTTTCGGGGCAACAAGGGCATATCAACTCGGACTTGTTTCCGACCCGACGGAAAATATTACCAGCGTCCACTCCCAGCGTGCTTTTCCGTTTATAGGCTTTTCAACGGATCAGGGGCTCCGTGCTGCAAGTGCAAACATCAATGACTCCTATAGCCAGGGGAATAAGATCACCTTGCGCACAAGTCGCGATCTCTGGTCGGGCGTTCGGATCGATTTTAATTGGAATGTGGGGTGGAATTACACGCGCAATCAATCGCTCCGCACTGATTCTCTGGGGCGACCCCAAATTGCAAGTATCGCTACGGGGGGATCCATCGACAGGTCGTTCTTCACGCTGCCGCCAACGTTTATTTTTTCGATGTTCAAAAGTGGAATCGCGGAAGTTGGTAAAAAGTACAAATCGATGAAGGACAATACGGCGGACACGCGAACAGATGAGGCGAAACTAGCTGAGGCTTTCGAGACAGGTTTCGAATCATTACCAATCTTTCGAAAGCTCTTCGGTCAGTACGCGCCTAGATTCAATTATTCTCTGCACTGGGATGGATTGGAACAACTTTCAATGTTTAAGAATTTCGCCACGCGCGTCGGTTTAGACCATGCGTACTCTTCGTCGTACCGGCGCTCCTTCAAGGGGAACCTTTCAGGAGGAGAGATCACGGAATCGCAGAGCATCAGTTACGGATTTTCTCCGCTGATTGGTTTGAGCATGACCTTCAAGGAACTGTTCAAAGGAAACGTCAGCGCGACCATTCGTTACGGCACTTCTACCGCTTATGATCTCTCTCCGTCTTCAAGAAATATCAGCGAGAACAGCAACAAGGAGCTTACCATTTCAGGGAATTTTGCGCGCTCAGGATTTGAAATACCCTTCTTTGGCCTATCGCTTTCGAATGACATCGACATCAGCTTCAGTTATTCGTACTCGAAGAACTCGCGGCAGACATTTTCGACCACAGAAGAGATAACGGCTAAGGGGACTCCGGGCGAGGGATCGTCGCGGAGCGTTATGGAGCCACGGATTCGTTACGTCCTCAGCGCGCGGGTAACAGCATCGCTCTTCTACCGCTACACGACGGTGACTCCCGACGAAGGCGGTTCCCGCATTCCCGGATCGTCGACGAACGAAGGCGGACTCGATGTCCACATTGCCATTCAATAAGGTGGTGGGCTATTTCCAGAGCATCCGCCCTTCGATGCGTGGCGCAAGAAAACTGCGCCACTTACTCAGGGTGAACAAGCCATGCCCATCCTGAGTAAGCGAGCAACGCGAGCGCATCGAAGGATATTGTCAGAGCTTTCCTTTGGATAATGTCTCTTAATAAAACCAAAGTATCCTACTGCGTTGAATGGCGGCAAATTGACTCTCGGCACTGCAATTTGTATTTTGTGATTGGAAGAGAAAAAATATGACAGAGGTTGAAAAAAAAGGAAATATCTTGTGGGTGGACGACGAAATCGAGTTGTTGCGCGCTCATGTTCTCTTTCTGAATGAAAAAGGATACGCCGTCGACACTGCAACGAACGGCGAAGACGCGATTGAGATGGTGCGAAAAGGGCACTTCGATCTCGTTTTTCTTGACGAGATGATGGCAGGCAAAGGGGGATTGGAAACGCTTGCGGAGATAAAAGAGATTTCTCCTTCGTTGCCGGTTGTCATGATCACAAAGAACGAAGAAGAATCCCTCATGGAAGAGGCCATCGGAGGGAAGATATCCGATTACCTCACCAAGCCGGTGAACCCCAGCCAGATTCTGCTTGCGTGCAAGAAATTCCTCGAAGGGAAGAAAATTAAGAGCGAACAGGTCTCGAAAGACTATGTGGAGGAGTTCAACTTCATCTCACGGGCCTTGATGAGTCCCCTGACTCACAAAGAGTGGGTCGACCTGTATGTGAAAATGGTTTCCTGGGAGATGGAATTTGACCAGCATCCCGGACTTGGTCTCCAGCAGATGTTGAGCGATCAGCGCCGCGAATGTAATGCAGAGTTTTCGAAATTCATCGAGCAAAAATACCCCCTCTGGCTCCACCAAAAGGAAGATTCACCTCCCCTCTCTGTCGACGTTGTCGATAAGTTCGTTATCCCGCAATTGAAAGATGGGACATCCGTTTTTTTCTTCGTCATCGATTGCATGAGGCTTGACCAGTGGCTTGTGATGGAGCATTACCTCCAGGAGCACTTCACGATGGAGAAAGAATACTATTATTCCATTTTGCCGACGGCAACGCCGTATTCGAGGAATGCAATTTTCAGCGGGCTCTTTCCGGCCGAAATCGAACAGCGCTTCCCTGAAATCTGGCAATCGGGAGAGGATGATGAAAACAGTCATAATAGACACGAACGTCAATTGCTGGACAAGCTCCTGGAGCGAAGGCGGATAGATTTGAAGCCTGAACCGAAGTACATCAAAATCCTCGACGGAGAGTTCGGGCGTCAAACGGAAAACAACATTCTTTCGTATGCCTCAAATCGGCTCACATCCATCGTCGTCAACTTTGTTGATATGCTCGCGCACGGCAGGTCAGATTCTGCGCTTCTGAAAGAAATTGCGCCCGACGAATCCGCATATCGATCATTGACGGATTCGTGGTTCAAGCATTCCTCGTTGTATGGAATGCTCCAAACGCTGTCGAGCAAGAAAGGCGTCAAGATTGTCATTACGACGGACCACGGGAGTGTTCGCTGTTTACGCGGATCGAAAGTTATCGGAGATCGGGAGGCGTCAACAAATCTCAGGTATAAATTTGGCCGAAATCTCAAGTCGGACAACCGGCAGGCAATTTTCATAAAGAACCCGGAGGATTATAAACTTCCGAAGCGGGGGGTGACGATCAATTACATCATCGCGAAGGAAGACTACTACTTCGTCTATCCGACGGATTACCATAAATACCTCAACCAGTATCGTGACAGTTTTCAGCACGGAGGCATCTCGATGGAGGAGGTCATCCTGCCTGTGATAACGCTCGAGCCCAAAAAGGCTTGAGCCGGCATGCTGAATGCAGAAACAGATCGTCACACATACCGCGAATGAAACGCTAGAACTGGGAAAGGAATTTGCCGCCGCACTTCAGCGAAGCGACGTCGTTGCGCTCTACGGTGAACTTGGAAGCGGTAAGACGCAATTTGCGAAGGGCGTGTGTCTCGGGCTAGGGATCGGGAGTCACGTAACAAGTCCATCGTTTACGATCGTAAATGAGTATACCGAAGGAAGAATTCCCGTTTATCATTTTGATTTCTATCGGATTCGCTCGCTTGCCGAATTGAATGAAATCGGATTTGATGAATATATTTTTGGCAGTGGAGTATGTCTGTTGGAATGGGCGAATATTGTTGAGGAGAGACTTCCCGAACGGAGATATGACGTCACACTGGCGCTCGGCCAAAACCACGATCACCGTATCATCCAAATCGACAGAGTAGGTATCGCATGATTCTCGCAATAGAAACGGCGACCGACGTATGCGGTGTGGCGCTTGTCCGAGATCAGAGTGTGATCGCGCAACGGGTGCTCGCCGAAAAATATGTCCATTCGGAAAAACTGCTGCCAATGATCGATGAAGTGTTGCGCGACGCTTCGGTTTCAGCGAAGCACCTCGACGCTATAGCGGTGTCCATCGGCCCCGGATCATTTACCGGATTGCGGATAGGATTGAGCACCGCGAAAGGCTTGGCCCTATCGCTGGGAATTTCGGTTATCACGGTCCCGACGCTGGACGCCCTCGCGTATGCATTCTTTCGCACGAACGTGGGGACATCTGCTGTTGCCGTCGTGTGTCCTATGATCGATGCAAAACGTGATGAGGCTTTTTTCTGTTTCTACCGGATCGATGCGGCCGGCGTGAGCCGTCAATCGGAGTACGCCATAGCCCTAAAATCGAAAATTGTTGAAATGGCTCCTCCTTCCGTGATGTTTGTCGGCGATGGTGCAAAGAGAATGGGAGCATCGAAAGAATTCGATTCATCAAAACAGTTCAATCCATCGATCGTGTGTAGTGCGGAGTCGGTGGGACTTGCCGCAGAGACTGTAGGCGTGAAACAATCGCGGGAAGAGTTGTCGACGTTGGAACCGCTCTACTTGCGGGAATTTGTTGCGACGCAGCCGGGCAGCGTTGGGGCCGCTTCTCCTCGTCGCGTTTCGACTCTTGAAGGACGGCACCCCGGCGAGCTCAATCACCGTTCCGGATAAATCCATTTGGGAAAGGATAGACTATGGCATGGTTTCGACGTTCAAAGGAAAATATATCTTCGGATTCCCAGAAAAAGGATACGCCGGAAGGACTCTGGACGAAGTGCGAATCGTGCGGCGAAATCGTTCACAAGAAAGTGCTGGCGCAGAATCTCTGGGTGTGTGCGAAATGCAATTTTCATTTTCGAATTGGGAGTAAAGAGTACTTCTCAATTGTACTGGACGAAGGAAGTTTCAAAGAGATGGACCGGAAGATGACGTCTAAGGACCCGCTGAATTTTGTTGATACCAAACGCTACAAGGATCGTATTAAAGACACAATCAAGAAATCAGGACTTAACGACGCCGTTCGTTGCGGAATCGGAACGATAAAGAAAAGGGAAGTGGTGATCGCGTGCATGGATTTTGCTTTTGTTGGCGGCAGCATGGGCTCTGTCGTTGGAGAAAAAATCAGCCGCGCGATTGACAAAGCTTGGAAGACCAAGACCCCATTGATCATCATTTCTTCCAGCGGTGGCGCCCGAATGATGGAAGCCGCATACTCACTTATGCAAATGGCAAAGACAAGCGCAAAGCTGGCGCGCCTCGCAAGTGCCGGTATTCCGTACATCTCGGTGATGACCGACCCCACGTCGGGCGGGGTCACAGCGAGCTTTGCCATGCTCGGCGATTTTCACATCGCCGAACCCGGATCGTTTATCGGATTTGCAGGTCCACGTGTGATCAAGCAAACGATCGGAAAGGACTTGCCGGCCGGTTTTCAGAAGGCTGAATTCGTTCAGGAACGGGGTTTCATCGATCTCATTGTTCACAGGAAGGACATGAAAGAAACATTGTCAAAATTGTTGGAGATGATATCCTGAGCGCACGATTAGTCATCACGCCCGCCATCACATCTCGTACGTGAAAATTCCTTCCATGAAGACTATCGTTTCAATTTCCGAAATGCAGAATTTTTCCGAGCGCGCAAGACTCCGGAAGAAAACGATAGGCTTGGTACCGACGATGGGATATTTACACGAAGGCCATGTAAGTCTGATCAAGAGAGCAAGAAAGTCATGCGACCTTGTCGTTACTTCCATCTTTGTTAATCCGACCCAATTTGCCCCCAACGAAGATTTTGCCCGGTATCCTCGCGATATCGCCCGCGACAAAAAGCTCTGTAAATCCGCCGGCACGTCAGTGCTTTTTACTCCGAAAGCACAATCGATATACCCGAAGGGGTATTCGACCTATATCATGGTGGAAGGGATATCTTCAGTTTTGGAAGGGAAGTCTCGTCCGACTCACTTTCGTGGTGTCACCACCGTTGTCGCAAAGCTATTTTTGATCGTGAACCCGGACAAAGCCTTTTTCGGTCAGAAGGACGCCCAACAATGTGTCGTCATAAAAAAATTAGCGCGGGACTTGAATTTTGAAACTGAGATTGTGGTAGCTCCGATCGTCCGAGAGAGAGACGGCCTCGCAATGAGCTCGCGCAATATTTATCTATCCCCTCAAGAACGGGAGGATGCGACGGTTTTACACGCCTCGCTCGGTCTTGCGGAGACAATGGTAAAGAAAGGTGCAACAAGAACGGCAGACGTCGTTCATGATATAGAGCGATTGATCGGGACCAAGCTGTCGGCCTCCATAGATTATATCGCTGTGGTACATGCAGAATCCCTCGCCGAGCTCGAAAGGTTCGAACCGGGCGTGCCTGCGCTTATTGCCCTGGCTGTTCGCATCGGTAAAACACGGCTCATCGATAACACGACCATAACATTACACTGAAAACGACATGCAACGGAATTTCGCAACGGTAATCATGGCAGCGGGAAAAGGAACGCGCATGAAGAATGCTGAAAAGGCAAAGGTCATGTTTGAAGTTGCGGGCAAACCAATGATCGATCATGTCGTGAATCTCGCAGTTGCGTTGCGATCGTTGCGCACGATCGCTATTGTCGGTTTTCAGCGTGAATCGGTGATGTCTCATTTGAGCCGGGTATCATCCTCCGTCGAGTTCGCCGTCCAGGAGCCTCAGATGGGGACCGGTCACGCGGTGATGCAAACGAAGGGTCTGCTGTCGGATTTTAGGGGGGACGTTCTCGTGTTGTCCGGCGACGTTCCGTTGCTGACGGTGCACACGATTCGACACCTGATATCATATCATCATCAGAAAAAGGCAGTCGCCACAATTCTGACTGCTGATCTCGATGATCCGGCCGGGTACGGAAGAATCCTTCGTGATGCGGAAGACCATGTAATAGGAATTGTTGAGCATCGCGATGCTACCGACGAGCAAAAGAAGGTCCGGGAAATCAATTCTGGGATTTATATATTCGACAATGAACACCTGTTTGATGCGCTAGCCCATATCAATCCGCACAACGCTCAGAACGAATACTATTTGACCGATGTATTCAGCTACTACTGGAAACACGCCATGAGGGTAGCGGCGAAAAAGGCGGACGACTTCACTGAAATACGTGGTGTTAATACAGTCGCGCAATTGGACGAAGCCAACGACGTTCTGCGTAAGCGGAACGCGGTTCGCGCGCCCGTTGTTTAAGTAGAAGGCATCTCAAAAACAAACTAACAGATCCTTCGATGCGTTCGCTTCGCTCACTTACTCAGGATGAACGTTGACTGGTCACCCTGAGTAAGTCCTCAACGAGTCGAGTCTTCGACCGATGCTTTTTATCGGGACGCATCGAAGGGCGCTTCGCTCACTTACTCAGGATGAACGTTGACTGGTCACCCTGAGTAAGTCCTCAACGAGTCGAGTCTTCGACCGATGCTTTTTATCGGGACGAATCGAAGGGCGCTTCGCTCACTTACTCAGGATGAACACAGTCCCTGTTCACCCTGAGCAATCCTCGACGAGTCGAGTCGTCGACCGACGAAGTCGGGAGCGTCGAAGGGCGAATGGCAGAGCATTTTTGGGGTGGCTTCCAGTCGGAAATGCTCGGATTGTCCGGAACGGATGCCATTGGCGAGCTGAGATGGAACACATTGATGCTTTCGGCAGTCTAATCCTAGGAATCTCACGAATAGTTCGGTATATTGACAATCATCGCGGTTTTTTTTATTATCACTGTTGATGTATGGAGAAGGAGTCGGTATGAGAAACCGGTGCGGAATGTACGCTGCGCTTATGATTTTGGGCAGTTTTCTGATGATGCACGAAGGCGTTGCCCAATTCAAACGGACGACTGCCGAAGAGCCGAAGGTATCCGACTCGTTCATTCGTCCGGCGACGCCCTCGGAGTGGTTCGATTTTTTTAACCCGGACAACTTTAAGATGCGGCAAAGCTATTCGATGAGCTATACATCTATGGGCGGGCATGGATTAGCATTAGGAATGTATACCAACAGTTTGCAGTACAAGTTTTCGAATTCTCTGGACGCGCGCGTTGATGTCAGCCTTCAGCATTCACCGTACAGCACGTTTGATCGAAGAGTCCAGAACAGTTTGAGCGGAGTTTTTTTGAACCGGGCAGAGATAAATTACCGTCCGGCGGAAAATATGCTTTTGCGCGTATCGTATCAACACGTTCCATTCGGCTTGGCGGGCTACTACTCACCGTATGCCGGCTTCTTTCACGGAATGGAGAATTACGAAGGATATTGAAACAAATAAACAGATTGATGTCGTCACCGCGATTGAATGACCGAGAGTGCGCGCAAGTGCAGGCTCGGTTATTTTTTTGTTATTCACTTCTTGAGAAATTATGACCGATCAAGAGAACTCCTCTCCGTCGCGAAAGCTCATTTTGAACATTCTCCTCGCTGCTGTAACAGCCTTCTTCCTCTATCAAGTCTACGCGCTCAGTTTTCCTCCCGACAGGAAAACGGATATGACCCTGGGCGGAGATGCAGGGGTTGCGAGCCTCGAGAAGGATGTCATCCAGGTAAACGTGTTGAACGGGTGTGGTGTCGGCGGTGTTGGGCAACGAATGACGAGTTATCTACGTTCTGCGGGGTACGACGTTGTGGAGATGGGGAATTACAGAACATTTGATGTGAAGCAATCAATCGTTATTGACCGCAGCGGCAACGGGGAAGTGTCGAAAAAGATCGCCGCCGATCTGGGCATTGACCCGAAAAATGTCGTCCAGCAACTAAGCTCGGAATATTTTGTGACTGCGTCTGTGGTTATCGGAAAAGACTTTAAGAATTTACGCGCATGGAAGTAAACTCACTGAACCCCTCACACCATGGAAGGAAACACATTGACCTCAAAAGCGCTCGCCAAGAAAATTGCTGCGCTTGCTCTCTCCAAAAAAGCGCACAACATCGTTATCCTCGATTTGCGAAAGTTGACCTCGATGACGGATTTCTTCGTCATCTGCTCTGCAGATTCTGATACACAAGTCCGCGCCATCGCCGAAGAAATACGCGACGGATCGGAACGGTCGGGAGAAAGAGTCTGGCACAACGAAGGTTACAGCGAATCGACTTGGGTGCTCTTGGATTTTGTTAATGTCGTTGTTCATGTTTTCCACAAAGAAACTCGTTCGTTCTACAATTTGGAAAAACTCTGGGGCGACGCAAAATTCGAACATGTTGAAGACAAGCCGGCCGCCGCCACCGTGCGAAGAAAGGCTCGCTTGCCGAAAAAATCAGTACATCAATGAAAGAATCTCTTCATCAGGCCGTTGTACACGCGCTCACGCTCCTTCAGTATCCCGCCGTCGAAATAATCTTCGAAAAGCCAAAAATAGCCGCTCATGGCGATCTTACAACGAATGTTGCAATGGTTATTGCAAAGTCTGTCGGCAAAAATCCGAGGCACGTTGCGCAGGCGATCGTGGACAATGTGAAAGTCGATGCCGCGGAAATTTCCTCGATGGAGATTGCTGGTCCCGGTTTCATCAATTTTCGATTCGCCGATCGTTACGTTGTTGCGGAAGCAAAGTCAATTCTGATCGAAGGAAAGAAGTTCGGCAGATCCAATTGGGCGCGCGGCCGCAAGACAAACGTCGAATGGGTGAGCGCAAATCCGACCGGGCCCCTCCACAGCGGACATGGCCGCCAGGTCATCCTTGGTGCTACAATCGCAAATTTATTGGAGTGGACCGGTCACGAGGTGACGCGCGAATACTATTTCAACAACGCCGGCAATCAAATGCGTACGCTGGCGGAAAGTGTGTATGCCCGTTATCGTCAATCCCTTGGCGATGATTATCCCCTCTCTCCAGAAGGTTATCAAGGGGAATATATAAAGGAAATCGCACTGGAGATCAAAGCCGAAAAAGGCGATTCACTGAGGGAAACAGATACCGAAAGGTCGTTCTTCAAGAAAAAAGGGGAAGAATGGTGCTTTGCGAAAATCAAAAAAACGCTCGAACGGCTGGGTGTCAGGCATGATGTATTCTATAACGAGGATTCGCTCTATTCATCCGGTAAGATCAATGAAGTGATTGAGCAGTTCCGCTCGCGTGGCTTTGCGTATGATAAGGACGGTGCAGTTTGGTTCAAGGCCACGGCACTGGGGCTGGATCAAGACCGTGTTATCGTGAAAAGGACAGGCGAGCCTACCTATCGGTTGCCGGACATTGCATATCATCGCGAGAAATTTCGACGCGGATTTGAGCTGGTCGTCGACATTTTTGGCGCGGATCACATCGCGACCATCCCTGACGTTCTGGCCGGAGTGAAGGCCCTGGGATATGACACGAGCTCGGTAAAAGTGATCATCCATCAAATGGTTTCCTTTGTCGACCAGGATGAAGTCGTGAAGATGTCCAAGCGCAGCGCCAAGGTCTATACGCTGGACGAGTTGATTGACGAGGTGGGGGCTGACGCTGTCCACTATTTTTTCGTCATGCGCAGCGCGAATACTCATCTCGATTTTAATATTGCCCTGGCAAAGCAACAATCGGAGCAGAACCCAGTCTACTATTTGCAGTATGCCCATGCCCGCATTGCCAGCATCCTGCGCTTTGCATTGGAGCAAGGAGCACATCTCGGTGATAGCCAAAGGCTCTTGGAGACAACACGCTTTGAGTTGATTAGGGAGAAGGAGGAAGTCGACCTTCTCAAGACATTGCTGGAGTTTCCGGAAGTGATTCAAAGTTGCGCGTTGTCCTTTGAACCTCACCGCTTGACAACCTACCTCCGCGAGGTAGCGGAGGCGTTCCACCGGTTTTATCACCAGCATCGGGTAATCGGCGATGACAAGGAACTGATGCAAGCGCGGATTGCCGCATGTCTAATGGCAAAAACCGTGATCGCCAACGGCTGCAGCGTCTTGGGTGTAAGCGCGCCGGAAAAAATGTAGGTTGACTTTTTCCTGTGCGTTTTCTATATTTTGACAGTATAATTAGGAACGAAAGCATCCCATCTCTCTTGCTACTCAGTTTTTCTCAATCGTTTTCCTCATCTATTGACGCCATTTGCGCGTGGACATGATTCCATCGCGTGATTCCTTTGTCTTGTAACGACTTAGGGCGTCAATTCGTTGATTTTACTCGACTATTGTCGTAAATTAACGATTGTTCGTTCGCAGGCCTGTCTGTTTGCAAAACGCAACATGAAAGAAAGCTATGTTTCAATTCGGAACTATTCATGATGTCGTCATTAGGGATCTGATAAAGTACACTGACTCACGCGGTTGGCTGTCTGAGTTATTTCGAGAAGATGAGATTGAAAGAGAGTATCTCCCCGCTATGGCATATATATCTATGACGAATGCCGGCGTCGCCCGAGGTCCACACGAACATGTTGACCAGGCAGACGTTTTCGCGTTTATTGGGCCGTCGAATTTCAAAATCTATTTGTGGGACAATAGAAAAGAGTCGCCGACGTTTCAATCGAAATTTTTTTTCATCGCTGGTGAGGAGTCGCCGAAGTCGGTCATCATTCCCGCAGGAGTGGTTCACGCGTACAGAAATGTGGGAAGCTCGCTCGGTATGGTGGTGAACTTTCCCAACAGGCTTTTTGCAGGAAGAGGAAAAAAAGAGCCTATCGATGAGATTCGCCACGAGAATCAGGCAGATTCCAAATTTATCCTAGACTGATTTTGCAAATGAGAAATATTCTTGTAACCGGCGGTGCGGGATTCATTGGGAGCAATTTTATTCGTTATATGCTCCAAACACATCCGGCGTATAGAATTATTAACTTCGACCTCCTGACGTATGCCGGCAATCTCGAAAATCTGGAAGGGATCGCATCGGCTTCGCAGTATGCATTTGTGAAAGGGGACATCTGTGACAAGGGGCGTGTGGAAGAGAGTTTTCGGGAAC
>Ga0315281_10011789_pt1 | contig 11945 bp, 4 predicted proteins | sample YL17G07_0_MG_FD_204540 | JGI IMG/M metagenome (GOLD analysis project Ga0315281, IMG submission 204540) | Sediment microbial communities from Yellowstone Lake, YNP, Wyoming, USA - YL17G07_0 | ecosystem: Environmental > Aquatic > Freshwater > Lake > Sediment | place: USA: Wyoming | collected... | reverse complement strand
GTGATTGAAAATGTGTCCTTTACAGTAGGCTTGGTTAAGTCGCCGTCTTTAATATTCACGGCAAATGTGAAATCTCCACCCAAAGACTCCACTACTTCGCCTGAGGCTCTATCGATTTTCTGAATAGTAGCCTTGCCAGTAAAGTATGCTCCATAAATGTCTGTGAAAGATAATCCACCTTTTGCCCAACTGTTACTTTTCACTTGATAATTATAACCATCAGTTCCTCTGAACATAAAGAGGAAGTTGCCCTTTGGAGCGCCGTTCTTGTTGTAGTAAACTGTGAAACCAAAGTTGTCCTTGCCATTAGCGCTTAAAGCGTCAGGAATCCATCCGCCACCGGTTACTCTTTGATCAAGGCCACCTGCCTCTATATGCAATGATCCGTCACCATACGGATTTTGTGTCCAATATAGATTACCACAACTAATCTTTACTTCTATTTTATAATCGCCTACTGGAACAATCTTAGTAGCAAGAGCGTCTCCTGCGGCATTGACTGGAACATTAGGAACTATTATCTTATAACTGCCATCGAGAGGAGTGAGTACAAATGTTACCTTTGCAAGAGTGAGGTCACCTAGAAATCCATCAGCATCTTGGACCAAATGTGCTGCAAGTCTAACTGGAGCGGTGTTGATTGTTGGTCCGGCTGTTATGACATTTAAGTCTCCAGTATATTCTATGGCTACATTTTCTTTATTTATTGTGAACGAATCAGAATCGCTGCTCAACTGATAATCATCATCACCTGCAAAAGATGAATCTACAGTATATGATCCATAAGGCTGAGTTAATGTTATCGTTGCTGTTGCAACTCCACTTGAATCGGTAACATCACTTACAGATTGTGTTCCTATTTGGAAGGTTATTGTTTTCCCTTCGAGAGGCAGATCTGGTGTAGCCTTGTCCACGAGTGTTGCAGATACTGTAACTAAATCAGAATATTGACCAAAAGTATCACCAGTATAAGTTAATTTAGTTGCACCAACAATTATGTCCTCTGGGTTTACAGCTTCAGCATTTCCAAGTTTGTCAACAGCATGATAGTACAAGGTATAAAATCCTAATCCTGGAGCAACGAAATCAACTGAATTACCATAGTGTTTCGTCCACCCACTGTTATTGAATTTGTATTCAATGTAATCAACACCTGATCCACTATCAGTAGCAGCTAAAGTGAATTCTGTCCCAGTTGAAACATAAGTCGGATCACTACCAGATTTAGGAGTTCCAATTGTCAAAGTTGTTACTGGCTTTGTTTTATCAATCTGAACTACAGCTGAATCATGAGCAGTCTCAATATTTCCAGCATTATCAGTAGAATAATATCTAACTATTTTCTGACAAACACTATCAGCTGCACAAGTTACTGACGCAGATGTTCCGGTTGAGTATGAAGTACATGCAGCATCTCCAGAATTATAAATACAATAATAAGTATTAGCTACTCCTGAACCTCCGGTATCACTTGGAGTCAATGCTACAATTGCATCTGTACTTCTCCAAGTTGTTGATGCATCATCACTTGTTGTTGGTGCATCGGTATCCACCTTTGCAATGTTATCTGATGTGTAAGTTGCACTGTTGCCTACATTGTCTGCAATAACATATTGATATTTGTAGCAGTTTCCCGATGCAACAGAAGTATCAGTATAACTTCCGTCAAATTCAGTTACCAAATCAGTGAAAGAACCAAAACTCCCACACACTCCTCCAGAAAGTGTTGCAGATGCTCTCTGTATCTTTCCTGATGCTGTGTTAAGACCAGATTCAGAATCAGTTCCGAGTGTATAAGTTATTGGTACTGATGCTGTAGTGTAATAACCGTCTGTATAAGTTATTGAACCTCCTGATGGAGCAGTCTTGTCAATTTTTACTGTTCGCGAAACTGTGTCTTGTACATTTCCTGCCAAATCTTTTGATGCATATCTGAAATAAGTAGTTCCTTCTGTTGAAATTGTTACTGGAGTTGTATAAGCTGTACCTGCTGTTGGGTCACATGTATTTGTAGTATCAGTACAATATTTTGTCCAATCCAATCCTGAAGATGGTGAAGGATCGTGCGGCGTTAATGTTATTGTTTGATCAGAACTTTGCCAAACTCCATTCTTGATTCCATAATCATCACTAGTGTCAGGTTTGGCTGTATCTACAACAAAGCTAATTGAATAATCATCTGTATTTTTATTTCCTACAGAATCCACGCACCTGACATAATATGTATAACTTCCATCGCTTAGAGAAAGTAGCTGCGAATGCGAAGTTCCACCAGTTGTTGAAAAAGTATCTGTCATTGAATCGTAAGATGTTCCTGCAGTAGTGCTGTACTTACATGTTGCTAATTCGTTTGTAGTTAGTGAAAGAGTTGGTGTTCCTGTATTTATGTTGCCAGAAGGCAAGCCATTGCTTCTTGCAGGTGGCGTTGAATCGGTTGTATAACTACCACTTTTAGGATTGCTTGTCGCTGCTTCATCTAAGCTATCAAATATATAGGCATACCAATTGTGTGTTGTATCGTCTGTCTCACTTACGAAATTACAAGTCGGGTTACTTGAATCAGTAGTGTCTGAACAATATCCATTCCCAACTCCACATCCGCTAGAAGAAACTCCAGTAGTTGATTTACAGACAAATAATTTTAATGTTTGTCCAGCATCCGCATCTGAAGCGACTGTTGTTATTGTAACTGTACTACCGCCTTTTATAATAGTAGCATCGTCTGTTGCAGAAGTGAACGTTGGTAGTTGATTAATATTAATTGTTTTGTCTTGTATTGTTTGAGAATTTCCAGCAGCATCTGTCGAATAATACCTTAAATGATTAACTCCTCTGTTTGAAGCAGTAAAGGTAACAGTGAATGGTGAAGTCCCACCATCTGTTGTGGGTGTGCATATACCATCAGTATCTTTACACCAATAAGTTGCAGTTACTCCACTAGTAGCATCTGCCGGTGTGATTGTTACTATGTAAGATGGAACTTGAATTGTTGAGCTAGAATCATCTGAAGTTGTTGGTGCAGTTTTGTCAAGTTTAATAGTCAAGGGACTTGCATCAGTTGTCAAGCCTGCTCCATTTGTACATTGTCCATTAAAAATTTGACCTGTAGTTTCAGTAGTCTGATGTTGTGCAGGTGTACATGTTACAGAATCGCTTATAGCATCAGAACCTGAAGTTGAAACAGTAACATCTGAAGTGTACCAATCATTAGAACCTAGAGTTCCGGTAGTGACTGCAAGAGCTGCAGATGGACCAGTCTTGTCGAGCTTAATTGTAATTGGAGTTGCATGAGTTGTCAGGCCAGCATCATTTGTGCATGCTCCGTTGAATACTGCGCCGGTTGTTTCTGTTGTCTGATGCTGATCATCAGTGCAAGTTACAGAATCACTGATCGCATCGGTGCCACTTGCATGAATCGTCACATCACTGGTGTACCAACCGTTCAAACCAAGTGTTCCTGCTGTTACCGCAAGAGCTGCTGAAGGGCCGGTCTTGTCTAGTTTAACAGTTAGTGGTGCTGCATCAGTCTTTAACCCTGCGCCGTTGGTGCATGCCCCGTTAAAGATTTGGCCTGCTGTTTCTGTGTTTTGATATTGGTCTATTGTACATGTCACTGAGTCGCTTATTGAATCGGTTCCAGATGCACTAACAGTAACATCACTTGTATACCAACCATTCAAACCTAAAGTTCCAGCAGTAACTGATAAAGTTGCTGAAGGACCTGTCTTATCCAACTTAACTGTTAGAGGTGCCGCATTCGTTGTCAAACCTGCGTCATTAGTACAATGTCCGTTAAAATCAGTGCCAGTTGTTTCAGAAGTCTGATATTGGTCATCTGAACATGTCACGGGACTGCTTATTGAATCAGTACCAGTTGTTGAAACGGTTACGTCGCTGGTGTACCATCCATTACTTCCTAAAGTTCCTACTGTTACTGCAAGAGTTGCAGAAGGTCCAGTCTTGTCGAGCTTTATTGTAAGAGGGGTTGCGCCTGTAGAAAGACCTGCATCATTAGTGCATTGTCCATTGAAGACATGACCAGTTGTCTCGGTTATTTGGAATTGGTCAGCTGTACAAATAACATTATCGCTGATTGTGTCACTCCCTGATGTGTGTACTGTAACATCAGAAGTATACCAGCCATTAGTTCCAAGAGTACCAGCTGTCACAGCAAGAGTTGCTGATGGGCCTGTTTTATCAATCTTGAAACTAGTACTTTTGACAGGAGTCTCTTTATTATTTAAATTATCTTTGCTTGCAGCATATATTATGTGCTGCCCTTCGGTTGTTACATCAGCACCAGCTCCTCCATAAGTACAACCTGCTGACATGTCATCAAAGGTTGCTGGCGGACTAACTGGATCAAGGACGCATCGAGTCTCTGCCACACCTGAACCGCCTAAATTATCAGTTGCAGAAACTGTAACATGAACATTTGTTGTATACCAATTATTGTTTCCATTGGGATTTGTTGGATTCAATGCAATATTTGTTATAGGCGGTGTTGTATCTAATGTACATGTTCCTAAATCACAGAAATAAGTAGCTACGCAATCAGCATTTGTAGTACAACTTGTCAAACATAATCCGTTGCCTGCAGAACAAATATAGGGGTTACATAGTTGAGTGCCCCCGTCGTGACAAGATACATCAAGTCCATTGCAAGTATCTGCAAGATTAGATGTTGTACCTGAGCATGATGCTGCATTGCATACTGTTCCCGCAGTTACAAATCCGTCTGTTGGACAAGCTGCACTTGAACCTGTACACTGTTCAACTACGTCACATACTCCTGCAGAAGCACGACAGAGAGTTGAACTCGATTGGAATGCATCAGCCGGACAATTATTACTTATTCCATCACAAGATTCAGCTATATCACAAACTCCTGCAGATGCTCTGCATTGTGCGGTTGATTTAGAATCAGCTGGACATGGTGCACTCGAACCAGTACATGTTTCAGCTACATCACATGCCCCTGCTGATGCTCTGCAAACAGTAGAAGCTGATTCATATTGGCATGTTGATGAGCAGCAATCACCATTGGCAGTATTACCATCATCACATGTTTCTGTTCCCTCTATTATTCCATTACCACAAAGTTGAGTTGGAGGATTATAACTATTGGTGACTGTACAAGATTTTGTTTCATCTTTATTTATTACTCCCGTGCAGCCTGAACTATAAGACGCAGAATATCCTGAGATAGGAGTTTCAGTAATAGTATAACTCTTAGAATTACCGCTGTTCGCGCAAGTATATGTTGTGCCAGTCGAACTGCCTGGCAAACTTACAGGACCGCTACTAAAACAGTCTCCAGATCCTGTAATTGTGAAAGAGCTTGCACTTGCAGACCCTCCGCTTACAACTTTTGTTACGATTATCATTCCAGCCGCATCAGTAAACTCGTGACTAGCTAAAACATTATTTTCCAAATCCAAAACTTCAATTTTATATTCCCCAGTGATTCCATCGAGCAGGTATGTCGTAGTGAAGCTGCCTGACTCATCCGAAGTCACAGTCCATGCTGGCGGATTCGCCAATCCGTCAGGCCTCGTCACATTAATAGTGACTGCAGCATTGGAAAGGAACCCGCTTCCATAAATCGTAACAGTCTGTTCAGGCGAGTAGTCGGCTTGGTCCGTGCACACGCTGTACGTGCCTGTAGTCGTGCAGTACGGCGTGTCGACTGCGAAAGTCGGCTGGACGGAGTTCACGGCAAAGAAGCCGACGAGCGAGACTGCTAGCACTAGCAGAGAAACCTTCGCCAGACCCTTCGCCATTCCTTTTTCGAACATCGTTTCACTCTTGGTCTAGTCGCGAAATGGGAAAGTCCGTGCACAACGGCACGGTTAAACGATTAAATTCTGACTATTATTGACACTATACATATTTAATATCCTATTGCGCCAGCTTCCCGGCCTATACGCCCGCGGCGAGCATCCCGCTCGTGACTCGGGATTTTCATTAGAAATCTATGCCCGGGCACCGCCCGCGCCTTCTAAACAAGAAGAACAGCGCCAGAGCTGCGATCGCGAAAATTTTATTAATGCGCATGTGTCAGGACTGCGCCAACAAGAAAAGGAAACAAAAGGGAGAAAAGATTTACCCAGGGCGGTTGTTAAAAAACTATTAAAACTCCAAAAGCTGTTTTTCTATTTGTTGAAAATGCCGTCAGTCACGCCAAGGCACAAGAAGTTCGTGGGGATAAGTCCCCACGTTTTCGAGCAAGCCAAGGACAGGAATTTGTACAAAAGCATCAAAAACGCCAGGGACGATATAATAAACGCTGTCAAGAAACTGGGCGTCCTGCTCCCGCAACCGGAGGAGAACAAGTTTTTATGCGTATTCAAGAACAATGAAAACGGCAAATGTTGCACATGCCCGGTTCTTGAGACGGACCGCGCTTTCATGGTCATTACCATATGGGAAAGTAGTGGATGGGAAAAAAGCAGATATAAGCTTGAAAGGACTGAAATACCTAATAGCAAGGGTCATGGTCGTTAGCGGGTGTCATGGATGCTAGACATATGTCCGAACTGCAAGGTCAGGTTGGAACTGGTTGAAAGGAAGAGGGTCTTCAACTTCAAAAACCCGGGGCAGATACCGATAGAATGCAGCGTGTACGAATGCCCGAAATGCGGGGAGGAGTACCTGGACGAGGAACAGTCCCTTTCTGTCGCCAAAAGGTTGGACGAAGCCCTGAAAAAAGAAAGGAAGGTAAAGGTTTCGAGTGGTTCGATTCTTGTTTGACGAGCTCTTTCTAAAGAAAATTTATACGGAGTAATAGTCCTGGTTTGTCGGATATGCTATGCCGTTGCTGCAAATCACTTTGTTGATCGGGAGGAAGGTAGAGACCGGACTGACGCTCCAGTTGTTGTTGTCCTTAGCATCGACATACTGATAGGCCGTTGCCCGTGTCCAGACATTGCTGTAACTGTTATACCCGTACGTGCCCGTCGCGCACTTGCAGAACTTTCTCGCCTGGTTGCTGTTCCTGTACAGGTACTGGTATGACGCGCTCCAACATTTCGTGGAAGGCGGTATTGTCGTGGTCGTGGTAGTCGTTGTTGGAGGAGGTAGTGTTGTCGTGGTCGTGGTTGGCGGAGGCAATGTTGTAGTTGTGGTAGTCGTCGTGGTCGTAGTAGTGGTCGTTGGGATCGTTGTGGTTGTGGTCGTGGGAATAGTTGTTGTGGTTGTTGGAATGGTTGTCGTGGTTGTGGTTGTTGGGATTGTGGTGGTTGTAGTCGTAGTCGTGGTTGTTGCAGGGACGGTTGTCGTGGTTGTTGTCGTGGTCGGCGGCAAGACATAGTTGACTGCAGCCAATGCGTTTACTCTGCCCCATCCATAATATTTATCCCAGCCCGCCGTTCCGAGGTCCTTGGCGGTTGTGTACAACGCATCTTTTATTTGAGAGTCTGTTAAAGATGGCTTAGCCTGCCTTAACAAGGCAACGGTAGCAGAAATATGTGGGGTTGCCATTGACGTGCCGGACCAGGAAGCATAACTGCCGATAACAGAAGAATAAATACTAACGCCAGGAGCAACAATATCCAGAGCATAACCAGTACCAGACCAAGAAGCTCTCACATCAGTTTTATTGACAGCACCGACAGCTATTGCCTTGCTCGCGCAAGCTGGAGAAGAAACTATTCCTGCAGTGTTTCCAGCTGCAACCACTACGGTTACTCCATTATTTACAGCCCAATTCGTCTTATTAGCAAGATAATCGCTATCACAGTTTGATCCAGAAGTTCCTCCACCGCCCAAGCTGATGCTCATCACTTTCGCAATATTGTTGTTGACAACATACTCTATCGCAGCAGCTATGTCACTGCTGTAGCAAGAACCTTTTGAGTTGCAGACTTTTGCCATCCATACCAAAGCATCTGGTGCTACACCCTTCGCGTTTGCATCCACACCATTTGCAGTTATTATTCCTGATACATGAGTTCCATGCCCGTTGTCATCTTCATAAGTAGTATAACCAAACCCCTTTCCGCCTGCAATGCTGCCAGCAAGTTCTGGATGATCTGTATCAATACCTGTGTCCAAAACAGCAACTGTTACTCCACCGCCAGTATAACCTAAAGACCAGACTTTATCAGCATTTATCTGCTGGTCGGCGTTCAAATCCATTATGTAAAATATTTCATCCTTTTCCACGTTGCTCAAGGCCTTTGCAACTTCTTCCGGGCATTCTATCGCGGTCGCATCGCTCAGCTCATGCAAGATAATACAGCCCCTGAGCTTGAACATAATCCTGTCTGGAAGGAAACTCGTGCGAGCTATCAGCCTCTCTCGCTGCGGGCTGGCCTGCATCGGAGCGTCCATCACTCCTAAAGCTGCCGGTGCCAAAACCAGCGCTATCACGAGGGCTGCCGAGAATAACTTTCTCATCGTTTTTTATTAGGAGTCCGAAGGATATAAAATTTCACTTTCTCGGGCGTGTTTGTCTCGTCTTCTTTTTAATAATCTTCGGTCCATGCTTGCGCTTTTTCAAAAAGACGAACAGCGCCAGAAGTACGACTGCAAGGACCGCCAAACCCAGCACGCCGCTTGCGGCCGCGCTCCCTATGCCGAGCGCCGAAGCCATTCCCGTCAGGAAACCGCTCAGGGGGTTCGCCGCAACCGTGTTCTCTTCAGCAGTGCAAGGCTGCGACTCCGAAGGCTTGGAGTTGTCAGTGCCGCAGTTGTTGCCATCCACGCACGTCCTGCGCTGCACTCTATCAGCGCACTGTCCCCATTCGCCGCATGCCCACAGCTCCCTGCAAGCCTGCGCAGGGTTCGTTCCAGCCGTGGTCGTGGTCGTTACCGGACAGTCGCTCGGGCACGCCTCGTGCGTCTCCCAAGAATCGCAGATGCCGTTGATCGTGCACGTGACTACCGGAGGTCCGCCAGCGCCACCGCCGCCTCCGCCACCACCGCCAGTGACGCCTGCCGGAGGAGTAGTTGTTGTAGGTGTCTGCTGCGTTATCGAAAAGTCGAGCTTGGTTACGCAGCCGTTGCAGAAGACCGAAGTCACACTAGTATCTACGCCGTTCACAAAAAAGCTAACGGTCGGGCATTTGGGCGTGCAGAGATCGTTGTTAGAATCGTTGACGTAGAAGGCAGTGTCGTAGCCGTACCTTCCGCCGGAGGTAGTTGTGGTTGCAACCACGGCGCCGTTTATCTTCGCCGTCACCGTCGCTCCGTCGCCCGCGGGCTGGCTGTTTATCGTCACATAACCGTAGAAGGCCTCCGGCATGCCCGGTATGGCGAGCGCCGCGCTCGCGAACATCGAAAACGCCACAATCGCTGTGAAAGCGGTTTTCCAGCTCATTGCATTACCACGTATAGTTAGGTTATTCGTTAAGTTTAAATGTTTAACGAAGCCCGCGGACGAACGGGGAAGCACGAGGAAGCGCGCCAAGAGCCAGGCGGCTCTCAAAGCTTTCTAACCTAAACCACGAACCTAGATCACGAACCCGCACGTGGTGGAGAACGTGTACGTGTCGTTCACGTCCATCTCGAGCCAGTAGCCCGCGCCGGGGTCCATCCTGTCGTCCTCGCTAAGGTACTGCCACTGGTTCGGGTTGTACGGCTCCCAGTAAGTCACCAGGGAGCTCCATCTCGGCTGCCCTATCACGGTGTCCACCAGGGAGCGCAGTGCACAGTACGAAGTCCTGCCTTCTCCGTGAGGTCCGTCGTAGACCAGCACCCCTTCAGTGCCGTAGTATCCTATAAGGTTCCATCCGTGCACGAGCTGCCTCTCCGGCGGGGTCTTTCCAGGGCTGAACAGACTGCCGCCTATCTGCAGCACCGCCGGCTCCTTCATGAGCACCCAGTATCCCCATCCGGGCTTCATCTCGTGTATCGTGTTCGGGCCGTTGGGCTTGTACACGAACCACTGGTCGGTCGCGGCGTCATACGCCCAGACCGCTTCGACGCTCCCGCTGATGTCCTTGAACACCTCGTCTATCGAGCCGTCGAGCATCGTGAACGGCACGGATATCAGGTTCCACTTCTTGTTCAGCGTTATGTTGAACGTGGTGCCCTCGACCTTGAACTTCTCCGCGTCGATCGGGCCGGTGTTGCCCAGCGCGTCCTTGCAATAATATTCAAGCTCGTGCTCAGTCTCCTCCTTGAAGAGGAAGCCTTCGGTCGCTACGCCGTCATTATAGACGCAGCAGTATCCGTCCCCGCCCATGCTGCCGCTGTACGCGCTGCAGTACTTTTCGGTCACGTCGTCGCCGTCCCAGCTTACCTTGAAGCACGCCTGCTCGTGATCGACCGGGTGCGGCTGCGGGTCAGCGCACGCGAGGTACACGGGTGTCATCGTCGTTACCTTCCAGCAGTCGAGCGAGTCGCTAGCGTTGTTCCAGCACTTGCCTGAGATGTTGTAGTATATCGCGTCGCTTCCGTCCCACAGCGTCCTAGGCTTGCCGACCGTCTTCACGGGCGTCGGAGCATGGTTGTCCACGAACACGCACTGCTTCTTCACGGTCTCGGTTTTGTTGACATTGTCCACGCTATAATATTCTATCAAGTGGCACGATTCCTCGCCGATTGTGAACGGAGACGCATACGCGGCGAATCCTCCCGGACCTGTCTGCTCCTGGCATACGGCATCGCTCTGGCACGGCCCGTCGCTTCCGAGCAGCGTCACCCTGTAATAGGTCGCGGCAACGCCCGATGCGTGCACGGACTCGCCGTCATCCGGAGTCAGCGTGACCAGCGTGCCCGAGGTTATCCATTCGCTCGTCTCGTTCGTGTACTGCGGCCCGTCGTAGCTCTTTCTAGTCACGGGCGGCATGTGGTCGACATAGTCGATTTCGGAGTGCGTTTCCTCCTTGTTATCCAGCTTGTCGATGCAATAGTATTCGAGCGTGTGCTTCGATTCCTCTGGGAACCCGAACGGCACAGTGTACAAAGTCCAATCCTGCTTCAATACGTCATCGACAAAATATCTATAGTATATCTCCTCGTGGTCGACCGGGTGCGGATCCTGGTCCGTGCATGCGAGATCGATCGTAGTTACGCCGTCTATGTACAGCCTCTCGGTGGTCCCGTTGAAGAAGCTCGGCCCGACTATGGCCTTCGTCGTCACGGGCGCCAGCGTGTCCACGATGTCGTACTCTACCTGCGTCGCCTCGGTGTTGCCGAGCTTGTCAACGCAGTACCATTCGAGCACATGCGCAGAATCCCCTGTGTATTTGAAAGTCACGCTGTCGCTGTCCTCAGTGAATGCTGGCGGCTCAATAGCGCCTGCAAGGTATGTCCTGTAAAATATCTTCTCGTGGTCCACAGGGTGAGGCGTCTGGTCCGCGCATGTTATCGTAACCTGCGTGTCCTGCGTTATGAAGTAGCATCCGTCTGTCTGTGCGGGATTGTGAAGTGGGTCATAATATTGATTCTGCTCAGCTAGCTCGCATGCATGCTTCGGTGTGCCCAAGTCCTTGTGCGAAACTGGAGGCTTGTTGTCAACAACATCTATCTCTACGTACGGCTCTTCAACGCTTCCATCGCTGTTGCCCAGCGCGTCGACGCAGTAGTATTCGACCACGTGCCTCGAGTCCTGCGGTATGTAGAACGTCACTTCGCTTCCGGCTGTGCTGTAGGCAGGCGCCGTCTCGTTGTCAAGGTAGTACCTGTAATAAATCTTAACGCTGTCAACGGGATGCGGCTGTGAATCGGTGCACGTCAAAGTTATCGGCGTCTGGCTCGTTATGTAATAGTCGCATTCCTCGCCGTAAGCGCATGCGTGCTTCGGATCGCCAACGAGCTTATCGACCTCGGGCGCGCTGTTGTCAACGAACACGCACTGTTTCTTTGTGACTTCCGGCTTGTCAACGTTGTCCACGCTGTAGTATTCTATAAGGTGGCATGACTCCTTCCCGATTGTGAATGCGCTCGAATAAGTATTCCAGCTTCCTGTTCCATTCTGCTGCTGGCATACGGTATCG
>Ga0315281_10011788_pt1 | contig 11945 bp, 14 predicted proteins | sample YL17G07_0_MG_FD_204540 | JGI IMG/M metagenome (GOLD analysis project Ga0315281, IMG submission 204540) | Sediment microbial communities from Yellowstone Lake, YNP, Wyoming, USA - YL17G07_0 | ecosystem: Environmental > Aquatic > Freshwater > Lake > Sediment | place: USA: Wyoming | collected... | reverse complement strand
CATTCTTTATCAGCGCCGTCACGTTCCGGAACTTCTCCTTCAACCGTGCTTGAGCCTGCCCCACAACTTTTTCGGCATGCTGCATTTCCGCTTCTTTCATGCCTGCCACGATCTTCTTTACGCGCTCGTCCAGTCCCCGGCAGAACCGGTCGGGAATGTCCATATACGTTGAAAGCGAGACGTAGACAACCGTAACGCTTGTGTCGGGATGAAAGGGCATAAGGGAAAGGACCCGCTCCGTTTCCCTGGCGCAGTCCGAACCGTCAGTGGCAAAGAGCACCTTGAGCGGGCCGTTGGGTTTCCCCTGGGGCGGTTTGACTACCAGAACGGATCGCGTGGAGTTGATCGCCACCGCCCGTGTAACGCTCCCGAGCAGCAGCGAACCGATCGCCTTCATTCCCCGGTTGCCCATAACGATCATATCGGAACAGGATTGCGCGGCAACGTGCATGATGGCCCCTGCGGGATGACCGGTGGTCACCACGGTAGACACGGTCGCCCGGAGACCTTTCAGAAGTCCGGCTGTCTCATCAACGATCCTGGGCGCGAGCTCTTCACCGAGCTGCACCATAGCCGCGTTGTAAGGTCCGCTGCTGTGGGGAAACGGTACGCCGGGGATGACATGCAGCACCGTTATCTCGTCGGTCTGCGCAAAATCGAACCGCGTCAGAAACCGCGCCGCCCCGTCTGAGTAATCCGAACCGTCTGTGGCAAGTAAAATCTTCATGGTCACCTCCTGATGGTTTCGTAAACATGTTTGCATGGGGCACGACCAATCTGATGTTCTTGATCTTTGTTTCCGCCAGGTTTTCTTCCATCGCTCGTTCTAAATATAGCACAACATTGTTTCTTTATCTGGTTGCAGCATCATACCCGTTCCCCGTCACCGGTTTGATGTCCAGAACCGGCGTTCCATCCCGCATGTCCAGACCTTTAATGCGGATAACGCGTCCTTCGACGCCGAGGACTTCCATAATAGACATCCCGATGGGATTCGGCCTTATTGGTGAACAAATACTGAACACGCCCAGCGGTTCATTACGGTGATGGGGCGTTTGCACCAGGAAATCGGGCGTAAAACGCGCACTTTGATGGAAGTAGAAGATCACCACGATGCGCTGACCGGCCCTGATGTCCTTAAGTCCTCCGGCGTACTTTTCATTGATGACTATCTCCCCCTCCGCTTCGGACACGGTCCAGTGACGCGGGACTTTCTCCACAGAGGTTTTCACAAACCCTATCGGCTCAAATTCTATTTTCATTACGGACCCCGCTAATGACTGTGGCCTAGATGACTGTTCTGTCCGCTCACATTGCAATACAGGTCATTATTACAGCAGTCAGCGCATTCCATCTGGATAACCGCGTGTTTTATTCCCTCATCCGACAGCAGATGTTCAATCTTTTTTCTGATGGCGTCAGACTCGCTGATTTTCTGGTCATTGACCTGTACGTGGCCGGAAAAGGCGGGTATGCCGTGCCCGATGGACCATATATGCACGTCGTGGACCCCGCGCACCTCCGGCATCCCGGATATCTTGACTGAGAGCTCCTCCGCGTGAAACCCGACGGGACTAAGGTCAAGGAGTATCCACAATGTTTCTTTAATAACGCGAACCCCGCCAATAACTATCATTACTCCGACGATTCCGCTGGCGATGGTGTCGGCAAGCACCCAGCCGGTATACTTGATCACCAGCCCGGCAACAATGACGCCCGCAGACGATATCGTGTCGCCGAGCACGTGGAGCCATGCGCTTTTCATGTTCAGGTCATCATGCTTATGGCCGAGGATCCATGCCGTAATAAGATTACCCGCAAGACCTGCTACAGCGATGAGAAGCATGACCGAGGTATTGATTTCCGGCGGTGAATTGAAGCGTTTATAGGCCTCAAAAAATATGAATATGGCTATGACCACGAGGCTGACGCCGTTGATGAGGGCCGCGATCAGACCGGTCCTCTGGTACCCGTAGGTCGCCCGGTAGTCGGATGGCCGTTTCATGATCAGGAGCGCTATGAGGCTCAGGCCGAGCGCAAAGGCGTCGGTGAGCACATGGCCTGCGTCGCTCAGGAGCGCAAGACTGTGGCTCATGATGCCGCCGATCACTTCCGCGACGAGAATGCCGATTGTTACGAGAAGACTCAGAAAAAGTCTTTTTTGCGATTTATCGTCCATGGTTTCCTTTCAAATATTTTTCAGTCAGGTTGCCGGAAGGTTCCTTAGAACCTCATGCGTTACTCGCTTTACAGCAATCCCCACGCCATCTTCGCCGCGATCGCGTAGAGCACAATGCCGATAATCTTTTTCACCTGATTCGCGTCGAGCTTTTTGTGCATGAGCCATGACCCCAGGATCGCACCCGCGATTGATCCAACGGCAGCGAACATCAGCAGGTTCCAGTTGACGGTCCCCATAGCCGCATGGCCGAAGAAGCCCGAGAGTGACGAGAAGACGACGATGAAAGCCGTGGTAGCCGCTGCTTTTTTTGGATCAATACCGAGCCAGACAAGGGCCGGAACGATGAAATTCCCGCCGCCGACTCCAAGAAGACCGCCGAGATAACCCGCGCCGATGCCGAGACCGAGACCGGTCTTGAGTTCCTTCTTGCCGTCCTTCTGACCATCCTCTTTCTTCTTCGGCTTATAGAAAAGCATCATCGATGCGGCGAAGACCAGAAAGAACACGAAGAGCATGATGAGAACGGTCTTTGGGAAGTACCGCGTTGAATACGCGCCCAAGGGAGAAAAGACGATGGCAAGCACGATGATCGGAATGGCCGTCCGGAACAGGACAAGATTATAACGGATATAGTTGGCCGATGCAAAAGACATGCTGATGGCGTTCAGCAGCAGGCCGATAGCCATGGCTTCGGTGAGCGGCACGCCGAGCCAGTAGAACGTTGGAATGACGATGAACGCCGAGCCCACGCCCGCGATGGTTAGGAACGTGGTGAAGACGAATACGAGGGCTGCGGCGGCAATATTGATGACAGGCACAATACGCCTCCTTTCAGGGAATGACGCCGTCGTTCAAAACAGTCCCCGCCCCTCCCCTTTTACATGAGGAGAGGACAGGGATAATGATTATGAACAGAATGCGCCGATAACCGCCGCTATTTATCGTATCCGGAGCAAGGAATGCAGACGATCTTGCCGCCTTTGACTCGGGTGTTCCGCTCCACGACCATTTCGCCGCACTGGCCGCAGACCATGGTCTCAAAGGTATGCGGCACATCTTTCCAGGGATGGTTTGTGATCTCGCTCACATTAAAGAGCGCTTCCGTGGGCGCGGTAGTCACGCCCTCGAACAAGGGCGCGACAACCTCGGGCGGGACCTGCGAGGCCGGGGTGCCGGACTTGCGCATTTCCATGAACTTTGATCCCTTGTTCTTGGCCATCATCTCGGCCTTGGGCACAACACGCACGGAGCGACCGGTTTTCTTGTCGATCAGCGTCAAGCCCCACTTGCCATAGCCCGTGCGGGTGATGTTGCCTTTGCCGTAGGTGCAGCCTGTGGCGACCTGGACGCCGTCGGCGAAACAGGTGGCGCAGTGGTTCTCGTCGAGTTCAATGATCGCCTGGAGCTGACCGTCCGGCGCTTTTGAAACGCCGAGCTTTTCCATCGCGGTGATTCCCGCTCTCAGGCCCATGGGCATGGCCGGGCACTTGTGGCCGTGAAATTTAAGCCCCATTTCCAACAATTCTTTAAAGTCCTGCATAATAGTCCTCCGTTAGTAGGTGAATGATATGGTTCTTCCATAACAACACAGACACGCACCCGGAGGTCACCAGCCGTTCCACCAACAGCGGCATATGACGGAGAATCTAATTTTTATTCTTACTTTTCGTTGTCGCATATCCCGTCCTTAAAAGTTTACTATGCCGATGTACAGCCCGGCCAATATCAGCAACGCCCCGCTGAACCGCTTCGAATAAAGTGAAAAATTCTTGATGCCTTTAGAACTCACCATGCTCTCTGTCAGCCCAATGGAAAGACCGGCAATAAAGATCAATGCGCAATGCCCCACGGCGTAGGCAAAGAGCAGCGACCCGCCGTACAACATATCGCCCTGCGTCGAGACATAGGCGAGGATCACGGCGAGCACCGGCGTAGCGCAGGGCGACGAGACCGTGCCGGTCAGAAGGCCGAGCAGGAACGCGCCCCAGAGGCCACGGGACTTGACCTGGTGTGTTTTTTGGAACGGCAGCGGGATCGAGATGAGGCCCATGAGCTGAAGACCCATGGTAACGGCGATCACTGCAAGCCCGACATAGAGCCACCTGCCCATGAAACTGAAGAACCCACCCATGACTGATGCCGCAGCACCCAGGAGCGTAAAGGTGATGGAAAGACCGACAATGAAGACGAGCGAGTAGAGTGCGGCTTTTTTCTTGTTCCCCTCCGAGTAACCGCCCACATACCCGATGATGAGCGGTATGGCGGCGAGTACGCAGGGACTGGCGGCGGAGATGAGCCCGGCGACGAAGACCGCAAGAAAAGCCAACCCCTGCTGGTTTTGGATGATATGCTGAATGTTGTTGAACAAGGAGTCCATGGCTCTACCTGGCTTCCTTCAACCTGTCCGCGAAGTAAGAAGGCAAACCGCTTGTTGCTATTGCATCAGCCGTCTTTTGCACATCATAAGGGATGCGAAGAAACTCAACATGAACTTTGCCTGCTGTGATAGTGAGCAGAGTTACGCAAGCCCTCGGATCGCCGTCTTTCGGCTTGCCCACGCTGCCGGCATTGACAAAGACCTTTCCGTTAAAATCCTTCAGATACGATTTATGCGTATGTCCATAGACCATCACATCAGCGTCGGTCTTCTCCGCCATTTCCCGGAAGAACTTTTCCGGGCGGTCCTCAAACCAGTACAGGTTGTTCTTCGAGGGCGTGGCATGGAATAGCTGAACCTTCTTCCCCTCAGCAACGAACGATAAAGAGAACGGAAGCTTTTTCAGGTACTCTTTCGTTTCCGGGAATGCATGCTTCTTCGTCCATTCAAAAGACTTGTTCGCCATCTCTTCCTGGACCGGGTCTTCGTACTTGCACCCGCAATGTTCCCGGTCATTCGCCACGGTCTCGTCATAATTTCCCTGAACACCTTCGATGGCATGCTCCTTCATAAAAGCGACAACCTCGTTCACGAACGGGGAGTAGCCGCCGAGATCGCCGAGATGATATATCTTCTCCGCACCCGCAGCACGCGCCGATTCATAAGCCGTTTTCAGGGCCTCGATATTTCCGTGTATGTCTCCGAATACAGCAAACTTCATCTTCTCTCCCTGCGACGGATGCCGCATTACAATCCTTGCTTATGAAGAACAGGTACAATCTCATCATAGGCGTAGAACCCGACATGCCGGTGGAATTCCTTGCCGTCCTTGTCCAGGAAGACCTGCGTCGGGATCATATGCGCGCTGAATCGCCGACCGGTTGCATTGTCTCTTCTTACGTCTACAAAATAGACTTCCAGCTTGTCCTTGTAGCCGGACCTGAGTTTATCCATCACCGGCTTCATCTGCTCGCAGGGTATGCAGCCAACGGAGCCTAGCTCCAGCATAACGACCTTGCCGTCTTTTTTTGCCTGAGCAAGCACGCTGTCAACGTCGCTCGCCTGGCTGCAGCCGGTCAGGAACAGGATACCGATGAATACCGACAAGGTTGTTCTCAATAATTTCATTTTTGATTCTCCTTGATTACTGTGCCGTCCTGGTGACCCGGCAATATTCGATTGAAAAAAATCTTTTCTGGAAATACCGCGCCACATTCACGAGCCCAATCAACACCGGTACCTCAACAAGCGGACCAATGACCGCTGCGAAGGCTGCGCCGGAATTGATCCCGAAGACCGCCACGGCAACGGCAATGGCGAGCTCAAAATTATTGCTGGCAGCGGTAAATGCCAGCGTCGCAGTCTTCGGATAGTCTGCCCCGATCTTCTTCCCGAGATAAAAAGAGACCAGAAACATAACGACAAAGTAGATCAGCAGCGGAACCGCGATGCGCAGCACATCGAGCGGCAGCTTGACGATGTAATTGCCCTTAAGCGAAAACATGACAATAATAGTGAATAAGAGCGAAATAAGCGTGATCGGGCTGATCTTTGGTATGAAAACTGTTTCATACCAGCGGCGGTCTTTCAACTTGATGAGCGTGAACCGCGTCAGCATTCCCGCGATGAACGGAATCCCGAGATAGATAAAAACGCTCTGTGCGATCTGACCGATCGTCACATTGACCACGACACCCTTGAGCCCGAACCAGACCGGCAGCACGGTTATGAAGAGATAGGCATAAACGGAAAAGAAAAAGACCTGGAAGATCGAGTTGAATGCCACAAGACCGGCCGCATATTCGGGATCGCCGCATGCAAGATCGTTCCAGACGATGACCATGGCGATGCACCGGGCAAGACCAATCATGATGAGGCCGACCATATACTCGGGATAATTATGAAGGAAGATGATCGCAAGGCCGAACATCAGGATGGGACCGATGACCCAGTTCTGAACGAGCGAGAGACCCAGGACCTTCTTGTTCCTGAATACCTCGCCAAGTTCCTCATACTTGACCTTGGCCAGAGGCGGATACATCATCAGGATAAGACCGATGGCAATCGGCACGTTGGTCGTGCCGACCTGAAAACTGTTGATGAAGGATTCCGTTCCCTGGACAAAATACCCGAGGCCAACCCCGAGTGCCATTGCACCAAAAATCCAGATCGTTAGGAATCGGTCTACAAAAGATAGTTTTTTGACTGCCTGTTCTGCCATGGTCAATCCTCCTGTGTTTAAATCTGCGCTATGAATTGCGCTATTTTCGCCTTAATCTCGTCCCGGGCCCTGCGGAACTCGAACAATATCTTCTCTTCCGGGCCCTTCGTGCCGACAGGGTCTTCAATCGGCCAGTGAAGCTTCTTGAGCTCAGGCGGCGTCCACGGACAGACCTCGGCGGCATTGCTGCAAAGGGTGATGACCACATCCATGCGTCGCAGCAAGTCTTCGTCTATGCGCTTTGACTTTTGTTGCGATATGTCGATGCCGATCTCCTGCATCACCGCAATTGCGTATGGATTCACCCCTGCGGGGATATATCCCGCGCTGTACGGCTCGATGAGCCCCCTTCCGATTTCCCGCGCAAGTCCTTCCGCCATCTGGGAACGGCAGGAGTTGCCTACACAAAGGAACATGACTTTGAGCATGATTACCTTACCCTTTCTCTCAACCGCAGCAGCGACTTTTTGACTTAAGCGCAACAACCTTGCCGGTTTGTTCTTTGTCCCCGAAAAAGGAATCAAGCCGTTTCCGGTCTTCCTTTGTTGCCGCAGCGTTCATTCGCTCACACACAGAGAGGATCAGTACTCTTCTGAAGAGGTCTTTTTCGTCCAGGCTGTAATGGATCCATTTCCCCTGTTTGAGGTCCTTGATGAGCCCCGCTTCCTTCAGAGCACTGAGGTGGAAAGATACCTTGGGCTGGACCAAGTCAAGCGCAGCCGTGATGTCACAGACACACAGCTCGCCTTTTTCAAGAAGCTTGATGATCCTGAGCCGAGTCTCGTCGGACAAGGCCTTAAATATGGTTGTCAGTTCGTTCATTTATACACTCCACATTCCGCATTTCGGGCTCGGAATCCTCAGACTACGATTCTCCCTTGAATAATTCCTTCACCTTCTCCAGGCTCGGGAGCGGTTTGCCTGAATGCTTGATCTTGCCATTCACCATGAGCCCCGGTGTCGACAAAATACCCTGCCGTGCAATCTCCACAATATCCGTTATTTTCACTACAGTGGCATCTATTCCAAGCTCCTTGACAGCAGTCTTCGCGAGTTCCTCCATCTTAAAACAGTTTGCACACCCTGGGCCAAGCACCTTGATTTCCATTCCCATGCCTCCTATAGAATAGTGTTAAATAGATAACCGACAATTATGATGCCCACTGTAACGATTCCGAAAAAGGTGTATATAAGACGCATCTTCAGCACGTTTTTGAGAATAACCGCCTCGGGTAAGGAGATCGCGGTAACCGACATCATAAAGGCAAGCACCGTACCCATCGCCATTCCTTTTCCCACAAGGGCCTGGACAACAGGAATCATGCCGGCAGCGTTGCTGTAAAGCGGGATACCAATCAGCACAGCGACCAGCACGGCAAAGGGGTTATCGCGCCCCGCATATTTGACCACGAAATCAGTAGGGATGTAGCCGTGGACAATTCCTCCCAGAGCAATGCCGATGATCACATAAGGCCAGATCCTTTTCAGGAGATCCTTTGTATAGTCGCGTGCAAAGACGAGCTTTTCACGGAAGCTTGTCTGCACGATTACGCCATCCCCGGTCTTAATTTGCCATACGTAATCCTGGACATACGCCTCCATCTTGAGCTTGCCGATGACGATGCCGGACACAATCGCGAGCACTACCCCGGTGCCGGTGTAGATCAAGGCGATTTTCCAGCCGAATAGCCCCCACAGCATGATCAGAGCGATTTCGTTTACCATGGGCGAGGAGATGAGGAACGAGAATGTAACGCCGAGAGGCACTCCCGCTTCTACGAATCCGATGAAGAGCGGGACGGCGGAACAGGAGCAGAACGGGGTAACGATCCCAAGCAAGGCAGCCATGATATTGCCGATGTATTCTCTCTTGTGCGACAGTATCCGTTTAGTCTTTTCAGGCGGGAAGTATGCCCGGATGAGCGCCACGACATAGACAATGGTAGTGAGCAGCAGAAATATTTTGAGGGTGTCGTAGATAAAGAAGTTGAGGGCGTCCCCCAAATGGCTGGTTGGCTCCAGTTTCAGCAGTGTATAGGTAATGTAGTCAGCGAATTTCTTGAGCATAGCAACCTCCACATATCAATTAATGTTTATATATTAAGCAAGAACTATCTACTTGTCAAGCCGTTTATTGGTTATTTCACGTATAACATATAATTATTTTTATCCACGATATGAGACAAGGGAGACAGAGGAGAATGGATTAAAGACCATCGTGCTGAGCATGGCGGGCAGGTTAGGACAAGACAGCGTTTTGTTTCAAGACCGATAAAAGCCAGGTGATTGTTTTTTCAATAGGAAATATGAGCAGTAAAGACGGCAGGCTTGAAAAGCTTCTTTCCGGGCAACCCGCTCATTCCTTCACTTTAAAAATGGACACCACCCCTAAAAGATGATCCGCTTGTGACGAAAGGAGGTCACCTGTAGACGACATTTCCTCGGCCACCCCCGCGTTCTGCTGAATTACCTGGTTCAACTGCTGAATTGCGTTGTTGATTTGATCGGCCCCGGACATCTGTTCCTTGGAGGCGGCGCTGATCTCCTGCACCAGTTCCGCCGTCTTCTGTATATCGGGAACGAGCTTGCCGAGCATAACGCCGGCCTCCTCGGCCACAACAACGCTCGACGAAGAGAGTTCGCCGATATCCCGGGCCGCCGCCTGGCTTCGTTCGGCAAGTTTTCTGACTTCTGACGCCACCACGGCAAAACCTTTTCCGTGTTCTCCGGCGCGGGCCGCTTCTATTGCCGCATTGAGCGCCAGGAGGTTCGTTTGGCGGGCAATCTCTTCAATGATCCGTATCTTCTGAGCAATTTCCTTCATGGCTGATACGGTCAGGGAGACCGCTTTGCCGCTTTCCAGCGCATCATTCGCGCTTTTCCGGGCTATTATCTCGGTCTGACCGGCGTTGTCCGCGTTCTGCCTGATCGTGGCATGCATTTCCTCCACGGCCGCCGACGCCTCTTCCGCCGATGCCGCCTGCTCCGTGGAACCCTCAGACATGTGGCGGGAGCCGGAGGCAATTTGCGCCGATATCGAAGCATTCTCCGTTGCGCTCAAGCGGATATCCAGGATCAATTTTTCGAGGCCATCGGCCATTTTATTGATCTCCCGCGAAACGCTGCCAAGTTCATCTTTAGATATCTCCGGAACACGTTGAGACAGGTCTCCTGACGCGATAAACGAGGCCACCTTCACCGATTGGGTAGCAGGGACAACAACCATTCTGCGGACCATTCCGTAGACTACCGATGAAAGCGCCAGGATGATCCCGGCGCAAACCATGAACATGACCATGACCATTTTCCGCACATACGCCTGTACGCTCGAGCGGGAAAAACCCATTTTTACGGCGCCGATCTTCGCCCCGTCAAGGTCTATGTCCGTCTCCACGGTGAGGATATCCAGCTGTTTTTTCACCTTCGCTGCAATCGCCTCCGCATTCTCGGAACCTGTTTTTCCAACTATTCCTTTTACGTCATCATTTGCCAGATTAAAACCGGCGTGAACGGTGGTCAAAGCTTTTCCCGAGGCATCAACGACATAGGTGTAAAGCATGTCCTGGGATTTGACCGCTTCTGAAACCAGACTATCAAGCTTGATGATGTCTTTGTAAAGGATAGGGTCGGTCCCTGCCTTGCCGAGGAAGAGTCCGAGTTCCCTGCCGCGATTCTCAATATGACCATACTGGTTTTCCACAAGCATTCTCGTCAGAAAAACCGTGCCGATAACCGCGATGACGGCGATGACCCCGGTCAGCGCAACCACGAGTTTGAGGGCCATGCTGGCCTGAATTTTTTCCTTCATATTGATTATCATATATTGCCCCGCAGCAAAAGATGAACTCTTAACGCCTGTTCCCCTTGCTTACCTCATCCTGACAGAGGATCGTCCAACAATTCTGTCGGTCACAATGCCTTCTTCGCTGCGTTCTTTGCAGCGCCCATTCACAAGACGCGGAGCCCCGGAAATGGGGCTCCTCACACATCCGTTAAAACAAATTGTTATTTCATTTTCGAGATAAAAATGTCCATAGCGCGCACGCTATTATAATCTGCGTCTTTCGGAACAATGAATTTGTCCACCATAATGCCGTCGAGGATGGCTTTACCCGCCGGGTCAGTGTGCATGTTCAGAAAGATGCTCTTGAGCTTTTCCTTCAACGCCGGATTCATTCCCTTATTGATCACCAGGGGCGGAATTCCATAGGGAGGCGATTTTCTGAGGATCCTGGTCTCCGCCGTGTATATAGGGTTCTTCTTTGCCACATAATCATAGATCAAACTATCTACGCTCGCGCCTTCCACTAATTTTTTCGCCACCGCTTCAATGGATTTATCATGGCTCCGGGTATATATTATATCGCCGAAAAACTTTTCCGGCGCCACGCCGTAATCCTTGGCTACCATATACGTTGGTACGATTTTGCCGGTATTTGACTTGGGATCGGTAAAGGCGAACTTTTTGCCCTTTAATCCGGCCATGTCCTTGATCGGGTTGTCCTTATGCACGATGATGTACGCATGATAGAACGGCTGGCCATAGGACTGTGGCGCCACAAGCAGTTCAGCGCCGAACTTCGCGTGATCTTTCACATAGGGGCCAGAGCAAAGGAACGCTATCTGAACGTCATTGTGCTCAAGCAGACTGTCCATCTCATCGTAATTTTCCTTCTGCACCATTTCAACAGGGCTGCCGAGCTTGACTCCGACATAGTCGATCAGCTGCTTGTAATACCTGACGGTGTCTTTTGGAGAGATCATCGCGGCAACGCCGATTTTAATTGGTTCGGCAGCAAGCGCCGCCGAAACCATCACCCACATGACAATTATCCCGGCAATTACATTTTTTTTCAACATGGATTTCGCTCCTTTCATTCTTCAATTCAGATTTTTAGTTTTATCGAAAAAACCGGCAATTATAATGTCATCACTGAATGCTTCTCTTCTTTCAAAATTCCGCTGCTCCACCCTCCCTTCTTGACTAGAAAAACAGCACAGCGATAATCTGCTTTATGTTGATGACATGATAGCAGAATACTATGCAATATTTTTACCCAAAATGAAGTAAAATATTATGACAATAAATCAATATGTTAGACATAAATAACCAGCAATAAACTGCCCGAAAACAAGACGCTGTCGAAATTCATACAGCCGAATTT
>Ga0315281_10011787_pt1 | contig 11946 bp, 13 predicted proteins | sample YL17G07_0_MG_FD_204540 | JGI IMG/M metagenome (GOLD analysis project Ga0315281, IMG submission 204540) | Sediment microbial communities from Yellowstone Lake, YNP, Wyoming, USA - YL17G07_0 | ecosystem: Environmental > Aquatic > Freshwater > Lake > Sediment | place: USA: Wyoming | collected... | reverse complement strand
AGATCTCCGAGGCGAAGCTCAAGCCCTACCACGTCGCGTTCGTTGACGATAATACATTCCGGTTCCTGAGAGCTATGGGGAAGCATGCGCCAGAAGTTGGCGGCATGGTCAACATCGTCTTCGAGGGACCGAAGGCCAGGGTGGACGAGGAGATCAAGTTCTTCGACACGTTGATGGCCTCAATCGGAGGCAAGAGGGAGAGCGACGAGATCGCGAACCACGAGTGGAGCGAGCGCTCTTACGAACTAAGGACGAAGAAACTCGGAACGGGGGCTGTCATCGGCGAAGCGCTCGTCCCAGTTGCACAGACCGCAATAGTCGCCAGAGAGACGGTCGCGCTCGTCAAGAAGATGAAGATGAATCTCGCCTTCAACGGATATCTGATCGACAGAGGGACCGTCGCGTTCCTCCCGTTCTACCTCACCGACGAAAGGAGATGGATCAAGGCGATATCGTCGCTATCATTTGTCAAAAAATTCCTGGACATCTCAAACAAACACGGGGGGCGTGGGGTCGGTCTCGGTCTCTTCATGTCTAGCAACATTCACACAATGAGGGACCGTAACACTGTTAAGTTGCTTCGATACATTAAAGAGAGCATAGACCCCGAAAGTAGGATCAACGGGGGTAAGACGGTCGCCATGGAGACGAGATACGGAATCAAGATCCCGCCCGCCCTGTTCAGGCTCGGAATGAACGCTCTCGCACTGTTCAAGAGGTTCTACCCGAGGGACAAATACGACCGACCGGTCCCCGGCGGATTCCCCGGAGGTGAGCACCGATGATAAAGATTCCCGAAGAGAGGGAGCTGTACGCCTGTCTGCAGTGCGGGTACTGCAGGGCCGTGTGCCCTGTCTACGCGGAGACCGGCTGGGAGTCGGATAACCCCCGAGGAAAGCTCTTCGCTTTGAAGCAACTGGCCAATCGCGGGCCGATGGACTTGATCCTGGGAAGGGACGTAAAGCCCAGCGAGGAATACAAGCAAAGGCTCTACCACTGCACCTCATGCGGCGCTTGCGACGAGGTGTGTCATGTCAACATCGAACTGGCTCATCTCTGGGAGGAGCTGAAGGAATGGATGCTCGACCAGGGATACGAACCTCTGGAAGCGCACAAGGCCATCAGAGACAAGGTCGAGAAGACCAGGAACCCGTACGGCGAGCCGGTGGAGAAGAGGGACGCCTGGCTTACAGACAAGTCGGTCCTCTCGGAGAATCCAGAGGTCATGTTCTTCGCAGGCTGCACCGCGAGCTACAGGGTCGGATTCCTCGGGCAGGCGGTCGCCAAGATACTCAAGGCCGCGGACGTGAAGTTCAACATCCTCGGGTCGGAAGAATGGTGCTGCGGTTCGCCCCTGCTGAGGACGGGCCAGGCGGGACCGGTGAGGAAAGACCTCGCCCCGCACAACACCAAGGTGATCGAGACCAGCGGCGTGAACGCAGTGATCACCGCATGCGCAGGGTGCTACAACACGATCAAGAACGACTACCCCAAGATCGTCGGCGCCCCGACGTACAAGCTGTACCACCTGACGGAGTACCTTGAGAAGCTGATCAAGGAGAAGCGCCTCGTGATCAAGAAGGATTACAAGCACAAGGTCACCTACCACGACCCGTGCCACCTCGGAAGGCATGCCAGGGTCTTCGACGCCCCGCGCAACGTTCTGAAGGCGATCCCCGGCATGGAGCTCGTCGAGATGCCCTACAACCGCGAGTCGGCGCACTGCTGCGGAGCGGGCGGCGGCTACAAGTCCGCGTTCAACTACTCCGCGGAGAACATCGCGGCGAAGCGTGTCCAGGAGGCGGAGGAGGTCGGCGCCGAGATGATCGTCACCTCATGCCCGTTCTGCCAGGTCAATCTGAACGCTGGCGCGAAGAAGATCGGGTCAAAGATCAAGACGCTGGATATCGTCCAGGTGCTGGAGCAGGTCATCTGACCTGCTCTAATTGTCCCATCCAGCGACGGTCGAGAAGGCTTTATTATCGGACATTCCCATTGCATGCTAGTGGGATGCATGGCGGAAGCATTAATCTCGAGAGCGATGGGCTGGTTTAAAAAGCAGGCCGAGAAGGAAACCAAGAAAGACAATCTCAAGAACTCCGACCGTTTCGGACAGATGATCGGGATTATCGGGATTGTAATTGTCATCGTCTTTTTCACATATCACCTGACAAAATCGACCGGATTCTTCACATCTGCCTTCGTAGACTTTGACGCGGCCCTTTTCTTCGGGATCAATATCTTCGGGATTTTTCCGCAGTTCATCCGCCTCGTGATGAACCGGAAGACCCCATCCAGACCTTTCGACATCATCAACTCCGTGCTCCTGTTCGTCGCGCTGATCTACTTCGTTGCGAAGTTCCCATTCGACTTCTCGCATTTCGCAGACCCGCTGCCCGCATCCCTGGAATTCCTGTTCAATTGGGTTTCCAACGGTCTCGCGAGTGCGCTCATGGTGTCGGGCATACTCGGGATGCTGTTCGCGCTCCCGTACCAGACGCTTCTGTATTTGGCAATTCGGAAACTGCCTTCAGAAACGAAGAATCAATCACCGGACGGTGTACAGGCCTCCAAGCCGGAAGAGGTCTCAGAAGAAGCGAAGTAAGGTCAGATTCCGGTCCACGGGACGCCCTTGAGCGCGCTCATGACGATCTGAGTCTGCGTCTCCTTGACGCCGTCCATCTTCAGGAAGCCGTCGATGAACTCCTGCAGCTCCCCCATCCCAACGAATAGCGTGACTACCAGCAGGTCGTACTCGCCGGTCACCCTGTAGCACGCCACGACCCTGTTGTGGTCGAGAATCTTCTGCACGATGATATCGAGCTTGTCGGTCGCCGCCTTCACCTGTATGTACGCCTTCACGGTGTTCTCTATCAGCTTGTAGTTGATGTGGATCGAGAACTTCATGATGATGCCCTTCTCGACGAGGTTCTTGATCCTCCGGCGGACGGTCGCCTCGGTTATGCTCAGTCGGTTCGCGATCTCGCTGTTGCTCATCCGGGCGTTCTCGAGGAGCTCGCACAGAATCTTGATGTCCGTCTGATCTATCGGCAGAAGTTTCAGGTCGAGTCCTTTCCAGCGCTCGTAGATGTCGCACGGGAACGGCCCCGTCTGCTCCGGCGGCGGATTTAGCGGCATGGTTTACCGAATCCGGCATATGGCGATTTGATACTTCAAATTAACGGATTTCGGACGACTTTCCCCGTATTCCTGCGAAAAATCATCTCGGAAATGTCGTTTTCAGACATTCAGAGGTCAGCCGCCGTATCTCCTGACCCTCCGCTGATAGTCCCTGATAGCCCTGAGGAAGTCGATCTTCCTCATGCCCGGCCAGTAGACATCCGAGAAGTAGAACTCCGAATATGCCAGCTGCCAGAGCAGGAAGTTCGAGATTCGCTCCTCGCCGCTCGTCCTGAGGATAAGGTCCGGATCGGGGAGGTCTGAAGTGTACAGCATGTGCGAGAAGCTCTGCTCCGTGATGTCGTCGACCTTCATCTCTCCGGTCTTGACCTTCTGGGCGACCTGCTTGATCGCCTGCAGGATCTCCTCCCTCCCTCCATAGGCTATCGCGAGGTTGAAGAAGTACTGGTTGTAGTCCTTCGTCTTCCTCTCGGCGATGTCGATCGCTTCCTGGACATCCTTGGGGAGGAGCGGAAGCTGCCCGAGGACCTTCACCCTAATCTTGTTTTTGTGGACCCTTTGGTCGTCCGCTATCGACTTGAAATTCTCCACGAAGAGGTTCATGAGGTAGTCGATCTCCTTCGGCTCCCTTCGAATGTTCTCCGTGGAGAACGCGTAGACCGTTAGGACCTTGATCTTGAGCTCCAGGCACCAGTAGAGCATCTCCTCCAGCTTGTCCCTGCCCTTCTTATGCCCCTCGTCCGCCATCATCCCCAGTTCGGCGGCGAACCTTCTGTTGCCGTCCATGATGACCGCGACATGCTTGGGGATCGGGCCGGCCAGCACCTCCTTTAATAGCCTCCTCTCATAGATCCGGTACAGCCTGCTAGTGAATACCCCGGTTATCCTGTTCGCCGTAGCAAAGCACCTGAACCGCCCATGGCGAGTATGCAAAAAAAGCTATCGGAAGGGATCACTTGCTGATGATTTCCGCCAATCGGTCCTCGAACTCCCATTGGCTCGTGAAGTGGGTGTTCGGGTCCTTTATGAGCGCGTACCACCAGTAGATTGCGAAGAACGGGACGAATATGGTCAAGATCAGATAGATTGCGAACTCCCTATTCTCCAGCCGACTCTGCCTCATCCTGACGATTTGCGGCCACCTGAGCTTCGTCATGACGTTCTTGACGTTCTGCTCGAACACCAGCCATCTCTCGTCATGCTCGTACATCTGCTTGCTCAGGAAATAGAACATGTACAGCATTGCGAGCAATTCGCCCACCGCGACAAGTAGGATGAAAGGGATCAGCAGCACCATCATCGAATAAGAGGTGCCCATGACCGCCAGGTACATGACCGCGGAGAGGCCGAACGTCGTGAGCAGCGGCAGGAGCATCAACAGCGCCCATATCCTCTCGTCATGATGCTCCTCCTTCGGCCCGTTCGCCATGCTCATCGCCGCGAACTCGTTCATGACGAGAGTGCTTCTCCCGCTCGGGTCCGATGCCGTTCGGAGCAGCAGGATGATTCCTTCCCGGAGCGCCCTGTCCCTGGCGAAGTGTTCGTTCTGCCTTCTTACGAGGATGAATGCGAGGTAGGCGAATATCGCTGTCGTTGCGACGCTCGCCGCTATCATGATCACCTGCATGAGGGTGTTCATGGTCGAAGAATCCATCATGTGGCCGCCGAGGTACATCGATGTCGAGATGATGGACATGACTATCATCAGCAGGACCGAGCTGATGAGGGTCAGAATTATTATTAAGATCCATACCCAGCTGACGATCCTGTCCGTTATTTTCCTGTTGGCAATCGCCTTTAGGATGTACCCCTTTGCCTCCTTAAGCCGGTCGTCCCTGATGTCCAATAGCTTCAGCAATGTCGCGCCGCACCGGCTGCAGAAGGTAAACCCCTCTGGATTATCGGTTCCGCACCCTGGGCATTTCAACCATATCCCCGAGGCCTGGAACCGGTTTTGAGGGCTTAATAATATCTTTCTTGGAGGCGGGTCATCCCCTTTGCTGAGGCTTCGTTTCATGATTCTGATGCTCTGCGAAATCCTCCATCAGCCCGGAGCTCAGCAAGCCGAGGTCGAAGCATCCGATCGCGGCGAGGGCGCCGATCTTCCCGCGAGGTCCGGTGATCTCCTTCAGCTCTATGCCGGACTTCTTGGCCGTCTCATCGGCCTCCTCGATCGTGAGTATGATCTCCTTCGCCTTCAGCCCGAACCTCAGCGTCTCCTCGGGAATTTCAATCCCTGTCCAAACGGCCATGGAAGTCTGGTTCGAAAGGGTAGCGTCCTCGATGAAATCCTCAGCGAACTTGACGGCTCCCGCGATCTTAGTCGGTAGTATTGCGAATGATACCGCCGTGGCCGTGCAGTTGGTCGTCTTATGGGGGGCGTGATGGTTCAGCTGCACGATCTTGTGCTGCAGGAATATCGTATCAGGCATGGCCTTCGCCAGATTCAAGCCGAGCGCCCAAGTCGCGCCCTTCTCGCTAGAGTCCGTATCGTCCATTCCGATGATGAGGTGCCTCATCTCCGGCGTGAAGATCTTGACATGGCTCTCCGCCGAGCCGCCGAGGTCCGAGATGTTCTCATACTCCGTCTTGATGACCCCCTTGGCCTGCGGGAGGCATGCGCCGACCCCGATAGACGCGCCGGCTATCCCGGCCCACGAGGTCTCAACGATGCCGTTCTTGACCTTGACCCCTTTCAGCGCCTGGCCGCCGGTATGTTCGGACACCGGTCCGAACCTGACCTCCCTCTCGCCTATCACCGCGTCCATTATCAGCCAGTTGCCGTGGACATCGATCCTCTCGACGACTCCGCCCGCTCGCCATCGGTTAACGGCATCCCATTCCACCGGACCCTGCGCCGTGCACATCTCGATTATCCGGACCTTCCCGGCTGCCTCGTCGACGAGCGTGATGAGCCTGTCTGAGAACATCGGCCCGAACCGCTTCCTGACCTCTTCAGGAGTTAGTGTTTCCGCCATTCAGAGAGCTCCGTGATTAGAGTTTCAGAGACTGTCCTGGATCGAGTATCCTCACCTGCGCCTTGCTGACCTTCGCCACCTCGTTCTTGAAAACGTTCGGGTCCGCCTTGATCGCCGGCCAGGTGTTGTAGTGCATCGGTATCACCATCTTAGGCTTCAGGAGTTCGACGGCCTTCGCGGCGTGAATCGCATCCATCGTGTAGAACCCGCCGATGGGCAGCAGCGCGACATCGATCTGGTGCATGCTCCCTATCAGCGCCATGTCTCCGAATACCCCGGTGTCGCCTGCGTGATAGATGGTCTTGCCGCTCTCTATGATGAACCCGGCTGGTGACCCGGCGGCCCCGTCGAGGCCGTCGGCGTCGGCGCCGCATGAATGGATGGCCTGCGTCATAGTGACCTTCGTGTCCCTGACCTTTGCGGATCCACCGATGTTGAATCCGATTGTCTGGCATCTCATCTTGTCAAAGTATTTGGAGAGCTCGACTATCGAGAGGACCGGTATTTTCTGCCTCTTCGCGATCGCCACGGTATCCCCTAAGTGATCGGAGTGGCCATGCGTGACGCAGATCATGTCGCAGGAGATCTGATCCGGCGTGATCTCGGTCGAAGGATTGTTGATGAAGAAAGGGTCGACCAGTATCCTGTCGTTGCCCTCTATCAGGAACGCCGAGTGCCCGATCCAAGTGATGTTCACCCCCACCAACTCCCAGTGCGCCTGTTGGACTAATCTTCTTGATATTTACTTTTTTGGAAACCTACCAATCCAGCAACCTTCGTTTGAGGAGTCGACGCGGAGTGCCGACTGTCGGTATGGAGTCATTCCACGAGAATGAGAATAGGAGCTCCGAGCCTATTGCGATTATTCATGCTCAAACGGCCAATCTCTGGACAATCGACCAACATTTTGCACATTTTTCAGGCATTTGTCAGATTCCTCTCGAAAAGATTTATGATAGCGTATTGATTGGGTCGGTTCACGCACGAAACCGTTTCAACCTGAGTGAGTGGTAAATTGGGAAAGACGATTTCTGAGAAAATCCTGAGCGTGCATTCCGGCGCGGATGCGCACGCTGGAGACATCATCGTCGCGGACATAGACTACGCAATGGGACAGGACGGCACGACCCCCCTCTCGATCAAAGCCTTCCAGAAGATGAAAGGGGAGAAGCTGAGGCATCCGGAACGGGTGTCACTGGTGATCGACCACAGCGCCCCCAGCCCGAACGAAGGAGTCTCTGCCCTGCACAAGATGATGCGCGAATTCGCCGGGATGACAGGCTGCAACCTCTATGACATCGGCGAGGGGGTCTGCCACCAACTCATGCCGGAGCGGGGGCATGTCGCTCCAGGAGATCTGATAGTCGGTGCGGACAGCCACACTACCACCTATGGCGCACTCAACGCTTTCTCGACCGGGATCGGCTCGACCGACCTCGCCGCGGTCATGCTCACAGGGAAACTCTGGCTCAGGGTCCCTCAGACTTTCAGGATCGTCTACAAAGGGAGACTGCAGAAAGGAGTCTACTCGAAGGACCTGATGCTCTACACAATCGGCAAGACCACCGCGGACGGATGCACTTACGATGCGATGGAGTTCGTCGGTTCGACAGTCTCGGCGATGAGCGTCGACGCGAGGCTCACGATGGCGAACATGGCCGTGGAGGCAGGAGCGAAGGCCGGGATATTCGAGTGCGACGAGAAGACCCTCGAATACGTTAAGGCCCGCACCGACAGGGCGCCGAGACCAGTCAACTCGGATCCAGATGCGCTTTTCTACAAGACTCTCAAGATCAAAGCTTCCGAAGTCGCGCCGATGATTGCGAAACCTCACGCGGTCGACAATGTCGACACCGTCGACAAGCTTCTCGACGTCCCGATCCAGCAAGCCTTCATAGGCACATGCACCAATGGACGTCTGGAGGACCTAAAGGTCGCCGCGAAGATCCTCAAGGACAAGCAGGTGAAGAGGGGAGTGCGGCTGATCGTCGCCCCCGCTTCGAAGAACATCTACCTCGATGCGATGAAGGCCGGAATCATCCAGACCCTCGTGAGGGCTGGCGCATCCATCGTCACACCTGGCTGCGGATGCTGCGTCGGGACCCACAATGGGGTGCCATCGGACGATGAGAACGTGATTTCCACGGCCAACAGGAACTTCAAGGGACGCATGGGCAACAACAAGGCGTTCATCTACCTGGCAAGCCCTGCGACCGTCGCCGCCTCGGCCCTCAAAGGAAAGATCGCAGATCCCAGGGAGGTGGTCGCGTGAAGCTAATCGGGAAGGTCCACAAGTTCGGCGACTCCATCAACACCGACTACATCATCTCCGGGAAATACAAGTTCAAGACTCTCGACATGGATGAGCTGGCCAAGCACGTGATGGAGGACCTAGACCCGGCCTTCTATTCGAAGATCTCGCCGGGAGATTTCATCGTCGCCGGCAGGAACTTTGGGCTCGGCAGCAGCAGGGAGCAGGCGCCGCTCGTGATCAAGCACGCGAAGATCGCGGGGGTGATCGCTCAATCCTTCGCAAGGATATTCTTCAGGAACGCGATCAACACCGGCCTTCCGCTGATCGTCTGCCCAGACGCCGATAAGATCGACGCCGGTGATGAGATCGAGATCGACCCTTCGGCCGGGGTCGTGAGAGACCTGACGAAGAAAATCGAATTGAAAGCGGAGGCACTCCCGCCGATAATGATCAAGATCCTCCAGGACGGAGGGCTGGCGGAGCACATCATCAAGCACGGAGGGTTCGACCTCTAGGGGATTTCCATGACATACAAGATTACTCTTCTGCCAGGAGACGGCGTCGGGCCTGAGGTGACGTCAGCCGCGGTCAAAGTCCTTGAGGCGACGGGGATCAAGTTCGAATGGGAGACGGTCGATCTCGGCGAATCAGCCATCAAGAAGTACAACACTCCGCTCCCGGATGCCGCGCTTGAGAGCCTGAGGAAGAACAAGATCGGATTGAAAGGCCCGGTCACGACTCCGATCGGCTCGGGTTTCCGGAGCGTGAACGTCGCGCTGCGGCAGAAGCTCGATCTGTACGCATGCGTAAGGCCAGCTCGTTCCATGGCCGGCGAGGGCACAAGGTACGATAACATCGATCTCGTCATCATCAGGGAAGCCACCGAGGGTCTCTATTCCGGCGTTGAGAGTTGGACCGACGAAGCGCACGATGGCGCACACACATTGAACATAATCACGAGGAAGAACTCCGAGCGGATCGTCCGCTACGCGTTCGAGTACGCGCGCCGAGAAGGGAGGAAAAGGGTCACAGGGGTCCACAAAGCCAATATCATGAAGTTCACCGGAGGGCTCTTCCAGGAGGTCTTCAGAAAAATCTCCAAAGAGTACCCTGACATCAAATCGGACGAGCGCCTCGTCGACAACATGTGCATGCAGCTCGTTAAGAAGCCCGAGGAGTACGACGTCATCGTCACGACGAATCTATTCGGGGACATCCTATCGGATCTCACGGCTGGCCTCGCGGGTGGCCTCGGCATCGCGCCGGGCGGCAACATCGGCAACGAGGTGGCGCTGTTCGAGCCCGTTCACGGCTCCGCACCGAAGTATGCCGGGCAGGACAAGGTCAATCCGGTCGCGGAGATCCTGTCGGGAGAACTGATGCTCAAGCACCTCGGCGAGAGAGAGGCTGCGAAGAACATCTGGAACGCGGTTTTTGAGGTTGTGACCGAGAAGAAGGTCGTAACATACGATCTCGCCCTGGCCGGACGCAACTCAAAGGCGGTAAAGCCATCCAAATGCTCAGAGATGGCCGCAGAGATCGCCAGAAAAGTCAAGAAGATGAGCTGACCGGTGCAAGCCCATATTTCTAACACGATTCAAATCAGTCGCGAGAAAGGAATCTCGAAGGTAAGTCGGACAGTTTCAAGGCCAACAGATGGTTCTTCTTGAAGATTAGGAATTTCCCCTTAATCCCGATGAAATCCCCCGAGTGGAATCCCCAGCTCTCGACATATCTAGGCACCTCGCTTAAAGGCTCCTCCAGGGGATACGAATCCAAAAACTCAAGCTTGCCAGGGGTTATCTTCATTCCCGCATCGAGGCTGTCCAAGATCCATTTCCATCCGTCCTCTATCTGATTCTTCTTCTTAGGTAGGGTCAGTGATTCAAGCACCGTTCTAACGGCAGGTCGTTCAGTTATCTTTAGAGTCTGACCTATGACTTTCTCCTGATTCCTTGCAGCTTTCCTCGTAGGGCAGGTCGCCACCTCGCAGTATGCGTCGGCCCCCTGTTCGATTACCCTCCTCTTTATCCTGGACTTGAGAGTCATGCCGACCTTCGGTTTGTTCCCGAAGAACGCGATGTAGACAGAATGCTCCCGTTTACATAATGGGGAATCACATTGGTCACCCTCGCATTTAGGTTCGAATACGCATTCCTGGACCGGGAATAGTTCGGCCCCGCACTCTGCGCATTGCGCGAACCTTATCACGGGCACGCTGCTCGGGCAGGGGAAATATTCGTCCTCCACCCAGGAGCCAACGCAGACCCGCTTCTTCGACACAGAGAAATTGAGGTCCTCGAGATCGAGCGAGGACAGCTGACCGTCATCGAGATTGAAAACCGTAAGGTGCGGTTCGAAACCTTCCCAGGAATAATGCACCGCGTGCAGCTTGAACTCGTCCTCTATCTGCTCTATCCTGAGCTGGTCTGCCCTGGCGAACATCTACGGATTACTCTCATGCTCCGTATAAAATCCTTTGTGGAAGGTGTCCGATTCTCCCCTGCTCATTCTTCCATGTGCTCGGGGAGGACTTCCGATTCCTCCACGACCGGCGGCGCTGGCGGGATCTCCGCCTTCTTTAGGAACTCGTGGGACACATTGTCGACCAAGTAGACGGTCTTCCCCGCCTTCATGATGACCAATCCGGAAGCGATCGCTCGAGCTGCATCTATCTCTAGTATCACTGGGTTCGGAGTCCTGACCCTGCCTGCCTCAGCGGCGTTCTCATAGGTCTTGCTGAGGTGGACCTTCTTCCTGTCCGATGGCTTGATCCCGGTCTCGAGCACGATGTCGACCTCCTCCTGAGTCGTCGGATAGTAGAGCTGGTCGGGTATCCCGTTCGTCGGCAGGTCCAGCTCGATCTCGATCGTGTGGCCGTAGGTCGCCCTGATCTTCCCGTCCCTGTACTCGTATCTCCCCTTAGGATCCGTCTCAATGATCGCGACGATGTGATGCGGTCTGAGCCATTGTAGCCTGCGCCTGGTCCTCTGCAGCGCGTCAATGAATTCGCGAAGGTCGATGAATCCGTTCGGCTCCATTTTGAGTTCGAACTTTTCGGGGAAGTGCCTGAGCGTCCCTGCCATCATCCTGCCGATGGATTCGAGCTCGTCAGCGCTCATGAGGAACCTGCCCTCTTGGCCGCACAGCGGGCAGATGTCGCCCCTGAAATATCCGTGGTCCTTGCACTCTCTGAGCAATTCGGTTCACTCCGGTGGAGCGGGTTACGCTAGCCGGCAATATAGCCTTTTTGTGGGTTCTCCCAAAAACCCGCTCCCATGCCGCTCTCTCCCAAAGTTAAAGAACGGTCCTATGCTATTCGTTGACCGATGTGCGAAAGCAAAGTCATCCTCATCGAGGGCGGGAAGAAGAAGGTCGTAATGGAGGCCGCAGCCGTGATTCATGTCGAAGGGAAGAGGGCGGTCATCACCGACATCACTGGCCATGAGGTGCAATTGGACGACGTCGCCGTCAAGGAAATGAACCTGATGAGGCACGAGATCTCCTTTGCGAGGTGCAGGTAGATTGGGGATCAAGATCGCCGTTTCCGGGAAGGGAGGCGTCGGCAAGACC
>Ga0315281_10011786_pt1 | contig 11946 bp, 9 predicted proteins | sample YL17G07_0_MG_FD_204540 | JGI IMG/M metagenome (GOLD analysis project Ga0315281, IMG submission 204540) | Sediment microbial communities from Yellowstone Lake, YNP, Wyoming, USA - YL17G07_0 | ecosystem: Environmental > Aquatic > Freshwater > Lake > Sediment | place: USA: Wyoming | collected... | reverse complement strand
CGCCTTCGCGCACGTCGCCGGACACAATCTCGGCCATGGCGCCGTCAACGATGCCGGTCTGCACGGCGATGGCGGTGGTTCCGAGCCCGCGCTTGACGTAAACCTTGCCGGCGTCGATCGCCGCCACTGGTACAATAAGCGCGTCACGGTGTTCGGCAATGCCGATGGCGACATCGGCGGTCATGCCGGGCAGGATCTGCGGCGGCAGACCGGCAATGCCGATGCGGACGAAAAAATTGTTGTCATTGGAATAAATCGCCTCGACCTGGCCGTCGTAGGACTCCGCGCGCAGGCTGTCGAAGCTGAGCTTGGCCTTCTGCCCGCGGCGCACGCGCAGCGCCGCCTGTTGCTCGAGTGTCACCAGCGCGTAGCGATCGCCCAGGTCGACGATGCTGAGCACAACCGATTGGGGAAACACGGTCTCGCCGACCTTGAACGGCAGCTGCGTAATCGTCCCGTCAAACGGTGCGCTGAACGGCACGCCGTCGAGATCCGCCAGCCTCTGATCGCGCCGGACCTGATCGCCTTCCCGGACGAACAGCCGGCGGATGGTACTGGTAACGCCGAGCTTCAGTTGAAAGCTGCGCGTCGCCGTGACCATGCCAATGCCGTAGACGCTTTCAACGATGGCGCCCTTTTCAATCGGCGCGGAGAGAATTTCACCGCGCTGGTTTCCCGCGCGCAGCCCGAGCACCAGCGTGAGCGTAATCACCGACACGGCGATCAGCGCCGCCGGTAGTCGATGACCGCGGACCCATTCGAACAGCCGTTCGATAAATATTTTCATGTGCAAGCTCCGGCACGACCTCTCACAAGTGGTTTGCCCACGCTGGCGCTGGCCCCACGTCCTGCATCCTGCACGCCGTCCGTGGCGAAGCGTCCTCGGGGTGCGGGACCAGTTCGGAGTTTCCCCGGTACTAGTAGCGGTAGTGATTCGGCTTGTACGGTCCGTCCATCGGCACGTTGATGTAGTCGGCCTGCTCCTTCGTAAGCTTGGTGAGCTTCACGCCGATCTTCATCAGATGTGCGCGCGCCACTTTTTCGTCCAGCAGCTTCGGCAGCACGTACACTTTCTTCTCGTACTTGGCGGCGTGCTGGAAAAGCTCCATCTGTGCGATGGTCTGGTTCGAGAACGACGCCGACATCACGAAGCTCGGGTGGCCGGTGGCGCAGCCGAGGTTCACCAGCCGGCCTTTGGCCAGCACGATGATCTTCTTGCCGTCCGGGAAAATGACGTGGTCGACCTGCGGCTTGATCTCTTCCCACTGGTACTTCTCAAGCGAGGCGATATCGATCTCGGAATCGAAGTGACCAATGTTGCACACGATGGCTTCGTTCTTCATGGCCTTCATGTGACCGTGGTTGATTACGCTCACATTGCCGGTGGTGGTGACGAAAATGTCACCGAGCGACGCGGCTTCGTCCATGGTCACGACGCGATAACCTTCCATCGCCGCCTGCAGGGCGCAGATCGGATCGATCTCGGTCACCAGGGTGGTGGCGCCCATGCCGCGGAACGCCTGCGCACAGCCCTTGCCCACGTCGCCGTAGCCGAGCACCACGCAGATTTTGCCGGCGATCATCACGTCGGTGGCGCGCTTGATACCGTCGATCAGCGACTCGCGGCAACCGTACAGGTTATCGAACTTCGACTTGGTTACCGAGTCGTTCACGTTCATGGCCGGCCACAGCAGTTCGCCGCGTTCCTGCATTTGATACAAACGGTGCACGCCGGTGGTGGTTTCCTCGGTCACGCCGCGGATGCCCTGACCCATCTCGGTCCATTTCTTCGGATTGGCGGCAATGCTTTTGCGCACCAGCTCCAGGAACACCTTCCATTCCTCGTTGGCATTCGCTTCCGCCGCCGGCACCTTGCCGGCCTTCTCGTATTCCGTGCCCTTGTGGATGAGCATGGTGGCGTCGCCGCCGTCGTCGAGGATCATGTTCGGGCCGCCATTCTTACCATTTTGGGCGTCCGGCCAGGTCAGCGCCTGCTCGGTGCACCACCAGTACTCTTCCAGCGACTCGCCCTTCCAGGCGAACACCGGCACGCCCACCGCGGCGATGGCGGAGGCGGCGTGATCCTGGGTGGAGTAGATGTTGCACGAGGCCCAGCGCACCTGCGCGCCGAGCTTCACGAGTGTCTCGATCAGCACCGCGGTCTGGATGGTCATGTGCAGCGAGCCGGAGATGCGCGCGCCCTTGAGTGGCTGTTGGGCGCCGAACTCCGCGCGCAGCGCCATGAGACCGGGCATTTCGGTCTCGGCGATCAGGATTTCCTTGCGACCCCAGTCGGCCAGATTGATATCGGCGACTTTATAGTCGGTGAACTTCGGGTTGACGACAGCGTTCATAAGCGTGCTCCTGAGCATGAGCGAGCGCCGTTGATTTAACTGACGTCTCTACGAGCCTGGCAGGGTGGCCCCTGTCGCAACGCTCCTCGGAGAGCAACGCCTCGCCGCGGGTGCGGCGACAATCCAATTAAAACATTTCGTAGGGTGAGGCCCCTACATTATATAGATCGATACTCAGGCCGTGACCGCGCTTTTGGTCTTGATACCAGCGGCGTCACGCAGAGCCGCGGCCTTGTCGGTGCGCTCCCAGGTGAAACCGGGCTCGGTGCGGCCGAAGTGGCCGTAGGCCGCGGTCTGCAGGTAGATCGGGCGCAGCAGGTCGAGCATCTGCACAATGCCCTTCGGACGCAGATCGAAGTGGCTCTTCACCATCTCGGCGATCTGGGTATCCGCAATCAAGCCGGTGCCGAAGGTATCGACATGCACCGACACCGGCTTGGCGATGCCGATCGCATAGGCGATCTGGATTTCGCAGCGTGCCGCAAGACCCGCGGCAACGATATTCTTTGCGACATAACGGCCGGCGTAGGCCGCCGAGCGATCGACTTTGGACGGATCCTTGCCGGAGAACGCACCGCCGCCGTGACGCGCCATGCCGCCGTAGGTATCGACGATGATCTTGCGGCCGGTGACGCCGGCGTCACCCACCGGGCCGCCGATTTCAAACTTGCCGGTCGGGTTGATGAAATACTTTGTGTTCTTGTCGAGCCATTCCCTGGGCAGCACCGGCTTCACGATTTCCTCGATCACCGCTTCTTCGAGTTGCTTGTGCGCGATGTCGGGCGCGTGCTGGGTAGACAACACCACCGAGTCGATGCCGACCGGTTTGTTGTCCACGTACTTCACCGTGACTTGTGACTTGGCGTCCGGGCGCAGCCAGGCGAGCTTGCCGGATTTGCGCACCTCGGCCTGACGCTTCACGAGGCGATGCGCGAGGGTAATGGGCATCGGCATGAACACGTCGGTTTCGTTGCTCGCGTAGCCGAACATCAGGCCCTGGTCGCCGGCGCCCTGTTCGAGGTCGAGGCCCTTGCCTTCGTCAACACCCTGGGCGATATGCGGCGATTGCTTGCCGATCGCGGTCAACACCGTGCAGGAGTCCGGACCGAAGCCCATCTCATCGGTGTAGCCGATGGTGCGAACGACGTCGCGTGCGACCTTCTCGAAATCGATGTTCGCCTTGGTGGTGATCTCGCCGGCCAGTACCACCAGGTTGTTCTTCACCAGCGTTTCGCAGGCAACGCGCGCCGCCTTGTCTTCCTTCAGAATGGCGTCGAGCACCGCGTCCGAAATCTGATCGCAGACCTTGTCCGGGTGTCCTTCGGAAACGGATTCGGAGGTAAAGAGAAAGCTATCGGCCATTACAGGGGTCCTGGCGTAAAAGTGCGGAGGGCGCGAAGTTTACCAAGGATAGGCCTGATTGACACCCTTCACCGCGCAATTTGCAGTAGTTAACACTGCTCCCAGGGCAGGCCGCGGAAACGCCAGCCGCCCACGGCGCTGCGATGGTGCTGGTCGTCGAGCGCCCCCTCGAAGCCCTCACCGACGTTATAAACCTCCGCTATACCGGCCTCGAGCAGGGCCTTGCCGGCGTCGAGCGAGCGCACCCCGCTGCGGCAGATGAGCACCACCGGCGCGGCCCCGCCCGATCCGCCGAGCAGCGCCTGACGTACCTGGGTGACAAAGTGCGGGTTCAGTTTCCAGTCCGGTTCGTCGATCCAGGGAATGTGGATGGCGCCCGCGGGGTGCCCCACGAACAGGTATTCCATGTTGGCGCGCACGTCCACGAACAGCGCGTTCGGGTGGTCCTTGAGGAACTGAAAGGCCTGTTTCGGGTCCAGCGTTTTAATTTGAGACATGGCGACTCCGGCGCGGCGCGCGGCTTTCGGGCATACTTTCATTATGGCGCTTACCGCCCCAACCCCCAACCCCCATCTTTCTCCAGCGGCGCCCAAGCCGCTGCGGCGGCTCGCCGGCCAGGCGATCGAGGATTACCGCATGATCCGCCCCGGCGACCGGTTGCTGCTCGGACTCTCCGGCGGCAAGGACTCGCTGTCGCTGTTGCAGGTGCTGCGCACCTTGCAGGCCAAATCGCCGGTCAAGTTCGCGCTCGCCTGCGCAACCGTGGACCCGGGCATCGACGGTTACGACCCGTACTATCTCAATGATTACATCAAGGGTCTGGGTATACCTTACTACTACCGCCGCCAGGCGATCGTGGCGCGCGCGCTCAAAACCATGCGCGGCGATTCGTTCTGCGCCTATTGCGCCCGTACGCGGCGCGGCATTCTGTACGACATCGCGCGGGTCGAGGGCTACAACGTGCTGGTCATGGGCCAACATCTCGACGACCTGGCCGAGTCGTTTCTGATGCGCGCCTTCCACAACGGCCGGCTCGACACCATGAAGGCGCACTACACCATCGACGCCGGCGACCTGCGCGTGATCCGTCCGTTCGTATACGTGCGCGAACGCCAGACCCGCGACTTCGCCGAACGCGCCGGCTTGCCGGTGACCCAGGACAACTGCCCGGCGTGTTTCCGCATCCCGACCCAGCGGCTGGTGATGAAGCAGCTGCTGGCGGCGCAGGAGAAAGACCACCCGCGATTGTTTGACAGTTTGTTGGCCGCGATGCGGCCGTTGATGGGTGAGATTCCGAAGTAGGGTGCGCTTGCGCACCAATCCTAACTATCCCCTCTCCCTCCGGTAGGGGGTGAGGGCGGGACTGTATCGCCTCCGGCGAGTGACGCCTTGGCTGCTCAAGCACGCCGCAGGCGCTTCGGGTACTTGTGGCACAATACCCACCGCATTCTGCTGAAAACCTAAAATGTCCGACCAACCGCACGCTACCGGCATCGCCACCGAAAACCCCACCGAGGCCTTGCCGCGCCGTTTTCTCAAGCCGCGTTATTGGGGCGTGTGGCTGGGAATGGGCATGATGGCCGCGCTGCTGTTGCTGCCGCAGCGCCTGCGTGTGGCGATCGGCGCGCGCCTCGGTGATCTCTTTTATCTGCTGGCGAAGCGCGCACGCGCTGCGGCCGAGCGCAATATCGAACTGTGTTTCCCGGACCTGGAATCTTTGCTCAAAAACGACCTGTTGCGCCGCCACTTCCGCGCCTTCGGCGCGGCGATGATGGGCGTGAGCCTGATCTGGTGGGCGTCGGCGCCGCGTCTGCGTTCACTGGTGCGCTTTCGAAACCGCGAGTATTACGACCAGGCGCAGGCGACGGGCAAGAAGATCATTCTGCTGGCACCGCATTTTCTCGGGCTCGAAGTCGCGGGCGTGTTCCTGGCGCACGAGCGACGCATCATCAGCATGTACAAGGAGCCACGCAACGATTTGGTCGACTGGCTGATGCGCCGTTCGCGCCTGCGCTTCGGCGGCGCGCTGTTCGAGCGCGACTCGCATCTCAAGGGCCTCATTCGCCTGATTCGCTCCGGTTATCCTTTCTACTATCTGCCGGACCAGAATCCGGGCGACGCCGCGCATGTGTTTGCACCGTTCTTTCGCGTGCCGACCGCGACACTCACGGCGCTGTCACGCCTCGCGCGCCTCGCCGACGCCCTGGTGATCCCGTGCTTTACACGCCTGCTGCCGAAAGGCGACGGCTACGAGATTATTTTCCATGCGCCGCTCGCCGGCTTTCCGAGCGGTGATGACAGCCTTGACGCCAGTGCCATGAACGCCGCCATCGAAGCCGGCGTGCGCGAAATGCCGGAGCAGTACATGTGGACCTACAAACGCTTCAAGCAGCGCCCGCCCGGCGAACCGCCGCTGTATGGTTGAGAATTATCGCCTGCGCGATTTTCTCGGCGCGCGCTACTGGCCGGGCTGGCTGGGCCTGTTGTGCATGCGCTTGCTGGCGCCCTTGCCGTTGCCGGTGATCGTGCTGATCGGCGGCGCGCTCGGCGAGCTGTTGTACCGGCTGCACGCCGAGCGCCGCCACATCACGCTCACCAACCTGCGCGCCTGTTTTCCGGAACTCAATCGCGCGCAGCAGCGCCGTCTGGCGCGCGCCCACTTCCGCGCCATGGCGCAGGCCACGCTCACGGTGCCGATCGTGTGGTGGGGTTCGCCGGCGCGGCTCGCCCGCTTGGTGCGGCGGCGCGGCGAAGAGCACTTGCAACGGGCGCTGGCGACGCGGCGCACGGTCGTGCTGCTGGCGGCGCATGTCGTCGCTATCGAGATGGGCGGTGTCTCGCTGTCGCAGGACTATCCGCTGATCGACATGTACAAGCGCCCCAAGAATCGCCTGTTCGATTACCTGTTGCGGCGCCGGCGCACGCGTTTCATCGGCCGGCTGGTGGAACGCCACGAAGGTATCAAGCCGGTGCTGCGCGCCATCCGGGAAGGCGGGATATTCCTGTACCTCACCGATCAGGACCAGGGCCGCCAGGGCGCTGTGTTCGCGCCGTTCTTCGGTGTTCAGGCAACCACTGTCACCGGCCTGGGCCGCGTCGCCGCACTGACCGACGCGTTGGTCATTCCGTGCTTCATGCGGGCGCTGCCCTGGGGCCGCGGTTACGAGGTGAACTTCCAACCGCCGCTCGAAAACTTCCCGACCGGTGATGCCGTGGCCGACACCACGCGCATGAACAGGATTATCGAAGACGCGGTACGCACCATGCCGGAGCAGTATTTCTGGTCGCACCGGCGTTTCAAGACGCGCCCGGAAGGTGAGCCGGCGTTTTATTAGCCGTTACGTTACTTCCCCCCCAGGCCTGTAGACGCAAAAACCACTAAAATATTAATATGAACATGTTGTGACAAATATCACAGCAGGTTGTTGCAGGGGGAACCACCATTCGCCCAGCAGATAATAAAGTTTATCTGCGCTATGTGAAGATGTACTGATACGGCTAATACAACACACGAGGAAAACAAATATGAAAGAAACAACAAAAGTATTGATCCCGGCAGTCGTCGCCATAACCCTGGCCCTCGCCTCTCCCCTGGCCGCGGCCGTAGATGTTGGGCTGGGCGTGGATGTCAACACCAACGGCGGCGGTGAAAACAACGGCGGGTACGGCGTCTCGCTGCCGCTGCGTTTCGGGAATTTCACGGTCGAGCCGGAGTTAAGTTTCAACAATAGCAAGTACGAGCGTACCTACCCGGCGTCCCCGACCAACAGTTACACCGCTGAATATAAAACGCTCAACCTGGAGACAGGAGTTTACTGGCGTCAGCAAGTCATTCCGTCGGTGGAAACCTATATCGGCGGTCGTGTGGGCTACACGAAATATGATAATACTTACACGTACCCGCTCAACCCGGGCGCGTACCAGCGTGATAGCAACTCCGGTTTCTACCTGGGTCCGACCGTTGGCGCCGAGTACTTTTTCAATAAGAACTTCAGTCTGGGTCTTGATGTGTCGCTGTTGTACGAGTCCACGTCGGGCGAGTCTATCTCAGGGGGTAACGTGGTATCGAGCGATAACACCAATCTTTCCTATCAAAGCCGTGCCAGACTTCGGTTCTATTACTAAGGTTTGAAGCGGGGAACGGGGTAACCGTCCCGCCGGGGCCGGGGCGCACCAAAGAGGCGCCGCCGGCCCATTTTTTCAGCGGTCCAGAACAACCCGCAACGCGATCGACCCCGGATTCCGCCGCGCCTGGCTTGAGCACAGCCGAAGGGCTGTCTGGAAATTGTCGCGCATGGGTACTGCAAGACGCGCCCGGAGGGCGCGGGACCGTTTTGCTATGGCTTCTGCAGTCTGTTCAGAAAAACCTGCATTTCTTTCGCCGCCTGCACATCGCCCTTCTCCCCGGCAACTTTGATGCCGTTCGCATACGCAGCACATGCCTCGTCCGTACGGCCGGTGTCGGTAAGCACCTTGCCGAGCCGCTTCCAGGCGGCCGAATATTTGGGGTCGTGGGCGAGCGCTTTGCGCAGGTGGCCGATGGCCTGTTCGGGTTGGCCGCGCTTCAGGTATTCGTTGGCGAGACCGAAACGTAGTAACGCGTTGTCGGTGCCTTGGGTGAGCAGTGCTTCGAGGTTATCCAGCACCGCCATGTTCAGCTTTCCTTCACGCCTTTAATGCGGCTATTTTTGTGCGGGCCTGCTTTCCCTAAATCAATACCGAGTCCCTTGAGCTTGCGATAAAGGTGGGTGCGTTCCACGCCCACCGCGGCGGCGACTTCGCTCACGTTACCGCCGCAACGCCTGAGATAATGTTCGAGGTAGGATTTTTCGAACTGGTCGCGCGCCTCGCGCAAGGACAAATCGAAAAGCGGCGCGGGAATCGTCTCCGCGGAAACCGTCGCCGGCGGCGCGCCCAGAACCGCGGCCACGTCGGCTTCCGCGATTTCCTCGCCGCGCGTCAGAATCAACAGGCGCTGCACAAGATTTTTGAGTTCGCGGATGTTGCCCGGCCAGCTGTGGTTGCGCAGCATGTTGAGCGCGCCGGTGGTGAAGCGTCTATAGGCGAGGCGCTCCTTTTCCACCATCCAGTCCACGTAGAAACCGACCAGCTCCGGCACGTCCTCGCGGTGCTCGCGCAAGCTGGGCACGCTAAGCGGTACGACATTCAGACGGTAGTACAGGTCTTCGCGAAAGCTTCCCGCGGCAACCGCGTTTTCAAGATTCTGGTTGCTGGCGGCAATGATGCGCACGTCGAGCGTTACCGGTTGATTGCCGCCGACGCGCAGAAAGCGTTTTTCTTCGAGCACGTTCAGCAGGCGCGATTGCGTGACAAGATCGAGATCGGCGATCTGGTCGAGGAATAGGGTACCGCCGGCGGCCTGTTCGAACACGCCGGCCGTGGCTTCGCCATTGGCCTCGCTGCCGAACAACTGCACACCCAGGTTTGGCGCCGGCACGGCGGCCAGGCTCAGTTCCACGAACGGCCGCTCGCGGCGCGCGCTCTGGCTGTGCAGGTACCGCGCCGCAACTTCCTTGCCGCTGCCTGGCTCGCCAGAAATCAGCACCCAGGTGTCGTGCGTGGCGATGCGGCCGATGGTTTCGCGCAACTGCTTCATGGTCTTGCTCTTGCCGGCCGGCACCGCCACCACCTGCGCGCGCCGCTTGAGGCTCAGGTTCTCCTGACGCAGACGCGCGCTTTGCAACGCACGCTCGACGGTGACCAGCAGCTTGGCAGTGGTCAGCGGTTTTTCGATGAAGTCGTAGGCGCCAAGGCGGATCGCCTCGACCGCGGTCTCGACCGTGCCGTGGCCGGACATCATCACCACCGGCACCAGCAGGTTGTGATCGTGCGACCATTCCTTGAGCAGGCTGATGCCGTCGGTGTCCGGCATCCAGATGTCGAGCAGCACCAGGTCCGGGCGGCGCGCGTTATAGGCGGCGCGCGCCGTCTGCGCATTCTCCGCCGTGCTGACTTCGTAATTCTCGTCGGTGAGAATCTCCTCAACGATCCGGCAAATGTCGGCCTCGTCGTCCACCACCAGAATGGCACCGTGGCTCATGTGTTCTGTTCCGCCGTTGCTGCCCGGGTTGGCGCCTCGGTCACCGGCAGACGCAGGGTGAGACTTGCGCCGCCATCCTTGAGGTTCTCCGCCCACAATATGCCGCCGTGTTCTTCGGTAATTTTCTTCACGATCGCGAGCCCCAGCCCGGTGCCTTTGTCCTTGGTCGTGACATACGGTTCGAACAAATGATCGATGACGCTGGTCGCGAAGCCCGGGCCGTTGTCACGCAGCGCAAGTTCCGCGTAGTGGTTGTGCGGTTCGTGTACGTGGTGAGTGCTGATGTGCAGCACCGGGTTTTCGGTGCCGGCAAGCGCGTCCGTGGCGTTGAGCAGCAGATTGTGCAACACCTGGCGCAGCTGGCCGGCATCGGCTGGCAGTGTCGGCAGTGTGGTGTCGAGATCGAGCTCGTAATGCACCGGGTTGACGCGGCTCTTGTACAACTCGACCACGTCGCTCACCAGTTGATTGAGATTCACCGTCTGCAAATGCACTGGCGCCGGGCGCGCGTAATCGGAGAACGCATTGACCATGGACTTCATCGCTTCGACCTGTTGCACGATGGTGTGCGTGGCGCGATCAAGGGTGGCGCGTTCCTTCTCCGGCAAGCTGTCCATGCATTTGTGGCGAATCCGTTCGGCCGATAATTGAATAGGCGTGAGCGGATTTTTGATTTCGTGTGCCAGACGCCGCGCCACCTCGCCCCAGGCGGCGTCGCGCTGCGCCTGAATCAGCGCGGTGATGTCATCGAACACCAGCACGTGCCCGCCGCTTCCGGCGCGCAGCCCCGGCAGGCGTGTGCCGCGCAGCATCAACACGCGCCGCGCGCCGCTACCTTGCAGCGTGATCTCGGTCTGCCACTCGGTTTGCGCTTTGCGCAGCAATTCATGCAGCGTACCCACCAATGGCGCCAGCACCGGGTGGGTCGCGCCGATCCAGGCGAGCGTCCTGCCCCCGCTCGACGCCAGATCGACGCCAAGAATCTGTTCGGCGGCGGTGTTGTGGGTGCGCAGGTGGCCGCGCGGATCGAACGACAACACGCCGGAGGACAGATGCGTGAGCACGGTTTCGAGATAGGTGCGTTGAATTTCGGCCGCGCGCTGGCCGCGTTGAATCTCGGCCTGCGCGCGCCGGATACGGCGCGTCATGTCATTGAACGATTGCACCAGAATGCCGATCTCATCGCCCACCGGCACCGGCAACTGCTGGCTGTAGTCGCCGCGCGCCACGGCGCGCGTGCCTTCGGCCAGATCGCGGATCGGTGTTACCAGTCGGCGTGAGGCCGAGATCGACGCCCACACCGCAAGCAGCAGCGTGGACAGCGCCACCAGACTCAAGGTGAGCAAGAAGCCGAACTTGAGCGGACCGCGCAGGTAAAAAAGTTTCTGGTATTCGGCGAAGGCTGTCTGCACTTCCTGGCCGAGGCGTGCGTAGCGTTCCGGCAGCGGCTCCAACACCTGCAACACGCGCAGCGGTGCGCCGACCGCGCGCGGCACCACCGGCGCCAGCACGCGCAATTGCAGGCCGGAGTTGCCGAGCGGTTCGATGCCGGCAACCACCTCGCCTTGGCGCGCCTGTAAAAACACGGCCGGCGGCGGCCGATCGGGTACCAGGCTTTTGCCGCGCGCCGTGGCCTGGGTGCTGGAGGAGATGACCTTGCCGTCCTGGGCGAAGAGTGTGAGCTCGAACACGCCATACTGTTCGCGCAGTGCATTCAGCGTGGCCGGCAGTCCGCGCCCGCCGGCGGCGTCCAGTTCCAGCACCATGTCGCGTGTTTTCTTCACCAGGTCTTCCTTGGTGGTGTCGAGCGCAGTGCGTCCGAGTGCGAGTGCGCCGTCCAATGCCTGCTCGATGCGCACGTCGAACCAGTTGTCGATACCGCGATTGAAGGCCTGAATCGAGAACAGATACACCACCGCCACCGGCAGCACACTCAGCAACACGAACAGGCCGAACAAGCGCAGCGTGAGACGCGAACCCATGACGCGCGCGCGGTACTGGCGCAACAGCTTGGCGACACTCAGTGCAATGAGCGTGAGCAGCAGCGTGACGCCGAGGATGTTGACCACCAGCAGCAGCGAATAGAGGTCGCCGAACAACGCTGAGTTCTGGGTGGCGGCGCTCATCATGCCGAGCGACACGGCGAGCAACGCCGCCAGCACCGCGAGC
>Ga0315281_10011785_pt1 | contig 11949 bp, 10 predicted proteins | sample YL17G07_0_MG_FD_204540 | JGI IMG/M metagenome (GOLD analysis project Ga0315281, IMG submission 204540) | Sediment microbial communities from Yellowstone Lake, YNP, Wyoming, USA - YL17G07_0 | ecosystem: Environmental > Aquatic > Freshwater > Lake > Sediment | place: USA: Wyoming | collected... | reverse complement strand
ACCGGCCTCCTGACGCATGCCCAGGTCAAAATAACCATATCCACGGATTCGTCCCATCATCACATCATTGGCACGCTGTGCCACACTGACCATGTCTGTAGACAACAGACGCTCGTCCACCAGTTGCCCGCTGGCATCACTTACGATGATATGCGTGCATTGCGAGGACAGCAGCGCAACCTGACCCTGATTGTCAAACACGCCGCCATCTGAAAGTTCAACTACTATCTCATTGCCACCACTATCCCGGTACAAATCATGTATCGGCAACGGAGGGAATATCCCCGGTACCGCAGCCGAGGCCGCCACTGCGTCTGATAACTTGATTTTACTCATCGTCGCAATCTGCCAGCTATCCACCCCACCGTCCCTGCTGTCAAACCTGAGTTGCGGCAGGATGCTGCTGCTATTTTGCTCGCGCTTGTACATCGCCTCACGCTTGGGCTCACCCACCCATGAACCGGTGAATTCCCACGGATGGCCCGTGTTCAGGCACGTGGCATTGATGGTAAGGACGGGGATCTTGAATTGCTCACTCTTGTTATATTTATTCAGTGAGAATTTCCCCGCTTCATTCGAATAGCTAGCCGCTTCCCGCGGGATAATGTGAATATCCTTTAGCCTGATTTCATTTACCAGCGCAACATTGTTGTAAAAATATTTATCGAGCAGCTCTGCCATGCGGTCACTTCTGGAATATTTTTCATCCAGCAGCATCCTCGCGGTTTTGTAGGGATTACTGAACAACCTCACGCGGAGATTTTTTTGCACTGCAGCCAGAAAATCCCTTTCGATCTCCCGGACGATATCGATATAAATCGCAGCTGTTGGCAGGGGGCAGCCCGGGCGATTACCTTCCAGTAATTGCTTGACCTTGAGGTAGTAGTAGGCACCAATAATGGAGCCCCCGGAAACAGTTGAAAGCACCTCAACCTTATGCAACAGCTCGCGCTCGGCCAGCGCGGCCAACGTGCCAATGTGGAAAAGTGCTGCACGAAAACCACCGCCGGAAAGACACAGACCAAGCTTGTTTTCAATATTGCTCATATTATTTTCCCTGAGTTAACACATGAAGAAGCCTGCTTTGACGATGACCGGCCTTACTGTCCGGTTGTCACCAACAAGCTTACATCTGAATATCGATCATTTTAATTAGTATCCCATACCCGCAACAATCCGAAAATATCACTGAAAGCTACTGCATATAGCCGAAATTCTCCTCTTGCTGCAAACGCACAATCTCTGCATCCGCCATTGGCACCATTTTAACAAAACCATGTATATCCTTTGCACCCAAACCTTTCAGCAGTGCAGATGCTTTGCACATCCTGAACTCGATCACATCGCCCGCCGTAAGGCTTTGTGCCCGCACCATCAGCTCCTTGTACTTTGCATAATTCTTGCTGGCAAAAAAGTTGATAGCATCTCCGTGCAGCACAATCACTATTTTAGTGTCAAATGAATCGCCGCCATTCAGCTTATTCAGATAGCTTGCCCGGTCAAGCACACTGGCCATTCCCTTGACTGTACCTGCCGCAGTATCAAAAACAACCTTCTGTTTGCTGTACACCTGCTCTATTTCTGCCGCACTGCCCCAGGGCGCCATGGTCTCCTCAGAGTACACAAAAGGAGGAAAAAATAAATATGCAACAATCAGACTGATTGAAATAAATTTCATATGACACCTCTTTAAAAAATAAATTCTCGCCCTATACGGGCCTGGCCATTGCCGCAGGACGTTTGCTGTTTCTTTGCGGCCATTTCCAGTGTTCGGAAAGAGCATAACTGTATGTCAGCTATATCTTCCAGCAACTCATACCCGGAAAAGCTCTTATCGTGCAGGCTTGGCTGCTGCCGTTTCGATCAGGGTGACGCGTTGTTCAAACAGATTGCGCTTCAGATTGTAGGCTTTGGTCAAAATATCGTTACCCACCAGCAGATGCGTGCCCAGTGGCGGCAGATTTGGCGCACCCACCGGTTCCTTCATGTCCGCGAAGGCAATCCGTGCGAGATCGGTTTTATCTGTCCACGCATCAATCATGAAACCAGTGGCGGTGAGGATATTTCGAAACTCTACCGGCTGTACCAGAAAACTCATTGAGATATCCTGCGCCCACGGTGTAGGGTAATGCGCCGGTGTATTTATATCCGCATGCAGCTCATACAGCACCACACGCCCGCCGGGCTTGAGCACCCGATACACATCCTTCATCCAAGACAATTTATCCTCGATATTCATGCCCATCTGGATAGACCAGGCACCGTCAAAGCTTTCGTCCGCAAACGGCATCTCAAGTGCACTGCCCGCCCGAAACTTAACCTTGTCCTGCATCTTGAATATCTGCGTTAACTTCTCTGCGGCATCGATGTATTCATCGCTCAAATCAATACCGGTTACACGGCAACCAATCTCATCGGCCAAGCGGCGCGTGGAACCTCCCACGCCACAGCCTACATCCAGAATATGCATGTCAGGTGTAAAGCCGGAAAGTTTGATCAGCTCTTTTGTGGCAGTTTTGCTGCGGATATGAAATTCATCCACTGGCAGCAGATCATCCAGTGTCACCTCATCCAGCGCGATGTCCATCGCACCCAACCCGTCAACAATACGGTTATACAAATCATTCGACGCATAGTAACCGTGAATGTTATTCATCTACTCTCCCTGACCAGACAATCCCGGCTATTAATCCAGCACGTGAGACACCAGGCCATCTGCCAGCTTCGGCTCAAACCAGGTGGACTTGGGCGGCATGACTTCGCCCGCATCCGCAACGGACATCAGGTCTTCCATGCTGGTCGCGAACATCGCGAAGGCCGCTGCCATTTCACCACTGTTTACGCGCTTCTCCAGCTCGGCCAGGCCGCGAATACCGCCAACAAAGTCGATACGCTTGTCGCGCCGCGGATCGCTGATACCGAGCACCGGCGTGATCAGGTTATTCTGCAACAGACTCACGTCCAGGCGCGCTACCGGATCGTCAGTCGGGATGAGTGCAGATTTGATTGTCAGGCGATACCATTGCCCCGGCAAATACAGGCCGAACTCGTTGGGCTTGGCCGGTTTAACCTGGGTAGCACTCTTCTCAACGCTAAAATTCTCGCCGACGCGCTTGATGAATGCTGACGCGTCCATGCCATTCAAATCAACGACCACACGGTTGTAATCCATTATCTTCATCTGGTGATGGGGGAAAATCACCGACAGGAAATAGTTATAGCTCTCCTCGCCAGTATGCCTGGGGTTAGCAACCTTGCGTGCAGCACACACCCTTGAAGCAGCCGCCGAACGATGATGTCCATCCGCAATGTAAATCGCGTGCATCGCATCGAAGGCAGCGGTTAACTTCGCCAGTGTTGCGCTGTCGCGTATCGCCCAGATCGTATGGCGTATACCGTCTTCGGCAGTCACATCCTCATCCGGCGCAGCAAAAGATGCGGCAGCCAGTATTGCATCCACTGTCGGTGCGGTCGGGTAGGCTAGCAGCACGGGGCCAGTTTGTGCATTGGTGGTGTCTATCTGGCGCACGCGGTCGTCCTCTTTATCGGGCCGGGTGAACTCGTGCTTACGGATGCGGTTGGTGTCGTAATCCGCCACCGAAGCCGCCGCCACCAGACCGGTCTGGCTGTGGCCGTTCATGATCAAACGATAAGCGTAATAGCATGGGGCGGCGTCACGCACCAGCACACCATCAGCTACCATTTTTTTCAGGTTCTCGGCGGCCTTGGCATACACCTCGGCGGCATAAGGATTGGTGCCCACAGGAAGGTCAATCTCTGGCTTGGAAATATGCAAGAAGTTCCAGGGCTTGCCGGTGGCACGCACGCGCGCTTCGTCAGTGGACAGTACATCGTAGGGAGGTGCGGCAACATCAGCAGCGCGGTTTGCAGCGGGTCTAAGACCAGTGAAGGGGCGAATCAGGTGCATGGAAGGTTCCTAAATGATGATTAAACTCATCCGCTATTTTAACCTATAAAACATATGTCACCTTGACTACACGGTTAAAAATTTCGGCAGGTCTATTCTGTGACAGACACATCGATGCGAGAGTACAGCAGGATTTGCCAGACCTGTTCAAATAGCATGGGTGATCAAGAAAAAAGGCGACTCTAAAGTCGCCTTCCTATCGCTGCGTGACATCAACTGTTAAAAAAGCTCAGAAGGTGTCACTTTTTATTTTATTGGAAGCCTGTTATTTTATTGGAGGTCTGGGCAAATCCTTCTTGCTCTTGAAAAACCAATAAGCTACAACGAATATGATAAAAAAAATGGGGTAAATAACCCAAAGCTTCGCAGCATCGCGATCAAACTGAAGGTTATCAAAAGTAGCAACGGCAACATTGCCAGACACGCCAAGCGTCACTCTAACAATTCTATCGTCCGCTGCAGCCACAGTAAGCGTTTGAAATGCATTGAGGACACTACCTGTAGTTGATGCAACAATAGCGCCCGCTGCATCATAGGCCGTGATATTCGCATAGGCGAGCTGGTTTAGTGGCTCAGGTATCAATACGGCCCTGGCATCGATTGATACTGTTTTGACCGGAGTTGAAAAACTGGCAACCACACGGCCTGTTAACGTGTCCTTAACGCCGGGGAATCCTGTCCTGACGGGCGTGACGGAATTGGGGACAGATGCTGTGGGCGTGGTGGCACGAGCGTAAATTGCATTTGCGATAGATGGGCTGCTACAAGCAGTACCCTCGCATGAGAATGTAACCCCTTGAGGCTGGTAGTGAGTACGAATATCGGTCTGGTCGGCTACATCATCAAAGTTGATGGCGGTTAGCGCAAAAGCAAGGGAGGAAGTTGCACCGAAAGCTACGATTGCGATTTTAATAATTCGAATAATTGCAGACATATGAACTCCTGTTTTGGTTAATTGAAAAAAACCTGAAAATCACCCTGTTATTGAAACTCTTAAACTTGTACTCGTGTTATAACTCTCCCCTTGTTCATTTTACTCCGGCTTACCTGCCATAAGTGTAATTTATACCATGATTGTCACTGATATTTGTGGCATGGATAATTGCCGGAAATCCCCATGAGGAATAGACTACTGCAGCATGCCACTCCAAAACACCAAGCGCAGATTGCCGTCATGCAAAATTTTTTCAAACTTTACCTCTCGCTGCTGAAGCACCCCCAAGGCTTCGCCATACGACTACTTGCGGGAATAATACTGCTCAATATTCTGGTCATAGGCCTGGCCGCTTTCAGCATCCATGAAGATCGCCTGGAACACGAGGGGCGCGCCCGCACTACCGCACAAAATATATCTCTGCTGCTGGCGCGAGAGCTAAACGCGGTATTTGATCGCACTGATCTTGTATTGCTCACTTCTTCCGACGAGATAGAGGCACAACTTGCTAAAGGAAGCATCCAGCCTGAACGCCTGAACGCATTTTTAAAACAGCAGCAGTCTCACTTACCCGAGGCCATAAGCTTGCGTGTAACCGATAAGAGTGGCTTGGTACGCTTTGGAGAGGGTTTGCCAGCTACCGCCCCGGTAGATATCAGCGACCGCGAGCATTTCATCCTGCAACTCGGCAACGCGAAGGCAGGGCTGGTTATCGCCAGGCCGGTCAAAGCAAGAATCAGCAATACATGGTCCATACCCATATCCCGACGCATCAATCGAGCGAATGGGGATTTCGCTGGCATCGTCTATGTCAATATCCCGGTTTCATATTTCGTCAATAAATTTTCTTCTTTGAATCTTGGCACCAATGGGCTGGTCACTTTACGCTCTACAGGCCACGTTTCCATGGCTCGATATCCTGAAGCATCTGAAGGGGGAGGCGCTATCGGACAATTCGCACTGTCCGATCAACTGCGCATCTTGCTCAGGGGCGATCCGTCCAGCGTCACCTATGTCGCGCCATCACCGTCTGACCGGATCGAACGATTTTTTTCCTATCAAAAACTGGCTGACTATCCACTATACATCGTCAGTGGCCTGGCAACAAAAACCATTCTGAGCGAATGGTGGTGGGATACTGTGCAGACGGCGATTATTGTTGGTCTATTTGCGGTATCAACCCTGCTTTTCGCCTGGCAGTTGATACGCTCATGGCGCCGCCAGTTAAAGATCGAAGAAGCACTGCGGGAAAATGAACAGCGCTGGAGCTTCGCCCTTGAAAGCGGTCATTTCGCGGTGTGGGACTGGGATATCCCAAGCGGCAAGGTTGTCCTGTCAAAGCTAGGCAAACAACTTTTCGGCTATGAGGAGCATGAGATCGGCGATCAAATGACCGAATGGAGCGCGCGCTGCCATCCCGACGACCTAGGCCAGGTCATCGCGCAGATGAAAGATCACTTTCGCGGCAAAGCTGAACTTTTCTCGGCAGAATTCCGCGTGCGCTGCAAGGACAGCAACTGGAAATGGATACTTTCGCGCGGTCTGGTGGTTAAGCGCGAGGCCGACAGAAGGCCGCAGCGCATGATAGGCCTGCACTCCGATATTTCAGGGCGGAAGCAGCGCGAAGAAGAGCTGCAACTGTCTTCCACCGTATTCAACCTCGCTGACGAAGCAATGGTGGTGACCGATGCGCAGAACAACATCCTCTCCATCAATCCCGCATTCACTGTTATAACCGGTTACACCTCCGAGGAGGTGATCGGGCGAAACCCGCGTATACTTTCTGCCAAATCGCACAACAAGGAATTTTATCATCAGCTTTGGCATGCCCTGCTCGAAACAGGCAGTTGGTCAGGCGAAGTTTTGAACCGCAAAAAGAGCGGTGAGGTGTATAACGAGTGGCTCTCCATCAAGCGCGTGCTGAACGGCAAAGGTGAACTGACACACCATGTTGCCGTGTTTTCGGACATCACCGCGCGCAAGGCAGCCGAGGGACGCATGCGCCACCTCGCACTGCATGATGCGCTCACCGACCTGCCCAACCGTGCATTACTGGCCGAACGGCTCAGTCATGCTATCGCTGGTGTGCGGCGTGACAAATTGTGTCTGGGCCTGATCTATTTCGATCTGGACAAATTCAAGCCCGTCAACGACAGCCACGGCCATGAGGTGGGAGACTGGCTGCTCAAATCCGTGGCCAGCCGGGTCATTGACTGCGTGCGCGAATCGGACACCGTGGCACGCATAGGCGGCGATGAATTCGTGGTATTGCTGCCCCGCCTGGAAAAGGCCAAAGATGCTTTTGCGGTGGCTGAGAAAATTCGCTCGACTCTGGAAAAGCCGTTTATTTTCGCCGAAATCTCATTTGAAATTTCCGCCAGTATCGGCGTCGCAATTTACCCGGAACACGGTGAAGACGACATCATCCTGACCCGGAATGCAGATACGGCCATGTACCAGGCCAAGAAAAATGGTCGCAACCAGGTGGTGGAGTATCAGATTGGGATGGAGCAGAACTGACACAACTACTGCTGTATCTTGAATGAGATGGTAGCCTCAGCCCCATTGATGTGTTGAAACAAGTTGCCATTCCTTTCTCACAATGGAGCATAAGGGGGATGAATGAAAAAAAGGCGACCTCTGAATCGCCTTTTTTGCGTGGTTAATCCCCGATTGTGTCGCCGTGATTTTAAACCCTCATCAATTCTGCTTCCGGCACTGCTGAGGCAAATACCTGTCCTGGATTTCCGTGCTCATGCACTTCCATACAATTTGATTGTTCACATCTATCGAGGGGACAAACAACAGGGACTTGCCACCAACCGGACCGGATGCCATGGTAACGGTCACAACCCCGTCCTGTCTGTTAACACTCACCTCCTTAATCCCCGGAGAAGACTGCGCCACAAAACCGGCTTCAGCCAAACTGCCGGGTGCTCGTTGATGCTGGGAAATATATGCGCCAACCTTTTCAGATGCATTTTTACCGACCGATACTGCTTCAGACATTTTTGCTTTAGTTACATAATCCTGATACGCAGGAATTGCGATAGCGGCCAAAATCCCGATCACGAAAATAAAAGTAAAAACAAACACAATTATTATCGCGACATTGCTGGTACCGCCTCTCCCCGCAAGCTCACCCAACTGTCTTTGCTCTTCATTTGATGATGCGCGCACTTCAGCAATTCTCTTGTTACATTGCTTGTAGTACAGAGCATTGGCATACATAGGCATCAAAATGAAAATCGCCGCAACATACAACAGATAACCCAGCCCGATTACGGGCCCAGCCGATTGACCAGCCGCAGCGCCCACAATACCCAGCACAATCATGAGCAAATAAGGCAAAAAGAAATACAGCAACGCGTGTAACCACATCTTGCGGTACAGGAACCAGTAAAAGGTAACAAGGAAAGCGGGCCAGTGCCAGCTAGCTCCAGCCTTGCCATCACTATCAAATTTTGCAAACTGGCGCAAATAGTAGTCCTGGTTTTTGGGACCCAAAATTGCCTTATAAAACTCTTGCTGATTCTCCACTTTATTCTCCCTGTTATATTATTGCGGTAATGAGGTGTCTCTCAACTTGAGTGGCTTGGTCATCGTTCGAGTTTAACAGTAAATATTGAATTACAGAACCATCCCCGACAAAATCTGTTAACAGCCATTTTTACCATTCGTTGATATACAAGCAGTGACCCCCAAGTTATTTGCACAATACTCATTGCAAGCTTTCATCCAGCATGCGCACACATTCAGCCATGATGGCCTCGCCCACTTCGGAGTAGTAGCGGGGATCCAGTGCTTCTTGTAACTCATGGCTGACATACAATCCAGCCTCGCGTGAAGTGGAGTCGGCAATCTGCCGCGCCACTTGGTCGCTCAGTTCAGAAAGGTGCTGGCGCTGCGCCAACGGCAGTTTGCGTTTGCTGCGGGCCAGCCAGTCTGCGGCGAGGGTGGCGCCCTGCGCCCGGGTGAACCATTGCCCGTGTTCGTAGTACATGCCCAGACGCTCCGCCACCAGCGCGAAAACGAGTGCGGCCAGTACACCGCGTTCAAGCTCGGGGGGGATGATGTCTTCGTGGTCGGTCATGATGTTGATTTTTCAAGGAGTGCCAGTGAGGTATTCGTAGCCGCAATGTTGTGAACATTCTATTTTGTGATTTTAGGTACGCCCGGTACACGCTGGATACTTAGTAAAGTTGCAGGTGTACATCCATCTGAAAATCGAAGTCTGCGAGTTCGGTACGTAACTTCAACCGTACACCCTTTATCCTGCAAACCAAAGGGTGACTCCTGCCAGCATAAATCAATTTGTTTGCCTGGCGCATAAACAAAGCTGAAAGGCCCGTCTTCCAAAAACAAACGGCGGTTTCGTAAAAGCATCTCAATCAACCAATAACGCAAAGAACTTCTTTCAAATTGTCCAATATCGATCATCTGAAATCGAACCCTCGAACGATGTTCAATAACAGGGCCAGAAGGTATTCGATATCTAACCCAGGCAAACAATATTGTTAACAAGCCAATCGCCGTTAAAATACCCGCCGCGATAGCGAACCCGCTAAAAATTTCATGGGAACTTATCAGCATATCAATTGCTTAAATCAAGCGTAATTACTTAAATATTTGCGTGTCATGGTGTCGTTTCTTTCAAGGTAAGACAGTAGCATTTTAACCCGTGTCATTTTAATTGCCTGTGTAAAATACAGCGCATACTCCCACGCACATATCAAAGTAAGTCGATACCAGGCCAATTAACCAACAAATATGAACAAGCTAGCCCAACTCCATGCCGATATCGATGCGCGTGTACAAACCATACTGGAAGATCGTGCCGACTGGCTGTGCGCCAAGGGCTGCGACAACTGTTGTCGGCAACTCGCCGAAGTGCCTCAGCTCACCTTGGCAGAATGGGCGTTGCTGCAGCAAGGCTTGCAAGACCTGACACCTGATCGACTTCAGGAAATCAACAACAACATGGCCACCTTAAACCAGTCGCGCCCCATCACCTGCCCCATGCTGGATCTTAGAGCAGGCACCTGTCCTGTCTATGTTCAACGCCCCGTGGCGTGCCGCACCTACGGCTTCTATGTGCAACGCGACAAAGGGCTTTATTGTAACGATATCAAAGCCCGCGTGGACGATGGCACCTGGGCAGGCGTGGTGTGGGGCAATCACGATGCCATTGATCAGCAACTCGCAGACCTTGGCGAAACCCTCTCGTTGACCGAATGGTTTAAACGCTGGAGAACGGCAAACAAGGGAGAATAACAATTCAATCTAGTCCTACCCAATAAATATTTCCCGCTTGTGTCTATGCCATTTAAGCTCTAGAGTTCTGCACCACAAATTCATGACCGGTTAAATATATGAACGTCTTTGTTGTCTATCTTCTTGTTACGGCAACAGCCATTTTTTGGGGCGCCAATTTTGTGCTGGCGGGTCCCATCCTCGCCGTGCTCTCGCCGCAATGGGCAGCGGCCTTTCGCTTTGTACTTGCCGCATTACTGATGATCGCCATTTCCGGCATGCGCCGCGAAAACCTCTTCGGCCTGTTACGCCGCAATGCCGCAGCCTATTTGCTGCTGGGTTTTGTCGGCATCACGGTGTTTAACCTGCTGTTCTTCTATGGCCTGCAAACTACTTCTGCCAACAACGCCGCGCTCATCATGGGACTGAACCCGCTGCTCACCACCTTGCTCGCCGCAGCATTCCTCGGCGAAAAGCCAAGCGTAAGGCATCTCATCGCGCTGCCGGTGGCCTTGATCGGCGTTGCCATCGTGATCTCGCACGGCAGTTTTCAAAAACTGCTCGCGCTGCATATCGCGCACGGCGACCTGCTGATCCTGAGCGCAAGCCTCTCCTGGGCCATCTACAATGTGATGGTTAAGCGTTATATGCCCAAAGGTTCATCCATAATCAACACCACCTGGATACTGGTTGCAGGTGCCATTTTCCTGACCGTCATTGCCATCAGCAGCGGCGACCCTATTGGTACGCCGGACCTCAAGGCAGGCATTGCGATGGCCGGGATGGTGATCTGCGGAACGATACTTGCCTACCTGTTCTGGGGTATTGGTATCGAGCGACTGGGCGCTGCGCGTACCGCTATTTTTCTCAACCTCGTGCCGGTGTCCGCCATGCTGATGAGTGCGGCATTGGGTACACCGCCCACCCCTGCCCAACTGATAGGCGGCTTGCTCGTGGTGGGCGGCATCTCAATCACAATGATCCCGCAACGCCGCTAAGCAACTGCTGAACCCGGCTTATTTATACATCAACAAAATAAATTTCCCTGAAATTCGCGCGATGTTTCGCCATAAAAAAACCACCGGTCAACGGTGGTTTTTTCGTTCAGGCTACGCAGTGGCTCACTAAGCAGCCGCGCGCATCCTGTCCATCTTCTCGATCACAGCCTGATACAGGTCATGGTCTGAATCAGGGTTGTTACGATCCGGATGGTGGGCACTGCGGATTTTTTTCAGGGCACTTAAATCGTCTGGCAAGTCATGCACCTTGGTCACACGGTCACCGTTCTTAACCATCACACGCTGCAGCTCGGCCTCTGCACCTTCGCGTGTATCATACAAGCGCTTGCTGCCCAGCCGCCACACATCCTGATTTTTGCGCGGGGAGAGTTTTTCTTTACCATCAAACCACACCCACTTACCGGTCTCGGCATCCAGCTCAAAATGAATCGTGGTGATGTCATAGGTGTAAGTGGGCTTCTCAAGCTCCCTGGCAAACAACCTGGTATTGACGATCGTCTCCACCGTGGCAATGTAATACGCCCCTGCCGCATGCGGGCAAAACGCATTGCTGAGCGTTGTCAAAGGCATATTGTCGTTACCTGCCGAATTCGTTGCAGCCATGCGGCTGAGTGCTTTGCGTTGTGCGTTGGTCACTGCTACTACTCCTTAAATATTATTAAATCCACCGGGATCACCCACTGGTCGCCTGCGCTGCCGAAACAGCGCATTCGGAAAAACAAAAGGCCACCCCTGAGGATGGCCTGATTACTTGCTATACCTGTCGCCCTTGCCAGGGTATGAATCCGCGTTGGAGCGACAAACATTTAAATCAA